>Ga0209257_1000297_pt1 | contig 109481 bp, 110 predicted proteins | sample AraplaCvi_mCL_r2_FD_184277 | JGI IMG/M metagenome (GOLD analysis project Ga0209257, IMG submission 184277) | Arabidopsis root microbial communities from North Carolina, USA - plate scrape MF_Cvi_mCL_r2 (SPAdes) (version 2) | ecosystem: Host-associated > Plants > Roots > Endosphere | place...
CCATCTGACGACGCCTGATGCGGTCAAGGCGGATCTCGGGGTCGAGACCGATGACAATTCTCTGTTCTTTACCGACATTGGCGCGGTCAGCAGCGCCATCGCCGGATATCTCAATCGCGAACTTGCGCTGGCGACCGTCTCCGAGCAGTACCGGCTGGACCGGGGCCGGCCCGCGATCAATCTGGCGCGCTATCCCGTCGTCGGGATCACCTCGGTGACCGAGGCCGGAGTCTTGCTCGCCGCGAGCAGCTACGAACTCGATCCCGGCGCCGGCCAGTTGTTCCGGCTTTCGAACGACAGCCGGATCTGCTGGGCGGCGTCGAAGATCACGGTAGTCTACCAGGCGGGATTCAAGCTGCCGGGAAGTGACGGCTATACGGCCGGCGCGGCGGGGTCACTACCAGCGGATATCGAGAAGGCGGCGGTTATCGCTTGCGTGGCGCGGGCCCAGGGGCGTGGCCGCGATCCGATGGTGAAGTCGACCGTCGTTCCCAATGTGCTCGAGGAGCAATACTGGGTCGGCACCGATCCCGGCCAGGGGGACAGCGGACTGCCGATCGAGAGCGAGCGGCTGCTCGACCGATATCGGAATATCGTGGCCGGCTGACGTGAACGCCACGGACGCCCTGCAAAGCTACCGCGATGCGATCGCGAAGTATGGCCGCGTGGTCGCGTTTAAGCGTCCGGATGGCTCCGTGGCCGATGCAGCTGTCCGGTGTCGCTCTTCCGGCTATGACGCACAGGAACTGGGTGGCGGCATCGTCCAGGGCGATGTGAAGGTGATCGCGCTGGCTGAAGATTTCGAGACCGCTGGATGGGAGCCGCGGAAGGGCGACCAGGCGACGCTGGGCACAAAACTCGTCTCGGTCGAGGCCGTCGATCGCGAAACGCGGCGGGTCGGGGAGACGCTGATCGCCTATGAGATCCAGGCGCGCGGCTGATGGCCGGTCGCACGGCGTTCGGGCGGTCGGTCGAGCTTTTCACCGACAAGGTCGGCGAGATGCGCCGGCAAGCGCTGATCGGTTTGGCGCGGCGGACCTTCGCTGATGCTGAGCGGCAGAACACCGAGGTTCTGGGCCATCCGGTCGAGCATGAGACGATCGTAGACGGACGCCGCGGCGCTGCGATCGAGACGGTGAAGCCGGGCGGGGTGATCGTCTACCTGTTCGACGTCGGCTCGGTCTCGTTGGAGGGGGCGATCGACGATGCATTCACCGTCCTGGCGCAGATCTCGCCGGTGCGGTCGGGGCAGTTTCAGCGCAGCTTCCGGCTGCTGGTCAACGGGGCGCAGCAGGACGCCGGTGTGTTGGGGCGCGCCATTCGGCTCGCCGCGACGGATGAGATCCAGATCACCAACCTTTTGCCCTACGCCCGGAGGTTGGAACGGGGTTGGTCGCAGCAGGCGCCGAACGGCATCTTCGAGGTCGCGGCCGGAACGCTGAAGCAGCGCTACGGAAAGATCCTGGACGTGCGGTTCAGCTACGAATCATACCCCGGCTATGAAGTCGGGCGTGCCCGCAGCGGCGGGTCGCTGGCGCATGCCAGCCACAAGGAGCGCAGCCGGGCCATGCGCTATCCGACGATTCGCCTCAGCCTGAAATAGCGGGGCCGGCATGAGCACGCCACAGGACGTGATCGAGCAGACTTTGATCAGCGGGCTCGGCGGTATCACGCTGTTCACCGCGGGCGAATCCCGAGAGGCGCCCGAAGACGGATCGCAGTTCGTGCGGCTCGAATTCCCGGGCGGAACGGCCGAGCAGATCTCGCTCGGCATCCCTGGCGGCAATCGATATCGCGACTTTGCCGTCTTCATGCTGCATGTCGCGGTTCCGCGGTCCGCGGGCTGCGAAGGTGCCGCCCGGGCGATCGTCGATGCTGCCGCGGCGCTGTTCCGCGGCAAGCAGATCGGCGGCGTCGATTTTCTGGCGCCGTTCCCAGCAGCCGAAGATACCAGCCCCAACGGCAACTACTACGGCATGTCCTTCGGCACGCCCTACCAGTTCGATCGCATCGGCTAAGGAGGCCCAGCGACAATGAGCGACACCAACCGCGTTGCCTTGGCGCGCGTCAAAGAGCAGACCTTCAGCGTCGTGCCGACTTCGCCGGCCCTGCAGGCCGTGCCGTTCACGTCGTGCGGCCTCGTGTTCGATCCGGACACGGTGACCTCTGATCGGATCCGCTCCGACGGCCAAATCACCGACCTCATCCTGGTCGGCGTCAATGCCGGCGGCCCGGTCTCCGACGAATTCTCATACGGCGTCCATGACGAAGACCTTGAGGCGGTGCTGCGCTCGGCCTGGGTCCTGAAACCGCAGCGCGTCAATCCGACGTCGGACAGCGTGATCACGCAGGTGACCGCCTCGTCCGATACCTACACCGTGACGGACACCGGCGCGGATTTCGCGGCGGGGCACCTGGTCGTCGCGAGCGGCTTCACGAACAGCGACAACAATTCCGCGACCCCCTTTCGCGCCCAGTCCGGATCGAGCGGAACTGCCGTCGTTGCGCCATCCTCTCCCGGCCTGACCGACGAGGCCGCGCCGCCCGCCGGCGCCAAGCTGCAGGCAGTCGGCTTCCAGGGCGCTTCCGGCGATCTCGTCGCCAATGGCACGGCGAAGACCATCAGCTCGACCCTGCTCGACTTCACCACCCTCGGCCTCACCGTCGGCGAATGGGTGAAACCGAGCAACTTCGGAATCGCCGCGGGGAACAACGATTTCTGCCGCATCTCGGCGATCGCGGCCCACACCCTGTCGTTCGATATCGTGCCCGCGAACTGGGCCGACGACGCCGGAACCGGCGTCTCGGTCAAGGTCTTCTTCGGCGACTATGTCCGCAACGGGACCACGCTCACGACTTTCACGTTCGAGCGCCGCTTCCTCGACCACAGCCCGGTCACCTATGAGTATTTCCGCGGCCATGGCCTCGACCAGGTCGTGATCAATCTGGAATCCAAGGCCAAGGTCACGGTCGAGAAGACCTATCTCGGCAATGACACGCTGGTCACCAATGTCCGCGCGTCCGGTGTCACCGATATCGCTGTGCCCATCGGCGCCATCCTCAACACGTCCGCGAATGTCGGCCAGCTGCTCGAGGACGATGCGCCGCTCGGAAGCCCGAACTATGTCATGTCGGCCAAGATCACGATCAAGGCGAACCTCCGTCGGAAGCCGGCGATCGGCACGCTCGGCTGCATCGGGCTCGGCATGGGCGAAATCGATGTCCGGATCGACCTCAACACCTACTTCGGCAACAAGGCGATCTACGACAAGCTGGTCAACAACGAGGCGTCCTCGTTCATGTTGCCGATCAAGCGTCCGGACGAGAACAACCGCGGCTACCTCTTCGACTTCCCTCGCATGAAGTATGCGAAGGGTACGCCACCGGTCGAAGGCAAGAACCGCGACGTGATGGCGCCGGCGCAGGCTCAGGCGATCATGCATGAGACGCTGGGCTACACAGTCGCGATACACCGTTTTCCTTATATGGAGTAATCGACCTCATGGATGCGAACGACTTCATCGTTGACCCGGCCGCGATCGAGGCGGGCGAGTGGATCGACAATATTCCCGACTGCGGCGATCTTCGCATCAAGACGCGCGGCGCCGGGAATGCGGATTGGAATAAGGTCTGGCAGCGCGAGCTCGGCAAGACCCCGCGGTCCGAACGCCGCAGCGCCCTAACCGCGGCATCGCTGGAGCGAATCCAGAACGCGTGCCTGGTCGAAGCGGGCATCCTGGAGGTCGCAAACTTCACCGAAAAGGGCGAGCCTGTGACGGTCGAGCGAGCGAAAGAGATGATTTGCGACCCGCGTTTCCGGACGTTTCGCGCCGCGTGCCTCTACGCCGCGAACCGGGTCGGCGAGAACATCGCCGAAGACGCCGAGGGCGCCGAAAAAAACTGATCGACTGCCTGACCGATCGGGTCACGGTCGGGCAGTTCTCGGAGCGCATCGCTGAAGCCGCGCGGGAGCGGGGCGACCCTGTTCCGGCTGCTGCGGAGCCATCCGAACCGTGGGAAGAGCTGGGTCCGGTCTGGAATGCCTATTGGACGCTGGCGATCCGCCGTTCCTGGCGCGTCATCGCCCTCCCCACGGGTGTGGTGCGATTAGCCGAGCCCCTCGCTCTCAGCGAGATCTGTGTCGCGGCGGATCGTTTCGGCTACGGACGCGGTGACCGGTTCAAGCTTTTCCTCGACCTCATCACGGCAATCGACGCGGAGCATCTGAAGATGCTGGACAGGAGATAGCGCCGTGGTTGCCAGCGAAGCCTTGATCTCCGAAGTCACGATCCGCGACCAAGCATCGGCTGCTGCCGATCGGATCTCGTCCGCCATGAAGCGCATGGCCGATGCCGAAGGCGCTGCGGGCGAGGTCACTGCACGAACCGGGCGGGCGATCGAAACGGCCGGCCGGAGCTTTGAGCGCCTGAAGGCGGCTGTCGATCCCGTCTATGCCGCCAACCAGCGCCTGGCGCAGACGCAGCTGCAGCTGAACCGTGCCGTCGAGCTCGGGGTCGCGAGCCAGGCCGAGGCGACAGCCTTGATGCAACGGCACATCGTGGCGGCGAACAATGCAGCTCGCGGCGGCGTGGCTGGCTTCAACACGCTTGGAAGCGCGATCCAGCAAGCCGGGTTCCAGGTCGGCGACTTCGCGGTTCAGGTCGCAAGCGGCTCAGGCGTGCTCCGGCCGCTGATCCAGCAGGGCACCCAGCTGGTCAGCATGTTCGGCCCGTGGGGCGCGGTCCTCGGCGCGGCTGCTGCGACCCTCGGCGCGCTGGTCCCGCTCATGTGGAGTTGGGCTGCAAGCGCCGACACAGCGACGGCGTCGCACGAGAAGCTGGTCGAAGTCCTGAAGGAGATGGACAAACTCCAGAAGGAGATCGAGGGCAACACGAAGCGGAATCGCGCCAGCATCCAGGCCGAGCTCAACTATGACCTGGAGCAAGTTCAGAAATCGTACGACGCCGCGAAAGCCGCTCTTTCCCGCACGCCGAAAACGGTCACGGACCCGAACAATCCGGAAGGCGTGGTCGCGAACCCGGATTACGGCCCGGTGCATGATTACTATGTCAAGCTGGAGGCCGATCTGCAGACCGCAAAGCAGGCGGCAGGACAGTTTTCGGACTCGTTCGCTCGCGCCGGGATAGACACCGTCACCGGCAGTGCGAGCTCGGCCAAGAGCATTCGGGCAGTTACCGATGCGATGGAAGAGCAGCTCCGCGTGTTGCGGCTCAACAAGCAGGAGCGCGAAGCCGACAAGATCGTCGATCGTGCCCTAGCGGACCTCAATATTGCGCGTGCGGGGGCGAACAAGGATCTGCTCGCGACCCTGACCGACCTCGCCGAGAAGCAGGTTGCCCAGGCGGAAGCCAACAAGGCGGCCGAGGACGCGCAGCGAAAATCGGCCGAGAACGCCAAGGCTGTGGCAGGCGCGCTTGCCGGGCTGCAGAAGCAGTATGACGATCTGACCCGGGCGAGCCTGGATGTGCGCGCCGCCGACCTTTTCGCGGGGAAAGTGCCGAGCGAAGCCGATCTCGCCCGCGCGCGCGAGCTGCTGAAGATGATCGACGAGGAGCGGACGCACCAGGCCGCCGACAAAGCATTTCAGCAAGAGATCGACCAGCTGATCGAGCAAGGGACCCGCGGCGTCCAGCAGCGGCAACAGTGGTTCCAAAACGGGCTGCAGACGCAGGCGGCGCAAATCGCCTTGATGGAGAAGGAGCTCGAACTTGGATCGGCGAACGACAACGACGCGCAGCTAGCCCTGGCGCATCTTAAGGCGCAGCAGGAGGTTCACACCCAGATCGGCGCCGGCCTCGACGTCAATGCACAGAAGTATATCGCCAATGCCGACGCGATCGCGTTGCTGAACCAGCAGCTCGCGCGCCAGCGCAACATCGCGCAGGAGTTGCCACAGTTCTTCGACCAGGCGTTCGATCGGATCGGATCGTCGATCACCCAGGCCATGGCCACGGGCGAGGTTTCGATGGCGAGCCTTGCCGATGTGGCGCGGGCGGTTGTCTCGGAGATCGAGCAGGAATTTATCAAGTTGGCGCTGCTGAATCCGCTGAAGAACTGGATTGCCGGCAACGACAATCTTCCGTCGATCTTCAATCTGTTCAGCCTTGGCGGATTCAGTGCGGGAGCGCTGGGCAGCGTCAACGCAGTGACCGGGCTCCTCGGGCACGCGGCCAATGGTGGCTATATCGAGGTCGGGGAGAAGGGGCCGGAGCGCTTCTATCCGAACGTCTCCGGGACAGTGGTTCCGAACGGCGGTGGATCGGGGCCTGTCACGATCGTCTCAAATGTGACCCTGAACGCGAGCGGCGGCTCCAAGGAACAGAACGCGGATCTTGCCTCCCAGGCATCCGCAGCGGTGAAGCAGGCTTTGAAGCAGGCGATCAACGACCAGACGCGGGAAAACCTGCGTAAGGGGAACCTCCTCAATCCGTCGGTCTCGGTCGGATGACCACACCGACCTTCGTGCCGCCGTTCGAGCCAAGTCCGCAGTCCACCGTGGACGTCACGCCGCGCGTCTTGGAGGCGAGTTTCGGCGACGGTTACAGCCAGCGGACGCAAGACGGGCTGAACGCCCAGCAAGACGAAGCGACCTGGGTTTGGGCGCTGTGCACGCCGGCCGAGTTCGAGGAAATGCGGTCGTTCTTCTCTGAGCGCGGCGGGCACAAACCGTTCTTCTACACTCAGCCGGACGATGCAGCCCCAAAGAAGTTCATCTGTTCCCAGTGGACCAAGGCGTTCGACTCCGGGATGACGCGGGCCATGACAGCGAAATTCAAGCAAGTCTTCGACCCGGGCGACTGACCGCACCATGGCCGACACGATCGAAAGCATCGCCCAGGACTCAGCCCCGGGGGCGCTGGTCACGCTCTTCGAGCTCGACCTATCCAAATGGGGCGCCGGCACGCTCTACTTTGCGACCTCGCCGCTGCCCGACGGCTCAAATCCGTCGCTCGGCGGCCAGGAATACGCGGTACCGGCGGCGCCGATCACGGCTGAGGGGTTCGAGAAGTCGAGCGAGGCGGCGCCGGCGCGGCCGAAGATGAAGATCGCCAACGGCGGCAATGCGGCTTCGGCGCTGCTCCAGCAATACGGTGACTTGATCGGCGCGCAGCTGCGGCGGATCCGCACTTTCGATTGCTTCCTGGACAGCGGTGCGACGCCGAACGCGACACAGATCTTTGCGCCGGACGTTTACATCGTCTCGCGCAAGTCGTCGCAGAACAAAGTGTTCGTCGAGTGGGAGCTGCGCGCCGCGGTCGATCTCGAGAACGTGCGGATCCCGAAGCGGCAGATGACGCGGACCTGCCAGTGGCGGTATCGGCGGCCAGATCCCGACAACCCAGGCTCGTTCATCTACGACCCAACCACCGCGGCGTGCCCCTACACCGGCTCGGCCTCGTTCGACGTCTTCGACCAGCCCTGCGACGCCGCGTCGGATCGCTGCTCAAAGCAGCTGAGCGGGTGCCGGGCGCGGTTCGGGCAGACCGCAGTTCTGCCCTATGGCGGCTTCCCGGCGGCGGGCCGGGTGCATTGAGGAGAGCGAATATGCTGAAGCGTCTGAAGCAAATGCTGTGTCGCCTTCTGACGTGCGAGCCGGAATTGCCATATCGGTACAGGAAGGGCTTGAGCAACGACGTCTTTCTATATGCGGCGGGATCCCCAAAGGACCCCTACGGCATCGAGAAATCAGCCCTCAAGGTCCGCTGGAGCCAGCCGGCCGATGTTTGACCGCGCCGTTTCCGATGCCGCGCAGGCGCACGCGCTGCAGGTCTATCCAGAGGAGAGCTGCGGCCTCGTGGTGGACGGCGTCTATGTGCCGGTCGAGAACCAGCTGACCGGATCACCGGCCGCGGGCGAGGCCTTCAGCTTCGATGAGCAGCTGATCGTCGGGTTGGGCGACCGGTTGCAGGCCGTGATCCACAGCCACCCGGATTATTGGCCCGTGCCGACCGCGGCGGACATGGAGCAGCAGCAGGCGATGGCGCTCCCCTGGGGTATCCTGGCTGTCGGCAAGGATCCGGGCGTCAAGGAAGGCGCGCCGATCATCGCCTCCACCTTGACCTGGTTCGGTGCGGACGCGCCAAAGCAGCCGCTGATCGGCGAGAACGGCATGGGCCGCGGTTTCATCCACGGCGTGCAGGACTGCTTCTCGGCGATCCTCGACTGGCACGCTGCGCGCGGCATCGTGCATCCGGAATGGCCGCGGGACTGGGAGTGGTGGGTGCCACGGGAGGGCGCGCCCGCGAAAGACCTGTACCGGGCGCATTTCGAGGAAATGGGTTGCAGGTCGATCGATGCGCCGCGGCCCGGCGCCGTGTTCTTCGCCTGCATCGGCCGGGACGAGACCGGAGAGCCGGTCTACACCCCGAACCACGGCGGCGTTTACCTCGGGAACGGGCTCATTCTGCACCACCGAACGACCCGCAAGCCGATCGACCCGACCCGGCTCGCGCAGAGGCAGCCGATCGGCATCCTGGCGAGGGCGACGAATGCGCCGTTGCAATGGGTTGTGCACCGCGACATGACGGACACGCTGGCGCTGCAGGGTTGACAATCGGTCCGTCCCGCCGCCAGATCAGGACCATGTTCAGACGTTTGCTCGCGTTCCTTGCTCTGCCCGGTGTGGCGATCCTCGCCGGCTGCAGCATGTCGCCGATGGACTTTCCGCAGCCGGCCGTGATGGCGGATGGCGGCCGCGGCTACTCGATGACCGGTTATGTCCGCTACACGTCATCTTTGCCCGAGGCGCAGGCCTGGGTGCAGAAGAAGATGGACGAAGCCTGCGGCGGCCCGTCGAAATTCGTGATGTACCGGCCAGAGGCCACGACCAATGCCTTCGGTGTTCCGTTCGTGAAATACGACGTGATCGCGGAGTGCATGGCGCCATAGGCGCTTTCTAAAATCTGTCTGTCTCAATCGGGCGCCTTGCGGGCGCCCGTTTCATTTGGGGCGCTTCAATGCTTCGGACGATCCACCTTCACGGCGCCGCTAAGAAGCGGTTCGGCGGGCCGTTCCGCTTGGCTGTCGAGAGCCCGGCGCAGGCCGCGCGCGCCCTGTTCCAGAAGGAAGGCTTCGAGCATTTCCTGCGGCGCGGCCTCTGGAAGGTCATCAAGTGCCGCGGCCCGCTGAACGTCCAGATCGGCGAGGAAGAGCTCTGCCTGCAGCTCGGCAACATCGAGGACCTGCACCTCGTGCCGATCGCCCAGGGCCGCGCGGGCAAGGGCAAGGGCATCGGTAAGATCGTCGCGGGCGTCGCGATCGCCATCGCCGCTGTGATCCTGGCGATTCCATCCGGCGGCACATCACTGGTCGGCGCCGCCGCCGCACTCGGCGCGACTTCGGCGATCGGTGTCTCGTTCGGCTCGATCGCCATGCTGGGTATCGGCATTGCCCTTGCCGGCGTCTCGATGCTTCTGACGAAGACGCCGCAGGTCAAGGGCTATAGCAACCGAGAGAACGCCGGCCAATCGCATCCGTCGTTTCTGTTCGACGGTCCGGTCAACACCGTCGCCCAAGGCGCCACGATCCCGGTGATCTGCGGCCGCAAGGTGCGCGTCGGCTCGTTCGTGATTTCGGCCGGCATCTTCACCGAACGCTTCAAGCCGGACGACGCATGAACGCGCCGATCACTGGCCGCAGGGGCCCGGCCATTGTCGGCCGCAAGGGCGGCGGCAAGTCCAAGGGCGGCGGGGGCGGAGGTGGCCCGTCCGGCTCGGAAGTCCCGGACACGCTCGCATCGCGCTCGACCGCGCGCATCATCGACGGGATCGGCGAAGGCGAGATCGGCGGGCTGATCGACGGGCTCAAATCCGTCTTCATCGACCGCACCGTGGTCGAGAACGCGGACGGGACGCGGAACTTCAAGGGCTTCAATCTCACCGAACGCACCGGCACTTCCGACCAGGAACACATCTCGGGATTCACGGATGTCGATTCCGAGCAGCTGGTCAACACCCAGTTCAAGCTGGCCTCGCCGGTCACGCGCGCGATCGACAATTCGGCGCTGGACGCGGTCGTGGTCAAGATCCGCGTGCCGCGCCTCTTCGTCATCACCAGCAACGGCGGCGTCACCAGCACGACGCTCGAATATGCGATCGACCTGCAGCCGGACGGCGGCTCCTTCACAGAAGTCGCGCATGAGAAGCTGACCGAGAAGTTCGGCAGTCCGTGCGAGTTCCAGTATCGGATCGGACTTCCGGCCGGCGGCGCGCCATGGACGATCCGCTGCCGGCGCATCAGCGACGACAGCCTGGACAGCAAGACCGAGAACGACACCTGGTGGTCAACCTACACGGAGATCATCGACGCCAAGCTCTCCTATCCGAACACCGCGCTCATGGGCATCGAGGTCGATGCGCAGGAGTTCGGCGGCGACATCCCGGACCGCGCCTATGAAGTGATCGGCGCGCTGATCGATGTGCCGGCGAACTATGACCCGGTGACCCGGGAATACGCGACCTCGGGCCCCGGAACGAGCGGCGGCATCTGGGACGGCACGTTCAAGAGGGCGGCGACCGACAACCCGACCTGGTGGCTCCGGTGGCTCATGATCGAGCCGCGGTACGGCTGCGGCGACCATTTGCCGGTCGGCTTCGTGGACCTGACCAAGTTCGAGCTCTACGCGATCGCGCAGTATTGCGACGCGCTGGTCTCGGACGGAAAGGGCGGGACGGAGCCGCGCTACACGTTCAACTATGTGATCAACGACAAGGCCGACGCTTACGACGTGCTGCGGTCGATCGCGTCGTGTTTCCGCGGCTTCATCTATTGGGGATCCGGCGCGGTCGTGCCGGTGGCCGACATGCCGCGAGACCCGGAGAAGCTGGTCACGCCTTCCAACGTGATTGGCGGCAGCTTCGATTACCAGGGCGTATCGGACCTCGCCCGGCACAGCGTGGCGCTGGTCACCTGGAACGACCCCGATGACGGCTATCGCACCGCGGTCGAGCAGGTCGAGGACCCGGACCTGGTTGCCGAGCTCGGCTGGGTCCCGCTCGAGATCCTAGCCTATGGCTGCACGAGCCGCGGCCAGGCGCACCGAATGGGCCTTTGGGCGCTCGATACCGAGAAGCACGAAAACCAGACCGCGACCTGGCAGGCGAGCTGGGATCAGGCCGACGTGACGCCGGGTGGGATCGTCGGCATCGCCGATCCGATCATCCAAGGCTTTCGCGGCGGTGGCCGGGTCGCCGCGGCAACGGTCTCACAGATCACCGTCGATCAGGCCGTGACGCTCGCGGCCGGCGAGCCCTACGAGATCAACGTCGTCCTGGCCGATGGCGCGGTGGCGACCCGCGGCATCACCAGCGCGGCCGGCACGACCGCCGTTTTGGATCTCGACGCCGATCTGCCCGAGGCGCCTGCCCCGGGCGCGGTCTGGACGCTCTCGTCCTCGATCGCCGCACCCCGGCCGTTCCGGGTGCTCGGCATCACGGAGACCGACAAGAACCTGTTCGGCATCACGGCGCTGCAGCACGATCCGACCAAGTACGATCGGATCGAAAACGGCTACAACCTGGCGCCGCAGAGCTATTCCGCGATCCCAACCGGCGCCATTCAGCCGCCGCGGGATCTCTCGATCAGCACATACCTCTATCAGGCCGGCGCAGAGGTGAAGACCGGCGGCACGCTGCACTGGTCCCCGCCCGACGATCCGCGCGTGATCCTGTTCGAAGCGCAGGTGCAGCGCTCGGCCGATGCGACGTTCTCGATCACGGGCAAGACCAGCGGCGTCAATCTCGACATTCCGGACATCACCGAGGGCACGACGCAGGCGCGGGTCCGCGCGATCGATGGTCTGGGACGAAAGAGCGCCTGGCAGACCTTCACCGGCGCCATCACCTATCCGCGCCCGCTGGATCCGACCGGCCTCGATATCGCGCTGATCGGCAACCAGGCGCAGCTGACCTGGCCTGCCAGCACCGATCTCGATTTCAGCTACATGAAGGTGCGGTTCACACCGTTGACCACGGGCGCCATGTGGGAGAACGCGACCGAGCTGGTCGAGAGAGTCTATGCCACGACGACGACGGTACCGGCGATGTCCGGGACCTACATGATCAAGGCCTACAACACCCGGAACCTCGAAAGCCTGAACGCCGAGCTGGCCGTCGCCGATCTCGGGCCGATCAACGGCTTCAACGCCGTGGACGCCGTGGTCGAGCAGCCGACCTTTGCGGGCACGAAAACCGATCTCGTGGTGATCAGCGACACGCTGCAGATCGACCTCGACGCCCCCGCGACCGAAGGAACCTATCTCTTTTCCGGGATCGACCTCGGTGCTGTCTATTCGAGCCGGATAACGGCACTGATCGATGTGTTCGGCCGGAACGCTGCGAACGTGATGTCGGGCTGGGTCCCGCTCTCGTCGATCTCGTCTCTGAGCGGTTCAGCCCCGGGCCAGTACACCGTCCAGCTTGAGATCCGGACAACCAATGACGACCCGAGCGGATCTCCGACCTGGACCGATTGGGGCCCGCTCTTCATCGGTGACTATACGTTCAGAAAGCCTGAGTTCCGCCTCACGCTGACCAGCCTTGCGCCCAACATCACGCCGGTCGTTCAGCGGCTCGAAGTCTCGATCGACATGGCGGATCGCCTCGAGCAGGACAACGACGTCGCCTGCCCCGATACCGGCATCACGATCACCTATGCCAATGCGTTCCGGATCGGCCCCGCGGTCTCGATCCTGGGGCAGGGCATGTCGAGCGGCGATTACTACACGATCACCGCCAAGGATGAGACCGGCTTCACGGTCCAGTTCTTCAATTCCAGCAATGTCGGCGTGGCGCGAACCTTCGACTGGATCGCGAAGGGCGGCGGCATTGTCATCGCGTAAGGGGCAGAGATGAGCCAATACGACTGGCTGGCGATTGATCCGGACGAGGAGGACGGAACGGAGCTTGCCGTCCGCCTCAACGCCTGGATGGCCGCGGTCGAATCCAACCACCGCGGCTCGACCGAGCCGACCTACGCCAGCGCCGGCATGATCTGGGCGAACTCGGTCAGCGGCACGGTCGAGCAGCTCTTCTATTACGACGGCACGCAAAGCGTTCTGCTGGCCACAGTCAATCCGACCGCGCATACAATGCAATTTCCGGCATCGGCCTTGCCGGCCGCGACGACTTCGGCGGCCGGCGCGTCGGAGCTTCTCACCACGACCGAACTCTTGACCGGCACTGACACGACGCGCGTCGCAACGGCCGATTCCGTCGCGGCCATCTGGGAGGATGGCGGCAACGTCAACGCGTCGGGCGTGATCAGCCTCGGCGAAGGCGGCTCTTTCAATCTCATCACCAGCACCGCGAACATCACGGGGTTCGCCTTCGCGACCGCCAAGACCGGCCGGCGGGCGACGGTGCATTTCAATACGATCCGCACGCTGGTCGCCAGTTCATCGCTCATCCTGCCGACCGGCGCGAATATCGTGACGGCGGTTGATGACCTGGCTGAGGTCGAGGATCGCGGCGGCGGTGTCGCGCGGGTCAAATACTACCGGGCGAGCGGTGCGCCTCTGGCCTCCGCGGTCACCATTCCGACCGGAACCGTGCTCGACTACGCCGGCACCGTGCCCCCGACCGGCTTCCTCCTGTGCGACGGCAATACCGCCAGCCGCACGACCTATGCCGCGCTCTTCGCCGTGATCGGAACCACGTTCGGAGTCGGCGATGGCTCGACCACGTTCAACCTGCCGGACCTCCGCGGTCGCGTCACGGCCGGCAAGGACGACATGGGCGGCACTTCGGCAAACCGTCTGACGAACCAGTCCGGCGGCCTGAATGGTGATTTGCTGGGCGCGGCGGGCGGCGCGGAACAGCACACGCTTGTCGCGGCCGAACTGCCGCCGCACATCCACAACACCGGCACCGGCACCGTCGGTTCCGGCCCGATCGTCACCACCGGGGCTGCTCACGTCCTATCTGGTTCGGTCCCGACCGACGGCGGCAACGGCTTGATCAGCACGCCGCACAACAACGTGCAGCCGACCATGATCATGAACAAGATCATCAAGACCTGACCGCCCTGCGCGGTCTTCGGGAGCATCCATGACAGCAATTTTCAACGGCATCTTCGCCAAGCTGAAGGCGCGGGCGATGATCCTCGGCATGGGAGCCGGGAATCGAACGCTCTCGGCGAAGGAGTTTACGGACGGCAAGGCGTTCTTTGTGACCGGCGTGACCGGGCCGGATGCGGCGATCACCGTGCCGGCGGTCGATCGCGCCGCGTTCTGGGGCGCGGACCCGGAGAACAGCGACCCGGTCGCGATCCGCTGCGGGTCGGCTTCTAAATCGATTGAGCCGGGGCAATGGGTCGCGCTGGCGACCGACGGTACCGCAAACGGGATCGATGCGTCGGGACTCACGGGCTCGGTCAGCACCACGGCGTGGCAGGTCGTCACTGGCGACTTCGAGGCCCAGGCCGCCGACCGGCTCGAGTTCACGCTGACGGCGCCCGCTCGGCTCGATCTGCCCGAGGACCCGACCGACCTCGATTCCATCACGATCCGCAACCTGGATGGATCGTTCGGCGCTCACACGCTCACGATCGACGGCAATGGGATGCAGATCGGGTCACCGCAGGGCGGCTACACCGACGAGCTCACGGTCGGGCTGGCCTATGTCGAAATGGTGCTCGTCGCGTTCGGCGGCAAATGGAGGGTTCTGGTATGACCACGGCTTCGATTGAGGCGCATCTCGCGGCGAAGAAGCTCGGCGCCGCCATTGCGGCGGATGCGCTCAGCGTTTTAGTCGCCGTCGAGGATCCGGATGGCAACGCCGCCACGCTGAAGGTCGATGAGGAAGGCAAGCTCATCACCAACGCCGAGAGCAGTGGCGGTCCGGTGGTCGGTGCTGCGACCGAGGCGAAGCAGGATTCCGAAATCGCCCTTCTGACGACGATCTCAGGAAAGGATTTTGCGACCCAAACCACGCTCGCTGCGGTGCTGACGAAGTTGAGCGCCGATCCGGCAACCCAGACGACTGTTGCGGCAATTCTCACGAAACTGAGCGCGGACCCCGCTACGCAGACGACCTTGTTGGCCGTCCTTGCCGCACTACAGGCCGCCACGCCGGCCGGCGAAAACGTAATCGGGAAGGTGGTCGGAAAAGCCGCGCTGATCCCAGTCCCGATGACGCGCCCCAACGACACGACCGCTTACGCTGCGGGCGACATGTTTGGCACCGTCACCACCAACAACGCGACCAATATCTTCACGCTGCCGGTGTCGCGGGTGAACAACGGCACGGTCTTGATCAACCGGATCCGAGCCAAGATGAAGGGCAGCGCCAACTGGGCCTTGAAGCGGGTGAAGTTCCATTTCTTCAAGGACCAGCCCACCGTCACCACGATCGGGGATAATGGCGCGCTCGCGAACATGACCGTCGTCACGGAGAGCAGCAAGATCGGTACCGTGACAATCGTGTTCGACGGGTTCCAGACCAGCGACGCGTTCGTGAAGGGCTACAGCTATCCGGACGATGTGGCGGGCGTGGTCTGGACGGTCGAGCCTTCGGCCGGCACGCAGAACATCTTCGCGATCGCCGAAGTGCTGGATGCGGTCACGCCGGCTGCCCAGGACATCCTGACCCTCACGATTGAGGCCGCAGGCCAGAACTGATGGGCATTGTGGTTCCTATTCCGCACCCCGTCGCCGGGGGGCGCACCTCGGGTCTCTTCAAGTTCCCGGGAGAATACAGCCCGGCGGCGAACGGCGCGGCGCCGAACAGCTCGCTTACACTGCCCGGAGCGCAGCCCGTCGTTATCGTCCGGTTCCCGCTCTATTTCGGCTGGGGCGCGGTCGATAACGCATTCCGGATGGTGTTCGATAATTTCCGGATCACATCGAGCAATCTGGTCACAGCGCCGGGCAGCGGAATCCGGACGATTCGCAAGGCGGCGTTCGAGCGCTACGACGAATCGGTCTCGGTGCCGACGCTCTTTGCCGGGAACGCGGGCCGCACGATGTCCCCTGGCGACTTCTGTCTCGCGACCGACCTCACCGCGCTGCCGTTCGACCCTTCCGTCGATGGGTTTCTCTGGATCCGCTGCGCGATCCAACATCAGTTCTCAAGCCAGCTCTGCCCGGCGATCTGGGGCCGGATGACGGCGGCAAGCCAGTCGTTCACTTATGCGGTTGCGAACGAGATCGACCAGGTCTATGGCACCGGGCCGCTCAGCGCGCCGACCGGTGCGACGGCCCAGGTCGCCGGCGAAGCGTGCGTCGGCCCGTCCTATATCATCGGCCGGCCGCGCGATCCGAAGACCTTCATTTCGGTCATCACGATCGCGAACAGCATCAACACGGACGGGCGGGATACCGATACGCCAACCGCGAAGGCGGCGATCCCGATCGCGACCGGGACTACGTTCTGGGGTAGGGCCGCGAGCGCTGAACCGACCGACGGCGCGACGCCTGAGAATGTCCTCTCCATGTCCCGTGCCTCCACGACGGGCGCCAATTTGCACACCACGTACGGCGCCGGTGATGCGCGGCAGCTCGCGCTTTATGGGATGCAGTTCCACAATATTTGCCATATCGAACTCGGCATTAACGATCTCAATGCCAACGTGCCGGTCAATGTGCTCAGCAACGATTTCGTTGCGACTGCACGGCTTGCGCGGCTCTACGGCATGCGCACGATCGGCATGTTGCTCACGCCGCGCACCGCCGGGGCCAATGTGCTGGCGGACGGCTCGGATCAGACCTACGTCTCGGCGTTCGGTGGACCCGGCGGCAACATCGACTTGCAGAATCAGTTGCGGCGGTCGCTGCTCGGCGGGCTGCTCGATGCGATCAATCCCGTCGCTTCGGTTCGGCTGGCTGGAAACGACTTCAAATGGAAAGCTGGATACGCTTCGGGCGACCTGCTGCATCCGGAGGGCGCGACCGGCAACGTCCCGCCGGCCTATGAGACACGGGCATCGATCTTTGCGGCCCAGTACCGCGCCGCGCGCCCGGACCGGCCGACCGCGACCGAACTGGATGCGATCTATACGCTGATCTACGCGCTGGTGCAGAACAAGTCGTGGCACAAGCTGGATGCGCTCTACATTCTGAGCGCCCCGACCGCGCAGGGCGCTTGTATCAATCTGGTCAATCCGTTCGGGCCTGACACGCTCGATCAGATCGGCTCACCAGCCTTCACGCCGAACCTCGGCTTCACCGGGTCCGGCACCGGCTCCCGGCTCGCGATGATCACGAACGCGAATGCGCTGACGCATTTTCAGCAGGACAACGCCTGCTATGGCGTGGCGGTCTCGGCGATCGGCACGGGTGCCAACCCCGGCGCGCTCGACATGGGCACGACCGGAACGTCGGGATCGAGCCGGGTCTCGGTCAGGACCTCGGGCCAGGCGCGGGGCCGGATCAACGCGGCTGGAACCGATATCGCGGTGACCGTGGCGTCCGGTCTCGGCATCACGCATCTCAACCGGACCACCTCGAATGCTATGGAGATGTTCAAGGACGGTGCCTCGATCGGCAGCAATGCCTCGGTCTCTTCGGCGACGGTCGCGGCACCGTTCACCATCCTCAGCGCGCTGGGCGCCGGCAGCTCGGACACGGTGAGTGCGGCCTATCTCGGTGCGGCGCTGACCAGCGGCGAAATTGCCACGCTGCATGCGGCGATCAAGGCGTGCTGCAACGCGATCAACGGCGGGACGATCCTTCCTTGATGGGCTCGGAGATGTAAAGCGTCACGGATGTTTCGTCTTCGTGGAGAAGGTGATACCCGCGGTTGAGGTGGTCGGCCTTACATGCGGCGCGCTCCTCGGTCGAGCCATAGCGCGTCACCATATGGCCGCAGTTGTCAACGCGGCTGGAACCGACAAGCTTTATCCGTCCATAGTTGAACGTCGTGAAGTAGGGCGCGCCGCTCGACCCCTTGGAATAGAAAAATTTCACCATGCGTCATCCGCCTCCCGCTGCTTCTTCTCCTCATCGGAGAGCGCGGTGTACTCGGCGTCGTGCTTCAGCAGCCATCGGCCCATGAGATTCCAGAACAGCGTGATCAGCGCAGCGCAGGCTGCGAGCACGATGACGTCGAACTGGGACAGGCTGGATAGGTCGGGCATGGCCGCAAGCTTACCGGGATTGGCGGTCTTCAGCAACCGTACCGAGCGTTTACCAAGAATACGCGTTTCCGTTCAATAGGATGGCTTAGCCCATGACCATCCGCCCCACCATCCTCGCGATCGACGACGACCCCGACATGCTGGCGACGCTGCGGGCGATCCTGGAGCCGGCCGGCTTCGACGTCGAGACGGCGGCAACCCTGGTCGATGCGATCGGCAAGGTGAACATCGCGGCGCCGGATCTCATCATCACGGACATCTACATGCCGGGCGGCGACGGCTATGAGCTCATCATGGCGCTGCGGCGGTACCGGATCGATGCGCCGATCATCGCGATATCCGGCGGCGCCAAGAGCTTCCACAGCGATGACCATCTCGGCTTTGCCGAGCGGCTCGGCGCCGTGGCCACGATCGCAAAGCCGTTCCGATCGCAAGACCTGATCGCCGCCGTCAATCGCGCCATTGCCGGACGGACCTCTGCACGAACCTGAGCCTCTCGCCAGAACATGCTTGCCCTGGAAGGAACTGCCATGACCGCGCAGGTGCCTGATGACGGATCTTGTTCTCATGGCCGATGAGGCGAACCGGCTCTTCGCCGAACTGAGCCGGCTGGTCGGCGAGCTGCAGGGCGGCTTCCGAGAGGTCAAGGATCTGCTCCGGCGGCAGGACGAGGTCTCGATCGTCCGCGACCAGCAAGCCGAGATCAACAAGCGCCTGGCGATCGAGGCCCGCGAACGCGACAAGGCCGAGATCACCGAGCATCAGAACCAGCTGCACGCCGAGAACAAGAAAGAGTTCGACGAGATCAAGGAGAAGGCCTCCCGCACGTTCGGGATGGCGGCTGCCGCGGATGAGTGGACGAAGAAAGAGGGCGCGAAGCTGATCGAGGACGTGCAGTCCCTGGGCGCTCGGGTCACAGCGATCGAGAACGGCGGCAAGATCAAAGCGGCTGAAAGCCGCGGCAAGAAGATCGCCTATGGCACGGTCGGCGCCGTTCTAGGCGCGGTTGGACTCAGTGCCTTGTCCGTGCTGGTGCCGGATGCGATCGGCGCGCTCAAGAAATTTCTGCACATCGGGTGAAGCAATGAACGCTCATGATCTCGACGTATTGGCGCGCACCATCTACGGCGAGGCCCGCGGGGAACCGGCCGAGGGGAAGATCGCAGTCGGACGCGTGATCATTAACCGCTGGGAGTCCGGCAAGTGGTTCGCCGGCAAGACCATCGCCGAGACGTGCCAGAAGCCATGGCAGTTCAGCTGCTGGAATCCGTCCGATACAAACCGCGAAAAGCTGCTCGCAGTGTCGGCCGAGAAACCGGCGATGCAGAACTGCATCCGGGCTGCACAAGCTGCCGAGCGCGGCGAGGGACCGGCCTGGCTCGTGGGCTGCACACACTACCACACCGCTTCGATCCGCCCGCACTGGGCGATCGGCAAGGAGCCCGTCGGGCAGATGGGCAAGCATCTGTTCTACCGCAACATCAACTGAAAGGAGCCACCACCATGGCGCGCTTTGTGAAGTACACCGACCAGGACGGCAACGTGATGGACGCCATCCTGCTCAGCCCGGCCGCGGAGAGCGGCGAGGGCGCCGCGGCGGACATCCTCGTTCCGCTCGATCGCGGATCCGGTGCCGGCGCTCCGGTCGAGGCCAGCCAGGGCACGGGCCCGGGCACCTGGCAGGAGGCGTAAACCATGGATCCGACGAGCCCAGTCCTCGGTACGTCGCTCAACAAAGCGATCGTCGCCCTGCTCATCCCGCTGATCGCGTGGCTGAACCAGAAATACGGCTTCACGCTTCCGGTCGATCCGGAGCTGCTGACCGTGCTGGTCGGCGCGATCACCGCGGGTGCTGTTTGGCTCATTCCAAACCGCGTCAACAGCAACCAGGCCGCGGCGGTCGTTTCGGCAACGAGATCGGACCCGGTCGTGCAGCTCAAGGCTGACGCGATCGACGCGACGAAGGCGGCGGACAAAGCCGGCGCCTAACCATCAAACCGCGGCAGGATAGGCCTGCCGCATCCCCAAAGGAGAACACCATCATGATCCGAGACTTCAAGGTCTTGGCGGCGGGAGCATTGCTCCTGCTGCTGGCGGCGTGCGGGAGCAACGGCGGACCCGATCTTGCGCAGCAGGCGAAGACCGCGACGCTGACCTATACCGCGGCGACCAAGGGCGCGCAGGTCGTGCTCAAGGCCGATCTGTTCGGCGAGAAGACCGAGGCCTGCATCAAGGCGGCCGATACCGTCGCGTTCAACTACCAGGATCAGCTGAACCTGACCGCGCAGGATTGGCTCAATGCCGGCGCGCCCGACCGCAAGCCGATCGAGGATGCCTTCACCAACATCAAGGCGCTCTTCGATGCCGCCACGATGAACCTGACCAACGCGCTCACCGGAAAGGGAGTTTGCTGACCATGCCGATCGCAGCGATCATCGCAATCGTTCAGGGCGTCGTGGCCGGCGCTCCGGATGCCATTCGCGCGTTCAACGCGCTCAAGGAAATGCTCGAGGGCGGCAAGACCACGATCACCGCCGAAGAGCTCGAAACCCTTCGCCAGAGCGCGAAGACCGAGCACGACAAGACGCAGAACGCCTGACCCATGCTGACCGAGAAGACCGTCACCACGTTCACGATCGCCTGCGACGGCCCATCGCTCGGCACGACCTGCATCACGTCGGCGATCACGACGCCGACCGAGGCAGGGCTGCTCACCATCCTGCGCAAGATGGGTTGGCGGCTGCCCGACCAGGACGCCGACGGCCGGATCGACCGTTCGGCGCCGTGCTACTGCAAGGCCTGCGCCATGGCATTGCAGGCGGCGGGGAGGTTGCCCGCCTGATTGCCTGACTTCTCATCCTCCCTGACTGCCGCCCTCCCTGGAAACGGGGAGGGCTTTTCTTTGCGTGCGCGGCGGCGAGGTATAGACTGCGCCGCGTTGTGCTGTGCTGGAGAGGCTTAACGGTGACGCAGCTAGAGCGGTAGGTCGGTCGCTGCAAGACCAATGACTGAGCCCGTGGGTTCGAAACCCACCAGCACCTCGAGCGCCCGTCCCTTCACTGGGGCGGGCGTTTTTGCGTTATAGGATCTGTATATTTCCGCCCGATTTGGGAAAGGGAATCACCCCATGCCGAAGACTCCAAAGCCTCTCACGCTCCGCCAGGTCGAGCAGCTCGCGCGCGAGAACGCCGCCGGCGACGCCTGGGACGCGCTGACACCGTCACAGCGGCGCCAGTGGGCGGCGCGCGTCCAGAAGCAGGTCGATCGCGAGCGGCGGGATCGGGAGGCCGAGCAGCGGCGCCGCGAGAAGGCGAACGATCGGTTCTTCGAGGCCCTGTCGGCGCCGGTGCTGCTGGAGATGGCGCAGCGGGAGGCTGCGGCGAAGAGGGCGCGGCGGAAGAAGCGTTGAGGTGCGCGGTGGCAGGGCGTATCATTCTCCGCATGAGAACTTTCGCAGCGCATGATTGGGTCTATATCGCGGGACGTGGCTGGGTCGCCGTTGTCCGTCTGCCGGAAGGAGAATCCCTGACGGGACTCGCGGGCGCAGAGGTTTCGATCGACGGCGAAGCCTACGCCGTGACCGGTACGGAATCGACAGATCCCATGCCGGGTCGTTTGTTCGGTCTTTTGATCCGCGGCAAGCCGCGCCTGTCCCGCGCCGCCGCGCTCGAGATCGCCGACAAGCAACTGACGGGCATCATCGCCTCGGGGGATGAGATGGTTTTCTCCGAGGCTGGCGGCGATCAAGACAAGATCGTGGCCGCCGCTCTCCGCGCAAGAGAGCGCATTGCCGACAAGCTGTTGGCTGAGATCGCTGCCTGAATACCTTCCAGCCGCTCACCGGCCCCGGCTTCCGCGTCAACAAGCGCGCCCTAACGCTCGAGCAGCTCCGCGCCGAGATCCAGAGCAGGATCGGATCCAAGGCCACGGTCCCGCCGATCGTTCCGGCCGATCGCGGGCGCAACCGGGCAAACTGGACCGTGCCGGATTGGACCACCGTGCCGCTCGCCGTGCAGGCGGTGGTGGTCGATGTCATGCGCGAGTTCGAGGTCGAGGAGCCGGCCTAGCCGCGGCTGCGATAGCCCTCGGCGCCGGATCTGGGACCGGCCTCGAGCCATCCCATCGCCCGCACCGGTCGGCCTGGTCGGCTGCAGCGCCGGCACAGGTGCCGGGTGACATAGCGCAGCACCAGGCTCTCTGGCGGCAGTTCCAGGCCGAGGCTGTAGCATTGCTTGCCGATCTCCCTGCCGCAGTCCGGGCATTGCATGCAGAGGCGTTCGGCGGGGTTTAGATCGCGGACCTTGAGATCGGGAGGGACAGGGCGGCGGTACATGGCAAAATTGGGCCACGCCAAGGGCTTGGCTCACAACCAGAAACGGACCGAGAACGTTGTTAGATTCTGAGCAAATCCCCTTGGGGTCGCCAAGCCTTCGCGCATTGATCCAGCGGGAAGACCAACCCACAGCGCTCAGAAGCTATAGGCCCCATTTCGGGCCGTCGGGTGATAGCCGGATGGCAATGGGGTCGCCCGCAACGATGACCGACGGGGCTCCGAGCTCGTTCCAGTGAAACAGGTTGACGTGCCATCCTCCCGGAATCATTCGCGAGCGATCGATGATGCCGTCCGCACCAGCCTTGCGCGCCGCATCGGCATTGCGCCAAGACGGTGGCTCCTGTCCGGCCGCCAGGGCGTGACGCCACGGTGCGTTTGAAAGCTCGCGATCGATGCCGAGCAGGCGACAAGCTTCCTCATCGTGCTGATCGAGCACATGGGCTTCACCCACCATCAACGGCACCACGACACGAGGGCGACCATCCTCACGGATATAGCCCGACACGGCGATTATCGCCCATTCCAGTTTGGGACTCATATAGAGCGTGGACTGCCCCGGGCGATGGTATCGACCTGCGCTCTCCGGACGTGGTGGTGCCAGCACTTCGTTTGATCGGTCTGCCGGGGTAGACCGAAAGAACTGGCCGCTAACCGTTCGCAGTTTAACGCGCTCTGCGTTCATCATGGGCCCCGAGCCGAGGATGCGCGGGCCACAATATTGGTGCATCGGGCGATTTGGGAAGACTTCTACTCAGGGACAGCCACAATCGAGTTCAGGCTTGGATATCGACGCGCTGGCCGATGGACGTCAACGCGCTCCTGGCGGTTGTGCCTTGGGCGCCGGATCGATCGTCGTCAGACCGCAAAATGGCCTTCGGGTTGGTCGGGTCAGTGGCGGCATTGACGCCATAGGGTCCCGATCTCGGATGCGCCGGGTCGATATGCTTCTTCGCGTTATCCACATCGGTGCAGTTGCGACAGAGGAAGCCGTTCACCTGAACGGGTTGCGGATAATTGGCACTGCCGACCGACATGGACCTTGCTCCTGGCATCCCCAAGGCAATACGCACCGGCCGGTCACAAGGTTACAGGGTCCGCCGGGAAATGATCCCGCCAGTCCAGACCTTTGAATTTCCTGGCAAATTGAGCTCAGCCCGCCGGCAGGCGCATGAGGTATTCCCCATAGTTGCTCTGCCCCATTTTCCGCGCCAGCAACTCGAGCTGCGCCGCGTCGATGAACCCGAGGCGGAACGCGATCTCTTCCGAACGCGGCTGCGCCGCATAGCTGAGCGAAATGCCCCATTGCGCTCCGTCACCCAGCAGTCGTTGGAACAGCGGCAGGTCGCGCGGTGTCGAAATCACCAAGATCTCCCGGATGCCCGCCAGCATCACGGTCGACAGCGGATAGTAGATCATCGGTTTGTCGTAGACCGGCAGCATCTGCTTCGACGCCCCGGCCGTCATCGGAAACAGCCGCGTTCCGCTGCCGCCGGCGAGAATGATCGCTCTCACGATGTCCCGCCGGTCTGTTATCGCTGCGGCTCAAACTTTCGGTCCGTCGCAGCGCGTGCCGCAAGGCGCCCGATGCAGTCGCTGAGACTCTCGGTCCAATGCGGCAATGCGATGCCATAGACGCGCTGGAGCTTGGCGCCATCGAGACGCGCATTCACGGGCCGGCGCGCCGCCGTCGCATAGTCGGTCGCCGCGATGCGCTCTACCCTGGAGGAGGGGAGCCCATGCTCGGCAGCATTCCTGAAGACGGCTTCGGCCAGGTCCGCCCAGCTCGCCTCGCCGGAAGGCGGCATATGGAACGTACCGCGCAAGTCTCGACGCTTGTCCGCGCGCAACCGCGCAGCGATCTGCAAGATGGCATCGGCGACATCGAGCGCCGAGGTGGGGCCCCCGCGCTGGTCGGCCACGACGCGAATGCTATCTTGCGTCTCCGCCAGTTTCAGCATGGTCTTCACGAAGTTGCTGCCGAACGGGCTGTAGACCCAGCCAACGCGCAGAATGGCATAGTCGTCAGACGCTGCGGTGACTGCGCGCTCGCCGGCCAGCTTGCTGACGCCATAGACGGAAAGTGGCGCCGGCAGATCGTCTTCGAGATACGGCGTGGGCTTCATGCCATCAAAGACGTAGTCGGTGGAAATATGGACCAAGGGAACACGGGCTTGCGCTGCGGCTTCCGCCAGCTTGCCGGCAGCCGTTCCGTTGATGGCCATGGCGAGATCCGGCTGCGATTCCGCCCGATCGACCGAGGTATAGGCGGCTGCCGAAACAATAGCATCCGGCGCCGCGTCCAAGATGACGGGTATCGCCGCTACAGGATCCGAAAGATCGAGGGTGGGGCGACCGAGCGCGATCACGTCGTGACCGGCAATCGACCCGCGCTCGCGCAGCGAGGCGGCGATCTGTCCCCGAATCCCCGTGACCACAATGCGCATGGGCTAACCGGCTTTGCACGCCGTGATGACGCCGGCGATGCCGGCAGGCGTCTCGGGCGAGGCATTCATGGAAAGAGCTCGGCTGCGTCGCCGAGCGCCGGCAACGATGCATCTTTCGTGGACAAGACCTCCGCCGTCATCGGCCAGGCGATGCCGAGTGCGGGATCATTCCAGGCGATGCCACGTTCGTCGCGCGGCGCATAGGGACGGGAGACCTTGTAGAAAACCACCGTATTCGGCTCCAAAGTCATAAAGCCATGAGCGAAGCCGGCAGGAATGAAGAACTGATCGCCGGTGCCGGCGCGAAGCTCGACTGCATCATGCCGACCGAAGTTGGGCGAGGAACGGCGGATGTCCACCGCAACATCGTAGATGGCACCGGCCAACACCGTTACCAGCTTGTCCTGGGCCGAGGGGGGAAGCTGAAAATGCAAGCCCCGTACCGTGCCGGGCTTGACCGACAATGATGCATTGTCCTGAACGAATCGCATGCCCGCCAGGGTGCCGCCCCCTGCAGAGAGGTCGTCCGCGTAAATCTGTTGAAACCACCCGCGTTCGTCGCTGAAGAGTTGCGAGCGGACCAGTCTCGGCACCAACTGTCGCTCGTGCACAACGCCCATCATTATCTTGGTCAAGGTTCCTGCTCGATATGGGGCCTGGGTGCGATGGGCCGGTCGGGTGGAGCCGCGGATTTCTTTAACGATCATGGCTGCGGAATCGCGCCTCCAGGGCCGATCGGTTCTACTCTGGACACGAGTTCCGGGCCATATCAAGGGTCAATAGCCGGACCGGCCGCCGCAGGGAATCATTCGTTAAAATCTGGCCGGCGACTTGGGCAAGTGCCTGATCTAGCGACAGATGTAGGAATAAAGATATGCGATTGGGGCTCGCCTTCCGATATGTGCTCTGCTAGCTTGCAATTCTACCGCGACCGGTTGGAAGCGGCGACCAATTCGCCGAGTTTCGATTGACCGGCGTCTTTCGAAAGTTGAGTGCAGGCGCGCTCGGTACCATCGCGTCACGTGGGGACTGTATTGCTTTCAAGTCTGAAAATTCCGGTCCTCGGCGGCAGTGGGCAACTCGACTGGTATGTCGAGAAAGCGGACTACAACATCGCTTGCTTTCGATACCGCTGTCTCCTGCCGGCGCATTTCCTGCAGTCAAATGGATTGGCCTCGCGCTTTTTCAGCACCGCTGTTTCCGCCGACACAGAGGGCGTGTCGATTTTCGTCAAGGCGTTTGGCGACATGCATCTGGAGCTGGCGCGCGATCTGCATCGCCGCGGCCGCCCGATTGTCCTCGATCTGTGCGACAATATCTTCGCCAAAGGCTATTCCTCCAAGCTGAAGTACCTGGATGCGGGTAACTTCCTCAAGATGGCCGAGCTCGCAGACGCCGTTGTCGTGCCGAGCGAGGCACTGGCGCGGGTCCTGGATCCGTTGCTGCCCGAAGGTCGCTCTGCATCCGTCATCCCGGATCCGGCACTTTCCTGGAACCATCATCAGACATTGAAGCAGTGGAGCTTGGCGCTGCAGCGGTCGGCGCGGCTGCCTCGGCCCGAGGGAGCGGCTGGCAGCGTCAGAAATATTCTTGCCGCAGTGCGCCGGCCGCTTGAGCAGTGGCTGGAACGGCGGGCCGATGCCGGCGCAGGGAAACACAAGAAGGTCATCTGGTTCGGAAAGCACGGCAACCGGCATACCGCAGGCGGCATGTTGAGCCTGCTCCACGTTCTTCCCGCGCTTGAAGCCATCAATCGCGAGCAGCCGGTTGAGCTCGTCATAGTCAGCAACAATCGTCGAAAATACGAGAAGCACTTCAACAACCTGCCATTCGCCTCTCGTTATCGCGGCTGGTCGAATGAGACGGTCTACCAAGAACTGCAGGACGCGGCGGCATTCCTGATGCCCAATGAAAGCGATGCGTTCTCCGCCTGCAAGTCCGCCAATCGTGCGCTGCTGGCACTTGCCAACGGAGTCCCGGTCATCGCGAGCTGGCTCGACAGCCTGGCGCCGCTCAGCGATGTCATCGTGCTGGACGACTGGATGGCCGGATTGGAGCGCTATCTGCTGCACACCGAGGCTCGGCAGGCGGATCTTGCCCGCGCCGCCAAAGTCATCGACTCGGGGTTCTCGCCCGCCGCCCAGGGGAGCGCCTGGCTGAGCTTGCTGGCTGCCAAGGGCGTGGGCCGCCAGGCCGCGGAATAGCGATCGCGGAATAAAGCGGTCAGGCCGGAGCTGCGGCCTAGACCTGGGCCCAGCGTCGCACCGCCTTGATCGCCCGTTTGATTCGAGACTTGCGCCGCTTCGCCTTGCCGGTTGTCCCGCCGAGCGCGCGGATCTTCTGCTCGAGCGCTGCGACCTGACGCCGCAATCCGGCTACTTCATAGTTGTAGACCTGGAAGTCGTCGAGAACATTGATCGGCACGCTGAATCTTTCGAGCAGTTCAAGGCTCTCTTCGCGCACCCAGAAGTCATTGATGCCGTCGAAATATGCAAAGCGATATCGTGCGGCTTCCAGCCGTTGTTGCCATTCGGATTGCTTTCGATTCGTGGTGTAGGGTTCGGTGCTTTCAATCACGATAATCTTTGGACGAAATCGGTCGAGACCCGCCGCCCGGACAATGGCGTCTTCGGCGCCTTCGGCATCGATCTTGAGAAAATGGATATCGCGGCCCTGGGCGTGCTCGGCGAGGACCTTCTCCAACGTTGACACGCGAACCTTGAGCTCAACGACTTTCCCGGCTTTCTGCAAAACGCTCTGTGGCGAGTCTTCCTGCAGCGTCGACGTGCCGGCGTTGCCGCTGTGATAGTAGAAATTGGCCACGCCTTCGTAATCGGCCAAAGCTATCTCAAGGTTGATATCGCGCGGCCTATCTTCTCGTAAAAGCCGTATCATATCGGTTGGTTCGATGTTGATTCCCGACCATCCCTGCTCATAAAACCACCGAGTTACAGAAGAATGAGAAGGGTGATTGGCGCCGACATCTACATAAAAGCCTGTTCCGGAGTCTTTGAAACACCGCCAGAGCAGCACATCCTCGAAGTTCGGCGTGTATGAGATCATCGTTCTAGGAGGTTCTTTCATCTGCACAGCGTAGACAGCAATTGTAACCGACAACTGGACTATAATGTATGATTCGAGCGTGGGAGATTGATATGCACCACGTGCTTGGAAAGCTAGGCGGCCGGCTCGACCGGCTAATCGGCAGGTTCGGATTTTCCCGTCCACAGAGGGTCTCATCCGCGGCCAGTTCCATCACGCTGTCGTCCAACGGGGAGCAGGTTTCCTATACCCTACCGCCGAGCCGGAAACCAAATCGACAGAGCACGCTACAGTTCTCGATTCCGAAGTGCGGCACCGTCATGAGCACCGGGATCGTGCGGCTACTCGCCAAGCAGGAAGGGGTGAAATTCGTATCGCTGGAGTCGGAACTCCGCAGCCGGGACGAACGTCAGCTGCCGGCGGCGGCGCAGGGGTTGTTTCTCCCGAGTGGATACTGCTATGGCGGGTTCACAAGCTATCCGCTGAATTTTGATATCCCGATCATATCGCGTTGCCGCTCCATTCTGATCGTCCGCGATCCTCGCGATATGCTGGTGTCCCTGTATTATTCTATGAAATATAGCCATCCGCTGCTTGAGGGCACCTCGCAGCGCCACCGCACAGACTTTCATGCGGGCAGACAATATGCCAACGAGGCCGACATCGACAGCTTCGTAGTCGCCGTTGCGCCGACGGCACGCACCTGGTTCTCTAGCTATGCGCGAGTGCTCGACTTGCCTACTTTGAAGGTGTTTCGCTATGAAGATGTTGTCTATCGGAAGCGCCAATGGGTCGAACAAATCTGTGATCATTTTGGCTGGTCGGTTGGCCGCAGCAAGCGAGATGAAATTGCGGACTCATTCGATGTCTTTCCAAACAATGAGGAGCGCAACAGCCATGTTCGGCAGGTCCATCCCGGAAACTTCAAACAGAAACTTCGACAAGACACGGTAGACCGGATAGAGGCGGAGCTTGTGGAGGAAATGCGAATCTTCGGGTATCACGCTCGTGCAACGGCCGTTTCAAACGTTAGCGGAACCAAAGTAGTCTCATGAGTGCTGAAGGCGATGTCGACAAGATCGTCCGCGATGAACTCTTCCCCAGCAAAAACGACGGAGTTCTGGTGGAGGTCGGCGCGGCGCGGCCCGACTATTTGTCGATCGGCGAATCGTTTCGGAAGCTTGGATGGCGAGTCATCGGCATTGAGCCCAACCCACGGTTTGCGGCAATGCACCGTGCACTCGGAAACGAGGTTTACGAATACGCCTGCTCGGTCGTCGAGCAGGACGACGTCGATTTTCAAATCATCAGCGCCACCGAGCCGATAGCGATGATGGATGGGTCGATTTCGGATGAGTCGTTCTCGTCGCTCAAGATTCGCGGCGAGTATGCCGTGATGTTTGAAAAGCTTCGCTCGAAGTTCTCCATCCAGACGATCAAAGTCAAAGTACGGAAACTCGACACCATCCTGCGAGACATCGCCAAGGTTGGGAAGGTCGATGTGGTATCGATCGATGTGGAGGGCTGGGAGCGGGAGTGCCTGATGGGCCTTCAGGCTTATCGGCCGCGGGTTATCATCGTCGAAAACCTGTTTGACACCAACCTCACGGCCGAGCTGCTGGCTGCCCGAGGCTATGTGCGCTGGAAGATGCTAGCGCCGAACGACGTCTATGTTCTGGCCAATGAGCTTCCTGCATGAGCCTCCAAACGGATTCGAGATCGTCCGGCAAGACCCGGGTTGTCTACGTGACCGTGGTGAGTGTCGGCACCATCGAGAGCGGGGGATCGATTGTCTGCCGCCAGCACATCGAGCGCCTTAACAGTCTGCCATCGGTCGAACTCACGGTCTGCTTGATCGGAACGCGAGAGGCAAACCTGCAAGGCGAGAGATATCTCGCTGGTCTGGGTATCCCCAGCGTGAGCTTCCAGCTCGGCCATGGAAAGCTGCGGCCGCTCTTTCCGCTCGGACAGTGGCCCTTCATGTTTGAGAAGGTCGCTTTGCGATCGCGGTCCGTCAACAAGGATTTCAGAACGTTTTGCGACGCAGTCGATGCAGACGTGTTCGTGCTGGACTACTTGTTCACGGCGCTGTTCGTCCCATCGCTTTTCGAACTGTCGCGGCGGATTGTCGTCATCACCCTCAATCCCGAGGCAGATTTCTACGAGAACCTGCGCAAGCTTGGACGGCTGCATGAGACGTGTTCCCGATCGGCCATGGCCGTGCGGCGGTTGCGGGCATTCGAGAATTGGGTCTATCGACAGGCGACCGCCGTCGTCGCGCTTTCTCCGAACGACGTGCCGGAAGACCGGAAGTCGAGCTCGGCGGTCATTCGTCCCGCGATCGAGCCAAAATTCCTGGGATGGCAATATGCCGGACGGAAGGACATTTGCTTTGTCGGGAACATCGCCCATTTCCCGAACTGGCTCGCGGTGCGTTGGATCTGCGAAAAGTTTGCGCCGGCACTTGCCGCACGCGACGACAAGGTCAGGGTCCAGATCGTCGGAGCGGATCCCAAGGACATTCCCACGGAATGGCGAAAGCCCAATGTGGACTTCCTCGGCACCGCTACGGAGGTTGTCCAGGAGCGGATGTTGACCTGCGGGCTGTTCATTGCGCCGATTGAGAACAACTACGGCTCCAAGATCAAGATCCTCGAGTGCCTTGCTTACGGCACGCCGTTGCTGGCGACGCCGGAAGCGCTCAGCGGCCTGGAAGACCTGAGCGGTCTGCCGCTGATCGCGTTGAGCGACCCGGCAGGAGCGGCGGAGTCGGCCTGCAAGCTGCTCTCCGATATCGAGGCTTTGGTGACATTGAGCGCACGCGAGAGTCAGATTCTGACGACGCTGTCCGCGCAAAGCATGGAGGGCTGGCGGCAGTTGATCTCGCGGGTGATGGCTTTGCCCCGGCGAAAAGCCGTGCCGAGGATCCTGAATTTCCCCGTCTTCTTGTGGGGCAGCCTGTTCAACTACCGCGGCAGGGGGAAAGGCGAGAAGGTGAACTTGGCCAAGAGCGATGCGCCCGATCTGGCGCTTGAGGGTTTTCAAGAGCCGGCCACCATCGAGGGACGGCCGATTCGATGGACGATTGGAACGGGTCGCATCCGGGTCATGGGCAAGGGACGTTTGCCTCGGAAGCTGCGCCTTGAGTGCTGGAATCTGCCGGAGGGTGGACCCGGACGGGTTGCGGTGAAGGTGAACGGCGACGTTGCGCTGACCATGCAGAATCCGGGCAGCCGCGGAAGCCAGACCGTGGACCTTCCGCGTCGATCGGACCGCGACGGCTTGGTCATTGAAATCGAAGGCGAGACTGCAGGCGATCTCGATCAGCGCAGTGTGCCGTTAAGGCGTCTTCAGGTAGTCTGGTGACAGGGGGCGGTGTGCGCGAGGGCCGCTCTTGGCCCCGCCGGCATCGATTTCGGGGAGGCCGACCAGCCGCATCCCGGCTTGGTGCACCGAAACTCCGAGCAGCCGCTCCATGGCATGGCTGGTCGTGCCGTTGCCGGGGGCGGGCTCGGCGGGGAAGTCCTGCTCACTCAGCGCCAGCGCTTCCGCCAGTCGGAGCGCATCGCGCCTGACCCAGAACATCGTGCCGGCGAAGAACTGGTAGTCTTCCGTCGGCACATCGATACCGCGCCGTGACAAGATTCGGCGCATGGCGCTGTGATTGAGTTCTTCCTTGCTTTGCCTGATGCCGCCCCGCCGCGTGTGCAGGAGTGATTGTGGCCCGACCATTCCGACTCCGGGGTCGGCCTCGAACAAGGAAACGATCTCCCTGACGCGCTCGGCATTGCCTAGGAGGTCGAGGAGGCAGCGGCGTCTCCATAGGCGGCCCACCAAGTCCTCGCCGGAGCGGCTGGCGGACTTCTTGCCGTGTACCTTGCAGAGAATCGGGCAATCTCCGAGCGCGCCATTCCTCAGCAAAGCGAGAAACGGTCCGATGTCACGGCCCCGGTTGGCCAGCGTGCAGACCGCGGCGTCTTCGAACAGATTCTCGATGCGTCTGCGGAGTTCGGGATCGTTCGACTGCGAGGGCTCGGTCAGCGAAACCACGAGGCGGAAAGCAAATGGAATGTTCCGCAGGAACCATTCGAGCTCGGGCCAGAGATCGCGATAGTGCAGATGTACGACGACGCAAATTGCCTCGGCTGATTTCTCTGTCGGCGCGTGACGCACATCCGCGGGCCGCGGCCAGTCGTCCAGAAGATCGCGATCGACAGCACCGTCTCTCAGCAAGCTTACGCCGAAGGCCTCCAGCGTCGCGAGTCGGGGCGTGTCTAGAACGACGTGCTCGATCGGTGCAGATGCCGGTACGGGCCGGCCGAGGATTCGCCGGATGAAGACATCCGGTCCGACGGCGATCCCGGTCCTAGCCGCGAGCCGACCGAGCCGGCGCAGCAGCCACGTCGATGCAATGGGCACGCGGACCACAGACCAGGTCGCATGGGAGCGCGCATCGTCGCAGACAGCGAGCTCCGGAGCGCGGCTCTTGATCAGGAGCGTGGTCGTAACGCCGTCGGTCGTCACGATTGGGATCGAGCGAGAGCGTCCGCTGCCGCAAGCGAATCTAAGCCTGGTAACGGGCGATGTGCGGTTCTTCAGACGCAGAAGAAAGGTGCCGGCGCCGAGGTGCCTCACCCGCGGCGTGCCCACTGCGTCAGGCATGCCGGTCGACGCCGCCGGCGGCGAGCTGACGCAACCAGTCATCGCTGAACGCCGGTCCGAGCTCGGCAAGCGGGCTCTCTTTGCCGGTGGCGAGGTCGAGGACAGGCAGGTGTTTGATGCGCTCGTAGCGCTGCAGCGGCGCAGCAAAATCCAGCGTTCCGTCCTCGGCCCGGGAATCGCGATGCCGCGAGGGCCAGGCGCGGCACTCGCCGATGCGGCCTTCGATCGGCCCGGCGAGATCGTCGCGCAGAAAGAAAGCATTTATCCCGCTCGATGTCGTTCCGATGAAGCGATAACCCTTGCGTTCGGCCAGCATGCGCAAGGCCGGGATCGACGCGCCGAAATAGAGTCCGGAGGGATGCGCCTGAAACCGGTCGAAGTCCGCCCGGTACGGAATGGTGACGGCGAAACGGTCGCCGAATACCGGATTGACCTCGCAGATGATGATCGCCGGTCTGACGCAGGTGATCCGATCGAGGATCCAATAGTCGTTTCCATCGACATCGATGCTGAGGATCCCGAGATCGCCGGCGAAGCCGGACTCCGAGATGAGATCGTTGATATTCTCGGCAGTGATGAAGGCCTCGCGGAACTCCAGATCGTGCCGCCAGCAGATCGGATCAGCGCGGATCGCAGAGGCGTGCCGCGGATCGCCATCCAGGATCAGCCCGCGCCAATTGCGGCTTTGAAGCAGGAACCGGGTATTGGCCTCCGCATAGGTTTCCACGCCGAACTCGACGAAGCTTGGCGAAATCCCCGGCAAGGCAGCCACCAGCCATTCGATGATGCCGTCCTCACCCCATTGCGAGAACACGCGGAACTCGACGTCGGAGAGATTCTGGATATGGACCTTGCCGCACAGTTTCGCAGCAGCTTGACGCCCGGCAAGCATCAATAGGCGCTGGCTCGCCTCGCGCTGCTCGGCGAGCAGGCGCCGGCTTATCTTTTCGGCCAACCGCTTTTCGAAGCGCTTTAGATATTGCCGGAATAGCAGCACGTTCATGGCCTCGTGCGAAGCGAAAGGGGCGATTGCTTCACGGGGAGACCGAATGGATGGTCTCGAGAAACCGCTCTGCTTCTCGCCGGCGGCTCGGAAAGGCGTAGCGTGTATCATGCGGCAACATCCAGGCCACCTTCTTGCGGGCGAGATGAAGCAGCTCCGGCAACCAGCCGTAGCGCTCCGCCGTCACGCTGAGGGAGGCCGCGGTGTCGATGTAACGCCCTTTCTTCATCAGCGAGCCGTTGACCAGCTTCCAATAGAAGGCGAAATCCAGCGGGATCGCCATGTGATGTCGTTCCTTAGCCGCCGCAATCCCCGCGCGGCAGGCGTCAAGGATACACTCTGCAGCCTGTTCCGGCGAGGCGTCCAGAAGCTCTATGATGCCTTCTGTCGGAAGCCCCCAATGGCGGTGATCGTGTTCGAAGGAGGCATACACGGAACGTCCGCTTTTCAGGAGTTGAATCATGGGAAGCGATGCCCCGGAGGTGGAGGTCGTCGTGACGGTGACTCCGCTGGCGCAACCGACCAGAAGCGAACAGTGACGCGACAAAGCTGCGTTCTGCCGCAGCGGGATCCCGTGCGCGCTTACGATCCTGCGGTCGTCGCTCTGCACCGGTTGGGCCGAAGACATGATGAAGGCGGTATCCGGTTGTTGCGCGAGGACCAGTTCCGCAACTCTCAGCGCGAAAGCCGGCGTGACGTCCGATTGACCGCTGTTAGAAGCGCATTCGAACAAGATGCGGTGACTAAGGTCGGCGGCTCCGCTGGATTTCATGAAGGCATCGGCGGAATCACACTCGCTTGCGCTGAGCGCAAGAACCGGCTGGATGGGCACGGTTATCGGCGCTCCGTAAGCGCGCAGCAGGCTTGGGCGCACTGTGCCGTCGAATCGCTGAAAATTGGCGGGCCATACTTGCGATAGAACGATTCTGTCGAACTCTCCTTTCTCCAACATGCGATGCGCCTCGTGCTGGAACCAATACCAGCCAGCTTCCTGGCCTTCGGGAAGGGGAAGGGTCCAGCAGGAGTCGATGTCGGGATTGTTCTCCACCATGCTTGCGCATGAACGAGAGACTGCCCAGACCAGGTTGCAATCCGGATGATCGTGTCGGATCTGGCGTGCGAGAATGGTTGCGTAAAGGCAGTCTCCGTTAGCCGCTAGTTGCCCCATCAGGATGTTCATGGCCATCGCTTCGCCCACTATATCGGATAGGACTTTTCTTCCAGCAGGCGTGAGCCTGTGCTCTCATTGATCCGACGTTTCAATGCGGCGCGCCGGTCGTTGGCGGCGTGGATCGAACGCGCCAGGGCAATGAAGGACTCGTCGAACTTCTTCGTGCGCTCATGGACACGAATCTCGTCTTCGGCATCCCATATCTGCGCGTTGACCGCTTTCAGTGCGGCGGCCATCTCCTGAAGCTGCGGGTTGCGTTGGAGCAGGGGGGCAGCGGCGGCGGAAATAACTTCGCATTCCGTGGCGACATTGCGCCGCTTGGATGCGTCCGTCAGCCGCTCCAGCTTGATCTCCAGGATCGTCTGCTTATCGATCAGCTCGCCCGCCGAAATCTCCACCGAGATGCCGGGGGCCGCGGAGTTCACTCCGAGCTCTGCCTCATACCGCTGCTCGACCAGATCGAGATGGCGTTGCAAGTCTCGAAGTTCCGTCGTCAACCGGTCATTCGCGGTGCGTAACTCTGCCAGCTGTACCCGGTCGCGCGGATCGTGCCGCGCCCCCCTCAGCCAGAAAGCGCAGAGGCTGAAGATCGCTTTCCGAGCCCCCATCGGCCACCTTGCAAATCGTTATCCATTTAAAATCGCTGCCGCCTTCAATGCCTGCGACCGCTCGATGATCTCGTCGCAGACCTCCATGATGCCCACCCGCGGGCGGCACCCGATCTTTTGCTCCAATCGATCCAAGACGCACTGGAATTTTTTGCCTGGATCGGACGCGTCGGATTCCGCGGTGATGAAGTCTCGATAGTCCAGTCCGTGGCGCTTGAAGAGCGCGTCGACGAACTCCCGGCCATGCCAGGTGCGTCCGGTCGCCACGATGAAATCACCCGCATCGCCGGCATCCGCGACGGAGGCGGCGATTTCCATATACTCTCGAGCACTGCCCCAGTCGCAGAGGAAGTCCAGGGTCTTGAACGATTTCCCGGATGGTGCATGGCCGCCGGCCAGGGCCTCGGCCAGCACGCCGCAGACGCGTGGGATGAAGTAGTCGGGCCCACGCAGGGCGGATTCGTGATTGAAGAGATAGAGAATGGACGCGTTGATCCCGTGACTGGCGCGATAGAGCGAAATCACGTCGCGCGCAGCATTCTTCGTTGTGCTGTAGAGGCAACTGCTCGACATGGGTGAGTCCTCGGTGACCCGCGCCGGCAGCGGCGGGCGAAAGACCTTGGCCGAGCTGGCATAGACAATGCGGAGGTCCTTGGCGACCGCTCGCGCATGTTCGAGCAACGTGTGCACGGCTCCAACGTGAACCGCCAGCGCCTGCTCGAAGACGGGTTCGTAGTTGAAGCCGGCAGGACCGTGCACCGCAGCAACATGGAAAGCATGCGTCGGCCGAAAACGATTCAGAACCGCAGTCAAGGCCGGTGCGTCGGCCACGTCCAGCGCCAAATACTCAAACCGCGGCTGCGGCGACAAATGTCGTGGCGCTTGTTGACGCCCCAAGCCGAGGACGGTCGCGCCGCGCGCCAACAGATGTTCTGTCAGATACGTTCCGTCCTGGCCGTTCACGCCGAGTATGACGGCACGGATCACGCCGGCTCACGCGTTCGTTGGCTTTGGAGGTGAGCCAGCAGGCTGTCCTGTTGCTCAGCTTTCGCCGCTCTGAGGTGATCGGACAGATTGTTACGGTCGACGACCACGATCTCGGGAAGCGGAAAGATCATCTTCGTGCCCGCCTCGATCATCTCACGCTCGCGCTCGAGGAACTCGCGTTTGAAATGCCAGGGCAGGACCAGATAGTAGTCGGGCTTCTGCGCGCGCGACGTCGCTTCCGAAACGATGGGAATGTTGGTGCCAAGCGTGTGTGCGCCGGTCTTCTCCGGGTTGCGGTCCGCCGCACAATCGACGGTCCGGCTGTCTATCGCGTACCACTGCAGCAGCACATTGCCCTTGGTCGATGCGCCATAGAGGTGGATGCGCTTGTTCTGGGCCTTCAGGCTGCGCAGCAGCTCCGTCATCGCATCCTTCAGCCGGTTGATCCGCTGTTGAAAGCTCTGATAGGGCCGGTCGGTGTCGAGCTCGAGCTCGAACTCCCGGATCCGAAGCTGCTGCAGATAGTTCGACGCTTCCGGCGTGTCGAAGGCAAAGTTCGTGTCATGGCAGACATAGCAGCGGATGCTGCCGCCATTGATGTCGTTAAGCTCGGTTTTGAAGACACGCAGGCCGACCCGGGCCATGATGTTCTCGAGAACGGACAGGCTGTAGTATTCGAGATGCTCGTGGCAAATCGTATCGAACGAATTGGTCTGCAGCATCAACGGCAGATAGGACATCTCTACGATCCAAACGCCGTTCGGCGCCAACAAACGCTTGACGCTGGCCGTGAAGCCGATCGGGTCGTTGAGATCGTAGTACATTGCGATTGATGTGATGACGTCGACCGAGGCATCATCGATTGCCTTGAACACCTTGGCCGACGGGAACACCGTGTCGATGATCTTGAACGGCTCGCCGATCTCGCGAGCGATGTCTGAAGGATCGACGCCGAAACGCTCTACATCGTCCGGGTAGCATTTCAGCAAGGTGCCGTCATTGCATCCGATGTCAACGACGCGCCGCACCTTGTCTTGGCGCAGCGACATCGCGGATTTGACGATCCCGGCGAGATGCTGCCGCATCGTGGCGTTGGTGCCGGATCGATACCAATAGTTGGAGTACAGGATCTGCGGCGGCGGCGTGTGGGCGAGCTGCAGCAGGCCGCAACCATGCTCGTCTTTGGTGACGTCGCAGCGGACCAGTTGGGTGGGCAGGCGCCGGCGCGGAGGATCGAGATGTCCCTCCTTCACGAACGCGCCCTGCAGGTATTGTTCGCCGAGATCGATGACCGGAGACAATGCCTTGGAGCCACAGATCCGGCAGGTCGAACGATAAATCAGATGCACCGAATTGCCTCATGCCGGCATAAAGCCGAGGGTTCCTGATGGCGTTCCTTCTAACGCCCAATCCCTGGGGGATCAAGAGGAAGGACGCGCTATACTGGCAAATGACAGGGCAAACCGCGCGCGCTATTCTGCCGCGCATGCAAGTCTATTTTGTCCTTTATCACCGCTTTGACAATTCGAGCGGCATCCACATCTTTCATCTTGCCAACGAGTTGCAAAAGCGCGGCATCGCTTGCACCGCCTTGGTCCCGGACTCGCCGGAATCCGTCCGGTCATTCGGCGAGCCGGCCTTCGCAGTCGAGACGTTCAATCTTGGGTGGCAACGCAGGATCGCGCAACGGTTCGCGAAGCGCGGCGATTCGATCGTCCACGCCTGGACCCCGCGAGAGGTTACCCGTAAGCCCACGTTGGAGCTGGCAACCAGGCTGCGGGCTCCTTACCTTATTCATCTCGAAGACAACGAGCGGGTCGTCTATCTCTCTCACGCCAAACACAAGGCAGCGGAGCGGGGCAAGCGGAAACTGTCCAAGCGGCTCATCCACCCGCTGCGCTGGCGGCAGTTCATGCGCGGCGCGGCCGGAGTGACGGCCTTGATCGATGATCTGCTGGAATTTTGCCCGCCCGGCACGCCGGGCAAAGTCTTCTGGCCGGCTTGTGAGCCGGTGATCTTCGACATGCCCACTGCGCCAGACTTGGCCCTTCGGCGCTCATTCGGGATTCCGGACCATGCCTTGGTCCTCTATTACCCAGGCAACGTCCACGCTGCCAACGTAGAGGACGTCAATACGCTCTATCGGGCGGTTGTTCTTCTCAATGCCGGCGGCGTACCGGTCTGGATGTTGCGGACGGGCACGCACAGCAGCAAGCTCTCCAACGCGCTGCCGGAACTGCCGCAGATCATTGAGCTGGGTCATCAACCATCCTCGCGGATCCCGGAATTTCTCCGGGTCGCCGACATCCTGGCGCAGCCGGGCCGCGCCGACCGCTTCAATATTTACCGCTTTCCCAGCAAGCTGCCGATGTTCCTGGCGAGCGGTCGCCCGGTCATCCTCCCCGAGTGCAACCTAGGCAAGCATCTCTCGGATGGCGAAAACTGCCTGCTCACGCGGGATGGAACGGCTGAAGAGTTGAGCGGGAAGATCGCCGCTCTTGCTGCCGATCCGTTGCTCCGGGAACGACTCGGTGTGGCCGGACGAACCTTCGCACGCGAGCATCTCCGCTGGGACATCGCCGCCGACCGGATGATCCGGTTCTATGAATCGATTCTCGCCGCATGGTGATGAGGTCCGGCCTCGCCCGCGCGCGTCGCTTGTTCCGGCAAGGTACTGTCGCCGAATGGCGATTTGGCGCCCTGACGGTGCATGGCGACCGGTCGATGATGACGGCCCGGCGCCGTGCGCTGCTGCTGTCCGATTCATATGGGCCAACGCTGCAGATCAACTTCCTCCGGCCGCTTTCGCGGCTGGGGGGCGGCGAGGCTTGGGGCATGTTGGCTCTGACCGAAGCCGCTGCCGCGAGCAACGGTGAAACCGCCGCCTCCGATCTGGACCGGCTGCTCGGCGAGTTCCGTCCCGATGTCATCGTCGCCAGCCGTTATGCCGGCACAATGACCGCTCGGCTGGTCGAACGCGCGGCGGCGGCTCGCATTCCGCTCATTGCCCATATCGACGACAATCTCTTCGAAGTGCCGCGTGGCTTGGGGTCCCCACCATCCCGGCACGACGATCTCGAACGCAGGGCGCGGCTCGCGCAGCTTCTGCGCGCCGCCGATCTCAACTACGTCTCAACCGCGGCATTGCGGGAGAAGCTGCAGGGGCTCGGCGTTCTGGCGCAGCGCGTCTTCGTCGCGGACATTGCGGGCGCCGCGGCGCCGATGCGGGAAATCCGGGCAGATAGGTCCCTTGCACCGGTCTTTGGCTACATGGGGTCACGGTCTCATGCGGGGGACCTGGAACTGGTCGCGCCGGCCATCGCGATGGCATTGCGGCGCTTCCCGAAGGCGCGATTCGAACTCTTCGGTTCGATCGAACGTCCCGCCGCGCTCGCGGAATTTCCCATCAGGCATCATGCGAAGGTCAGGGATTACACCGCATTTCTCCGGACCCTGGGCCGGTTGAGATGGAGTTTTGCGCTGGCGCCGCTGATCGTCGACGACTTCACGCTCATGAAGACGAACGTGAAATGGATAGAGTACACGGCGGCTGCAATGCCGGTGATAGCGTCGGATCACCCCGTGTATGCGGAGTGCTGCTCTGGTGGCGCAGGACTGCTGGTTGCTCCCGAAGATTGGCTCTCGGCGATCGAGCGGATGATGCAAGCGCCGGACTTGCGCGAAAGCATGACTCGGGCGGCGATGCTGCGGCTCGAATCCAGTTACACGCTCGAGCGATTGCGGCAGCAGGTCCTGACAGCGTTTGCAACGGCGGGGGTGCCGCAGTCGAACCTGGCGTAGACGGCTCGATCAGTCGGCACACCGGCTCACCGCTCCGTCAGGCGCGAGCCCACTCGCGAATTGAACGTTTGAGGCTTGCCACAATGCCGCGCTTGGGAGGCCGGGTGCGCAACGCCATCTGATGCAGCGGACTGAGTGTGAACATGTCCACGATCGGATCTTCGAAGACGGGGTCCTTGAGGATCTCAAACAGCCGCGGAAACAGCGGGTGCCTGGAGTCGCAGACATCGTTGTCTTCGAACGTCTCCGGACTGTAAGAGCCGATATTCACGAGCCGGATGAAACGAATGAGATCGACGCTCCATCGCTTGCCGAGTTCCACATACTCGATCATTTCTTCGAAATTCTCGCGCTGGACGACGAACTGCAGGTTAAGGTGCGCGAGCTTGTTCTGGCGTCTGAGTTCGCCGAGAAATTCCATGTTCTTGTTGATGACGCTCCATTTCCCGGGGCGCCGCAGGTTCTCATAGGTTTCCGGGCGGGCGCCATCGATCGAGACTCCGACCGAGTGGATCAACTTCTGAACGTGTCCGAGCGAGTCCCACTCGCCGTTCGTCAGCAGCAAGCCGTTCGTAATAAGAGCTATCTTCAGGCCGGCGTGACGATCTGCATCAAGTCCATGCAGCAGCTTGCGGTAATGCTTCGATGCAAAGGGATCGCCGTCCGTCGAGAGAATCAAGGACATCGAACCGTCGGCGAGCAGCGGCAGCAATATCTTCTCCGACGTCTCGTCGAAGACAGCCCGCGCGTCATTCTTGATCGTGATGAGTTCAGTCCGGCAGGAGGGGCATGCGAGATTGCAACTCGGGTCATGGCCAAGAGTGACTTGGACCGGGGGAGTCTCCAGCACGGTTCTGTGATTGTCGATGATGTCTTTCAGCCGCTTGTCGGTGATCTCCGCACGCTTTGGGAGGGTGTTGTGCACGATGTATGGACATACCTTCCTGCTGCAATATGTGAAATCGCCGTCCAGGATCGAGCGTCTGATCTCCTGAATCTCCTCGCCGTTCCACAGCCGGTCTCGACCTCCGTCCAGTTCGGCCGGTGCCAGCGGATACGGCACGGTTCCAGGGCAAGAACAGGCGAAAAAGGACGGAGCTCCGCCGAGGCGTCCGGTGCCTGTTGCCAGCGTATTGAAGGGCTCGGAGCAAAATCGGTCGGACAAATCATCGACGGTGATCTCGAAGCCCGTTGCAGGTGAGCCTGTCTTCGCCTTGGCAACGAGCGCCTGATAGAGGGCATATTGCGAGGTCGGGCAGATGAAGAGATCGAGATTCCTCTTGGCGGCTTCGGCGGCGAGGTCGGGCTTTCCTCTCTCGACGTGGAGCTTCGCCAGAACCAGATTGAGGAGCCAGCCCGTGTCGTTCCAGTTTTCCACCGGCGCAACGGCGGCGCAGTCCAACGCGGTCTGATAAACGGTCTCCGCATTCCCGGCGCAAAGCACTTCGAAAAGCGCCCGCGCGATGTTGGCGCACACCGCGACGTCCTGCCCGTCACCGGCTGCGCCGGTGTGTCGCAGACGGATTTCCGTCGTCACGAGGTCAACGGCATCTGCACGCGCTGCGGCATTCCTCACGGCGCGCCCCAAGGCCCGGTTGTCGCGTTCCGGCTCAAGCCAGATTCTTTGCAGTTTGTCCCAGGGCGCGGACAGGCGATCCACCAAGTCGGAGATCCCCTCCGGGCCGCGCCGCGAAATCAGGCGTTTGCCAAGTTCACGGATGAACAGGTCGCGCGGCAATTCAACTCTAAGGCTATCGGCGGGCATAACCACTCCTGAATGGACGCGCCCCAGTCGTCATGCGGTTGCCGGCTGATCGATCGCGACGCTTTCGGCGCGGCAGTTCAACCGTAGCTACCATCGTCTCTCTGCCGGGTAAAGCCGAGAGTCCGGGGGTGTGAAGACCCCGGGCAAGTGGGGTTATCGAGCCCCTTCCGCCACATCACCCGCGTTCTGCTGGCGATGAGGGCGAGGGGTCGGGCGAAGCCGGCGAACCCCGCCGCGCAGTCCGGGGCTGAAAATACCTCTTAAGTCGAAGAAAAGGCCGTTCCCAAAGGTAGAAAGAGACCGCGGCGACGGCGCAACTGAGGCCGAGGTGGGTTGCGGCTCTCGCCAGTTCGGAATCCAAAAGGCGCCCGGTGATCGGGATTGCCCAGAGAGGTCCGTCGAGGCGCATGACGATCGGGTGCCAAAGATAAAGACCATACGACACCAGCCCGATCCAGCGGATTACCGGAAACTCGAGGGCGACGAGCAAGGCACGCGGCCGCCCGAACGCGACACACGCGATCAGCACGGCGGAGGATGCCGCGACCGCGGTATAAGCGCCATACGCGAGATAGCGGCTTCCCCACGGGTTCGCAAAGAAAAGGGTGTGATAGGCAAAAACCGCCAGCGCTAAGACGGCGCCCACACCCGCATACTTCTTCACGAACGCGCGGAAAGTTGGCGAGCGCACACCGCCCCATGCGACCAGGGCACCCCAAGCAAGCGAGTCAAGCCGCAGGTCGGTCCGGTAGTAGTGGACATTGGTCCATGTACTGGGCCAGAGGAGAATGCGCCCTAACTCCGGTCCCAAAATTCCCGCGCCGATGAGTGCACCAAGGAACCAGTAGGATTTGAAGCGAGCCGTGCCAACCGAAAGCAGAAGTACGGCCGGCCACACAAGATAGAACTGCTCCTCGACCGACAGCGACCATAGACCGACAAGACAGGAAACCGGGGCGCCGAATGCATGAAGCCAATTCAGATAGAAGAGAATTGCCGCCAGCGCCTCCTTGCCGTTGTCGGCAACCGAATTGGTCCGACTGCATTGGAGGTCTGAAGCATACACAAGCAAGATGACGGCCAACATCGCGGGCAGGATTCGCGCCGCGCGTCTCAGGTAAAATTGCCGAAGATCGATCGAGCCGGTGCGTTCGGCTTCCTGCAGGAGCAGGGTGGTTATCAAAAAACCACTGATCACAAAGAACAGGTCGACACCGAAAAAGCCGCTATCGGTGAACTTGAAATGTGTCGCTATGACGAGGAGGATTGCAATCCCGCGTAAGCCGTCGATACCCGGAAGCTTCTGATTCGAGCCTTGATGCGGCGGGGAGGATATGGCGGCCTCGGCGGCGGAGCTATCGGCTGTGCGCACTCCCATGCTTGCTACAAAACCTTGAAGTTGCTTCAATCGGCGCGACCCAATTCTCTCTGTGTCGCCGCTTCAGGACCTTCGACTCAACGTGCCGAATGTGAGCCTTCTGCGAACGACAAAGCCGCCGCGGCGCGGTCCTGACGTTGTATCGACCCGTTGCCGACTGTGAAAACCACATCTGCGATATCAGCCCAAATCGCGTGATGGGAGATGGCGAGCACGGTAACATCGGCATTGCGCGCGATGTCGATGACCTCCATGCAAATGGCTTTCTCCGTTTCGGCGTCCAGGCCGGTCGTCGCTTCATCGAGGATGAGAAGCCTGGGATGCCGGATCAACGCCCGGGCGATCGCGATCCGCTGCCGCTGGCCTCCGGAAAGCCGATGGCCCCTTTCTCCCACCAGGTATTGAAGACCTTCGGGATTGCGCTCGATGAAGGGCATGGCGCCGGCGCTGCGCAAGGCTTCTTCCACATCTGCTTCGGAAAAGCCGCTCTCTCCCAGCGTGACGTTCTCGAAAACGGTTCCGTTCAATAAGGTGACCTCCTGTGGAACGTAGCCGATCATTTGCCGCCAGGCGATCAAGTCGATCAGCTGCAGATCAATTCCATCGATCAGGACTTGACCGCGCGACGGCTGCCTGAGGCCGGTTATGAGATCGACAATCGTTGACTTGCCGGCGCCGGAGACCCCGATCAGTGCGGCGACCTGACCGGCCGGGAGCGTCCAATTTGCCGAAGACAGGATGAACCGGTCTCGCCCGTACGAGAAATCGACTTCGCGCAGCTCCACCGATTTCTCGAGGCTCGGCCGCAGGGTGCCCGTGAGCATCTCCTTTGTCCTCTCGGATCCGTCCAGCATTCGGCTGGTGGCGCGATAGATTTCCTCGCTGGCGGTCAGCCGATGCAGTGTTCTCTGGATGACCGAGAAGGCTGAAATCGTGCGAATGAGCAGAAGCCCGAGCACGACTTCCTGGTGCAATTGGAGCTGCAGGTGGGAGGTGGCGAAGTAAAGTCCGATGCAGAGCAGGCCGGCGAGGATCGGTTCCTGAAGCTCAGAAGCGAACTCGCTGGTGATCACCTTCGTGCGCATGGTGGCTCGCAGCCGCTCGGCGTCGCGTTCGAACAGCGAAGCGAAGGCGCCCTGCCGGCCCATTGCCTTGATCGACTTCATGCCGAGCACGGTGTCCGCGACGTTCGCGGCCATCTGCCGCATCTGGCGCGAATGGCGTTTGGCGGCCTTGCGACGCAGCTTCACCAGCTGTCCGAATGTGCCGAACATAAAGAAACCGATGAGGATCATGAGGATTGAGAGCTGCCACGAGATCAGGACGCAGATGAGCGCGTAGCCGAGAATCTGCAGGCAGGTCGACAGGACCGTGGCGGAGAGCAGGAAGGATTCGCCAATTACCGCGCACTCCGGGCCGGTGGCGTTGACCAGCCGACCGAGAGGCAAATTGGAGAAATAGATCCATCGGGCATTGAGTACGCCGCGCACGATGGCGACGCGCACGGATGCCGTGATGTCGGACATCAAGTCGCCGATATAGCGCATGACGGCGACGGTGATGGCCGACTTCAGTGCCATGAGCGCCAAGATGAGCGTGGTGAGCGTACCGATATTGGGCGTAAGTCCCACTGCGGCCAGCGTCGAATTGAAGGACGTGGCGATGACCGAGCGCATTCCCCCCACATGGGCACCCGAGTCTGCGCCAAAAGATATGACCGAGAGCAGGGGAACGATCATTGCGAGTCCGAGCATTTCGGCCAGGCTCGAAGCGAACTGGCCCACGATGACGACCGTGCGCTGGTACGGGCTGACGATCAGGAGCGGTTGGACGACCGACCAGAACAGCCCTGCCTTGGGTTCCTTCATCAGGCGGGAGATGTTGATCTGCATTGAAACTCCGAAGTATCGGCGGCCTGGATCCGGAGCGCGGAAAACAGCGCTTCTCCAGGCGTAACATGGCGCTATGAATATCAGATTCGTCCGCAAATCTGCAGGTTAATGCGCTGGATAGGCTTGCAAAACCGGGTTTAGGTGTGCCACCTCAAGCGGACGGAAGTGGGCGCGCCGCCTGGCCTTTTTAACGGCAAGATGGAGGTCCGCTGCTCCGGTTTGCCCCGGGTGGGAAGAGAAGAATGGTGGCCAAGTGAAGCTCAGCGGACTGGTCCGAAGTATCTCGCGCAGCGGCCGGCGGCGGAGCAAGGGAAAGGCTGGCGCACCGAGTGATGCCGGTCGGAATCGCCGGGGCTTTCAACAGCCACCGGCAAAGGTTGTGCCGTCCCTGGATATACGGACTTTCGAGCAAGCGCTTTCACGCGCGGATCCCGTGACCCTGGACGAGGGGATCGGCGCAGGCGACGATGCGCTCGATCGGCTGCCGCTTATCGATGACACGAACAGTCTCTACGACTACTGGCCGCGGCAGGTTGTCGCCGACGCTTCTTCCGATCCGGAACTTGCCAAGATCGCCGACATCTATCACTTGCGTGGGACCGATCAAGAGCGGTTGGATGCGTTCTATAACAGCAGCTTCCCACGGGCGATGACCGACCTGATGTCGCGCTTCGGAATCGGAACCGACGCGGCAATTGCCGATGTCGGCTGCGGCACCGGGTGGTTGGCCTACGCGCTCGACAAATCCGGATACACCAACTTGACGGCGATGGAGCCGGATCCGGAGCCGACCGGTCCGTTGCAGCGGATCGCGCCGCAGATCAAGGTCGTCAACGACCTCGGCGCATGGCGACAGTTGCGCGACCATTTTGATGCGCTGGTCTCGGTTGGCACGGTGCATCATTGGCACCACATCCCATGGGTCGCGCTGGAAGCGCGGCGTACGATGAAGCCCGGTGCATACTGGTTCGCGGTGAACGAGTTCTTTGCGAATACGCCCAAGGATTTCGTCAGCAATATGCGGACACATCCGACCCGCGAGCGCTATCAGCTCTACGAATGGGCATATCCGGCCTCCGCCTATGTCGATCTGATCCAATCGGTGGGGCTCAGGTTGGTCGCGGTGGTGCCGTTCTACTACCGCCGCAACGCATTCCTCCCGGGCATGGACTTTCCGACACCCGACGGCATCGACCAGGCGAGCTTCGATGCCTGCATCGATGAGAGACTCTTGGGGCCGAACGGTACCGTGGAGCTCTTCTGGGCCGAGGTGGACGCGCGCCGCCGCCGGAAGGGATATCAGCTGTTCACAATTCCACAGGTTTTGGTGTTCCGTAGAGTCGGCCTTTGAGCCGAACTTACGTGCCGGGCCGCTGGATGACCACGACCGACGAGTGTGGTCGCCGGAAGCTGCGCGAGGCGAAATCGACGCGCTCGCGCAGCTTATCGACTTGGAATTAGGCCACCTTGCGATAGCGCTCGGCCGCGCGCTCCTGGCGGAAACCGGGCAGCATCGCCCTGCGCGCGTCGTCGAACGCACCCCACTGGCCCGCATCCGCCAGCGGCGGGATGGTGACGGGCTCTTTGCGGTCGAAGCCCACGAGGGCGGCGTCGACCAACTCGTCCACATCCATCATACCGGGGATGGCGTTCACATCCTTGCCCGACTTCGCCCAGATGTCGGTCCGCGTTGCTGCGGGCAGAACCGCCTGCACGTAGATACCCTTGGGGCCGAGCTCGGCCTGCAAGCCCTGGCTCAGAAAGAGAACGAAGGCCTTGGTCGCGCCATAAACCGTGAAGCCAAGCTCCGGTGCAAGGCCGAGCACAGAAGCGATGTTGATGATGGCGCCAGCCCCTGCCTTCACGAAGCGCGGCGCCACCGCGCCGGCGAGGCGCGTGACCGCAATGGTGTTGAGGCCGATCAGCTTCGCGGTGTCGTCGGTGGTCTGGTCGATGAAGGTGCCGGCGAGGCTGGCACCGGCATTGTTCACGAGAATGCCGATCCGCTCGTCCTCGCGCAGCAGCGTCTCGACTTTCGCAAGTTGCGCCGTATCGGTGAGGTCGGCCTGCAGGATGTCGATGTTGGCGCCGGCCTCCTTGCGCAGACGCGCGGCCAAGGCTTCCAGCTTGGGCCGGTCGCGCGCCACGAGGACGAGATCGTGGCCGCGCCTGGCGAAGCGGTCGGCATAGACGGCGCCGATGCCGGTGGAGGCGCCGGTAATGAGGACGGTGGGCTTCTTGGACATCGATCGCTCCTTGGGTTGGTTATTCATGATGGACATCATATATTCGAAAACATGATGGCTATCATGTATACTGTCAAGCCCGAGGGCATGGCGTGAGCGGAGAGTGCGATGCGGGTCACACGTGAGCAGATGGCGGAGCACCGGCAAAAGATCCTCGAAGCAGCCGGGAAATTGTTTCGGGCCAAGGGCTTCGACGCGGTGACGGTGGCCGACGTCATGCAGGCGGCCGGACTCACCCATGGCGGTTTCTACGGCCATTTCAAATCGAAGGACGATCTCATCGCCGAAACGCTCGCCCATGCCTTCAAGCGCGGCGAGGGTGACCTCGACCTCGGGACCTTCCGGCGCGCCTATCTCACGCCGAAGCATCGCGACGACTTCGCCGGCGGTTGTCCGACCGCCGGCCTCGCCGCCGAAACCATCCGCCAGTCGCCCGCGGCGCGGGCGGCGATGACCAAGGGTTTGCGCGACACGATCGAGCGGATGAGCCGGTCTGCAGAGGGGGCGACGACAAAAGAGCGCCGCCGGGCCGCCATCGGCGGCTGGTCCGCCATGGTGGGGGCCTTGGTGCTGGCTCGTCTCAGCGACGATCTCGAACTTTCGGATGAGATCCTGCGCGAGACGCGAGCCTTTATCGATCGACCGAAGGCACAATGAAAAAAGTTCGCCCGGTCGCGGTGGGAGGCGCCGGGCGGGGACGAGTCGAGATGCGTCGGTTCTGAACGCCGAACCGACCTGTTTTCTTGTTAGGCGTTGCCCGCTGGCGCGCCGCCGACCGCGGCCCAGCCGAGTTCGTGGTCGATGTAGTTGAGTAGCCCGAGGGCGGAGAACAGCGACTGATATTCGCCGGCCAGTTCGCAGGCCGTCTCGGCCAGTGATCGGATCTGTTCCGGCGCGCCGAAATCCGCACAGGCATAGGCCATCACGGCCGGTTCGGCTTCCAGATAGGTTTGCACCAGGCGGCGGCGGTCGGTGATCCAGCCGTAGCTGGCGCCGAGCGCGGCCAGCGCGCCCTGGTCGGAACCCACATGTTGCATGCGGTCGCTCAAGGCATTGCCGGCCCTGGCATAGGCGGCGCCCAGCGCCTGCAAGGCGCGGCGCAATCCCAGCGCTTCCGGTGTGTGGCGGATCGCGATCCCGAGCGGCGTGATCCTGGATTCGACCAATGACTCCTGCGTGTCCTGCGCCTGGGTCCTGAGCATCTGCATAGCCTTCATCCCTCTTTGCGCGGAGGCGGCGCCGGTCGGTCCCGTGTCGTTTCATCCGCGTGTCCAGCAGAGCAAGGCGCGCGTGACTGAGGCGTGAAAGCGGGGACTTGTTAACCCGTTGTTGATCCTGATCAAAAGAATATGTCGAACTAGGAAACAAGGCCGTCAGAGGGCGGTGCCGATGGCGGTTGTCATAAGACAGCGCGTCCTTCCACCGCATTTCATGCCCCGCGCGGTTCGGCCGTGCCCGTGCTATGGACATATCTTCGGCGACCATCTCTTGACCCCCGCGGGGACCGCAGCATTGTCGAGACCGGCAGAAGCAGAGGCCGCAGAAACCAAAGTCGAAGTGAAGCTCTTCGGGCCGCCGCGTTTCATGGTGGACGGGGAGGCGCAGTCTTTGCCGGACAAGGCTTTCGTTCTGTTGGCGATCCTCGCGGCGTCGGAGCACAAGACCGCGAGCCGCAGCCACATCCGCTCGATCCTCTGGGGCGATTTCGACCGCGAGAAGGCCAATGCCAATCTCCGGCAGCTGATCGCCCGTATCCTCAAGATCGGCCAGAAGTTCGACCTGACGCTGCTCGATATCCGCGGCGACACCGTCAGCATCAACGAAGAGGCCTGCCGGGTCGATTACGGCGCCTTCATGTCGCTGCAACGCGGCGCTCTCGACATGGCGCCGGCGGCGGACCGCTGCGAGACCCTGCTGTCGCTCTGGACCGGCCGGCTGCTCGACGGCTTCGGCTTCGACGAACCGGCGGTCGATGAATGGCTGGAGGCCAACCGGGAGGAAATCCGCGACCGTTTCGTCGATGCCGCCCGCGACGCGCTCGATGCCGCGGTCACGCCGGAAAGCGCCGACGCGGCCTGGCGCCTGGCGCTGAAGGTCCTGGACGTCGATCGGACCGAAGAGGCCGCCTATCGGGCGATGATGCGGATCTGTGCCGCGCGCGGCGATCGCGGCTTCGCGCTCCGGATCTTCGGCCGCTGCAAGCGCACACTTGCGACCGAGCTCGGCGTCACGCCGAGCGTGCAGACCCTGGAACTCGCCGGGTCGCTCCGGCATCGCGATGCGGATGCGGCGGAAGAGTCCCTCATTCAGCCGGTCCAGCGGGCGCCGGAGCCGGGTCCGGCGACCAAGCCGGATCGGCAGATCCCCGTGGTCCTGATCCTGCCGCCGATCAGTGTCGTCGCCGACGACGCGGCGCGGATGATGTCCTTGGGCTTCGTCGAGGATCTGACGATCGGCCTCAGCCGGTTCCGCCGCTTCGCGGTCGTCGCCGCGCATTCCGGTGCCTCGGTCGCTTTCGGCAGCCACAGTCTGCAGGAGGCGCTGACGGTGCTGGATGTCGACTATGCGGTGGCGACCTCGCTGATGCCGGCAACCCACGGCCATCGCTTCGGCGTCCGCTTGAACGATGTCAGCACGTCCGAGGTGCTCTGGGCGACCGAGACCGACTTCACCTTCGCCACCCTGGGCGGCACGTTCGAGCGCGTCACCGGCCTGATCCTGCGCTCGATGGTGAACGCGATCGACGAGGCCGAGGTCCGCACGCCGATCCCGGCGACGGACTTCACCGCCTATCGCAACCTGCTCGAAGGCCGCCGGCTGCTGCATGGCAGCGATCTGCAGTCCATTCGCCGGGCGCGGCGCCTGTTCAAGGAGGCGCTGACCCAAGTGCCGAACTATCCCGCGGCGGTGGTCGGCCTCGCCCGCACCATGACCTATGAATGGGTGGTGCGCGGCATGGTCGAGAACGATCTCCTGAAGGAGTCGGTGGATATCGCGTCCCGGGCCGCGTCGCTCGATCCCCATGACGGGCGGGCGCTGCGGGAGCGGGGCTATGCCAATCTCTATCTCCGCCGCCACGACGAATCGCTGCAGGATTTCGCCCAGGCGGTCGCGCTCAATCCGCACGATGCCGACATCCTCGAAGGCTATGCGGATTCTCTCGCCCATTCCGGCGACCCGCGGCAGGGGCTGAACCTTTTCAACAAGGCGATCGAGCTCAATCCGATACCGCCCGACGAATATGCCTGGACGCTCGGCAGCATCTATTACCAGCTCGGCGACTACCGGGCAGCGCTCCGCGCCCTGCGGCCGGTCGAAGACAGCCCGGCCACCGCCCGCCTGCTCGCCGCGTGTACCGCACAATTGGGCGACCTGGAGCTCGCCCGGCATTACAGCCGGGTCGTGCGCAGCGTCTATCCCGATTTCCAGGCCGACCGGGTCCGGGCCATCGTGCCGAACCGGAATCCCGAAGATACCGAGCATTTCATCGACGGCCTGAAGCGCGCCGGACTGGATTAACAGCCGCCTGGCTATCACGTTGTTCCTCAACAAGAAATCCAGCCTCTACAACCGGTCACGCCCCAGTCACGCCCCTTTCTCTACCGTTGTCCTCGATTTGGGGACCACGCCGTCAATCCATGAAAGGGGATGCGAGGATGTCCGATTACTTCCTGGTAGGAAATCTCGACGACGACAATGACCTCTGGTTCATCAGCAAGGCGCAGGGGACCGCGGTTCCGGTTCCGAAGAGCGCTTGGCTGAACATCGTCAGCATGTTCCAGGGCGATGCCATCGGCACCGACCCCGCGAACGAATCCAGCCGCGACGCCCTGGCACAGAGCGCCATGGACAATGCCAAGAAGGACAACGCGGTCACCCGCAACGTCTTCCTGTCGTTCTCGACCAGCCAGCTCGGCCGCCTGGTGATGGGCAAGCGCTCACATCCGATCGAGCAGTTGTTCCAGAGCAACAACCCGCTGGCGCCGCTCATTCGGGATTTTGTCGATAGAGGAAACGTTTGAAGGCAGATGGTTCAGCTCCGGAGGGGGAGACCAGAGCGCCGCTCGGTCGGTTGATCGAGAGCGCCTGCGACAGCCAGCGGTGGGACGCCCATCGTCCCGCCGCTGGCGACCGCGCCGCCCAACTCAAGAATCTCGTCCAGCGGGTTCGCCCGCATTTCGCCGCCGCCGGGATCACCCGGGTGGCGGAGGTCACCGGTCTCGACCGCATCGGCATCCCGGTCGCACTCGCCGTGCGGCCGAACTCGCGCTCGCTCTCGGTCAGCCAGGGCAAGGGCGTGCTGAAGGACGAGGCCACCATCTCCGCGGTCATGGAAGCGCTCGAACTCGCGACCGCCGAACGGCTGCCGGACACGCTGAAATGGTCGAGCTTGGCGGCGATGGCGGAGGCCGGCGAGCCGACCATGGCGCTGGACCTTTCCACCCGCTGCCGCATGGACCGGCTGCACCGCAACCAGACGATGGCCTGGGTGCAGGGCTACGACCTGACCGCGCAATGCGTGGTCCATGTCCCCTGGTCCCTGGTCGGCGTCGACTACCGGCCGGACCCGCCGGGCTTCCACGGCGCGTTCCAGGTTTCGACCGACGGCCTCGCCTCGGGTTTCGATTTCAGGACCGCGATCTTTCATGGGCTCTGCGAGCTGATCGAGCGCGACGCTTCGGCGCTGCTCGAGCTCATGTCGACGGTCGAGCTCGGCAAGCGCGTGACCCGCATTGCCGCCGGCGACGGGCTCGACGCCATGCAATGCGCGCAGCGGATCCATGCAGCCGGCTGCGACCTCACCCTGCTCGACATGACCACCGATATCGGCCTTCCGGCCTTCACCGCGATCATCACCGACAGCGCCATGGCCAATGCGCCGCGGGTGACGCGCTATGCGCATTCCGCCGGCTCGGCCTGCCATCCGACCCGCGGCCAGGCGATCGTGAAGGCGATCGCCGAAGCGGCGCAATCGCGGATCACGCGGATCACCGGATCGCGCGACGACTTCTTCCCGGAAATCTACGAGGAGGCGGAGGGCGCCGAGCGCAAGGCGATCGTCGAGCTCCTGTCCTTCATCGATCCGACGCGCGCGCCGGCGGCACCGCGTCCCGTGCCGGACCTCGGCGGCGGTATCCGCGCGCTGGTCGCCGAGCTGCAGCGGCGCGGCATCGAGCAGGTGATCGCCGTTCCCCTGAAGAACGAGTTCGGCATCGTCGTGGTGCGGATGATCGTGCCCGGCCTGCAGACCGACCTCGGCGGCTCGCGTTCGAAAATGGGCGTCCGCGCGCTGGCGACGCTGATCGGGCGGCTGCATTGAGCGGGCTCCTCTCTTGAAGATAATCTTCGTCGGCCCGAGCCTGCATCGGGATCTCAGCTTCCTGCGCCGGCGCCAGGACGACATCGTCTGGGCCGGACCCGCGCGCTGCGGCGACATCGCGCGCGCGGCGCGCAGCGGCGTCACCGCGATCGCGCTGGTGGACGGGCTGTTCGACCAGAACGCGGCACCCTGGCACAAGGAAGTGCTCTATGCGCTGTCGCTGGGCCTGCCGGTTGCCGGCGGCGCCAGCATGGGCGCCTTGCGGGCCGCCGAATGCGACGCTTTCGGCATGACCGGCATTGGAACGATCTACAAGCGCTACGCCACCGGCGAGATCGTCGATGACGCCGATGTGGCGCAGCTGCATGCGCCGGAGGAGCTGAACTACCTGCCCCTGACCGAGCCCATGGTCAATGTCGAGCCGACGCTGGGCTTGCTCGACCGGCAGGGCGTGGTGAGCGCTGCGACGGTGCGGGTCCTCGTGGATGCGGCACGGCGGATCCATTATTCCGAGCGCACCTATGCCGAGATCATCCGGCGGAGCCGCGAGCTCGATCCCGACGAGGCGCAGGCCGCCGGCACCTGGCTGCAGTCCAACGCGATCGACCAGAAGCGGCTCGACGCCCTGGAGGTGCTGGACTGGCTGCGGGCGCAGTCCGACCGCGTGCCGCGGCCGGCGCATGATTGGGATTTCCAGGAGACGACCCAATGGATGCAGTTGCTGCACGCGATCGAGCACGAGTAGCGCCGATGCTGAAGCTGCGGCATTTCACGCGCCGGCTCGACGACGCGGCGGAGGCGGCACCGCGCCGGGCTGCATCGGGTTGCCCCGCCCCGAGCCGGCCGGACGGTGCGGCGGCGTTGGGCGAACGCGCGCTGCTGCCGAGCGCCAAGGGCCGCATTCGCCATGTCTTCATGGTGGCCTCGCGGCGCATGCCGGGCTTCGAGCAGGGCATGCTCGAGCGGCTGCTGCGTCTCGCGGACGGCTTCGACAGGATCTCGCTCGCCGTTCACGCGGCGGACCGGGCGGAGATCGGTGCGTTCGTACGGGGGCTCGGCCTTGCGGCTGCGGTGGACGTGATCGCCGCACCCGATGGCGCGGCACTCTGGCCTTGGGCCCAGGATCGGATCATCGCCTGCCGCCGTGCCGACGGCTCGATCGCGGTGCTGGGGTCGGGCGATCCGGACGACTACACCGCCGATGCGGCGGCCGGCGCTTGCGGTGCCGCCGGCAGCGTCGCGCTCGGGCTGCCGCTGCCGGGCGGCAATATCCTGGTCGATGGCGATGTCTGCTTCGTCGGCGGCGATCTCGGCGAAGCCGTTTTCGACACCACGCGCGCGATCCAGGTGGTTGCCTGCGCGCCGCTGGAGCGCCGCGGCCCCGAGCGTTTCCAGATGACGCCCGGCGACTACACCTGGCGACAGGATATCGACCGCTGCATCGCCGCCGGCGGCTCGCGGCAGCCGGTCTTCCACATCGACATGTTCATGACCCTGGCCGGCATGACGCCCGACGGCACGCCGCGCATCCTGCTCGGCGATCCGGTCTGGGCGAGCGAGCTCATCGGCCTGCCTTTGCCGGAGGGGTTTCCGGCCAAGGCGTTCCAGCAGATCGAATACGGCCTCAGGCTGCGCGGCTACGAGGTGCTGCGCAATCCGCTGCCCTTCGTCTATTTCGACAATGAAGAGGCGAAGCTGCGCGAATGGTTCTACGCCTCGGCCAACAATTGCTGGGTCGAGTGCATGCAAGACGCCGGGAGGAGCGGAGAGGGCGGCTGCCGCGTGTTCCTGCCGGAATACGGTTTCGGCCCCTGGGCCGCGCTCAAGGCCACCGACGACGTCAATGCCGAGATCTGGGAGCATCTCGGCTTCGAGGTCGTCCGCGGCGGCGACTTCCTGCCGCTCGCCGACCAATTGGGATCGCTGAACTGCGTCTCGCGGATTCTCGACCGCGCCTAGCGTCGAACCCTTAGGCCTCACGCGCTTCTTCAAGTGCTGGGTCCGATCCGGCTGCCGCGCTTCACGCAGCCGCCATCGCCCGATGCTTCTCGTAGAAGCCGCCGCATTCCCGGGCGGCCTGCTGCAGGTACCGGGCAGCCCGGTCGTAGTGATGGTCGTCCTCGGCCAGCTGCGCAAAGCGGTCGAGCATCCTGAGCCGGACCACTTTCTGGGCGATGCCGATCTCGCCGACATCGCGGAGGAACTTCGCCCGGGTCGCGGCATGGAGATCGATCCAGCGCTGCGCCGGCGGCCGCGAGCCGGCCGGGTTGTAGTCGAAGACCCGGCGGCGGTCGATCTCGATGCCGAAATTGATCCGCACGGCCGCCGCGATCCGCGACGGCGTCTCGTAGCAGGCGAAGCGCTGCACGATGAACGCCTTGACCTCATCGCTCAACTTCGGCCTGGATTCCGGTTTCTGTCCGGGTCCGGTCCGGGTTGTACCGCTCTGGCTCGGGCCGCTCCGGGTTGGGGGCGCGTCCCGGTCCCGCCAGCAGGCGATGATCTCGTCGCGGTCCATTACGAGGCCGAACTTCCGCTCGACCGTCTCGGCGATCATGCAGACCGGCTCGCGGCGTGCCATGCCGGCGATGATGTATTCCCGCGCATCGTCCGGCAGAGCCTCGTCCGCCGGAGCGGCTGCTGATTCCTGTTTTTGTCCGGGTCCCGTCCGGGTTGCGGACACGGCGCCGGCCGCGTCCGGGGTCATTGTCACCGCGGGTGCGGCGTCCGGCGTTTCGGCGCAGGGCAGACGCGTGAACAGGGGCTCGGCGGCCTCGTCCGCCGCAAGCTGCACGGTCTCTTTATCCGGACGGTGCTCCGGCTGCGCCTGGGATGCGTCCGGCGCGGCGTCGCGGATGACCGGGCCGCGGTCGATGTTGGTTTGAGGATGCGCCGCCGCGTCCGCCGGCTCCGTCCGGGTCGGCACCGATTCATTCTCCTGTCCGGGTCCTGTCCGGGTTGCCGGCGGGTGCCGCTCGTACCAGCAGGCCAGCATCTGCTCGCGGTCGACCCGGACGTGGAAATTCTGCTCGATCAAAGCGGCGATGCGCGCCGCCGGTTCCTGGCGCTGCATGCGCCGAACAATCATGTCTTTCACGGCCTCCTGGATGGCGGGCGGAACCTGTTCGCCCAGGGTGGGCGCGGGTGCGTTGTGCATGGGGTGCATGTTGAGGGGCCTTTCCGGGAAGATTGAGGCGTGCGCCATCGCCCGCTGTTCGGCTGTGCGGGACGCATGTGGGGCGGTGTCGCATACATCGGTCACCGCACGGCGCGGGGACACGCGGCGTGACGGAGACTTTGGGAGTGACTATAGTTCATTGTTTGTTCTTATGCAACCGTTTCGTGCCGAATTCGGTTGCGCCGCGCCTTAACAGCACTGCTGACCGGCAAGCGCCAGAGTGTTCGCCGCCCCCGGTTGGTTTTGCCTGCAGATGCCCTTGGGACGGCCTTTGCGATATGGGCGGCGGCGAGGCCATGATCATGTCCGCTTCCAAACCCGCCCTCGCGGTTTGAAGGTTCGCGGGCTCGGCCAATCATCTCGACCCGCGACATGTCAGTGCCCGGCTGCGCTCGAGATATGCCGGGCCCGCGGCATTCACCATGCGTAGCTGGCCCAGTGGGCGGGCGATCAGCGTTTCGTATCCGATCGGCTCGAGTTTCGTCTCGCCCGCCTGATTATATTTGCGGCGCGCATGCTCAAGCCGTGGGCGCTCGCCGTGCTCTCCGACAAAAAAATTCATGCTTTCCAGCGCGTACGCGCATGGCACACGGGTTGCATAAAAGCTTGACCATTTGGTCAAGGTTGATCGAAACGATCGACCGGGTTGAGAACGAAACGAAACAGGCGGCGAAGTCTGGGGTGAGGCAGGGGCGCGGTCCGTGATCGCGAGGCCCGTGGAGATGCCGTGCCTCCGCGTCCGAGCCGCCGAGGACAGGGAGCGCGGCATGACGCTGACGGCAGTACCGACCATTGATTTGAAGCCCTATCTCGACGGAACGCGCGAAGGAAAGGCGAAGGTCGCGGCCGAAGTCGGACGTGCCTGTCGGGAGCTTGGATTTCTCTCCATCGTCGGTCACGGCGTGCCGAGCGATCTGATCGAGCAGTGCTACGCCGTCTCGAAGGAATTCTTCGACCTGCCCTTGTCCGAGAAGGTGAAGTGCGATCGCCCGCAGCCCGACCAGGTGCGTGGCTACAGCATGGTCGGCGGCGAGGGGCTGTCCTACAGCCTGGACGAACCGGCGCCGCCGGATCTCAAGGAATCGCTGTCGATCGGACCGACCGACGTGCCGGAGGCCGACCCCTATTATCATGGCGCGGAGGCGGGTCCGCATTTCGCGCCGAACGTCTGGCCGACGCAGCCGGCGGCATTGAAGCCGGTCTGGACCGCCTATTTCAAGGCGATGGAGACGCTTTCGGCGCAGCTGATGCGCATCTTCGCGCTCGCACTCGATCTGCCTGAGCACTTCTTCGACGACAAGATCGACAAGCACATCAGCATGTTCCGCGCGCTGAACTATCCCGATCAGCCCGACGAACCGTTGCCGGGCCAGCTGCGCGCCGGCGCGCATTCCGACTATGGCAGCCTGACGATCGTGCGCCAGGAAGAGGCACCTGGCGGGCTCCAGGTGCGCAACCTGGATGGCACATGGATCGACGTGAAGCCGGTCCCGGGGGCGTTCGTCGTGAACATCGGCGATCTGATGATGCAATGGACCAACGACCTCTGGCGCTCGACCATGCACCGCGTCGTGAATCCGCCCCGCGACAAGGCGCTGGGCAGTCGTCGCATCTCGCTGGTGTTCTTCCACCAGCCGAACTACGACGCGATGGTCGACTGTCTCGACAGCTGCCGCGCGCCGGGGCTTCCGGCGAAGTATGCACCGATCAGCTCCGGCGACCACCTGCGCAGCAAGTTCGTCAAGCAGACGACCTTGGGTGCCGGAGCCTAGCGCGCATCATGGCTGAGCTCTCCTATGTCAACATCTTCGCGCGCGATATCGAGGCGCTGTCCCGCTTCTACATCGACCTGTTCGGGTTCACGGAAATCCCGGAGATCCGCTCGCCGATCTTCCGGGGCGTTTCGACCGGCAAGACCTGCATCGGCTTCAATGCGCCCGATGCCTATGGCCTGCTGAAGCTCGACGCCTACTCCGACACCCAGGGCGTCAAGTTCCTGCTCAATATCGACGTCGACACCGCCGAGGAGGTCGACCGGCTGGCGCCGATCGCCGTCGCGCGCGGCGCCACGCTGATCAAGGAGCCTTACAAGACCTATTACAACTGGTACCAGGCCGTTCTCCTCGATCCCGAGGGCAACGTATTCCGAATCAACAAGATGCTCGACTAGTCCTGCGGCCTCGGGCGGGCCGACGGGCGATCGAGCGCGAGAACGACAGCAGAGAGGACACATGAAACGAGCAATGTTACGGGCGTTGGCGTTGGGCATTACGCTCGCGCTCTCCGGCGGCGCGGCACAGGCGGACGGCTTCACCCTGAAGGGCGAGCCGAAGATCGCCATGATCATCTTCAACGCGGTCAATGACGGCGGCTGGTCGCAGGCGCAGAACGAGGCTCGGCAGAAGATGGAGGCCGAGCTCGGCACCAAGATCCCCTATGTCGAGAACGTGCCGGAAGATGCGGCGCAGATCACGCCCGTGGTGGAGAAATTCATCAAGCGGGGCTCGAACATCATCATCGGCACGGCCTTCGGTTACTCCGACACATTCAAGGCCCTGGCCGCCAAGCATCCCGAGGTGGCGTTCCTGAATGCCGCGGGCACCACGAACGGCGACAATCTACAGTCCTATTACGGCCGGACCTATGAGAGCCAATATCTCTGCGGCATGGTCGCGGGGGCGATGTCCAAGAGCGGCAAGCTTGGCTTCGTTGCGGCCAACCCGTTCGGCCTGGTGAACTGGACGGTCAATGCCTTCGAGATGGGCGCCAAGCAGATGAACCCGAGCGCCACCACCGCCGTGGTGTTCACCGGCGCATGGAATGATCCGGTGAAGGAGCGGGCAGCGGCAAGCGCGCTGATCGACCAGGGCGCCGACGCGATCGGCCAGCACGTCGACACGCCGACGCCGCAGATCGTCGCCCAGGAGCGCGGCATCCTCGGCACCGGCCACCATCGCGACATGTCGGAGTTTGCGCCGAAGGCGACGGTATGTTCGTCGGTCTGGGTCTGGGATCGGTTTCTCGTTCCCGAGATCAAGAAGATCATGGCGGGCAACTGGAAGCCGAGCCCTTACGGGGCGTTCCCGGGGATCGCCGAAGGCGGCACCGACATCAAGCTCAGCGCCCTGGTGCCGAAGGAGATCGCCGACAAGGTGATGGCCGAGCGGGAGGCCATCATCAAGGGCAAGCAGATCTATGCCGGTCCAATCGCCGATGGCAGCGGCAAGGAGCATGTGCCGGCAGGCGCAGTCCTCTCCGATGCCGACCTTTGGCAGATGGATTGGTACGTTTCCGGTGTGATCGCGCAGAAGTAACCGATGCGCATGTGGAGGCCGGGCAGTGCCGGCCTCCACATGCTCTCGATCCCCTTAAGGCAGTCCCATGACCGAGGCGCTCGCTCTTGCCGGTGTAAGCAAGCATTTCGGCGGATTTCGTGCGCTCGATGATGCGACGTTCTCGGTCGACCAAGGCGAGATCCACGCGTTGCTGGGCGAGAACGGCGCCGGCAAGTCGACGCTGATGAACATCGCCGCGGGACTCTATCTGCCGGATACCGGCCGGCTCGCGGTCGAGGGGCGGGCGGTTGTGCTGTCGGGCCCCGGCGATGCCCGGGCGCTGGGCATCGGCATGGTGCATCAGCATTTCAAGCTCGTGAAGCCGTTTACGATCGCGGAGAACCTGCTGCTGGCGAATGCCAAAGGACCGTTTGCCGCCGGCATGGCGGCGATGGAGGAGGCGATCCGCTCGCGCGGCAACGCCTTGGGCTTCGCCCTCGATCCGAGGCGGCGGGTGGAATCGCTCTCGGTCGCCGAGCAGCAGCAGGTCGAGATCCTGAAGGTTCTCTTGTCCGGCGTCCGGATCCTGATCCTGGACGAGCCCAGCGCCGTGTTGACGGACGGCGAAGCGGAACGGGTTCTGGAGACCATGAAGGGGCTGGCGCGCCAGGGCATGGCGATCGTGCTGGTGACGCACAAGCTCGGCGAGGTCACCCGGTTCGCGGACCGCGTCACCGTCATGCGCGGCGGCCGGACCGTGGCTCGGCAGCGTGCCGCGGAGGTGACGCCGGAAGCGCTGACCCGGCTGATCGTCGGCGAGAAAGTCGCCGTTCCGGAACGCGAGGCCGGAACGCCGGGTGAAGGTCGCCTCTACGTCGCGCATCTGCGGTGCGCACGCGCCGACCGCCATGTGATGCTGCACGACGCGAGCTTCGTGGTCCGGGCCGGCGAGGTCTACGGCATTGCCGGTGTCGCCGGGAATGGCCAATCGGAACTGGCGGAGGCGATCATCGGTGTCAACCGGCCGCTCTCGGGAAGCATCGAGGTGGCGCCGCTCGGCCGGATCGACGCGTTGACACCCGACCGGCGGCGCGCGGCCGGGATCGCCGCCATTCCCGCCGACCGTTACGCCTACGGTCTGGCCGGCCAGCTCTCGATCCAGGAGAATTACGCCGTGCGGTCGATCCACACCGGGCGCTACGGCCCGTTGCCGTGGCTCGACCGGCGTCGCGTGGCGGCGGATACGGCTGCCGCCATCAAGGATTTCGATGTCCAGGGGGTGCGCAGCCTGCGCCAGAAGGCGGCGCTGCTTTCCGGCGGCAACGCCCAGAAGCTGGTGCTGGCGCGGGAACTCGGCAGGCAGCCGGGTGTGGTGGTGGCGCACAGTCCGTCGCGTGGCCTCGACATCCGCGCCACCGCGGCCGTGCGCGCGCGATTGCTGGCCGCCCGCCGGGCCGGCGCCGCGGTGCTGCTCATCAGCGAGGACCTCGAGGAGATCCTGACGCTGTCGGATCGCATCGGCGTGATGACGCGAGGTCGCATCGTCGCGGAGTTCGATGCGCCGGCCGACCGACATGCCATCGGCAAGGCGATGGTGGGTCATGCCTGATCGGTCGCCTGTCGGGGAGCTTTCGGTGGGCTCGCAGCGGTCGCGGATCGGCCAGCTGCGGCTCGAAGTGCGGGAGGACATGCCGCTCTGGCGGCAGAGCCTGGTCCTGGCCGCTTCGGTCTTCGTCGGTGTCGCCGTCTCCGTGCTGATCCTGGTTGCGATCGGCGTGACCCCCGCCAATCTGTTCGACGAGTTCGTAACCGAGAACTTCACCGACGCGGCCAACGCCGCCTCGATCCTGCAGCAGGCGATCCCGCTGATCTGCGTCGGCCTCGCCGCCTCCGCAGCGTTTCGCGTGCGGTTCTGGAACCTCGGCCTCGAAGGTCAGATGATCGGGGGCGGGATCTTCGCCACCGCCGTCACGCTGCTCGATCTGGGGCCGTCCGGGCTCCAGCTGCCGATCATGATCCTGGCGGCGGTCCTGGGCGGCATGGCTTGGGTCGGCGTGCCGCTCGTCCTGAAGACCCGGTTCGGGGTCAACGAGATCATCACCTCGCTGCTGCTGAACTACGTTGCCTCGAATGCCCTGCTGCACCTGCTCTACGGGCCATGGCAGGATCCCAAGGATTCGTTCCCGCATTCGCCGGCTTTTGCCGCATACCAGCGCATGCCGGATCTCGGCGGTGGGATCAATGCATCGCTGCTCCTGGTCCTGGCCGTCACCTTCGCCGTCTGGTGGCTGGTCCGGGTGAGCCGGATCGGCTTCTACATGGGCGTGGTCAACGCCAACCCGCGCATGGCGCACGCCGTCGGCGTGCCGGTCGCCGCGGTGACCGCGGGCGCTGTGCTGCTCTCCGGTGCGATGGCCGGGCTCGGCGGCTTCGTCATCACAGCCGGGCAGGAGGGGCGGCTGACCCAGTCCTTCCACGAGGGCTACGGCTTCTCCGGCGTGCTGATCGGATTCCTGGCGCGCACCAACCCGGCGGCGGCCGCGATCGTCTCGGTGCTGGTGGCGCTGCTGTTCGTGACCGGACGCAGCCTGCAGGTCTTCGAGCAGGTTCCGTTCTCGGTGGTGCAATTGATCCAGGCCATCATCGTCATCGCCGTGGCGGGATCGGAGTTCTTCATCCGCCATCGCATGCGCTGGATGCGCTGAGGCAGGAGGGCAGGCCATGGATTTCCTGGTCAATTGGATCGCGAGTACGCCGGACATGGCGGCGCCCTATGCGCTGGCGGCGCTCGGCATGATCGTCAGCGAGCGCGCGGGCATCCTGTCCCTGACTGCGGAAGGCCTCATGCTGGTCGGCGCGCTCTCGGGTGTCGCGACGTTCATTCTTCTGGGCGGGCACCCCGGACCGGCATTGCTGGCTTCGGCGCTCGTGGCCGGTGCCACGTCGCTGCTGTTTGCCCTGCTCACGGTCGTGCTCCGGGTGAACCAGGTGATTGCCGGACTTGCCTTCGTCTTCTTCTGCCAGGGGGCGACCAATATGATCGGGACCCTCGCCGGCTGGGCCAACCAGCCGATCGCCGGCCTTGCACCGGTCTCGCTCGGGCCTCTGTCGTCGTTGCCCGGGCTGGGCAAGATCCTCTTCTCCCATGATCTCGTGGTCTATCTGTTGCTGCCGATCTTCTTCCTGGTCCATCGACTGCTGTTCCAGTCGACGATGGGCCTGCGGCTGCGCGCGGTCGGCGAGGCACCGGATGCGGCCGACGCCGCCGGCGTCAGCGTGGCGCTGACCCGCATCGGTGCCATCGTCGGCGGCGCCTGCCTGATGGGCCTTGCCGGCGGATACATGTCGGTGGTCAGCACCAAACTCTGGATCGCCGGCATGGCCGGCGGCCGTGGCTGGATTGCCATTGCGCTGGTGATCTTCGCGCGCTGGCGGCCCTGGCCGGCGCTCGCCGGCGCGCTGCTGTTCGGCTGCATCGAGGCGCTGATCCCGCAGGTTGCGGCCGCGGGCATCAAGGTCCCGCAGTACTTCGTGCTGATGACCCCTTATCTCGCGACTATCGGAGTCATGGTCTGGGTCGCCGTCGTCAAACGCGAGCGCTCGGCCGAGCCGGGCGCGCTCGGTCAACCCTTCGTGCGCGAGGAGAGACGTTGATGGAAGCTTTCGTCTATGGCGAGAAACGTACGTTGCCGCGCGAACATCCGGATTTCGCGCCCTTCGTCGATCCGCGGCACACCGCGATCGTCTCGATCGACATGCATGAAGGGCATCTCGCCGAAACGCCGGATTGCCCCTGTCCGGCGCCGCGCGCCCGGGAGATCGTGGCGCCGATCGACGCCTTTCACCGCGCCGCGCGCCGGCTCGGCGTGCCGGTGATCCATGTCCGGACCGTGCTGCGGGCCGATGGCAGCGACGACGTGCGCGGCATCAAGTCCGCTTGGCGGATCACCTTTCCGCTGCATGTCGGGCCGATCCCGAATTCCGACCAGCACGCGCTCGCGGGCTCGCGCTGGACCAACTTCGTGACCGAAGTCGCACCGAACGACCTGATGGTAGAGACCAAGAAGCGGCTGAGCGTCTTCTATCCCACCGATCTCGATTTCCTGTTGCGCAATCTCGGAATCCGCACCGTGGTCCTGGACGGCGGCTTCACCGATTGCTGCGTGCTGAACGCCGCGTTCGACGCCAGCAACCTCAACTATCGCGTGGTCGTGCTGCGCGACTTGGTGCGCGGCACCGATGATCGCCTGGAGGAATCAGCCCTTGCCATCGTGTCGCTGCATCTGGGACTTGTGATGGAGTCGGTATCCCTCTTGGCGGAATGGAGACGCCAGATCCCGGCGCATGAAGCAAACGCGGTCGGCCAAGAGATCGGAGCAGCGACATAGCGCGACTGCGTCTCTCTCCGTTCCAGCCAAGTGTGCTCTTGGCGCATAGTGGAGTGTGCTGAAGCGCGTCCGGGCTATGCCGCGGCCCCGACACGATGCGTCCGAATGAATATCGGCGGCCTGGTTGCGGGCGGCACACCACCTCCCTCGATTCCCGGAATCGCTGGTTCGCCGGGCGGGGAACTCACTCGGATGTTCAGGTGAAATCCCCCACCGCGAATAGTCGGCGATTGCCGACTGGCGGTAAAAAAACCACAGCGGCCTCTCTGCGGCAACGCTGGGCAAACGTGCTGAATCGCAGATCCCGTTGATCAAAAGAAGAAAATGGTACTTACCGACCCAGACGTTTCATGGCGCTGCAAACTGCCCGCCGAGAGGGGAGGGCGAAAGCGCAGGCGCTGGGCTTGGTCTTGGAGGATGGGCGTGTCGCGGCGGTGCGCTCAATGTCCGGATGAACGCGGAAGGCCGAATAGCTCATCCGGCCCTATGGGAACCCGCGGAGATTCCGAGATGGATCGCAGATGATCGCTCTCGGCAACACAGTAATTTGGCGAGGCCTGCAAGTTTACTGATGCAGGATTCCAGCGGTGGATCGCTATCCTCGGGGCCGCATTTCATAAAACGGGGACCCGAGGATGACCGGTTCATTGAGGACGCTGCGCCAACGCGGCTTCGCCTTGTTGGCAACGGCTGCCGCCAGCCTGCTCATATCGATCGGCGCAGAGGCATCGAGCTATACGCTGAATTTCACGGGAACCGCGAACGCGCCCGCAAGCATCATCGGAGATCGCGTTTCCGGCACCATCTCGATACCCGATTTCAACGCCGACACGTTCGTGTCTTCCGGTGATCATCCTGGCTACAGCTCTCACACCTTCCAGCAAGACTTCTCCTACGTTTTTCACCTCACCGATCCAAGCGGCGTGGGCTTCGATCTGAGCGGTGCCCTGCAGTTCGGCGAGATCACGTCACGTTCCTACGCATCCGGAATGAAGGAGCTGCACATCAATTCCGTATACGGAATCGCCGTTCTGACACTCGACCTCTTCACCGTCGGAACCGGATCTCCGTTGACCAGCCTGGCCGGGCTGCCCTCGACCCCGGGCGGTATCGTCGCGTTTCTGGGCGGCTCCTCCTTCCTTTCCCACGGCACGCTTTCCTTCCTCGGCCAGGAGATTCGTTTCGATCTGGACGTTGCCAAAGCGCCGGTCCCCGGCGCCTTGCTGCTGTTTGCAACCGGGCTCGGCGGTCTCGGATGGATCGGGTGGAGGCGCAAACCGGCTTGACGCCGGCCGCCGGACCGCTTGGGCTTGATACCTTCAGTTCAACCGGCTGGTTGGGCGCGGGATATCAACCCGAAACATAGGCCTCCCAGACCATCTCCGGCGTGAAGCCGTCATTGCAGGGCATGATCACCAGACGGCCGGGAAAGCGGGCATCCTTGGCGAGGCAGTCGACGAAGTCGTCGAGGAATGCGCCGGTGACGTTTTGCGAGCGCCGGAATACCCATTTGTTCCCGCCCATCGAGATCTTCTGCCACAAGGTCTTCGGGGAGTTGCACGGACGCAGCACGACATCGATGCTCTCGTCGGGGAAGGCGAGGCACTGGCCGGTCAGCTTGTTCTCCAGGCAGATCACGTCGATGGTGCCATTGCGCGGAAGGCGCTCCTTCCACAGCAGCGCGTCCTTGGCGTAGCCCGTGGTGTTGAGGCGCACCAGGCCGGTCACCTGGCCTTGCGCGTTGGTCACATCCATCGAGCGCAGGGCTTGTCCCCCATAGTTGTCCTTGACGGTGCCGCGGAGATGGAAGTACCCGGCCGGCATGGCATGGGCCGGCGCACCGAGCCCCAGGCCGACGGCCAAGGCGACGCAGAATCGCACCGCGTTCGACAGAGAGCGCATGATGTTTCCCCTTTTCCTGAGCAGCGGCAATTCAACTCGGTAAGAGTTGCGGCACGGCGACCCTCGCCGCAAGGGGAGGAAGACCCGAATGCCGACACCCGTGACGCCGGTCACAAGAGGGGAACGAGCGCCGCTTCAGGCGGTCGAATCCGGCGCGCTGTCCAATGCCGGCCCGGAGCCCTTGGGCGAAATCGGCATTCATTTCGGATTCTTCCTCGGTGCTCCGCTTACAAGCCTACCGCGGACAGGGCGGCGACCAGGGCTTGTTCGCCGAATGGTTTCTCGCAGCGCGGAAGATGCTGGTAAGCCGCATCGAGCGCGCTTGACCCATAGCCGGTGGAAAAGCAGAACGGGATCGAGAGGGCGATGAGCCTGTCGGCGATGGGATACGATTTCTCGCCGTTGAGGTTCACGTCCAGCACGGCGCCGTCAATACCGTCGGCGCCGGTCTCGAGAAAGGACATCGCCTGTTGGAGACGGGAGAACGGGCCGATGATCTCGGCTCCCAGGTTCTGCAGAAGCTCGACCACGACTTCGGCGACCAGGAAGTCGTCCTCCACCACGAGAATACGGCGCAGCTGGAGGGGAACGTCCGCGGAGCTCATGCCGGCGGACCGGCGAAGCCAGGCCGGCTAGGCAGCGGGACCTCGATATGGCAGGCGATGCCGTCGCGGCCGAAGGTCAGCTTCGTGTTGGCGCCGAGCGTGAACTCCAGCGCCTTTTCAATCAGCTTGCGTCCGAACCCGGAGCCGATCGTCTTCGGCATTTCGGCGACGCCGCTCTCGTTCCAGTCCAGGATCAGCCTGGGCGTCGCGGCTTCCACGACGCTCCACCGGACATCGAGCCGGCCATCGCCTGCCTTCAGCGCACCGTGCTTCGTGGCGTTGGTCGCCAACTCGTGGAGCGCGAGGCCGAAGGTCTGGATGAGGTGAAAGTCGAGCAAGGTGGGCGGACCCGAGATGCTGACCTTTGCCTCCGGCGCGCCCACCGCCTGCAGTTCCATGCGCACGATCTTTTCGAGATCGACGCGGTCATCCATTGCGCCGCTGACGAGACTCTGAACCCGCCCCAGCGCCGCAAGCCGCGTGTAAAAGGCGTCGCGCTTCGCGTCCTTGCCCAAGGTCTGCTGTGCGATCGACTGGACGACGGTAAGCAGGTTGCGCGTGCGATGCTGCAGTTCCGCGATCAGCAGCCGCTGCTGGGCTTCCGACTTGGTCAGCCCGGTCACATCGATGAAGGTGACGACCACGCCCTCGATCTTCTCCCCGGCATCGCGATACGGCGCCAGGCGGACCAGGTAGTGCGCTGCGTTGGTGTCGTCGTCCACCTGCCGCTCGACCGGGCCGCTTCCGCCGAAGACCTTCTTGATGTCGTCGGCGAAAGAATCCAGGTTCAGCCGGCTCGACAGGTCGGTAATCGGCCGCCCCCGATCGCTGGGCAGAATGTTGAACACTTTGCGCACCGCCGGCGTGAAGCTGCGGATCACCAGGTTCTCGTCGAGGAACACGGTGGCGACATCGGTGCTATCGAACAGGTTTTGCAGGTCGCTGTTCGCCAGATCAAGCGCCTCCACCTTTGCGTTGAGCTCGCCGTTCACGGTGTGCAATTCCTCGTTCACCGACTGAAGCTCTTCCTTGGAAGCCTCGAGCTCCTCGTTGGTCGATTGCATCTCTTCGTTGACGGAGACCAGCTCCTCGTTGGAAGACTTCAACTCTTCCAGCGCCGTCTCATATTCCTCGATCATGGTCTGCAGCCGGTCGCGCGTCTCGCGAAGCTCAAGCTCGGCATGCACGGCGTCCCCGTGCCGGGTGGTCGCGCGCTCCAGCGCTTCTTCGCGGCTGAGCAGCGGACCTTGATCGTTGAACATGACCACGAAGAGCGGCTCGCGCTCGTCCGCGTCATGCAGACGGTCCACGACCAGGTTGACGACCTGGACGCGTCCTTCTTCGCTCTCGACCGCGACACCTTCCCGCGTGGCGGTGCGTCCGCTTTCGATTGCTTCCGTGAGCATGCTCCGGAGGTCGAGCCGCAGGCTCTTTCGCGCCATCGCCAACAGGTGCCGGCTGGGGGCGCCTTCCGCGGCCTCCAGGTACTTCCCGGTGCGGCCCGAATAATAGACGACCTCGCCATCGGCGGTCACGACCACATGGGGCGGCGAGAAGCGTTCCAGGACCTGTTCGCGGACGGTGTCGCGCAAGGCGACGCCGCCGAGCGGCGGCCGGCGGCGGGTCGCATCCGGACTTCGTCCCGGCCGCATGGCGGTCAAGATGCTCGGCAGCCTGATGCTCGGCGACATGTCGGAGCGTCGACGGAAGATCCGGTGCCGCTTGTCCACGGGCACGAACAACTCGTCAAACTGCGTGACGTTCTCCGCGGTCCCGAGGAACAGGTGGCCGTCGGGCCGAAGGGCATAGTGGAAAATAGGAATGACCTGGTTCTGGATGTCGGCGCCGAAATAGATCAGCAGGTTGCGACAGGAGACCAGGTCGATTCGCGAGAACGGCGGATCGCGAATGACGCTGTGGGGCGAAAAGATGCAAAACTCCCGCACGTCCTTGGAGACAACGAAGCTGCCGCCGTCGGCGATGAAGAAGCGCTTGCGGCGCTCGGGTGACACGCTCTCCAGCAACAGCTCGGGGTAACGCGCCGCGCGGGCCACGGAGAGCGCCTGTTCGTCGATGTCGGTGGCGAAAATCTGGATCCGCGGCACCGCGGTCAGCTTGTCGATATGCTCGCGAATGAGGATGGCGATCGAATAGACCTCCTCGCCCGTGGCGCATCCCGGCACCCAGACGCGGACTATGTCGTCAGCGCCGCGTCCTTCCAGCATCTTCGGAATGACCTCGATGGCGAGCGCCTCGAACGCGTCGGCATCGCGGAAGAAATTCGTCACGTTGATGAGGAGGTCGCGGAACAGCGCCTGAACCTCCTGCGGCTCCCGGCGCAGGCGGTCGATATAGGCGTCGATATCTCCGAACTGCGTCACATGCATGCGTCGCTGCAGGCGCCGCTGAAACGTCTTGGTCTTGTAGCCGCTGAAATCATGGCCGATCTGGCTGCGCAGGATCGCGTAGATCTCGTCGAGCTTTTCCCGGCTTGCGTTGCCGTCGCCGCTTCCGTCGCCGGTGACCAGGTCCAGCACCGCGCCGCCGCGGGCGAACTCGACGAGCCGCGCACCCATTTCCTCGACCGGCACGCCGAAATCCACCAACCCGCTGGAGATGGCGGTTTCCGGCATGCTGGGATGCTGAGGCCCGAATCCGTCGCTCACCTGGGCCAGCGTTAGCCCGCCCTGTTCCTTGATGGCCTTGATCCCGAGGGTGCCGTCGGCGTCGCCGCCCGATAGGACGACACCGGCGGCAAGCTCGCCGACATCCGCCGCCAGCGCGCTGAAGAAGATGTCGATCGGCTTGCGCGGCCGCTGGCTGTTGTGCCCGGCAAGCAGGAGGCGGCGCTGCTGGATGGTGAGGATCGCATCGGAAGGCAGTACGTAGACATTGTTCGGCATAACCTCTATGCCGTTCTCGGCAACATGGACCGGCAAGCCCGTGAAGCGCTTCACGATCTCATGCAGGTGACTTTCGCGTTCCGGGCTGAGATGGGTGACGATGACCAGGCCCAATCCGGGCAGGTCCGGAAGACCGCGGAAAAAGCCTTCCAGCGCCTCGACTCCACCGGCCGAGGCACCAATCCCGACGATGGGGAATTTCTCGGATGCCATCAGGCCGAACGCGATACGGGCGCGGCTCCCATGGGCAAGTTCGTTGTTTGCTGAGCCTCACCGAGGGCGATCAAGCGGAGGGTCATCACAGTTCCTGAACCGGGAGGCGGCTATCAGCAGCCTTGACCCACCGACGCCCCCTGTCAAGGCGCGTATCCACCAAAGGTTCCACCATTAGGCCCGGCAAGCCGGAGCAAAGGTTTGGCCCCCGCTGCGGCCGGAGACACGCACAGCCGTCTAGCGATTCTCGTGCGGTGTCTCCGCCGGGACCTTCGGCTTGGCGGCCGTGATGCGCTTTTGCGTTTGGTATTTGTGAATGCTCAGTTCGTCGGCGAGGTCGCGTTCGAGAAAGCGGAGGAATCGGACCATGCAGAGAAGGCTCTGCTCCATGATGAGAAGCCTCGCCTGCAACTCATCCGCGGGATGGCGCTCCGCGAGCGCCCTCTCGATCTTCGCGCGCTGCCGGGTGATGCGCGTTTCCTGTTCCTGGATCCGGCCTCGGCTGACCTCGATCTTCTGGGTCGTGTATTTCATTGCTGTTCCCTTCCTCCCATGAGGCGCGGGTCGATCCCAGAACTTCGTCGCGATTCCGTCAAGCTTTCGCAGGATGCGCGGCGAAAAGCATAAATTCGGGCCCGACCCGACGTCTGGCCGGAGGAGGTGTTACGCTGGCAGGGCGGGCTCTAGTGCACCGCCGCATACATGATCTTTTCCTCGGTGGCGTCGTCGGGGGCGAATTCCTCGACGATTCTGCCCTGGCGGCAGACCAGGATGCGGTCGGAGAGGTTCATGATCTCCGGCAGATAGGATGAGACCACGATCACCGCGAGGCCCTGGTCGGCGAGGCGGTTGATCAGCTGGTGGATCTCGGCGATGGCGCCAACATCGACACCGCGGGTAGGCTCGTCGAAGATCACGATGCGCGGCTGCTGGATGAGGCCCTTGCCGATCACCACCTTCTGCTGGTTGCCGCCGGAGAGCTCGACCACGCGGGCGTTGTCGTTGATCGCCTTCACGTTGAGGCGGCCGCTCCATTCCCGGGAGAGGGCGTGCATCTCCTTGAGGCTGATATAAGGCGCCTTCTCCAGATTGGCGGCGAGCAGGCCGGCATAGAGATTCTCCGCGATCGACATCGTCTCGAAGAAGCCCTCGGTCTTGCGATCCTCGGTCACGTAGATGATGCCGTCCTTGACCGCCTCGCGCGGGACGTAATAGCGCACCGGCCGGCCTTCGAGCTCGATGGTGCCGCCGGCGAAGAAGTCCCGCTTGTAGATGCCGGAGACCACCTTGAAGGTCTCGGTGCGGCCGGAGCCGATCAGGCCGAAGACGCCGGTGATCTGGCCCTCGTAGATCGAGAATGAGTTGTTGCGCACGACGTTGCTCATCGAGATGTCCTGCACCGAAAGGACGCGGTTGCCGGGCTTGCGGATCTCCTCGGGCTCGCGCTTCTTGTTGTAGATCTCGCCCGAAAGCGTGCGGCCAACCATGGCGCGCACGATCTTCTCGCGGTCGAACTCCTTCGCATCGCCTGTGGTGACCAGCTCGCCGTCGCGCAGGATGGTGATGCGGTCGGCATGGGCCAGCGCTTCCTCGAGCGCGTGGCTGATGAAGACGATCGAGACGCCGCGCCGCTTCAGCCGATGCATCAGCGCGAAGAAATGCCGCTTCTCCTCAGGCGTCAGCGAGGCGGTCGGCTCGTCGAAGATGATGACCTCGGCATTGTGGTGGACCGCGCGGGCGATCTCCACCATCTGACGCTTGGCAGCGCCGAGCGTGGAGACGATCGCGGTCGGATCCACCGGGAAGTTCAGCGACTGCAGGAACTGCTGGGCGGAGATGTAGATGCCGCGCAGCCGGTTCAGGAACTTCTCGCTGCCGAGATAGAGATTCTGCGCGACGGTCATCGAAGGCACCAGGCTGGTCTCCTGGAACACCATGGCGATGCCGGCTTCGAGCGCTTCGAACGGCGACTGGAAGCTCACTTCCTTGCCGTGCCAAGTCATGGTGCCGCCGCTCGCGGTGACCACGCCCGCCATCACCTTGGTCAGGGTCGACTTGCCGGCGCCGTTCTCGCCGAGCAGCGCGTGGATCTCGCCCTTGCGGAGATCGAAATCGACCTCCTGCACCGCGGGCACGCCGCGGTAGAGCTTGCTGATCTTCTTCATCTCGACGATCGGCTCACTCATGGCATGATCTCCAGGATGGCGTTGCCGCCCTTGGACGCGGCGAAGACCCGGCCGCCGACTTCCGCGAGCGAGGTCACGCCGTGGCGGCGGCCGTTGGCGCGGCTGTGGAAGCTGGCGACCGGCCGGAGCTGGGCGTCGAGCTTCACCACCAGCCCGTAGGAGCGGGACGGCGACCACGGCTTGTGGATGCCCATGGTCCTGACCCCGCCGCATTGCAGCGGCTCGAGGAAGGTGCGGCCCGATGCGAGCGCGGGCGCGATCCAGTATTCCCGCGGCACGTCGCGCATCATCTGCATGCGATAGGCGTCTTCCAGCAGGGTGAACTCGATCAGCCGGTTCCTGGGTGCGAACAGGGCGAGCCAGACGCCGCCGTCGCCGGCCGGCGCGAGCTTCGCCGGATAGCCGGGGAGCTTTTCGAGGATCGGCTTCTGCGTGCCGTTGGGCGCGATGCGGAGGACGCGGTGCTGCCAGCTTTCCGAGACGATGACGGTGTCGCGGTCGGCCAGCAGGCCGTTCGGGAAGGCGAGGCCCTGCACCACCATCTTGGCGCTGCCGCGGCCGGTGAGATCGAGGCGCCAGACCGAGCCGAAGGTGTTCTTGCTCATGAGATCGACCGCCCAGTCCGAGGGCCGGTGGCGCGCCGAGCCCTGGGCCACGTAGAGCGCGCCGGCACCGTCGAAGGCGAGGGCGGTGGGACAGGCGAGGTTGGCGGTGGCGGGGAGCTCGTGCGGCGTGCCGGAGCGCGGCATCAGGCCGAGCTCGCCATTGTCGAGGCCGATCGCGATATCGCCGGATGACGAGACCGCGAGTGCGGTCACCGGCGCATCGAAGCTCTGGATCTCTTCGACCTTGCCGCCCTGGAGGGCGAGGACTTTGTCGCCCGAGGAGAAGATCAGCCTTTCGCCGTCGCTGCAGAGATTGTCCGGCGCCGCGACTTCGAGCGCCACCGGCGCGTCGTCGAGTGCGGTGTTGGGTTTGAGCGCGCCGTCCATCGGCGGGATGGTGACGGCCTTGCCACGGAAGATGTCGAGGATGGGATCGAAGATCATTTCTTCTCTCCCCAATAAGCCACGGGCGCGGTCCAGTTCGGATCGGCGTCGGGAATCTTGTAGCGGCCGATGCGGTTGTTCAGGATGCCGCCGATATAGAGGTAGCCCTTGTGCTCGCGCATCGAGGTCACCATCGGATGCGAGATGCCGGTCAAGTCGCCGAGTGTGGCGACGATCTTGCCGGTCTCGTCGAACTTGACGACGCCGCCGGTGTTGATGTTGGGGAACAGCCAGTCGTCCATCGGGAGATTCCGGGTCATGCGCTTGCGCATGCCGGGATGGCGGAGAGCGAGGTCGAAGGTCGGCGTGCGCATGCCGAGCCAGGCCATCCAATAGGTGCCGTCGGAAGCGCGGTTGATGTTGTCGGGATAGCCCGGCATGTCCTTGATCACGCATTCGAGCGTGCCGGCCTTCGGCCCGTCGAACCAGTAGCGGTGCACCGAGCAGGCCCAGCTCTCGGCCAGGAACAGCGACTTTCCGTCATGCGCCATGCAGACGCCGTTGGCGTAGCGCAGCTTCTCGAGGACCGTCGTGGTCTTGCCGGTCTTCGGGTCGTAGCAGAGCAGGCGGCCGGTCGGGCGCGCCTCGATCGAATCCAGCGCCCATTCATGCGCGTCGTAGCGCGTGGTGGAATCGGTGAAGAAAATCCGGCCGTCCGGCGCCACGTCGCAATCGTTGGGATCGCGCAGCCGCGCGTCATCGACCACCGAGGTCCAGGTGCGGCGGGTCTCGGCCGAGAGCCGCGTCACCTCGCGCTCGGGCGAGATCGAATAGAGGCCCATGGCGCCGACGCAGGAGAGGAGATTGCCGCTCTTGTCGAACGCCAAGCCCAGCGGGAAGCCGCCGGTATGGGCGAAGACCTCGGACTTCTTATAGTCAGGCGCGAAGAAACGGATGATCTCGCCGTGCCGCGTGCCGCAATAGAGGTTGTCCTCGCGGTCGAGGATCACGTCCTCCGGCCCTTCGAGCTCATCGAGGCCGATATACTCGGTCTCGGAGATCTCGTTGTTGAGCGCATAGGGCGTGCCGGAGCCGGGCAAAGCCGAGGGCGCGTCGTCCATGCGATGATGGATGGGGGTCACGTAGACCTCGTCCAGCACCTTGTGCCGGTTCTTCAGCCAGCGGATATCGAGGGTGACGGCGACCGCCAGCATCAGGCCGAGCGCCATCTGGTTGGCGCCGGTGCCGGTGCCGATGCGCACCAGGCCGTTCATCGTCACCAGCACGATGATCGCACCCATGACGCCCTTGACGATCGAGCCGCGGCCGCCGCCGAGGCTGTTGCCGCCGACCACGGCGGCGGTCAGCGCCCAGATCTCGAGATAGGCGCCGGTTCCGGGACCGGCACCCGAGAGCCGGCAGGCGACCAGGAACCCGGTCAAGCCGCAGCACAAGCCGGAGATCACATAGGTCATGAAGACGGTGCGACGCACGCGGATGCCGGCATTGTGCGCCGAGCGCCGCGAGCCGCCAACCGAGAGGATGTGCCAGCCCGGCCGCGAGCGGGTCATCGCGATATGGGCGATCGCGGCGATGGCGACCGCGACGATCACCGCGACCGAGACGCCGTAGACGGTCTCGTCGGCGATGAAGTCGAGCACGTCCGACGCCATCTGCGACTGCTGGATCGCCGTGCTGTACTTGATGACCAGGATGTCGAAGAGGGCGCGGCCGATGATCAGGGTGACCAGCGTCGTCAGAAACGCCCGCAATCGCATATAGCCGATGAGATAGCCGTTGACGCAGCCGAAGGCGAGGCCGACACCGAGCGCCGCCAGGAAGGCGACCCAGAGCGGCTGCTCCCAGACGAAGAAGGTGATGACCGCGGCGAAGGCGGACATGGCGTAGTTCGACCCGACCGAGAGGTCGATGCCGCCGCCGAGGATGACGATGGTGAGGCCCGTGACGACGATCGAGAACTCGCCGAGCTGGCGGGTCGAGTCGCTCAACGCCGAGGGCTTGAAGAAGCCCGGGATCAAGGTGCCGAAGATCGCAATGGTGATCACCAGCGCGACGAACGGGATCGCGTTGTCCGTCCACCGCTTGGTGAGGATCTCGCCGATGAGGTGATCGGGGATGGTGTTGTAGCGAAGGCGCAGCAGGCGCTCGCGAAGGGTCATCAGTCGATCCGCCGGACTTAGGTAAAAGTGCGGGAGCGACCGGCGTTCAACCGGTCGCCCCCGCGATCGAATGCGCGGCTAGAACTTGCCTGCTTGCAGGTCTTCGACGTTCCAGCAGAGGCCGGGCCGGAGGTCCTCCTTGGTGGTCGCCTTTTCCAGCGTGTAGATATAAGTCTTCGACGTGCCCGCCGGCTGGCCGCTCTGCAGCAGGTACTTGATGACCGCGTTCATGTCGCGGGACTCGCCCACGACATCGGTCATGACGATCGCATAGTAGGTGCCGTCCTCCAGCGCCTTGCAGGCCGAGGTGGCGCCGCCGCCGGTGGTGATGAGCTTCACCTGGTCCTTCTTGCCGGCTTCCTTGATTGCCGCCGCGGCGCCGACCGCATCACCGTCCCAGAAGTCGATGATCGCGCAGATATCCGGGTGCTGCTGCAGCATGGTCGCGGTCACGGTGCGCGACTGGCCCTGGTCCCAGTTCGAGAACGGCTCGGCCACGACCTTGAAGTCGGGATTGGCCTTCAGCACCTTCATGATGCCGTTGTATTGCAGGATCGAGGTGGCATTCGCCGCATCGCCCTGCACCAGGCCGATCTCCTTCTTCGGCGAATCTTTGCAGCCCTTGACCGCCGCTTCGGCCTCGAGCTGGCCGAGCTTGTCCCAGTCGCTGCCGACATAGGCATCGGCCGGGAAGTTCATCGGGTTGTCGATCAGGACGACGTAGATGCCTTCCTTCTGCGCCTTCTTCAGCACCTTCGCATAGGAGTTGAGATCGGGCGAATGCACGACCAGCACGTTCGGCTTCGGCTCGGAATTGATGAGGTCGGTCAGCGCCTGGGTGCCGGCATCGGTCACCCAGTTGGGATCGCGGCTGTCATAGACGCCGCCCCAGGCGGTGACTTCGCGCTTCAGGAACGCGTTCCAGCCTTGCGCCAGGTCGAAGCCCATCGCCATCGGCACCAGCACGACGCGCTTGTCCTTGAGCGCGGCGGCATAGGCGGCCGGTCCCGGATCGTCCTGGGCTTCTTGCGCCTGCGCCGCGTGCAGCGCGACGGTGCCCAATGCCGCCATCCCGATGGCGGCCAGTGTCTGTTTCAATCGCATGGTAAAGCTCCCTTGCCAGTTGGTTTCGTGCTTGAACGCTAGATATCGCCTTGCTGCGCGGTCTGCTCATCGCGCGGGTTGAGCAGACCGTCGATCATGATCGCCGCCAGCAGGATGACCGACTTGATCAGGTTCTGCTCGACGTTGGAGAAATCCATGATGGTCATGGCGTTGCCCATGATGCCGATCAGCAGCGCGCCGACCACGACGTTGCGCATATAGCCCTTGCCGCCGGAAAGGCCGATGCCGCCGATGACGCAGACCAGGATCACGTCGTACAGCATGTTCGAGTTCACCACCCGCACGTTCATGCTCTGGATGCTGGAGGTGGAAAGGATGCCGGCGACGAAGGCCATCAGCGCCGAGATCACGTAATAGAGCACGGTGATCGGCCGCACCGGCACGCCGATGTTGCGCGCCGCCATGAAGTTGTCGCCCATCAGGTAGATGTAGCGGCCCCATTTGGTGAAGCGCAGGAACAGGAAGCCGACGAAGGCGGCGGCGGCGAAGGCATAGACGTCGATCGGGATATGGGTCCGCGTGACGAGCTGGAGATTGGGCAGCTCCAGGATCCAATTCCCCGCCGGCGCCGGCGTCGCGTCCTGCACAATGAGCTGCGAGCGGACGAAGCCATAGACGAAATAGCTGCTGGCCAAGGTCACGAAGATCGCCGGCACGTCGGCATAGGCGACCATGAAGCCGTTGATCAGGCCGACCGCGACCACGCCGGCCAGCGCCCAGCCCAGCGCCTGCCAGCCGGGCACGCCGCTGTTCAGCATCTGCAGGTACCAGGCGACCGACATTGCCATCACGGCGACCGCGGAAAGGTCGATGCCGCGGCCGATGATCACGATCCCCATGCCGACCGCGAGGATGCCGAGCACGCTGACGGAGCGCACCATGATGATGAGGTTGCCGGCCTGGAAGGCGCCGTCCTTCCACACGAATCCCGGCAGGAAAATCGCCGCCGCCAGAAACAGCACCGCCGCCAGGAGAAAGACGATGACCTCCTGGGTCAGATGGCCGAGAAGCTTGGACATATTCTTTTTACCGCCGCCCCGTATTGCGGCTTAGTGAACAACGAAACCGCCCACTGAACAAGGGCTTGCCGCCCCTCTACAAATGGGGTGGGCGAACCATTCATGAGACCACTTACAAGCCTGCGCAAAGAGGGTAAGATTTCCTCAAACGGCCGCGCGCAGGACGAACGCAGCGCGGCGGCAATTAAAAGGGAGTGCCTGCCATGTCCGTGTTGATCAAGGGTGGTACGGTCGTCACCGCCGAACAGATGGTTCGCGCCGACGTCTACTGCGAGAACGGCAAGATCAAGGCCGTGGGCGAGAACCTTTCGGTGCCTTCGGGCGCCAAGGTGGTCGATGCCGGCGGCCAATACGTGATGCCGGGCGGCATCGATCCCCATACCCATATGCAGCTGCCCTTCATGGGCACGGTGGCGAGCGAGGATTTCTTCACCGGCACCGCGGCGGGGCTCGCCGGCGGCACGACCATGATCATCGATTTCGTGATCCCGTCGCCGAACACCTCCCTGATGTCGGCCTATAAGGAATGGATGAGCTGGGCGGAGAAGTCCTGCGCCGACTATTCCTTCCATGTCGCCGTCACCTGGTGGAGCGACCAGGTCTACGAGGACATGGGTACCTTGGCGCGCGAGCACGGCGTCAACTCGTTCAAGCATTTCATGGCGTATAAGAACGCCATCATGGTGCCGGACGAGAACCTGGTGAAGAGCTTCCAGCGCTGCCTGGAGCTGGGCGCGATCCCGACCGTGCATGCCGAGAACGGCGAGCTCGTGTTCCATCTGCAGAACGAGCTGGTGAAGAAGGGCCTGACCGGACCCGAGGCGCATCCGCTGTCGCGCCCGCCCGAGGTCGAGGGCGAGGCCGCGAACCGCGCGATCCGCGTCGCCCAGGTGATCGGTAATCCGCTCTACATCGTGCACAACTCGTGCAAGGAAGCCGTCGAGGCGATCAGCCGCGCCCGCAACGAGGGCCAGAGAGTCTATGGCGAAGTGCTCGCCGGCCATCTGCTGATCGACGATTCGGTCTATCGCAATCCGGATTGGAACTTCGCCGCGGCCCATGTGATGAGCCCGCCGTTCCGGCCGAAGGAGAACCAGGAGATCCTGTGGCGCGCCCTGCAATCTGGCACGCTCCAGACCACGGCCACCGATCATTGCTGCTTCTGCGCCGATCAGAAGGCGATGGGCCGCGACAACTTCACCAAGATCCCGAACGGCACCGGCGGGGTCGAGGACCGGATGTCGGTGATCTGGCACCACGGCGTCGGCACCGGCCGTTTGACGCCGATGGAATTCGTGAAGGTGACCTCGGCCAATGCGGCGCAGATCTTCAACATCTATCCGCGCAAGGGCTCGGTCAGCGTGGGCGCCGATGCCGATCTCGTGGTCTGGGACCCGAAGGCCAGCCGCACCATCTCCGCCAAGACCCATCACCAGAAGGTCGACTTCAACATCTTCGAAGGCATGACGGTGACGGGCATCAACACCGTCACCATCGCCGCCGGCAAGGTTGTCTACGAGAAGGGCGAGCTGAAGGTGGAGAAGGGGGCCGGTCGGTATGTCGACCGCCCGTGCTATCCGGCGGTGTTCGATGCGGTGAAGAAGCGCAACGACGCCCGCCAGCCGCGCGCGGTGCCGCGCAAGGCTGCGCAGTAGCTGAGGCAGGCACCGCCGTCTTGTTCGGGGGAGATCGACGGCGCGAGGTCTTCGGCGCAGCCGGTGTCGTTCAGGAGAAGGCGTCGGAGAACGCGCTGATCGACTGCATGGACGGCGCGTTTGCGAAGCTGCCGGACATCGTGCAGCGCGCCCATCGCGGGACCATTCGCCTCTCCGGCACGGCGCGGGTCGAGCGGGGCCGGGGGATCGGCGGATTGATCGCGCTGATCATGCGCCTGCCGAAATCCAACCCCAAAGCCGAGCTGGTCGTCGTCGCCTGGCACTTTCCCGATCAGATGGTCTGGTCGCGAAGTTTCGACGGGCGGGTCTTCGAGAGCACGTTCACGCGCGATGAGGATTTTCTGGTCGAGCGGATGGGGCCATTGTCGCTTTACCTCCAGCCGATGGCGGAGGGTGGACGGTTGGTTTATCGGCTGGTCGCGACGCAGCTTGGGCCGGTCACGTTGCCGCGCTTCTTCGCGCCGTCGATGAATGCCTGGGAGAGCGAGAAGGACGGGAAGTATACATTCGAGGTGGCGGTGGGGCTGCCGCTGTTCGGCAGGCTGATTTGCTATTCCGGAGACTTAGAGCTTGAAATTTTGGCTGGATGACGTGAGAGCCAGTCTTGGCGCCGCTCTCTTTGCCGTTATCGCCGTAGGCTTCTGTGCGATTTCGGCGCGCGCTGACGATCTCAGCGATGCTGAGGCCGCCTATCGCGACGGGCGCTACGCGACCGCATTAGAGTTGTTCAAGCCATTGGCGGACGCCGGGTCGACGGATGCAATGATTCGTCTCGCCCAACTTTATTCGGGCAAAGAAGGTGTCGCGCCGGACCACGCAAAGGCGTTCGCGCTCTATAGGCAATTGGCCAAGCAAGGCGTTCCAGCCGGCGAGAGAGGCCTCGGCACCAAATACTATACCGGGTTCGGCACGCCAAAGGACCTCGGCCTTGCGGCGCACTGGTTTTCATTGGCGGCGGCACATGGCGACTCCTTCGCACAGATGATCCTCGGCACGATGTACATGAAGGGAGAAGGTGTTCCAGTCGACGAGCAGAAAGGCATCAAGTGGATCAGAACCGCTGCGGACGCCGGAGATACTACAGCACAGTATCTGCTCGGGACATTCTCCGAACATGGGGTCGGTACGACGGCAAACTTGGTCGAGGCGTTGAAGTGGTACTTGATAGCCGATCAAAACAAGTTTGGCTTCGAGGAAAGACCCACCGTTGCCTTGGCGCGACAGCGCATATTGACACTGTCAATGATCATGACGCCTGATGGTGTGACCAAGGCGAAAGAGTTGGCGAAGGATTGGAAGCCGCATTCCGCCGATGACACCTTCTAGTTTGCAGGGGATTCACCGCCTCAGCCCCAACCCCCGCAGCACGATCTCCGTCGTTTGCTTGGCCGCCGCGTCATAGTCCGCGGGCTTCAGCGATTTGCGTCCGAGCACCGCGGCGATCTGGACGGCGAAGTCGGCATAGGTCTGCGTTGCCGCCCAGAGCATGAAGAAGAGGTGCCTGGGATCGACCGGTTGCATCTTGCCGGCTTTGACCCAGCCGTCGATCACCTTGGCTTTGCGGGCGACCCAATCTTTCAATTCGGTTTCCAGGAAATCGCCGAGCTGCGGAGCGCCGTGGATGAGCTCGTTGGCGAAGACGCGCGAGGCGAGGGGACGGCGGCGGGCGAGGTCGATTTTCGCGGCGATGTAGTGCGCCAGGGCTTCGGCGGGATCGGATGCGGGCATGATCTCGTCGGCGGTGCCGAGCCAGAGGTCGAGGATCCGCTGCATGACCCGGCGGTAAAGCTCCTCCTTGGTCTTACAGTAATAATGCAGGTTTGGCTTCGGAATGCCGGCGCGCCGCGCGATCTCCGACATGGCGGCGCCGCTGAAACCGTTTTCGGCAAAGACCGCCTCGGCCGCTTCCAGGATCTTCGCCTCGATCTCCGCCCGGGCGCGCTCGCGCGGGCCCGCGGGTGCAGTCTCAGGATCGGCGACGGCTTTGCCGGATTGCTCCATGTCTCTCCCCGTTAGGCTGGCGTCTTTTCGGGCAGCGCCAGCCTTAATTTCAGGCGAGACCCACTGTAGCCGATCTTGCGACGCCTCGCGAATAAAACTTGATCGATCGGTCAAACTTTGGCAGGCTTCCCTGCAATAGGGAGTTGCGCGCGACCGCAACGGTTCACCTGCCAAATTCGGAACCGACCGGCCGCGCCACAAAGCTGAAGGGAGACTGCCAATGGCGCCTGCACCCCAGGACGGCATGGTGGGCGGCTCGGCCAGGCATTTGTCGCGCGCCGAGATCGAGGACAATTTCGCCGACATCAAGCCGATGCTCGACAAGAAGCGCGCGATCGTGGATTCCGCGCGCTGCTTCTTCTGCCACGACGCGCCCTGCGTCGAGGCCTGCCCCACCGGGATCGACATCCCGAACTTCATCCGCATGATCTCGACCGGCAACGTGAAGGGCGCGGCCGAGAAGATCCTGGCCGAGAACATCTTCGGCGGCATGTGCGCCCGGGTCTGCCCGACCGAGATCCTGTGCGAACGGTCCTGCGTGCGGAACACGTCGGAAGACCGGCCGGTCGATATCGGCGCGCTGCAGCGCTATGCGGTCGATCAGCTGATCGAAGCCGGGCATCAGCCGTTCACCCGCGCGGAATCGAGCGGCAAACGCGTCGCGGTGGTCGGCGGTGGGCCTGCGGGTCTCTCCTGCGCGCATCGGCTGGCGGTGCTCGGGCATCATGTGACGGTCTATGAAGCGCGGCCGCATCTCGGCGGGCTCAACGAATACGGCATCGCCGCCTATAAGACGGTCGATAACTTCGCCCAGCGCGAGGTCGAGTTCATCCTCTCGATCGGCGGGATCGCAGTGAAGGCGGGGCAGCGTCTCGGCAAGGACGTGCAGCTTGCCAATCTCGCCCATGACTATGATGCCGTCTTCCTCGGCATTGGGCTTGGTGGCGTGAATGCGTTGGAGCTTGCGGGTGAAGGCGAGCTCAAGGGCGTGCTCGACGCGGTCGGCTATATCGCAGATCTGCGCCAGGCCAAGGATAAGGCCGTGCTGCCGGTCGGGCGCAAGGTGGTGGTGATCGGCGGCGGCAACACGGCGATCGATATTGCGATCCAAGCGAAGAAGCTCGGCGCCGAGGATGTCACCATCGCCTATCGGCGCGGCGCCGAGCACATGAGCGCGACCGAGCATGAGCAGGAATTCGCGCAGGTCTCCGGCGTGAAGATCAAGCACTGGGTGCGGCCGGTGGCGCTGGTGGGCAAGAACGGCGCGATTGCGGGGATCGAGCTCGAATACACGCGGATCGGCCTCGACGGGAAGCTGGAAGGCACCGGCGAGACCTTCACCCTGGAATGCGACCAGCTGTTCAAGGCGATCGGACAGACCCTTACGGCGCCACAGGGGCTCGCGACCACGAAGGGCAAGATCGTGGTCGATGGCGATTTCAAGACCAGCATGCCGAAAGTCTGGGCCGGCGGCGATTGCGTCGCCAGCGGCACGGACCTGACGGTGCAAAGCGTGCAGGACGGGAAGCTCGCGGCGCATGCGATCGACCGCGCGCTCAGGAGGAACGGCCATGGCTGATCTCAGCACCAATTTCGTCGGCATCAAGTCGCCGAACCCGTTCTGGCTGGCTTCGGCGCCGCCGACGGACAAGGAATACAACGTCGTGCGCGCCTTCAAGGCGGGCTGGGGCGGGGTGGTGTGGAAGACGCTGGGTGAGGACCCGCCGGTGGTGAACGTGTCGTCGCGCTATGGCGCGCTGCACATCAACGACGACCGGATCGTCGGCTTCAACAACATCGAGCTGATCACCGACCGGCCGCTCGACGTGAACCTGCGCGAGATCAAGCAGGTGAAGCGCGACTGGAAGGACCGGGCGCTCATCGTCTCGCTGATGGTGCCCTGCGAGGAGATGAGCTGGAAGAACATCCTCGCCCGGGTCGAGGAGACCGAGGCGGACGGCATCGAGCTCAATTTCGGCTGCCCGCACGGCATGTCGGAGCGCGGCATGGGCTCGGCGGTCGGCCAGGTGCCGGAATATGTCGAGATGGTCGCGCGCTGGTGCAAGCAGCACACGCGGATGCCGGTCATCGTGAAGCTGACCCCCAACATCACCGATGTCCGCAAGCCGGCACGCGCCGCGAAGCAGGGCGGTGCCGATGCGGTCTCGCTCATCAACACCATCAACTCGATCTGCGGCATCGATCTCGACCATTTCGCGCCGATGCCGATGGTGGACGGGAAGGGGACCCATGGCGGCTATTGCGGCCCGGCGGTGAAGCCGATCGCGATGCACATGACCGCCGACATCGCCCGCGACCCCGAGACCCACGGGATTCCGATCTCGGCCATCGGCGGTATCTCCAACTGGCGCGATGCGGCGGAGTTCATCTCGCTCTCAGCCGGCACGGTGCAGGTCTGCACCGCCGCCATGCACCACGGCTTCCGCATCGTCGATGACATGATCACGGGCCTTTCGAACTGGATGGATTCGAAAGGCTATAAGACCATCGACGATTTCCGCGGGCGCGCCGTGCCGAACGTGACCGACTGGCAGTTCCTCAACATCAACTACAAGTCGGTCGCGGTCATCGACCAGGACAAGTGCATCCAGTGCGGCCTCTGCCACATCGCCTGCGAGGACACCTCGCACCAGTCGATCGCGGCTTTGCGGGTGGACGGCAAGCGGCGCTACGAAGTGATCGAGGCGGAATGCGTCGGCTGCAACCTCTGCCAGCACGTCTGCCCGGTGCCGGATACGATCAGCATGGTCTCGGTCGATACCGGCAAGCCCTATCTCAATTGGACTCAGGACCCGCGCAATCCGCATGCTAAAAAGGCGGCGGAATAAAGAATCAAGAACAGGAGCGACAGGTGGCGACCAACCTCAAGGTGAACGGCGACCGGCTGTGGGACAGCCTGATGGAGATGGCGAAGATCGGCGCGACGCAGAAGGGCGGCGTCTGCCGCCTGGCCTTGACTGATCTCGACCGCCAGGCCCGGGATCTCTTCATCGCCTGGTGCCGCGAGGCCGGCTGCACCATCAAGATCGACAAGATGGGGAATATCTTCGCACGACGGGCGGGCAAGGATGACAGCCTCGCCCCGGTGATCACCGGCAGCCATATCGACAGCCAGCCGACGGGCGGCAAGTTCGACGGCATCTACGGCGTGCTGTCCGGCCTCGAAGTCATCCGCTCGCTGAACGACCTCAAGTACGAGACCACGCGGCCGGTCGAGGTCGCGGTCTGGACCAATGAGGAAGGCTCGCGCTTCGCCCCGGCCATGGTCGCCTCCGGTGTCTTCGCCGGCGTGTTCGACCTGGAATACGGGCTCAGCCGCGCCGATCCCAGCGGCAAGACCATGGGCGAGGAGCTCGAGCGGATCGGCTATGCCGGGCCTGAGGAAGTCGGCAAGCGTCCGGTCCATGCCTTCTTCGAGGCGCATATCGAGCAGGGCCCGATCCTGGAGAACGAGAAGAAGACCATCGGCATCGTCCAGGGTGCGCAGGGACAGCGCTGGTTCGAGGTCGTGATGACCGGCCAGGAGGCCCATGCCGGGCCGACGCCGATGAAGGTGCGCAAGGACGCGCTGGTGGGTGCGGCGCATGTGGTGACCGCGGTCAACAAGATCGGCCACAGCAACCAACCCTTCGCCTGCGCCACGGTCGGCATGATCACCAACAGCCCCAATTCCCGGAATACCATCCCGGGCAGCGTCTTCTTCACGGTCGATCTCCGGCATCCGGAGGACTCGGTGCTCTCCAAGATGGCGGCCGAGGTGAAGACGGCCGCGGAAGAGGCCTGCCGGCAGCACGGGCTCACCATGGACTTCAAGGAGATCTGGTATTCGCCGCCGGTGAAGTTCGATGCGAACTGCGTCGCCGCGGTCAAGAAGGGCGCGGAGGAGCTCGGCTTCGACGCCATGCCGATCATCAGCGGCGCCGGCCACGATGCCTGCTATTTGAGCAGGGTGGCGCCGACGGCCATGGTCTTCATCCCCTGCGAGGATGGGATCAGCCATAACGAGATCGAGAACGCCACCAAAGGCGACTGCGCCGCTGGCTGCGACGTGCTGCTCCGTGCCATAGTGGAACGCGCGAATGCCGTCTGACGGCGACGCGCGGCTGGCAACGCCTGCTGGCCATCCAGTGGGGAATTCCGTGGCCGGCGACACCGTCATCGATATCCAGAATCTCAGTCTGACGTTCCAGACCGCGGACGCGCCGGTCCAGGCCTTGAGCGACATCAACCTCCAGGTCCGCGCCGGCGAGTTCGTCTCGCTGATCGGGCCGTCGGGCTGCGGCAAGACCACCTTGATGCGGATCGTCGCCGATCTAGAGCAGCCGACCGGCGGCCAAGCGCTGGTCAACGGGATGACGCCACAGCAGGCGCGACTGAAGCGCGCCTATGGCTACGTGTTCCAGGCCCCGGCGCTCTATCCCTGGCGCAATGTGCTCGGCAACGTGACCCTGCCGCACGAGATTTTCGGTATCGCCAGGTCCGGGCGCGAGGAGAAGGCGCGGCGCTATCTCGAGCTGGTCGGGCTCGGTGGATTCGAGAAGAAGTTCCCCTGGCAGCTTTCCGGCGGCATGCAGCAGCGGGTCTCGATCGCGCGGGCCTTGAGCTTCGATCCCGCGATCCTCCTGATGGACGAGCCGTTCGGCGCGCTGGACGAGATCACCCGCGACCGGATGAACGAGGAGCTGCTCTCGATCTGGCGCAAGACCCAGAAGACCGTGATCTTCGTGACGCACTCGATCGACGAAGCGGTGCTGCTCTCGACCCGGATCGTGGTGATGAGCGCGCGGCCCGGCCGCATCATCGACGTGATCGACAGCACGCTGCCGCCGGACCGCAGCATCGAGACCCGTGAGTCTCCCGAAGCCGTCGCCTTGGCGCATCGGGTGCGGGAAGGGCTCAAGGCCGGGCACTCCTATGACTGACGCGGCGCTGCCCGGCGGCTTCGGTGCGCTGGTCTCGCCCCGCGGGCGGGTGATGCCGGTTGCGACCATCGTCGCCGTTATGATCGTGGCCTGGTATCTGCTCGCCATCCTGCTCAACTGGCCCCAGGTCACGGCCATGATGGCGAACAACAACCAGACCGGCACGACGACCGAGATCATCGGCGCCACCTGGTCGATGGAGCGGCCGGTCCTGCCTTCGCCGCACCAGGTCGTGGCCGAGTTCTGGAAGACCACGGTCGAGACTGCGCCGACCTCGAAGCGCTCACTGCTCTACCACGCCTGGATCACCGCTTCCGCCACCACGCTCGGCTTTGCCTTCGGCGCAATCCTCGGCATGCTCCTGGCCGCGGGCATCGTGCATGTGCGGACCCTTGATCGCAGCCTGATGCCCTGGATCATCGCCTCGCAGACGGTGCCGATTCTGGCGATCGCGCCGATGGTGATCGTCATCCTGGGTTCGATCGGCATGGTCGGACTGGTGCCGAAGGCGATCATCGCGATGTATCTCTGCTTCTTCCCGGTCACCATCGGCATGGTGAAGGGGTTGCGCTCGCCGGACCCGCTGCAGCTCGACTTGATGCGCACCTACAGCGCCAGCCCGTGGCAGATCTTCTGGAAGCTGCGCCTGCCGGCCTCGATCCCGTTCCTTTTCGCCAGCATGAAGGTGGCGATCGCGATCAGTCTGGTCGGCACCATCGTCGGCGAGCTTCCGACCGGGGCCTCGGGCGGGATCGGCGCGCGGCTGCTCTCGGGCTCCTATTACGGCCAGACCGTGCAGATCTGGTCCGCCTTGCTGATGGCGGCGATCCTCGGCAGCGTGCTGGTCTATCTCATGGGTGCGGTCGAGCGCCTTACCCTGAAGCGCATGGGGACCCAGTGATGGACCGGGGCATGAGGCGCCGCTTCGCCGCCTATATGCCGCTGCGCTTCATCGCCGCGCTCTGCGTCATCTTCAGCTTCTGGCTGCCGCTCGGCACCTATGACGACGATCTTATTTTCTGGAAGTCGTTTCCGACCGCGCTCGCCACCATGCTGGTCGGCCTCGGCGGCCTGGCCGTGGCGCCTTGGGTGATCCTCCGCCTGGTAGCCCTCGGCATCGGCGCCGCGGCGCTGATCCTGTTACCGACCGACGAGCTCCAGATGGGGCTTTCGGCCAGCGGGTTCTGGCTTTCCTTGATCGGCCTTCTGCTCTTCGCCTGGGTCGTCATGGCGGATCTCGCCGCGATGAAGCGCAGCCGCTGGCGGGATATGGCGATCCCGCTGATCTTCGGCCTGTTGCTGGTCTATCTCTGGCAGGTGGTTGTGATCGGCTTTGCCGTGCCGAAGGTTCTGCTGCCCGCACCGACTGCCATCGCTGCAGCGATCGCCGGAGGCGGCGCGATGCTGTGGGACGATTTCGCCCAGACCTTCCTGAAATCCGTGCTGGCCGGCTTCGTCATCGGCAATGCGGTCGGCTTCCTGACCGCACTGCTGGCCGACCGCTATCCGTTCCTGCAGCGCGGCTTGCTGCCGCTCGGCAATTTCGCCAGCGCGGTGCCGATCATCGGCATCGCGCCGATCATGGTCATGTGGTTCGGCTTCGGCTGGGAGTCGAAATCAGCGGTGGTCGTGCTGATGATCTTCTTCCCGATGCTGGTGAACGCGCTGGCCGGACTCCAGGCCGCCGACCGCATGTCGCTCGATCTCATGCGCTCCTACGGGTCGAGCTATTTGCAGACGCTGATCAAGCTGCGGCTGCCGATCGCTTTGCCCTTCATCTTCAACGCGCTCAAGATCAACTCGACCCTGGCGCTGATCGGCGCGATCGTGGCCGAATTCTTCGGCTCGCCGACCGCGGGCATGGGCTTCCGCATCAACATCGAGAACGCCCGGATGGGCCTCGATGTCGTCTGGGCCACCATTGCCGTCGCCGCGGTAGCCGGATCGGCGTTCTACGGCATTCTCGCGCTCCTGGAGCGCGCGTTCACCTTCTGGCATCCTTCCTATCGGGCACAAAATTGAAAACTGAAGAACAGGAGAGGCATATGAAATTCAGCATGACACTCAGCGCCGCAGCGACCGCGATCGCGCTCGGCACGGCCGCCACCGCCGCGAACGCCGAGGACCTGACCCTGCAGCTGAAATGGGTCACCCAGGCGCAGTTCGCCGGCTATTACGTCGCCCAGGAGAAGGGCTTCTACAAGGACGAAGGCCTCAATGTCACGATCAAGGCCGGCGGTCCCGACGTGAACCCGAGCCAGGTCATTGCCGGCGGCGGCGCCGACGTCGTGGTGGACTGGATGCCGTCCGCGCTCGCCACCCGCGAGAAGGGCGTGCCGCTGGTCAACATCGCCCAGGTGTTCCAGAAATCCGGCCTGATGCTGACCTGCCGCAAGGACAGCGGCATCAAGTCGCCCGCCGATTTCAAGGACAAGACCCTGGGTGTCTGGTTCGGCGGCAACGAGTATCCGTTCCTCAACTGGATGAACAAGCTCGGCTTGAAGACCGACGGCAGCGCTGGCGGCGTCAAGGTGCTGAAGCAGGGCTTCAACGTCGATCCGATCCTGCAGAAGCAGGCCGACTGCATCTCGACCATGACCTACAACGAGTATTGGCAGATCATCGAGAGCGGCCAGCTGAAGGCCGACGATCTCGTCACCTTCAAGTACGAGGACGAAGGTGTGGCGACGCTCGAGGACGGGCTCTACACCCTCGACGCCACCTTGAAGGACAAGGCCAAGGTGGCGGCGCTGGCGAAGTTCCTGAAGGCCTCGATGAAGGGCTGGGAATACGCGGTCGCGCATCAGGACGAGGCGGTCAAGATCGTGCTCGACAACGACGAGACAGGCGCCCAGACCGAGGGCCATCAGAAGACCATGATGCAGGAGATCGCCAAGCTGGTCGGCCAGAACCCGAAAGGCACCGGCTATCTGGACGAAGCGGCCTATGAGCGGACCGTGAAGACGCTGATGTCCGGCGGCTCCGATCCGGTCATCACCAAGGCTCCGGAAGGCGCCTGGACCCACGACGTGATCGACGCCGCGAAGTAAGCGCGCATTTTATCGATCGATAGGAGCCCCGGCCGAGCCACTCGGCCGGGGCTTTCTTCATGGAATTTTAGCCGTAATGGCGCGTCTCAAGCGGCGAACGGTCGCACGCGCGCGCAGTGATTTTATGCCTTCGGTAACACATATGGAGTGAAACTCTCTGCCAGAGACCGCTGCGTCGCGCCCTGCGGGAGCGCTGCCGGTTCGCCTCGTTTGGAGACCTTGAATATGGAACCGATCTTTCTGGGTGTTGTGTTCGCGATCCTGTGGCTCTCGACCTCGCTGCTGGCCGAGGATATCGCCCTAGCGCGCGCGACCGAGCGGCGTCTGGCCCGTTGCCCGGTCACTGTCCGCTGATTGCATTTCCCTGCTCCGTTTTGTCATGATGGAGCAGTGGCGGGTGAACCGTAGAATCGTCTAGTGTCGCGTCCGGGAATCGGATGCTGCGACAAGAAACCCATAACAGCGCCGTCCCGGCCGCAGCGGCCGGAATCGATGCGGCTCAGGAACCTGTCGGCGAGGCGCCGCTGGGCGTGGTCGCGCGCCGGGTTTATGCCGCGCAGCTCCGCTCCAAGCACCGCGCCCATCACAGCACGTTCCACAGAACTTGCGGATGCCGATTCGCGCTGCTCAACGATCTGCAGCGCGCCTGGACCTTCGGGCGCCGCCATGCCGGCAAGGTGCGGGATCAGCGCGGCGTCTCCATCTTCAGCCAGGCGCTTCAGCTCCTGAAGCTAGCCCTGATCTATCGCACGGATCCCGCGGCCTATTACGCGCTCAATCTCTATGAGCCGCCGCACCGGCTCCAGGAGGTCGAGCATTATATCGGCCGGCATGAAACCAAGAACGGGCTCTACAGCCTGATGCGGGATGCGGTGGCGCGCCGCTGGCCGAATACCCGTCACAGCCTCACCCACAAGGCGGTCTTCGCCGCGCACTGCGCCGAGGCCGGGCTGCCGCATATCCGGGTCCTGGCCTCCGGCGAGAACGGCGTCCTCACCGTGCACGACCAGACGCCGGGCACCTTCGACCGCGATCTCTTCGTCAAGCTCACCAGCGGCCGCGGCACCTTCGGGGCGCGCACCTATCGCTGGCTGGGCGACGGCCGCCATCAGGCAAAAGACGGCACCACGTTCGATCGCGAGGCTCTCTTCAACGAACTCGCCCAGAGCTCGAGCTGGCGGCCGCTGATCGTAAATCACTGGCTGCACAATCATCCGGAGATCGCCGATCTGGCGACGGATTCGCTGCTCACCTTCCGCGTCTTCACCGTTCTCGATCCCGCCGGCGGGCCGCAGCTCACCCATGGCTTCATGCGCATCATGAGCAAGCTGGAGCCTTCCTGGAACACGATCGAGGAATACGGCTCGAAGATCGACCTCGACACCGGCCGCATGAACCGCATGTGCGCCGACCGCGACCTCGCGCCGGACGCCTGGTGGGACATCCACCCGAAGACCGGCGCGCAGGTCACCGGGCGGGTCATCTCCGGCTGGCCGGCGATCGGCGCGCTCGCCGTCGCCGCGCATCGCGAGTTCAAGTATTGGGCGGTGATCGGCTGGGACCTCGCCTGGACGCCGGAGGGGCCGGTGTTGATCGAAGGCAATTCCGACCCCGACACCCATTACCTGCAGCGGGTGCACCGTCAGACCCTCGGTCAATCGCCCATGGCGCCCTACCTGCGCCATCACCTCGCGCAAGCCGCGGCACTGCTGGGCGAAGGCTGAGAACAATTCCTGACCGTTAGTCGCCGGTCAGGTTGCAACTCTACCGTCGCAGCCATGCGACACGATGCGATCGACGAGCCGCTCGGCACGCTGGCGCGGCGGATCTTTGCCGCCCAGCGGCGTTCCGCTCATCGCCAGATCCACAGCCATCTGAAGAAGAACCTCCAGGTCCGCTTCCGCCTGCTGCTGGATCTTGCACGCATCCAGTATTTCGCGCGGCGCCATGCATCGAGCGTCCGGCGGCAGCGCGGTCTTTCGATCCCGCATCAGCTCCGGCAATTGCTGCACCTCGCCCTCTCGCTTCGGGTCGATCCCGCGACCTACTACGCCCATCACCTCTACGACGCGCCGCTCGGCCTCGGCGAAACCGCGCATTACCTCGGCCGCAACGAGATGAAGAACGGCCTCTATAGCCTCATGAACGCGCTCCGCCGCGACGACCCGCATGGAGACTTAAGCCTCTCCGACAAGGTCGCGTTCACCGCCGCCTGCCGCGATGCAGGCCTGCCGGTGCCGCCGATCCTGGCGGTCGCGCGCAAGGGACGTTGGGATATCGATCCCCCAGAAGAAGCTTTCGCCGGCGATCTCTTCGTGAAGCCGGTGCGAGGACGGGGTGCTGTCGCCACAAGGTCCTATCGCCGTCTCGACAATGGCCGCTATCGTAGCGCCGACGGTGCGGTGACGACGCGCGCGGCGCTGCTCGCCCGCATCGCCGCGGAATCCGAGCACAGGCCGCTGATGCTGATGCGGAAGTTTGCGAACCATCCGGAGATCGCCGATCTTGCGCTGCAGTCGCTCATCACCTTCCGGGTCTTCACCTGCCACGACGCGGCGGGCGAGCCGGTGGTCACCCATGCGATGCTGCGCACCTTGAGCAAGCTGGAGCCGGAATGGCGGACGGAGGAGGAGTTCGCCGCGGCGATCGATCTCGGCTCCGGCCGGCTGCAGGCGATGTGCGGCGACGCGAACATGGCGCCGGATGCCTGGTGGGATCGGCATCCGAAGACCGGCGCGCCGGTCAGCGGCCGGGTCATCGCGCATTGGCCGGATCTCGCCGCGCTGGCGATTCGCGCCCATCGGACGTTCAGCGGGCGCATGATCGTCGGCTGGGACCTCGCCCTGACGCCGGAAGGGCCGATGGTCATCGAAGGCAATTCCGACCCTGACACCCATTTCCTGCAGCGGGTGCACCGCCAGATGATCGGCCGCTCGCCACATGCCCCCTTGCTGCGCCGCCACCTCCGCGCCGCCGAAAGCTTGCTGAGCACGAAACCCCGCTAGAAGCGCCGAAAAACGGCGCCGGACGGCCTGTTTCCCGCGCGTGGAATAAATATTCCGATTGCCTGTATATCGTGAAATCAGTATTCTGACGCGGCAAAATGAGATCGGCCAGGACGGCCAAACGCCGGCCCTGAAAACCCGTTCAAAGGGCCAACGGCCGGCGGCAACTTGGGAGGACGGAATGAACATTGGAATTGTACGCAGACTGTTTTTAGGCGCCGCTTTGGCGATCCCGATGCTCGGCGGCGCGGCCGCCGCGCAGGCCGACGGCGAGCACTTCGTCTTCATCAGCCATGCCCCGGATTCCGATTCCTGGTGGAATGTCATCAAGAACGCGCTGAAGGATGCCGAAAAGGATTTCGGCGTGAAGGTCGATTACCGCAACCCGCCGAACGGCGACCTCGCCGACATGGCGCGCATCATTGAGCAGGCGACCGCGCAGAAGCCGGCCGGCATCATCGCCACCATCGCCGATATCGGCGTGCTGAAGGGCCCGCTGCAGGCGGCGATCGCCAAGGGCATCCCGGTCATCACCGTCAATTCCGGCACCGCGGCGGAATCGAAGCAGATCGGCGCGCTGATGCATATCGGCCAGCCGGAGTACGACGCCGGCAAGGGCGCGGGCGAGCGCGCCAAGAAGGCGGGCGTCACCAAGTTCCTCTGCGTCAACCACTACATCACCAACAACGCCTCGGTCGAGCGCTGCCAGGGCTATGCCGACGGCCTCGGCGTGAAGCTCGGCGACCAGATGATCGATTCCGGCATGGATCCGACCGACGTCTACAACCGGGTTAAGGCGTATCTGACGGCGCATCCGGACACCAACGGCATCCTGACGCTCGGGCCCAACTCGGCCGATCCGGTGATCAAGCTCCTCAACGACACCAAGTCGGCGTCGAAGTACAAGAGCTTCATCACCTTCGACCTCGACGGCGACATCTCGAAGGCGATCAAGGACGGCGTGGTCGAATCCGCGATCGACCAGCAGCCCTATCTGCAGGGCTATCTCGGCGTCGCCTTCCTGGTGAAGTACGTGCGGCTCGGCATCATCCCGGCCAACAACGTCAACACCGGGCCGGGCTTCGTGACCAAGTCGAACATCGCCCTGGTCGAGAAGTACGCCGGCGAGTACCGCTGACCTCCAACCGACCAACGGCTGAGCAAGCGGGCGTCCCATAAGGACGCCCGCTCCAGTTCAGGAGAACGACATGGCCGACCTGACGACGCCGGATCGTACGGCGCAGTCCGACAAGATCCTGCAGAAGGCGCGCGACGAGCGGCTGAAGAGCCAGGCCCGCTGGCGCAAGTTCCTGCAGCATCCGGAGTTCGGCGCCCTGGCCGGCGTCATCCTGGTCTTCATCTTCTTCGGCATCACCGCCGGCGACAGCGGCATGTTCGCGGCCGACGGCGTGCTGAACTGGAGCACGGTCAGCGCCCAGCTCATCGTCATCGCCAGCGCCGCCGCCCTGCTCATGATCGGCGGCGAGTTCGATCTCTCGGTCGGCTCGATGATCGGCTTCGCCGGCATGATGATCGCGATCCCGATGGTCTATTTCGGCTGGTCGCCGCTGGCCAGCACGCTGTTCGCCTTTGCCGGCGCTCTCGCCGTCGGCTTCCTGAACGGCTGGATCACCGTCCGCACGCGGCTGCCGTCCTTCATCGTCACCCTGGCCTCGCTCTATATCCTGCGCGGCCTCACCATCGCGCTCTCGATCGTGTTCTCCAATCGCACCATCGTCTCCGGCGTGAAAGAGGCGGCCGGCGACAGCATCATCCCGGCGCTCTTCGCCGGCATCGCCTTCCGTCCGGTCTTTGTCTGGTTCTCCGACATCGGCTTGATCGACAAGCTCGCCGATGGGTCACCGGCGGTGCAGGGGATTCCGGCGATCATTCTCTGGGCGCTGGGCCTGGCGGCGATCGCCCATGTCATCCTGACCCGGACGCGGGTCGGCAACTGGATCTTCGCTTCTGGCGGCGACGCCAATGCCGCGCGCAACGTCGGCGTGCCGGTCAATGCGGTGAAGATCTCGCTGTTCATGTTCACCGCCTTCTGCGCCACCGTCTACGCGACCAGCCAGATCTTCGAGTTCGGCTCCGCCGCTTCCGACCGCGGGTTGCTGAAGGAGTTCGAGGCGATCATCGCCGCGGTGATCGGCGGCTGCCTCCTGACCGGCGGCTATGGCTCGATCGTCGGTGCCTGCTTCGGCGCGCTGATCTTCGGCGTGGTGCAGATGGGCATCCTGTTCACCGGCGTGCCCAACGACTGGTTCCGGGTTTTCCTCGGCGCCATGCTGCTGACCGCCGTGCTGTTCAACAATATGATCCGTCGCCGCGTGACGGGGGAGCGCTGAGATGGCCGCTGCCGAGCAGATTGCGCCTGCCGGTCCTCTGATCGAGGTCAAGAATGTCACCAAGTTCTTCGGCCCGGTCGTGGCGCTGACCGGCGTCTCGATGACGGTCAATTCCCGCGAGGTGCATTGCCTTCTGGGCGATAACGGTGCCGGCAAATCGACCCTCATCAAGACCCTCTCCGGCGTCTACCAGCCGTCGGAGGGCCAGATCCTGATCGAAGGCGCGCCGGTCCACTTCACCAGCCCGCGCGATGCGCTCGACCGCGGGGTCGCGACGGTGTTCCAGGACCTCGCCATGATCCCGCTGCTTTCGGTCACCCGGAACTTCTTCATGGGCCGCGAGCCCGCGAAGGGAAAGAGCCCCTTCGCCTTCATCGACATGCGCCATGCGGACGAGGTCACCCGCGACGAGATGAAGAAGATCGGCATCGACATCCGCGATCCGCAACAAGCCGTGGGCACGCTGTCCGGCGGCGAGCGGCAATGCGTCGCCATTGCCAGGGCGGTCTATTTCGGCGCCAAGGTGCTGATCCTCGACGAGCCGACCTCGGCGCTCGGCGTGGCGCAGACCTCCATGGTGCTGAAATACGTCCGCCAGGTCCGTGCGCGGGGCTTGGGCGTCATCTTCATTACCCACAACGTCCGCCATGCCTATGCGGTCGGCGACCGCTTCACCATCCTCAACCGCGGCCGCACCCTCGGCACCTTCGCGAAATCCGACATCAGCCTCGACGCACTCCAGACCATGATGGCCGGCGACAAGGAGCTGCAGGACCTGGCCGAGCTGGAAGGCACGATTTGAGAACTTCAGACCGCTCTGAGCCGGCTCGCCGTCGCGTCGCCGGGCTCTGGTGCGCGCGCCGTCGCCGATGCTGCGACGGCCGCGCCGTTGCCGAGCAAATGGGCGCCCACGCTTGCATATTGCCGCTGCTGAACCACGGCATGCTGCCCGAGCACCATGATATCCCACAGTCGTCGCTGCAGTGCTGAGTCGAGATAGACCGCGCCGGCGCCGGCCAGCATGAACAGGATTCGCTGGCGCGGCGGCACGCCTCGGCCGCGTGGATCGCGATCTGTTGACCTTCGATCAGGCACGCCTCGTTGCGCAGCGTTCCCGCGCAAGCATGTGCCCAGTGGCTCTTCGCCTGGGCCTCCAATGCCAGACGGGCGGTGCGAATCTCGGCCGCCGCGCGGCCGAGCTCATAGCGGAAAACGTCGGAGTCCTGCATCGCTGTCGCGGCGCGAAACTGCCGCCGCCCGGACTTCGCGAGCTGCAGCAGCGCATCCAGGGCACCTTCCGCAATGCCGATGGCGACGGCGGCTGGCATCAGGACCAGCATGGGCCACGGTGCCTGGTAGAGGGGTCCCTGTTCGCAAGGGGCGCCGTTCATCGCTACAATCCGATGTCCCCCGGCCGGTTTCAGATGACGATTGTAGGATTCGGAGTCCGCGGCTCAGCTGCGTGCCGGCGGGTCCGGCTTCATGAACTCGATGAAGATCATGATCATGTCGACCGTCCGATGATCGTCCGCCAGCGGCAGCATGACGGATTCGACGGCGAGATAGTCCTTGTGGGGCCCGACATAGTTCGGTTTGATGAACAGCGGTTCGCCGGTCTCGGCGACACGTTTGTGATAGTCCCAGATCGTGCTCGGCGGCTTCTGGTACTCGACTTCCGACATCCAGGAACCGGTCCAGTCCCGGGTCATGTGCGTGAGCAAGCCTGTTCCGACCAGCCGATAGCGGAAGTCGAGAGGGTCGCGCTGCACGTCCTTCAGCATCATGAAGCGCACCAGGCCGGGAATTTCGAACAAGGGATCGAAAGTGCGGCGGGCAGGCATCCGCGTCGTGCTCCGCTTCGAATCCCAATAGCGGAAGCCTTCGAGCACGATCTTGGAAACCAGATCGTCCTGGGTGACGATAGCGGACATTCCGACAGACCTGCATCCGACAGCCAACTGTCGGATCGTGTCACTCGGGAAGCGAACAGGGAAGCGCCCTAAGACGGAATGGTGATTATGCCGTTGTGCAGTGCGTCAAAATCGGGTCGCGCTCAATGCACCACGTCGCGGATGATCACCCGTTCCAGGAGCTCGACCGACCGGCGCATGCCTTCCATCGGCGACATGGCGTTGTCCTCATGCTCGATCGAGAGGACATCGTTGTAGCCGACCTGGGCCAGCAGGCTGATGAAATCGCGCCACCAGCTCTCGTTATGCCCATAGCCCAAGGTCACGTAATTCCAGGACCGTTCCGCCACGCGGTCGTTGGTCTTGGTTTCCAGCAGGGTGTTGGGATCGGCGTTCTGCCGGTCGATCCGCGTGTCCTTGGCATGGACATAGAAGATCGCCTCGCCCAGCTTGCGGATGCCGGTCAAGGGTTCACCGCCCATCCACATCATGTGGCTGGGATCGTAATTGGCGCCGACATTGTCGCCGGCGGCGTCGCGCAGCTTCGCCATGGTCTCGGTGTTGTAGACGAGCTGCCCGCCATGGATTTCGATGCAGATCTTGTCGATGCCGCAATCCCTGCCCAGCTTCGAAAGCTTCTTCCAATAGGGGATCGCGACCTGGTCCCATTGCCAGTTCAAGGCTTTGGTCGCCTCCGGCGGCCAGGCGGTGACGATCCAGTTAGGGTTGGCATCGCCCGGTCCGCCGGGCAGGCCCGACATCATGACGACGCGATGGATGCCCATCAGCTTCGCGAGCTTGAAGGTCTTGCGCACGACTTCATCGTGCTTCTTGCCGTAATCGCCGGGGGCGAGTTGGTTGCCAGAGCAATTGAGGGCAGCGATCTCCAGCCCGTGGTCTTTCACCTTGGACTTGAACTCCTGGCGCGCCTTCTCACTTTCGAGCATCCGGTCGAGCTTCAGATGCGGCGCGCTCGACCAGTTGCCGCAAGCGAACTCCAGGGTTTCAAGTTTGAGCTCGGCACTCGCCTTCAGCATGGCGTCGAAACCCAAGTTGCCGAGGCTGTCGGTGATCATGCCGATTTTCATCGGAGTCTCCGTGCTTTCTCAAACCTTCACTGGTGTGCCGCTCTTCAGCGACTGCACCGCCGCTTCCGCCAGGGCCAGCGCGTTGCGCCCGTCTTCGATGGTGGTGGCGGGCTTGGCCTTGCCGAGGACGCAGTCGATGAAGTGCTGCAGCTCAACCCGATAGGCGGCGTCGTAGCGCTCCAGGAAGAAGTGCAGCGGCTTCTCGCCGACGACACCGGGTTCGCCGGAGAAGGTCACGGTGTTTGCCACCTGGTTGCCGGCCTGCAGCATGCCCTTGGAGCCGAAAGCCTCGATCCGCTGGTCATAGCCATAGACCGCGCGGCGGCTGTTGCTGATTTGCGCGATGCAGCCGCTCCTGGTCTTCAAGACCACCATGGCAGTGTCGATGTCGCCGGCCTTGCCGATCTCGGGGTCGACGAGGTTCGAGGCGGTGGCATAGACCTCGGTCGGCATCTCGCCGAGGAGCCAAGTCGCCATGTCGAAATCATGGATCATCATGTCGCGGAACAGCCCGCCCGAGACCTTGATATAGCCGATCGGCGGCGGGCCGGGATCGCGGCTGGTGACGATCAGCGTTTCCAGCTTGCCGATCTTGCCGCTGCGGATGCCTTCATGCACCGCGGCGAAGCTCGCGTCGAAGCGGCGGTTGAAGCCGATCATCATGGTGACGCCGGCCTTGCGCACGGTCGCAAGGCACTGATCGACCCGCTCCAGCGAGAGATCGATCGGCTTCTCGCAGAAGATCGCCTTGCCGGCCTTGGCCGCGAGCTCGATCATTTCCGCATGGGTGTCGGTCGAGCTGCAGATCGCGACCGCCTTCACCGCCGGATCTTCGATCGCCTTCTTCGCATCGGTGCCGCTCTGGGCGCCGAGCTGGGAGGCGAGCTTGTTCGCGGCCTCCGCATTGACGTCGGTGACCCAGCGCAGCTTGGCACCGGGATGGGCGGCGATGTTGCGACCGTGGATCTGGCCGATCCGGCCGGCGCCGATCAGGGCGATTTCGAGCATGGTTTTCTGGTCCGATTGGAGGTGGAAAATTCAGCTTGGAATTTGCAACATTTTTTCCAATTATTCAAGAAAGCCGAAAGTGTATTTCATGCCACCGGCGGTAAGGCCGGTTGACCGCAAGGCCGAATCAGTTCTGCTTGTGCGGATTGAGGGGGAGCAATGGCGGTGGCGAAACCGAAGGCAAAGACCAGCGAGCCGGATGCGGCCGAGAACCTGGCGGCACTCCGCGCGCGCATCGCCGAGCGCTATGACGGTTTGAGCAACCGGCTGCAGCAGATCGCCAAGTTCGTCCTCGACCATCCGAACGACATCGCGCTGGAAACCGTGGTGGTGATTGCCGAGCGGGCCGGGGTTCCGCCCTCGGCCTTGATCCGCTTTGCGCAAGCCTTGGACTATTCCGGCTTCCGCGAGATGCAGCGCGTCTTCCAGGCTCCGCTCGCCAGCCGCTCTCCCAGCTATGCCGAGCGCGTGCGCGGCCTCGCGCTCGACCGTGCCGAGCAGGAAGGGGATGGCCCGCATCACTTCCTCGCCCGATTCTGCGCCGCGAGCGCCGTCGCGCTGGAGCATATCCAGGAGGTGCTGACCCCCGAGCAGCTCGGCAAGGCGGTCGATCTCCTGGCGGCGGCGCGGCAGGTCTATGTGGTTGCACAGCGCCGGTCTTTTCCGGTCGCCGCCTATCTGGCCTATGCCCTGCCGCATTCCGAGAAGCCGACGCACCTGCTCGACGGAATGGGCGGCATGCTGGACGAGCAGGTCCGCTCGATCCAATCCGACGACGCGCTGATCGCGATCAGCTTCTCGCCCTATGCCCGCGAGACCGCCTCCATCGTCGAGCGCGCCCATGCAAGAGGGGCCTCGGTGATCGTGATCTCCGACAGCATGGTGAGCCCGATCTCGAAATTTGCGACGGTGTTCTTCGAGATCAAGGACGCCGAGGTGCAAGGCTTCCGCTCCCTGACCGCCTCACTCTGCCTGGCGCAGACGCTGGCCGTGGGGCTGGCGATGCGCAGCCCGAACGGGAAGTAGTCAGTATGGCGGAGCTGTCCCGAGCGGATTATCGTCGCAGCCCCAGCAGCGCGTCATAGGCGGCCTTCAGCCCCTTCGAGAGTCGCTTGTCCTTGCGGATCACCAAGCCGAGAGTCCGCTTCAAAGGCGGCGACAACGGCCGGACCACCAACGCAGCGCGGCTTTCCCGGTCCACCGCCATCTCCGGCAGGATGCCGCAGCCGAGGCCGGCCAGAGCCATTGCCTTGATCGCTTCGGCGCTGCCGAGCGACATTGCCGGATTGACCGTCGCGTCGCCGCGCGCGAACCATCGATCCGTGATGCGGCGGCCGGCGGAGCCGGGCTGCGACAGCAGCAGCGGCAGCTTCGCCAGATTCGCCGCCGTCAGGCGGTGGGGGAGTGCCATGTCGCGCCGCGCGACCGCCACGATTGCGTCGTCGCGCACCGGTGTCACTTCCAGCGCACGGCCCGAGACCGGCAGGGTCGCAAGGGCAAGATCGATGCGGTTCTCCTCGACGGCCTTCACGATATCGGCGGCATTGCCGGTCGAAACGCTGATCTCGAGATTGGGATAGCGCTTGCGCAGGGCGCCGAGGACCGGCGGCAGCAGGAAGATGGTGACGGTGTTGTCCGTCCCCAACCGCACCTGGCCGATCGCCTCCGCAGCGTGGCGCGCCACCGATTCGATCGCCGCAGCAACCGTGGCGTCGATCCGGTCCACGTGCGCGAACAGCTCGTCGCCGGCAGCGGTCGGCCGGACCTTGCGGCCGACACGTTCGATCAAGGCCGTGCCCAGGCGCTTTTCCAGCTGCCGGATCTGCAGGCTGACGGCAGGCTGAGTGAGGCCCAGCTTCTCCGCGGCGGCGGAGAAGCTGCCGCATTCGAGGACCTTGGCGAAGGTCGCCAGCTGATCGAGGTTGAATTGTTTCATGACAAAGATTTTCTCATGCTTTGTATTGGTTTCCAAAGCTTCTTTTATGAAAGGATTCACCCCATCTTTGTCGGGCCGCCCAAAGGAGCGGCCGACATGTTCAGCTTGAAACCGATCCTGGACGCTCTCCGGGAAGCAGCACTGTGCTGCATCGGCTCGCCGCATTCACGCCGGCGGCAACTCGCAGCCTTGCGGAACCTCGATGCACATCTCTTGAAAGACATCGGCATCACGCCGGAAGAAGCAAGACAAGCGCTCTCGCATCGCGGCGAGACGCTGGTGGACGTGAAGCGGCCGAGCCGCCGGATGCAGGTCTATCCCAACCGCTAGGCGACGGAGATCCAGGCACGCTTGTCGGCGGAATCCAGCACGGCATCCATGATCCGGCCGACCCTGGCGCCGGCTTCCATATCAGTCAGCACCGGTTTGTTCGCGGCGATCGCTTCCATCAGCTCGTAGATCTCGATCACCTTGAAGTCGTTGAAGCCGAGCCCGTGGCCCGGCGCCGGGCAGAAATTACCATAAGGCGGGTGGCTGGCATTGGCGAAGATGGTGCGGAAGCCCTGCCGGTCCTTGGGCTCGCGGCTGTCGTAGTAGTCGAGCTCGTTGTAGCGCTCGGCGTTCCAGCGGATCGTGCCCTGGGAGCCCACCAGTTCGAAGGCGAGATGCATCTTCGAGCCGCAGGCAATGCGGCTCGTGCTGAAGATTCCCGTCACACCATTGCTGCATTCGAACAGGCAGTCGGTCACATCCTCGTTGTCGACTTGCCGCATCTCGCCGGTTGCCGGGTCCTTGCGTTTCGGCGTGGCGAGCACGGTGCGGGCGCAGACCGCGCTGATGTCGCCGGCGAGGACACCGGTGATCGCCAGCCCATGGGCGCCGAGATCACCCAGCGCGCCGGCGCGGGAACCCAGCTTCGCATCGTTGCGCCAGGTGAAGGGTGCGGCCGGGTCGGCCATGTAGTCCTCGTTGTAGGTCCAGCGCATGTGGATGAGCTTGCCCAAGGCGCCCTCGTCGATCAGCTTCTTTGCCAGACCGATCACCGGATGCCGCGCATAAGAGAAGCCGACCTGGGTCTTGATGCTCTTCTTCCTGGCCGCTTCGGCGATCTCGGTCGCTTCCTTGCCGCCCAGGCCGACCGGCTTCTCGCAATAGACATGCTTCCCCGCAGCGATCGCGGCGAGGGCGATCTCGCGGTGGAGATTCGAGGGGGCGCAGATATCGACGATGTCGACCTCGGGATCGTTGACCAGCTTGCGCCAGTCATCGGTCGCGCGCGGGAAGCCGAGCTCCTCCGCCACTTGCGCCGCGCGTGAAGCGGGCGTGTCGCACATCACCTTCAGCACGGGCACGGCGCCGGCATTGGCGAAGACCGCCGGCATGGTGTGATAGCCGAAGGCGTGGGCGCGGCCGATGAACCCGGCCCCGATCAGGCCGATGCCGAGACGCTGCTTGCTCATGATTACTCCGCTGCGCCGGCTCGGGATGCGACCTGCTTCTCGTAATTCTTCCGTGCCTGCTCCACCTCCTTGCGGGTCGAGACTTCCGGCACGGCCACTTCCCACCAGGCACCACCCTCTTGCGTCGTGATCATCGGGTCGGTGTCGATCACGATCACATGGGTGCGGTCGCTGCTCTTGGCCCGGTCCATCGCCGCTTCCAGCTCGGCGATGCTGCCGACTTTCTCGGCGATGGCGCCCATCGCCGCCGCGTGCGCGGCGAAGTCGATCGGCACATCGACCTTGCGCTTGGCATCGACCAGCAGGTTGTTGAACGGCCGGCCGCCGCAGGCCTGCTGCAGCCGGTTTATGCAGCCGAAGCCGCCGTTGTCGAGCACGACGATGTCGATCTTGGCGCCCATCATCACCGAGGTGGCGATCTCGGAATTCATCATCATATAGCCGCCATCGCCGATGAGAGCGATGACGCGGCGCTCCGGCGAGGCCAGCTTCACACCGAGCGCACCGGCGATCTCATAGCCCATGCAGGAGAAACCGTATTCCATGTGGTAGCCCTTGGGATCGCGGGTCTTCCACAGCTTGTGCATCTCGCCGGGGAGGCCGCCCGAGGCGTTCACCACCACATCGGTCGGAGCCGACTTGCGATTGACCGCGCCCAGCACCTGCGCATCGGAGGGGAGCGCATTGCCCTTGGGCGCCGCGGTCGCGGCATCGACCGCGCCGCGCCAACGGGCAATCTCGGCGGTGCCGTGCGCGGCGCGCTCCGCCGGCACTTTCCAGTCGCCGAGGGCGGCACTCAGCAGCGGCAGGGTCACGCGCGCATCGCCGACCAGCGGCAGCGCGTTGTGCTTCCAGGCATCATAAGGCGCGACGTTGAGTTGGATCAGCTTCGGCCGCGCCTTGAAGAGATGCCAGGAGCCGGTGGTGAAATCCTGCAGCCGGGTGCCGACGGCCAGGATGACATCGGCGTCGCCGGCGAGCGTGTTCGCCGCGCTCGATCCAGTCACGCCGATCGAGCCCAGATTGTGCGGGTCGTCCCAGTTGAGCACGCCCTTGCCGGCCTGGCTCTCGCCGGCCATGAGGCCGTGCTTGTTGAGGAAAGCGCGCGCCTCGGCGACCGCTTCCGAGTAATGCACGCCGCCGCCGAGGATCACCATCGGCCGCTTGGCGCTGCGCAAAGCTTCGACGGCATCGGCCACCTCGCGTGCGTCCGGCGCCGGCCGGCGCAGGCGGTGCTTGCGCGGCGCGAAGAATTCCGGCGGATAGTCATAGGCCTCGGCCTGGATGTCTTGCGGGAGACAGAGCGTCACCGGGCCGCAATCGGCGGGGTCGGTGAGGACGCGGATCGCCTGGGGCAGGCTCTGCAGCAGCTGCTCCGGGCGCATGATGCGGTCCCAGAAGCGCGACACCGGCTTGAAGGTGTCGTTGACCGAGAGCGTCGGGTCGCCGAACACCTCGATCTGCTGCAACACCGGATCGGGCAGGCGGCTCGCAAAGATATCGCCGGGGAGGAGCAGCACCGGCAGGCGATCGACATGCGCCAAAGCCGCGGCGGTCACCATGTTGGTGGCGCCGGGGCCGATCGAGGTGGTGCAGGCCATGAACTGCTTGCGGTTCTTGGCCTTGGCATAGGCGATCGCGGCCAGAGCCATCGACTGCTCATTGTGCGCGCGATAGGTGGGCAGCACGTCCTCGGCAGCGGCGAGCGCTTCGCCCATGCCGGCGACATTGCCATGGCCGAAGATCGCGAAAGTGCCGGCGACCAGCGACGCGTCCTTTCCGTCGATCTCGGTACGCTGCGCGGCCAGGTATCGCACCACCGCCTGCGCCATGGTCAACCTGATGGTCTTTCCGCTCATGGTTTCCGTTCCCGTCTCTTTTCTGTTCGTCATTGCCGGGCTTGACCCGGCAATCTTTCTCCCTGGAGAGAGATGCGCGGATCAAGTCCGCGCATGACGGTTATCAATTCACGCCGCGGCCGATTGTGGCGCCAGCCAGATCTCGATCAGCCGACGATAGTTGCCGGCGACGTTCGCCGCAAAGGCCTCGGCGTCGCAGTTGCCCAAGAGCCAGTCGCGGGCCGGCGCCATGAAGATCGAGCGGCCGATGGCGAAGCCTTTGCAAATGGGATGCCGCCGCGCGATCTTGAACGCCGCCGCCAGCTCGTCCTCCGGCGCTTCCAGCCCCAGCAGGACCACGCCGCGGCAATAGGGATCGTTGGCCTTGATCTCGGACGCCACGCCGCGCCAGCTCTCGTCGCTCATCGACGGCAGCTTCCACCAATCCGGCTTGATGCCTTGAGCATAGATTTCGGCGAGCGCGCGGGGCAGGGTGCCGTCATCGCTCGGCATCGCCTTTGGCGGGATGACCTCGACCAGCAGGTCGTGCCCGGTGCCGATGCAGGCTTCCTGGAGCTGGGTGAGATAGGCGAGCTGCTCCTGCTTCATGTTGGCGCTGTCGTCGGGGTGGTAGAAGACCAGGCACTTGGCGGTGTGCTCGGCCGGCCAGGCGCGCATCTCCTGCGCGATGTTTGGCCCAACTTCAAACCGCAACGGCCGCGAACCCGGGAGTTCCACCGGCCGCGCAATCCACAGGCCGCGCCCGGTGATGTGCTCCAGCACCGACTGGCCGAAACGGCCGTCGCACAGCACGCCGGCGCGGCCGGGGAAATCCTTGGCGACGGAGAGCACGGCCCGGCCGATGATCTCCTTCAACTCGCCGATCTTGCTCATAGGCTGGCCGACGTCCTGCACCAGGGCCTCGCATTGCGAGCGGTGGTCGAAAGCGAGGGCCATGACCTGCGGCCATTGGCGGGCACGGTTGGTGACGCGGTGCAGATGGTTGAGGCGCGGATCGAGATCCGGCCGCTTCACGTCCCTGGCGCGGGAGAGATAGTCGTCGAGCTCGATCTTGCTCGGCATCGCCGGCGCGCAGCCGTGGCGCGAGACGACCAGCGCCCCGCAGGCATTGGCATAGGTGCAGGCCTGCTCGATCGATTCGCCGTTGATCCAGCCGCGCAGATAGCCGGAGGCGAAGGCATCGCCGGCGCCGAGCACGTTCAGCACCTCGACGGTGACGCCCTTCACGGTGATGCCGTCGTCGAGGGTCTTGCCGATCTCCGCCGGGAATACGCTGCAGCCGAGCGGGCCGCGCTTCACGACGATCTCAGCCTTGCTCAGCGACCGGAGGGTGCGCAGGGCGGTCATGATGTCGTCGGAGCCGCCGGCGATGCAATGCTCCTCCTCGGTGCCGATGATGAGGTCGCAATGCGGCACGATCTTCTGCAGATGCTGGGAGACGCCTTGGGATGCGATGTAGCGGATCTCGCCCATGCCCTTGCTGGTGAGACCCCAGAGCACCGGGCGGTAGTCGATGTCCAGGATCACCTTAGTGCCGGCCTGCTTGGCGAGCTGGATCGCGCGATGGCTGACCTGATTGACGTTCTCGGTCGAGAAATGCGTGCCGGTGACCAGCAGCGCCTTCGCCGAGCCGATGTACTTGGCATCGAAGTCCGTTTCTGCGAGCGCCATGTCCGCGCAGTTTTCGCGGTAGAAGATCAGTGGGAAAGTGTCGCGGTCCTTGATCCCGAGCAGCACCAGGGCGGTAAGGCGCGTGGGATCGGTCGAGACATAGCTGGTCTCGACGCCCTCCCGGGCCAGCGTCTCGCGCACGAAGCGGCCCATGTGATCGTCGCCGACCCGGACCAGCATGGAGGATTTCAGCCCCTGCCGCGCCGTGCCGACGGCAATGTTGGCCGCGCAGCCGCCAATATATTTGGCGAAGCTGGAGACGTCTTCCAGCCGCGCGCCGAGCTGCTCGGCATAGAGATCGACCGCGGCGCGCCCGAGGCAGATGAGATCGAGAGACCGTACCTGTTTATCCAAAGCCGGCATCAGCTCAGTTCCCGTCCTTCAGCTCTTTGGGGAACCAGAAGGGCGCGTTCTTCTCCATCACCCACTTATGCTCCTCGGTGAAGTCGGGGATTCCGTAGGGGTTGTCCGGCAGATGCCGGATCACCCAGGCGTAGTACATGCCGTAGCCCGGCGCCGCCGTCTGTGCATGGTCGTTGCCGTCGAAGATCTTCACCGTGTCGTATTGCTTCACCCGGAAGACCTGGGGGCCGTTCTCGGCGAGGCCGTAGCCCTGCGGCTCGGTGAACCGGTAGTGATAGATCTCCGGCTGCGCATGGTGGTGCGGCGGGTAGGAAGACCAGCGGCCCGGCATGGTGATCACCTCGCCCAGCACCAGCTCGGCATTGGGATCGGAATTGGTGCGGTCGAAGATCGTGCGCACGAAGCGGAGGCAGGCATCGCCGACCTGGCCCTTGCCGCGATGCTCATTGGCGACGGCGTCGTAGAATTTCGGCTCGAACTTCTTGGCGTTCGCGGTGCGATAGACCGTGAACTCGGTGTCGGTTTCGGCGCGCAGGCGCACCGTGGTGCCGCTCGGCACATGGATGCATTTCGGACTCTCGTCGAAGATCGAGCCGCGGCTCCATTCCTTGGTGACATTGCCGACCGAGAGGGCAGCGCTGCCCGTCATCAGCAGAAAGGCGGTCTCGCCCTCGGCCACCTGCTCGGCTGTCTCGCCGGCCTTCATGCGATAGACGCCGAAGGCGATGCCGGTATTGTCCTGCGGGTCATCGACCTTGGTCACCCAGGTCATCCCCGCCGGGAAGCCGTTGCGATGGTTGGCCAGGTGCAGGGTCATGGCGGTTCTTCCGGTTGTGGTGTTCACGGCACCTTAACCCGGAATCCGGGCTCGACGCTGCCGCCGAAGAGGGCGTTTTCCAAACTTTACGATAATGGAAAAATAATTCTATAGCAACCCAGCGCGCATGTGATAAAGAACAGGCAGAACGCTCATTGGAGCGTTCCAATTTTTTCGTTGCTGGGAGCCCGGAGGAAGGTCATGAGCGTCAGAATCGGCATCAACCCCATCACTTGGACCAATGACGACCTGCCATCGCTCGGCGGCGACACCCCGCTCGAGACCTGCCTCTCCGAAGCGCACCAGGCGGGCTATTCCGGGATCGAGATGGGCGGCAAGTTCCCCCGCGAAGCGAATGCGCTCAAGGCCGTGCTCGGCAAGCATCATCTCGCCCTGATCTCCGGCTGGTATTCCGGCCGCGCCTATAAGAACAACGACCCGAAGAAGGAGTTCGAGGAGGCGCTGCCGCATCTCGAGCTGCTGAAGGCGAACGGCTGCCAATACGTCGTCTACGCCGACACCAGCGGCGGCGATCATGGCGGCATCGACACGCCGATCTCCAAACGGCCGAAGATGCCCGACGCGGACTGGAAGGACTATGGCAAGAAGCTCACGGAGCTTGCCGAGAAGATGGCGGATTTCGGCGTGCGCATGGCCTTCCACCACCACATGGGCACGGTGGTCGAGACCGACGCCGAGGTCGACAAGCTGATGGCGAATACCGGCCCGGCGGTGGGCCTGCTGTTCGACAGCGGACACTCCGCTTTTTCGGGCGGCGATCCGATCGCGCTGGCGAAGCGGCACGCCAAGCGGGTCGTGCACGTGCATTGCAAGGATTCGCGGAAGCCCATTCTCGACAAGGCCCGGGCCACGGATGCGAGCTTCCTGCGCTCGGTGCTGGACGGGATCTTCACCGTGCCCGGCGACGGACAGGTGGACTTCCTCACCATCCTCAAGATCTTCCACGACGCGGGCTATGCCGGCTGGCTGGTGGTCGAGGCCGAGCAGGATCCCGCCAAGGCGCATCCGCTGACCTATGCGAAGATGGGCTATGAGAATCTGAAGAAGGTCGCCACCCAGGCCGGCTTCCAGGTCGCGGCTTAGTCCAGGCTCAGTCGTCGCGGGCCTTACCGGATTCACGGGCGACGTCGTCCTCACCGTCGGGCAGGGTTTCGACGCCGCTGTTCTTGGCCTTGCGGTCGGCGGGCGTTTCGGTGCGCCGGTCCTCGTCTTCGGGACGGACAATGCGGGGTTTCTTCGGGCTCATATCCGATGAACCCCCGCCATTTCCGCCCGTTCCCTAGATCGAGCGCAGCATGCCACCGTCCACGGCGAGGGCCTGGCCGTTGATATAGCCGGCCTGCTCCGAAGCGAGGAAGGTGGCGACCGCGCCGAAATCCTCCGGCTTGCCCAGGCGACCGGCCGGGATCGTGCGATCGATCTCCGCCTGGTCGTAGGGGAAGTCCTTCAGCCGATCGGTCAAGGTCGAGCCCGGCATCAGGCAGTTGACCGTGATCCCGTCCTTGCCGACCTCGCGGCTCAGCGAATTGAAGAGGCCGTGCAGGCTCGGCCGCAGCGCGTTGGAGATGGTGAGCCCGTCGAGCGGCTCCTCGGCGGCGACCGAGGTCACCACCATGATGCGGCCCCACTTGCGCTGCCGCATCCCCGGGAGCGCCAGCCGGATCATCTGCACCGTGCTCATGAACAGGTTCTCGAAGGCCGCACGCCACTGCGCGTCGCTGGTGCCGTCGAACACGGTCGGCGGCGGGCCGCCGGTGTTGGCGACCAGGATGTCGATCCCGCCAAGTTTTGCGTTCACCTCGGCGATCAGCTTCTCGGCGGCCCCTTGTTGCGAGAGGTCGCAGGTGAAGCCCTCGGCTTTCAACTCGGCCGCGGTTTTCGCGACGGAATCCTTGTTGCGCGAGCAGATGGCAACCTGCACGCCCTCGGCGGCGAGACCCGCCGCGATCGCGCGGCCGAGGCCCTTGGAAGAGCCCGTGACGAGCGCGCGTTTGCCTTTGATATGGAGGTCCATTGCCGTTTCCTGTTTTTGCCTCGTCATCCTCCGCGAAGGCGGAGGATCCCCGAGTTTGCATCCGTCGCTCGAAAGAAAATCGTGGATGTTACGCCTTCGCGTAGCATGACGAGATCGGAGGATCCCGTCAGAACTTCACCTCGACCTCGACCGCGCCCAGGCCGGCGAGCTCGTAGCGATATTTGCACGCCTCACCGGGGAACTGGGTGCGGATCAGGCTGCCGGTCAGCACGATATCGTCTTTCTTCAGCGGCCGGTCGGTGCGCGCACGGAAATTGGCGAGCCAAGTGAGTGGGATGAACGGGTGCCCGAGGGCGTCGCGCCCATGTCCGCGATCGACCAGCTGGCCGTTGCAGAGGATCGTGGCTTCGATGCCGGCGAGATCGGCCGGCGGGTCCTGCCAATTGCCGACCACGATGCCGGCGTTCCAGGAATTGTCGGCAATCAGCGAAAGCGCCTCGAGCTTCGCATAGTCGGCGTTGCGGTCATCGACCAGCTCGACGCCGGGCGCCACCTGAATGTCGCGGATGACTTCTTCTTGCGCATAGGGCATGGGACGGAACGGGAAATCGTGGCCGAGCTTCACCGCGACCTCGAACTCCAGGCCGAGATGGGTATACTCCATCGCGTCGACCGTCGCCGGTGCGGTGTAGATGCGGCTGGCGGCGACATAGCCGGAGACCGGCGAGTCGATGCCGCACATCTCCTGCATCTTCCTGGTGGTCAGGCCGATCTTGAAACCGCCGACCTGGCAGTTCCGGGTTGCCAGCAAGCGGCGCGCGTAGGCGTCCTGCACGCGATAGGCGGCATCCACATCGTTGATGCCGCGCTCCCGCGCGAAGGGCTGGAACTGCTCGCCGATGTCATGGGCCTCCATCAGCATCAGCGCGGTGACTTCGGTGCGCGCCTTATCAACGCTCGAATTGGCAGCCATGCCGTTTCTCTCCCCCGCGGTTTCTTGGCCACGATCATAGAGATTCGGAAGAGACGCGCAAATGGCGGTGGGAGGAGGTCCTACTCCCCGTACGGCACCCAGATGTTCTTGATCTGGGTGGCGTGGCGCAGGAAAGCTTCACCCTGGTTCTCGGTGCCGAGCCAGTCGCGGGCGCCGGCTTCGCACCAAGTGGCTTTCAGGTTGCCGGCGGAGCCTTTCTCGACCAGTGCGACGCCGTCCGGGCTGCCGAAATACCAATGGCAGGCGACCTCGTCGTGCTCGGCCAGGGTCTTTGCGAGCAGGTCGCGCTCGCCGGTCACGATGTTGACGACGCCGTCCGGCACGTCGCTGGTCTCCAGCACCTGATAGAAGTCGGTGGCGCTCAGCGGATGGAGCGGGGCGGGGGTGGCGATCACCCGGTTGCCCATGGCGATCGCCGGGATCAGCAGCGAGATGAAGCCCAGCAGCGGTGCTTCGTCCGGGCAGGAGACCGCCATGGTGCCCCAGGCTTCCGGCATCGCGAGCGTCACATGCCGCGCCTTGGTATAGTGGACGCGGCCGTCATACTTATCCGCCCAGGCGGCGTAGTGGATGATGCGCGAGACCGACGAATCGACCTCGGCGCGCGCGGCCTTCTTCGTCGCACCGGTCATCGCGGTCAGGCGC
>Ga0209257_1000298_pt1 | contig 109259 bp, 100 predicted proteins | sample AraplaCvi_mCL_r2_FD_184277 | JGI IMG/M metagenome (GOLD analysis project Ga0209257, IMG submission 184277) | Arabidopsis root microbial communities from North Carolina, USA - plate scrape MF_Cvi_mCL_r2 (SPAdes) (version 2) | ecosystem: Host-associated > Plants > Roots > Endosphere | place...
GCGCGCTTCGAGGACGGCCGCCAGCGAGGCTGCCGCGATGCCCTTGCCAAGTGAGGACACCACGCCGCCGGTGACGAAAATCAGGGGAGTCATGGTTTTACTGCCGCTGGAAAGCCGTAGTTTACCGGCTCGGCCCGGTCAGGGCGAGCCGCGCCGGGTTCATGTCGATGGATGGATGCGTTTCGTGCGTCGGCGCAATCGTGGCCTTGCCCTCTCCCGCCCGCGAGAGAAGGTGCCCGAAGGGCGGATGAGGCACACGCTGCGGAAGCACGAACCCCGGCGCCTGAAACGAAAACGCCCCGCATCGCGGGGCGTCGGAATCGTGGAACGTGGCCTGGGAACGATCAGCGATCGTCCTCTTCCTCCGGCTCGCGGGTCGGGTCCTTCGCCTTGTCCTTTTTGCCGGCCTTGCCGGTGTCGGCCTTGGGCGCATCGGCCTTCTGCCCGGCCTTGCCGCGCGAATCCTGCGTCTGCGCGTTCTTGGCCTGGTCGGCTTGCGGCTCCTGCTGCTGGGCGAATGCGGGCGTCGCCAGGGCGGCGGCGATCACGGCGGGCAGGACGAGCTTGCGGATGTTCATTGCGTAAGACCTCCAGTGGAAGAACACGCCCTTCAAAGCGGGCGGCGCTGCGGGCGGGCCGCGACGCTGGCGGCACCCTACCCTCGCGGCGCCGAGCCTGCACTGAACGGGGCGCCGACCCCGATGTGGGGCGGCTGCGGCCCCGACTCAAGGGTAGCGCAGGGGCCGTCTCAACCTCCGTGACCGGCAGAGCCGATACTTCCGACCGGACCTGCGTCACGGCCCGTGTTGTATTTCCGGCCCGGGCCACCGACCATCCCCGCTCCGCCTTGTACGTCCTCGAAGAAGTCGTCGAAGAATGAGTTCCCGTTACAACGCCGCAGACATCGAAGTCCTTTCCGGCCTTGACCCCGTCAAGCGCCGCCCCGGCATGTACACCGACACCTCGCGCCCGAACCACCTGGCGCAGGAAGTCATCGACAACGCCGTCGACGAAGCGCTTGCCGGCCACGCGCGCACCATCGAGGTGACGCTGCACGGCGACGGCAGCTGCTCGGTGTCCGACGACGGCCGCGGCATGCCCGTGGACATCCACCCGGAGGAGAAGATCCCCGGCGTCGAGCTGATCCTCACGCGCCTGCACGCCGGCGGCAAGTTCAGCAACAAGAACTACACCTTCTCCGGCGGCCTGCACGGCGTCGGCGTGAGCGTGGTGAACGCGCTGTCGAAGCTGGTGGAAGTGCGCATCAAGCGCGACGGCAACGAGTACCGCATGACGTTCAAGGATGGCGATCGCGCCACGCCGCTGGAAGTCGTCGGCACCGTCGGCAAGAAGAACACCGGCACGCGCGTGCACTTCTGGCCGGACGCGAAGTATTTCGACACGCCCAAGTTCAACGCGCGCGCCCTGCGCCACCTGCTGCGCGCCAAGGCCGTGCTGTGCCCGGGCCTGACGGTCAAGCTGTTCGACGAAGCCACCGAAGAGCGCAACGAGTGGTACTACGAGGACGGCCTGCGCGATTACCTGCGCGGCGAACTCGCCGAACGCGAGCTGCTGCCGCCGGAGCTGTTCGTCGGCAAGCTGACCAAGGACACCGAAACCGCCGACTGGGCCGTGGCCTGGGTCGTGGAAGGCGAGCTGGTCCAGGAAAGCTACGTCAACCTCATCCCGACCGCGCAGCACGGCACGCACGTCAACGGCCTGCGCACGGGCTTCACCGACGCGCTGCGCGAGTTCTGCGATTTCCGCAACCTGTTGCCGCGCGGCGTGAAGCTCGCGCCGGAAGACGTGTGGGACCGCGTCGCCTTCGTGCTCAGCATCAAGATGACCGACCCGCAGTTCAGCGGCCAGACCAAGGAACGCCTGTCCTCGCGCCAGGCCGCCGGCTTCGTCGAAGGCGCCGCGCACGACGCGTTCTCGCTGTGGCTCAACCAGCACGTGGAACTGGGCGAGAAGATCGCGCAGCTGGCCATCGAACGCGCCGCCGCGCGCCTGAAGACCGAGAAGCAGGTCGTCCGCAAGAAGGTCACGCAGGGCCCCGCGCTGCCGGGCAAGCTGGCCGACTGCTCAAGCCAGGATCTCTCGCGTACCGAACTGTTTCTCGTGGAAGGCGACTCGGCCGGCGGCAGCGCGCGCCAGGCGCGCGACAAGGATTTCCAGGCCATCCTGCCGCTGCGCGGCAAGATCCTGAACACCTGGGAAGTCGCGTCAGGCAGCGTGCTCGCATCGCAGGAAGTGCACGATCTGGCGGTCGCCATCGGTTGCGATCCGGGCAAGGACGATCTGTCGGGCCTGCGCTACGGCAAGGTCATCATCCTGGCCGACGCGGACTCCGACGGCCTGCACATCGCCACGCTGCTGAGCGCGCTGTTCCTCAAGCATTTCCCGTCGCTGGTCGCGGCCGGGCACGTGTTCGTCGCGATGCCGCCGCTGTTCCGCGTCGACGTGGGCAAGCAGGTGTTCTACGCGCTGGACGAAGAGGAAAAGCGCATCCTGCTGGAGAAGATCGAGCGCGAGAAGGGCGACCGCAAGAAGGGCTTCAGTGGTCAGGTCAACACGACCCGCTTCAAGGGCCTGGGCGAGATGAACCCCTCGCAGCTGCGCGAATCGACGATCCATCCCGATACGCGCCGCCTGGTGCAGCTGACCGTGGACGACGACACGCAGACGCATTCGCTGATGGACATGCTGCTGGCGAAGAAGCGCGCCGGCGATCGCAAGCAGTGGCTGGAAACGAAGGGCGATCTGGCGACACTGGAAGTCTGATCGCGCAATACCAGGCTGGGGAGCCTGGAGCAGTACACCGCCCGCGCATGAGGCCGGGCGGACATCGCTCAAGGACACAAGGGGGAGCTTGTGATTTCGAGGAAATTCATTCGTGTCGCTGCACTGGCGCTCGTGACGGCACTGACGGCGTGTGGCGGTGGCGGTGGCAGCGGAAGCAGCGGCGCCACGCCCGCGCAACCACCCGGGACGACCACGCCGACCGGCACCGCCGTGATCACGCTCAAGCCGGTGAACGACCAGGCCGCACCGGCAGGCGAAACGTTCACGGTAGTGCTCGAGGGCACCTGGTCGGCCAGCAACCTCGGCGCCGGCCAGACGGTGTTCCTCAAGGTCGCCGACAGCCTGGGCCTGCTCTCCGTCCCGATCACGCAGGCGGCGCCCACCGGCGGCACGTTCCGCTTCGAGATGACGCCGCGCAGGACGCCGTGGACGGGCAACTACGTCGGACAGCTGTCGGTGACGCCCTGCCTGGATGGTCAGTGCAACAAGACGCTCGCCGCAGCGTCCACCGTGGGATATCGCGTGGATGTCACGACGCTGGGCGAATGGGAGACGCTCAACCGCGATGCGCGCCATGCCAGCTATGTGCCGACCAGCATCGACCCTTCCAAGCTGACGCTCGCATGGGAATGGCAGGCGCCCGCAGTGGCAGGCGCGGTGGAGCTGTATATCGGACGACCCTCGACGACCAACGGCTCGCTGCTGGTGCTGGCCGGCGCGAACATGCCCGACGGCACGCAGCACGGAAACACGCTGTACCAGCTCAATGAAGCAGACGGCGTATCGCGCTGGAATCGCCCGGTGCCCGACGGCGTCAGCACCATGTCGCCGGGCAGCAACGGCGCCCACGCCTATCTGCCGACGGTGGGTACCGACACGTTGATCACCGCGATCGACGGCAACACCGGCGGCACGGTGTTCACCTACGCCCAGACCACGCAACCGCTGGCCTGGACACTCGCGCCGAGCTATTCGGGCAGCACGCTGTTCTTCTTCGCGGGAACCAACGGCGACGAGGTGCATGCGGCCAGCGGCGTGGATGGTCACCGCATGTGGGCCAGGCCGCGCGTGGGCCTGCAGTCCAGCACGCCGACGGTCGACAACCAGTACCTCTACTACCTGGCAGGCGGCACGATCCAGATCCTCGACCGCAACACCGGCGACACGGTAGGCAGCATCGTGGACCCCGACGCAGACGGCACGCCGATGCCGGGCTCGCAGACCGTCGCGATTGGTTCGCATGGCAACCTGGTTTCGCACGCGTACCGCGCCGGTCGGGGGCCGCGTCTTTCCAGTTACGACATCGCCAGCCGCACCCGTGTGTGGGCCAGTCCAATCGCCTACAACCAGTTCTATGCGGTCGCCGAAGGCGTGATCTACGCAACGCGCAACAGCCCCACGCCGGCCCTCGATGCGCTCGATGAGAAGACCGGCCAGGTGCTGTGGAGCTGGTCGCTGCCGCCCGACGATCAGCAGAACCGCTTCACCGGCAACGTGGTGGCCACGCGCGACGCGGTGTTCCTGAGCAGCCTTGCCACCGGTGGAACGGCAAGCTTTGTCTGGGCCGTCGACATCCGCCAGCACCAGACCGTGTGGCGGTATCCCGAAGGCGGACACATCGTGATCTCCGGCAATCGCACCGTTTACATCGCCTCCGGCCCCGGTGCGACGATCATGAACCGCGTGCGCGCGTTGCGGCTGCCATGAGCCGGTTTTCCACGATCCATCGCCCGATGGGGTGATCGCGCATCTCGTCATGGTGCTGGCGCCACTGCTCGTGGTCGCCGGCACCGCGTGGTGAGCCGGTCCTGCGCCACGGGTGTGCTCTGCCCGCCCCTGATCCATTGCGCCATCTGAAGCGCCGTAGCCGGTCGATCCGCTGCGCCTGCTGCGCTACGCTCGCGCGCGGGGCTGGGGAGCCCCGCGCATCGACCCGGACATGAAGCCGGGTAACGACACTCATGGACCGCAAGGGGGAGCTTGTGAAGTTGAGGAACGCATTCGGGCTGGCGTGGATCGCCATGGCGCTGGTTGGCTGCGGCGGAGGCGGTGGTGGCGGTGATGGCGGCGGATCGACTTCGGTGCCTTCCGCGCCGACGCCGACACCCACGCAACCCACGCCGGCGGTCGGCGTCACCGTGACATCGGCACCGATCTCGCAGACGGTCACGAGCAGTACCGCCCTGCATCTGGTGTGGCTGGAAGGCACATGGACCGGCAGCAACCTCACCGGCCCGGTGTACCTCAAGGTCTCCGACAGCGGTAACGCTTTCGAGCTTCCCGCGCCTCAACTCTCGCAGGACGGCAAGTTCCGCTACACGATCGCCGTGGTGCGATCACCCAATGGCACGCGCACCGGCAAGCTGACCGTCAGCGCGTGCAGCGACGCCGCGTGCGCCAAGCCGTATACGGGCACCGTGGGCACGGTGGACTACCTGCTGTACTACTCCGATCTGCGCGAGTGGGAGACCGTCCAGGGCACGAGTTCGCATAGCGGCTACATGCCGACCACCATCGATCCCGCGCGAATCCAGGAGGCCTGGCAGTGGTCGTTCCCGAAGGATGCCACGGCGGCCAGCAGCAGCATCGCCAGACCCGCGACGGGTCCCGGAACCGTTTTCGTCACGGGGTCGAACATCGCCGCCGACGGCAGCCTCTTCGGCGGCGCTGCCTTCGCGCTCGACGAGGCGACCGGCAAACCCAGATGGACCGTGCCGATCCAGGGGCACGCACTGGCTCCCGGGGCCACGCGCGGGTTTGTTTTCCTGCCTGCACTGGGTAGCAACGCACTGCTCACCGTGGTCGATGCGGTGCAGGGCCGCGTGCAGTACACGTACGGGACGTCGCAGCCGACGGCAGCGACGATGGCGCCGTCGTTCTACGACGGGTGGGCCTTCTTCATGGGCGGGGATACCGGCAACAAGCTGACGGCCATCGTCGCCGCGACCGGCGAGGGGCAATGGACGCGCGACCGCCTCGGCACGCACGCCACGACGCCGGCTGTCGACGGTGCCAACGTCTATTACCACTCCGGTTCGAGCATGGAAGTGCACGACCGCGCATTCGGTTCGGGCGGGGCCGGCTGGAGCTCGGTACCGGATCCGGAATCGAACGGAACGCCTTATCCGGGAACGGCCGTACCCGTCGTGACCCGGAATAACAATGTGATCGTCAATTCATGGAACAGCACCACACGCGTCTCGAAACTTTCGTCCTTCAACCCGTCAGGCCGCACGTGGACGTGGAGCACGGCCGACTCGTACCGCCCTCTGTTCGCTTCCGCTCCGGATGTCATCTACGCGTTCCGCCGTTCCGGTCCGCAAGCGCCAACCCTGGATGCGATCTCCGAGCAGACCGGTACGGTGCTGTGGAGCTGGTCCCCGCCGGCGGCCGACAGCCAGCTCTATGTGGATTCGAATGTCGTCGTCACGGAGAATCTGATCTTCGTCAGCACGTCCAATAACACGAACGGCTGGACCTGGGCCGTCGACCGCACGACGCATCAGGCCGTGTGGCGTTATCCGTCGAGCAGCTACATCTCCATGTCGGCGAGCCGGATGCTCTACCTGCTGACCTACGACCCGACGACGGGGATGGGCGACAGGATCGTCGCGTTCCGCACGGGGAACTGAACCGTACGGCGCCGCTGGATCCCGGCGGCGCCGTCGACGCGTCAGCGCAGTGTTTCGATCAGCAGCCGCTGCAGCAATGCCTGCAGCTGCGTTGCTTTCGTCGTCTGGTAGGCGAATGTCGCCTCATCCATGTAATTGCGCTGGCTGACTTCAAGCTGCACCGTCTCCACGCCGCGCGCGACATCGGCATAGTGACGCGTGATATAGCCGCCCTTGAAGCGGCCGTTGACGACATGGTCGTAATCGCCTTGCCCCGCGAGCACTGCTTCCAGGCGTTGCTGCAAGGCCGGCGAACAGCTCGCACCACCGGACGTGCCCAGGTTGAGGTCTGGCAGGCGGCCTTCGAACAGGAACGGCAGTTCGCTGCCGCGGATCGAATGGCCCTCCCAAAGCACCACGCGGCCGTGCTGCGCGCGCAGGCGTTCGATCTCGCCGACCAGCGCGTCGTGGTACGGGCGCCAGTAACGCTCCACGCGACGCGCGACTTCCGCTTCGTCCGGCATCTGGCCTTCCAGATAGACAGGCTCACCCGTGAACTGCACTGCGGGACACAGGCCGGTCGTGTTCTGGCCGGGATAGAGCGAGGTGTCGTCCGGCGGGCGATTCAGATCGACGACGTAGCGCGAATGGCGCGGCACGATGATCGACGCGCCCATCCCGCGTGCGAAGTCGTACAGCGTCGAGACGTGCCAGTCGGTGTCAGGCGCGCGACGCGCGGCGGGCACCATGCGCGCGGCCAGCGCCTCGGGAATGTGGCTGCCGTCGTGCGGCAGGCTCACCAGCAGCGGTACGGTGCCGCGATGCAGGGTGAAGATGTCGGAATCGTGAGGGGTGTTCATCGTCGGTCTCGTTGCGCGTTCAGCGCATCAGCACCACTTCCTCGGCGCTGGTGGGGTGGATGGCGACGGTGTCGCGCAGGTCGTCGAGCGTGATGCCACGCTTGAGCGCGACGGCGAAGCCTTGCAGGATCTCGTCCGCCGCCTCGCCCAGCAGGTGGATGCCGACCACGCGCCGCTCCTCGCCCACGCATACCAGCTTGAACAGGCTGCGCTGCGGAATGTCGGCCAGCGCGGCGAGCATCGGCCGGAATCCGGCGCGATAGACGTGCACCGCATCGCCGTGCACCTCGCGCGCTTCGCGTTCGGTGAGTCCCACCTGCCCGATCGGCGGGTGCGAGAACACCACGGTCGGAATATCGCGAGCATCCAGCAGCGCGGTCGCGCCGCCGTAGAGACGGTCCATCAATCGTCGCGCAGCGGCGATGGCGACCGGCGTCAGCGGCGGGTTCGGCGTGATGTCGCCGACGGCGAAAATGCCGTCGACGTTGGTCGCATGGCGCTCGTCCACGGCGACATGGCCGCCGACGTCGGTGGCAACGCCGGCGCGTTCGAGTTGCAGGCGCTCGCTGTTGGGTGTGCGGCCAGTGGCGAACAGCACGGCGTCGAACGGATCGCCCAGCACGCCGTCCTCGCAGCGCACACGCGTGCCCTTCTCCTCGAGCGCCGCGACCGAATGGCCAAAGTGCATTCGGATGCCGGACTGCCGGTAGTCCTCGGCCAGTTGCGCAGCCAGTTCATGGTCAAAACCGTTGAGCAGGCGATCACCGCGTACGAGCAGGTCCACACGGCTGCCCAGCGCCTGGAGCAGCCCGGCGAGTTCAACGGCGATGTAGCCGCCGCCGATGATCGCCACGCGCTCCGGCGCGGCACGCCACTGGAAGAAATCGTCCGACACGCACCCGAATTCCGCGCCCGGAATCTCCGGCCTTAGCGGTCGCCCGCCGGTCGCGATGAGGATGCGCCTGGTGCGCAGCAGCGTGCCGTTCTCGCATTCGACGGTGCGCTCATCGACGAAGCGGGCGAAGCTCGGCACCACCATGATCCCCGCCGCATCCAGCCGTCGGCGATAGCTGGCGTGGATGTTGGCGATGTAGCGCTCGCGATGGACGATGAATTCCGGCCAGTCCAGCGTGGCCGGCGGCACATCGAAACCCAGCGTCTGCGCAAGCCGAAGGCGGCCGGCAACATCCGCGGCAAGCCACATTGCCTTCTTCGGCACGCACCCGACGTTCACGCAGGTGCCACCGAGCAGGTGCGGTTCCAGCAGCGCGACGCGCGCGCCGTGTTCGGCTGCGCGGAATGCACCGGCAAGGCCGCCGGAGCCGCCACCGATGACGATCAGGTCGAAGCCGCTGGCTTCCAGGCTCATGCTGGCGTGCTCATGGGGAAGTCCTCACGCGAAGCGCTCGATTCCGTAGGGTGAGGGATCGAGGTCCGGTCGTCGCCCCACGATGATGTCGGCGACGAGCTGTCCGGTCGCCGCGCTCATGCTCACGCCCATCATGCCGTGGCCGGTGGCCACGATGACGCGCTCGTTTCCCGGTACGCGACCGATGATCGGCACGTCGTCGCAACTCATCGGCCGCCAGCCGAACCATTGTTCCTGCTTCTGTGTGCCGTAGGGTTCGTGCAGGTATTCTGCGGCACCGCGCTCCAGCGCGGCGAGACGGCGCGGATTGAGCGTCTCGTCGTAGCCGCTGAACTCCATCGTGCTGCCCAGACGGAAACCGCTGTCCCATGAAGTCACGCAGACCTGGCGTTCGCGCAGGACCAGCGGACGGCGCGGCACGCGCGACGGCGTCGAATAGGTGATCGAGTATCCCTTGCCGGGCTGGATCGCGCCCTTCAGCGCCGGCGCGCCGATGGCATCGGCGAGCTTGGGCGACCAGGCCCCGAGCGCCATCACCATTTCACGCGCCGCAATCTCGCCCTGCGCCGTCGAAACGCGTATGCCCGCGCCGTCCTCGCGCATGCCGGTGAAGGCGCACTGCTCGACGATGGTGCCGCCACGGGCGCGCACCACGCGTGCGAGTTCGCCGACGTAGCGGTCCGGTCGCAGCACCGCATCGCCATCAAAGCGGATGGCACCGGCGACGCCCGGCTTGAGGGCCGGTTCCATCAATTCGTACGTGCGGCCGTCGACGACATCCACGCGCACGCCCAGCTCGCGCAGGAAGCCGACTTCATCCTGGAAGTGCTCGAACTCGTGAGGATCGCGGAAGACGTAGTCCTCGCCGGAATGGGCGAACTCGCAGGCAAGCTCATAGTGACGAACCCAGTCGGCGAGGCGGTCGCGCGAGTCGTTCAGGATGGCCGACTTCGCGCGCGCGCTGCTGCGCCAGTCGCGATCGTTGCAGCGCACCGCAAAGCGCAGCAGCCACGACCACAACGCCGGATCGAATCGCGGAGCGACATACAGCGGCGCGTCGGGCGTAAGCATCCAGCGCAGTGCGCGCAGGACGACGCCCGGCGCAGCCAGAGGCGGTGCGTGGCTGGGCGTGATCGTGCCGCAGTTGCCGTGCGAACTGCCGCCGCCAACGCGGCCGGCGTCGATCACGCGGACGCTTCGTCCGCTTTCCAGAAGTGCCAGGGCGCTGGCCAGACCGATCACACCGGCGCCGACGATCACTACATCTTCGCGCTGTTCCATGGGCATGAGTTTAGGGGCTCCGGGCGGGCTCGGTCCGCATCGGCGGAAAACGCCCATAGGTGCAAGCCCGCCAGAGCCATTCGACTGGGCCAAAGTGGAAATGCGTCAGCCAGGAGCGGCTTGCCAGAACCTGCAGCGCGAACAGGACCACCACGCCCAGCAGCTCCCACCGCCTCGGCACCTGCCCCCACAACCCCAGCCCGTATCCGTAGAACACGAAGGTGCCGACGAGCGACTGCAGCAGGTAGTTGGTAAGTGCCATGCGGCCTGCGGGCGCAAGCACGCCCAGGACACGCGCGCCCGCCACGGTCTGCAGCGCACGCAACGCCCAGGACAGATAGCCCAGGCTCATCAACGGCGAAGCCAGCAGCATCAGCGACATCGCCACCACCGCGCGGCCGGCGTCTTTCTCCATGTCGAACTGGACCGCAACCGACGCACTCCCCAGCGCCAGCACCACACCGACCGGCAAGGCGACGAAGCGAAGCGTCCGGTGCAACCCGGGGTGTGCGTCCGGATGGGCGATGGCGCCGCTGCGCAGCAGCCAGGCACCCAGCAGGAACACGCCCATGGCGAAGACTTCGAACACGAGCGTCTCGTCGAGGTTGTCGAGAAAGAAACGCCCGCGCACCTGGACGGCGTCCCACCAGGTGCCGGTCGTGTACGCGGCGATTTCGTCCGCGCGACGGGTTTTTTCGAGCGCCAACCGGGCCACGTCGGAGGCGGACGGAGCTGGCGCTCCCGACGGCGCCGCGTCGACGGACAACCACAGCACCCCCATCAGCAGCAGCCCCAACGCCGGCACGCCATACAGCGCCGCGCCCCATCGTCCTTGCCGCAAAGGTTCCATATCGCGGAACAACAGCAGCACGAAGGCACCCAACGCGTAGGTCACCAGGATGTCGCCGGCCCAGATCAGCAGCGCGTGCACGAAGCCGATCGCCATCAGCCCTGCCGCACGGCGCAGGTACATCCCCCGGAAGTCCGTGCCGGCGATGCGCGCGCGTTCGCCCATCAGCGCGAAGCCCATGCCGAACAGGAGGGAGAACAGGATCCAGAACTTGCCCTGCACGAAGACGTAGACCAGCCACGACAGTGCGTAGTCCAGCGGGGCCTGAGTGGGATCCAGCCCCTGCCCCATGTCGCGCAGCGGGCGGCTGAAGTACTCCACGTTCATGAGGCCGATGCCGAGCAGCGCGAGGCCGCGCAACACATCGAGGCAGACCAGGCGTCCGCCCGCTGGCACGGGTGCGGGATGGGAAGCGCATTCGCGCGTTCGCGCGCCCGTCGCCTGCGTGGTCAACATCCCGCCGTCCGCTGCATCCGCCGCCCCCGTTACCGGAGTGCGATTAGAGCATGCGATGCATCAACGTTCCTGCGCCGCGCCGCACAGGTGTGTTCGGACATCGGCGCGACCGATGGTTGGAGGCAGCCGCGTCGAAGCGTCGGTCGAACCCTATATCCAGAAACAGAACGGCCCGCTTTCGCGGGCCGTCAGGTGTTGCGCGATCAGTGGCAATGATCAGTGGTGGTGACCGCCGTCGCCATGCACGTGACCGTGCTCGATCTCTTCGGCCGAAGCTTCGCGCACTTCGACGATCTCGATGGCGAAGTGCAGGTCCTTGCCGGCCATCGGATGGTTCAGGTCGACGTCGACCACGCTCATGCCGACCTTCTGGATCGTCACGGCGCGCGGACCGAAGTTGGTCGGCAGCACGGCCTGCATGCCCGGCTCCAGGCGTGCACCCTTGAAGTGCTTCTTCGGCACGCGCTGGGTCAGGCCCTCGCGGCGCTCGCCGTAGGCTTCGGCGGCGGTCACGTCGACTTCGAACTTCTCGCCGGCCTCACGGCCTTCCATCGCCTTTTCCAGACCCGGGATGATATTGCCGTGGCCGATCAGGATCGCCAGCGGCTCGCGACCCTCGGAGGTTTCCAGCGGCTCCTGGCCGGTTTCGGACACCGTGTAATGGAAACGGACGACGCGGTCTTTCTCGATCTTCATTGGACTGGAACTCGGCTGGTGGCCGCGACGGCGGCGGCCCGGGTGCGGCGGCAGGCTTGCCGTCGACGACATGAACGGCCAAAGTACCGGCCGTGACGAAAGCTCGGCATTATCCCGGCAAGCTCATTCCCGCGCCAGCGCGGGGCCTCCGCTGCTTTCTCCTGATCGCCCTCGTGGCCACGCTCGCGGGCTGCGGCGGCGGTCGTGACACCGTGCGCCGTGCGCCACCACCCCAGCAACGCGTCTGGCCGGTGGTCGAGCCGGCCGATCCGGTCGCGGCGAACGCAGTACTGATGCGGGCGATCAGCCTGGTCGGCACGCCCTATCGGTACGGCGGCAACACGCCCGAGAGCGGCTTCGACTGCAGCGGGCTGGTCAACTACGTCTACCGCGACATGCTGTCGCTGAGCCTGCCACGCACTTCCCGCGACCTGGCTGCGTTCCAGGGCCCGAAGATCGTCCCTGACCGCCTCGCCGCCGGTGACCTGGTGTTCTTCGGCCAGGGCGGCAATGTGAGCCACGTCGGCATCTATGTCGGCGAGGGCCGCTTCGTCCATGCCCCCAGCACCGGCGGAACGGTACGGCTGGACCACCTCGACGGCAGTTACTGGCGGGACCACTACACCGGGGCGAAGCGGGTCCTGCGGTGAAGCATTGGTGAAACAGTTGGCACGAATTGTGACATCGGCCGAGTTCACTTAACTATAATTTAACGAAATCCGAACGACATTCATCTTTCACGCAGGCATCATCCCCAGCGACTGGATTGCCGTGAACTCTGCGTGATGCCCTTTTCGACCCCAGGCGCCCTTGCCGCCCCGACCTTCCGACACCGGGTCAAGACCCGGTTCGCGATCGCCGCCGCGCTGGCCCTGATGGCCGTTCCGGCCTTTGCACAGCAGATGCCCTCCTCGTCCCTCGCGGGCGATTCGGCCGACGCACCGGCCCCCGTCGCACACAACTCGCTGCCGGAGGCCATGAGCCTTTCCGACCGCGCGCTCCTGCTCGCCACCGACATGAACCGCTATCTGGTGCCCGCCTCTGCCGTCGGCGAGCCGATGACGCAGCTGCCGGCCGAGGAGCAGGGCAAGATCAAGACCGTCCTTCAGCGCGCCATGGCGCTGCTGGGCACGCCGTACCGCTGGGGCGGCAGCGACCCGAACAAGGGGTTCGACTGCTCGGGCCTGGTCGGCTACGTGTTCCGTAACGCCCTGGGCATCGAACTGCCGCGCGTCTCGCGAGAGATGGCCAAGACGGGCGAGCTCATCAAAGACCGCGCCAAGCTCAACGCCGGCGACCTGGTCTTCTTCGGACGCCGCGGCCGTGTCGACCATGTCGGCATCTACGTCGGCGAAGGCCGCTTCGTCCACGCGCCCAGCCGCGGCAAGGACGTGCAGGTGTCCGAACTCGATGGCGGGTATTGGAGCCAGAAGTTCATCGAAGCGCGTCGCGTCGACGGGATCTGATCCGTCGAAGCGCTTGCTCCAAGAAGGCCGCCGGAAGGCGGCCTTTTTGTTTGGGTCGCGCGCGGGGCCTCAGGCGCCTTCGTTCACGGCCGAGAGCCGCTCGACCGTCTGCTCGATGCCCTTGCTCAGTTCCATGACCTTCAGCGCGTACTCGGCCAGGCGCTTGTCGTCGTCGTTCACCGGCGTCCACGCCGGGACGGCGGTCGGCTTGCCCTCCACGGCGTCCAGCGCGACGAAGACGATAATGCAGTGCGTGCACAGCCGCTCCTGCTCGGGGCCTTCCATCGGGTCGCGCGCCTTCACGTCCACGGCGAAGTGCATGCTCGTGGTGCCGGTGTGGACCAGCTTCGTGTGCACCGTCACCAGGTCGGAGATGCGGATGGGTGCCACGAAGCGGATGCCGCCCACCGCGACCGTCACGCTGTAGGTGCCACTCCAGCCGACCGCCGCGGCGTAGCCGGCCTGGTCGATCCATTTCATCACCATGCCGCCGTGGACCTTGCCGCCGTAGTTCACGTCGGTCGGTTCGGCGAGGAATCGCAGGTTGAGTTCGCGTTGACGTCCGCTCATGCCGTTGCTCCCGTTGCATTGACCATACCCAGATGCCGCACCACCGCCGCGCCGACGCCATGCACGCCCGTTCGAAGGCGATCGTCGTTGAGGATGCCGTAGTCGGTCAGTTTGTCGGCCGCCTGGCCCACCGCGACCTGCTGCGGCACCACCAGCAACCCGAGTTTCGCCAGCGCATCGCGCAGCACCAATAGCGAACGCAATCCGCCCAGCGGACCGGGCGAGGCCGACACGATGCCCGCCACCTTGTCCTGGAACAGCGACACGCCCGAGCGGCCGGATTCCATCGGCCGTGAGATCCAGTCCAGCGTGTTCTTCACCAGCGCGGGCATCGACCCGTTGTACTCGGGCGTGCTGATGAGCAGGCCGTCGTGGCTGGCCATCAGCGCCTGCAGTTCGCGCACGGCGTCGGGCATGCCGTCGGCTTCGATGTCGCCGTCGTAGATCGGCAGCGGGTGGTCGCGCAGTTCGATCAGCGTGACCTCCGCGCCGGCGGCACGCGCACCTTCGGCCAGCACGTGGATCAGGCGCCGGTTGTACGAGCCCTGGCGCAGGCTGCCGGCAAAGGCGAGCAGGCGGGGCGGTGAATCGGGCATTGCGGGCTCCATCGCGGGGCAGCTGGGCGCGGGCGTTCGATTATGCGCGGCCGCGTGCGCTTGCGGCGGCAACGTCGGCGCGCGATGCTCGCCGCACCTGGCAGTGGACGGAAGACGCGCAGATGGGACGCACGATCCTGGGGATGCTGGTCGGCGTGGTGGTCGCGATTGCGGTGATCGCCGCGGTCGAGGCGCTGGGACACAACGTCTGGCCGCCACCGGCGGGACTGGACCCGACCGATCCGGCCAACGAAGCCGCCTTCGCGGCCTTCATCGCGGGCATGCCCTTCCCCGCCAAGCTGCTGGTGCTCATCGCATGGGTGCTGGGCACCTTCATCGGCGCACTGGCGGCGGCGAAACTCGCGCGCCACCAGACCGCCGCGGCGCTGCTGGTCGCACTGGTGGTGCTGTCGGGCGTGGTGGGAATGATCATGAAGGTGCCGCATCCGACCTGGCTGTCGGTCGCAGGCCTTGCGCTGCCCATTCCCGCCGCGCTGCTGGCGGTGCGGCTGGTGTATCGCCGCACGACGTTGCCGCGCGTGTCCTGAGCGCTCGCGCACATCCTGTGTGAATCGCCCGCATCGCGCGGCGCTTACACTGTGCGCTTCCCACGCCCACACCTGCCCATGCGCCTTCCTGTCGCGCTTTCCCTGCTGCTTACCGCGTTGTCCGCCCTGCCCCTGCACGCCGCCGAACCGCTGCTTCCCAAGGCGGAAGGCTATGAATCCCGCGAAGACTGGCGCCGTCCCATCGCGCCCTTCGCACTGGCCGATCGCACTTCGTACATCGGCACCGAAGGCCTGAGCGCGGTGCTGGTGAAAACCGACGCCGGCGCCGTGCTGATCGACGGCGGCCTGCCGCAGGCGGCCGACATGCTGCTCGCGCACATGCGTGACCTCGGTGTCGCGCCGTCGGACGTGAGGCTGATCCTGCACAGCCATGCGCACATCGACCACGCCGGCCCCATCGCCGCGATCAAGCGCGCGACCGGTGCGCAAGTGGTGACGAATGCCGAATCGGCCGTGCTGCTCCAGCGCGGCGGTTTCGACGATGCGAACTTCGGCGACGACATGCTGTTCCCGCCCGTGCAGGCCGATCGCATCGTGATGGATGGTGAAGTCGTCGAACTCGGTGGCATCGCTTTCACCGCGCATTTCACGCCCGGCCACACGCCCGGCAGCCTGAGCTGGACGTGGACCGACACGAAGGCCGGCAAGCCGCTGCGCATCGCCTACGTCGACAGCCTGAGCGCGCCGGGCTACAAGCTCGTCGGCAACCCGCGGCAGCCGCGCATTGTCGACGACTACCGTCGCGCCTTTGCCGAAGTGCGCACGCTGCCGTGCGACCTGCTGCTGACGCCGCATCCGGATGCATCGGGCTGGAAGCTCGGCGAATCGACAACGCCAACGACACTGACCTGCCGCGCTTATGCCGACCGCGCGCAGGCCGCGTTCGACAAAACGCTGAAGCAACAGCAGGCCGCCGCGAAGGGCGCACGCTGATGCCGTACACGCCCATCGTCGCCACACTCGGCTACGTGCTGTCGCCCGACGGCCGCGAAGTGTTGATGGTCCACCGCAACGCGCGACCGGACGATCACCAGCTCGGCAAGTACAACGGCCTGGGCGGCAAGATCGAACGCGACGAGGATGTCGTGGCCGGCATGCGTCGGGAAATCCTCGAGGAAGCCGGCATCGAATGCGACGCGATGCAGCTGCGTGGCACGATCAGCTGGCCGGGTTTCGGCAAGCATGGCGAGGACTGGCTGGGCTTCGTCTTCGTGATCACGGCCTTCCGCGGCACGCCGCATGCGAGCAATCCGGAAGGCACGCTGGAATGGGTGCCGATCGAACGCCTCGATGAGCTGCCGATGTGGGAAGGCGACCGCAACTTCCTGCCGCTGGTGTTCGACGACGACCCGCGCGCGTTCCACGGCGTGATGCCGTATCGCGACGGGCGGATGCAGTCGTGGTCGTATTCGCGTATCTGAGGCAGCGTCAGCCTATCGGCTCGAGGTCACCGGGGAACCGGCTTGCCATTTCCCACTGGGAATCCGGGAAATCCTCCGCGACATTGCGGCGTGTCCACGCCCGGTTGAGGTGCGCGTAGACGTGGCCCAGCGCGATACGCAACTCCGGCTCGTCGAAATCCAGCGACTCCTGTGCCTCACGGAGCAGCTCGCCGAGATGCTCGTGGGCATCGGCAAGTTCGTGCAGGAACAGCGACCAACCCAGTGGATTCTCGTGCCGGGAAATCATGGTGCAGTCTCCGTCGCGTCAGTTCGACATCCGCACACTGCCCCGCCCATTCCTCTGTTCGAAGACGAAGCGATACGTCAACGTGACGGCTTCAGGAATTCCGGTGTAACCGCCGCAGCTGCCGATCGTATCGTTCTTCGTCTTCGCATCCGGGAACACGCAGCGCAAACCGGGCTCGTAACGCCAGCCCGACACGGTCGCGCGCACTGCGTCGATGAAGGCGGTATCGACCGGTTCCGGACAGTCCGGCAAAGCGACGGCTTGCGTCGATGAGGAAACGCGGCCGTCCCGCTCGATCCCCACGCGGACGCACACCGCCTGCGGCGGCAGGCCACGGGCGAGCAACGTGTCGGGATACCGCGGCGCGAGGTTGCCTTCGTCTTCCAGCGGTACCAGGAAGGATTCGTTTGGCGCCAGCGTCATGCGCGAGGGCTGCGCGATCATCCCGCTGATGTCACGCATGCCGACCTGCCCGGAGCGCGTGCTGCTGGCGTCATTGTCCGCCATCGGCCGTTGCGCCGCGCAACCGGCGAGCAACATCACCAGGTAAACGTGGTTACGCATCCCTTCCCCCTGAAGCGGTCTATTCGACCTGGTATTCCATGTTGACCGAATGCGGCGTGGTCTCGACGAATCCGTACTTCGCGTACAGGTGTTTCGCATCGCCATCGGCGACCAGCGACACCACGGCGGACGGCGGCGCGTTCGCGCGAAGCCAGTCGTCCAGTGCGCCCACGATGCGTTTTCCAAGCCCGTGCCCCTGCAGCGCAGGCGTCACCGCGATGTCGACCACGATGAAGAAACAGGCCCCGTCGCCGATCACGCGGCCCATACCGACGACTTCGCCGTCGCGCAGCAGGCTCACGCCGTACAGGGTGTTGGGCAATCCGCGCTGCGCCGCGTGGATGGTGCGCGGCGCCATTCCGGCTTCGGCGCGCAGGCGGCAGTAGTCCTCCGCGCCGGGGAACCGTTCGACCAGCTCCACCTGCGCGGTTTCCATCAACCGGCTCCCGTCGAGCGAACTTCGGCCTTCTCGCCGGCGGCGATGCCGAGGTTGCTGGAGGCGGCCTCGTACACGTCGCGATCGAGCAGGCCCGATTCCTTCGCCACGATCACCGGCACCGCCATCTGGCCGGTGACGTTGGTCATCGTGCGCATCATGTCGAGCACGCGGTCGATGGCGACCAGATACCCGATGCCTTCGAGCGGCAAACCTGCGGCCGAAAGCACCAGCGTCACCATCACGATCGCCGTGCCCGGCACGCCCGCGGTGCCGAAACTGCCCAGCACCGAGGCGATCAGGATGGTCGCGTACTGCCCCGGCTCCAGGTGCAGCCCGAAGTACTGCGCGACGAACATCGAGGTCAGCGCGGGATAGATCGCACCGCAGCCGTCCATCTTGATGCTCGCGCCCAGCGGCACGGCGAACGCTGCGTAGTCCTTGTCGACGCCGAGGTTGTGCGTGACCGAGCGGATCGCCGCCGGCATCGCCGCGAAACTCGACGAGGCCACGAACGCCACCTGCATGCCCGGTGCGGCGCCGCGGAAGAACTTCAGCGGGTTGAGCCCGTGCAGCGCGATCAGGCTGCCGTAGACGAAAACGATGTGGATCGCGCACGCGAGGTAGAGCGCGAACACGAACGTGCCCAGCGGCAGCAGCTTCTCGAAACCGTACGCGCCGACCAGCGAGGCGATCAGGCCGAAGGTGCCCAGCGGCGTCATTTCCAGCACGAAGCGCGTGACCTGCACCATCGTGTCGCTGGCCTCGCCGACCAGCTTGCGCAGGCCGGACACGCGCTCGCCCAGCTTCACCAGCGCGAAACCGACGAGCCCGGCGAACACGATCACCTGCAGGATCTTGCCTTCGCTCAGCGCCTTGAACGGATTGGTCGGGATGACGTCGAGGAGCACGTCCTTCGGCGAGGGCACCACGCGCACGGTGTAGTCGGCGGCCATGGTCAGGCCGCTGACGCCGTGACCGGGTTGCAGCAGCCAGCCGATGAGCAGGCCCACGCCGACCGCGAGCGAGGCGGTGATCGCGAACCACACGAACGTGCGCCCGCCCAGCGCCGCGACGGATTTCTGCCCATGCAGGCTGCCGATGGCGTTCATCACCGCGAAGAACACCAGCGGCACGGCGATCATCTTGATCAGCGTGACGTAGATCGTGCCCAGCGGCTCGAACCAGGTTTCGGCACGGTGGCCGAACAGCCAGCCCGCCAGCGCGCCCAATACGAAGCCCGCCAGCACGCGCTGCCAGAACGGGATCCGCAACCAGGCAGACACCAGCTTCATCCGTACCTCTTTACCGAAATTGTCGGCTTGGCACGATAGCCCACACCGAAGGGGGTGACGAGGCCGCGAATGCAACGCCGGTGTCCCGTAGCTGCAATAACGCGCCGCATAATCGCGCTTTGCCTTTCCACGACCCCTTCCGAATGACCCGACTGCGCCAGAATCCCCTGGGCCACGCTCGCCTGAGCCGGGCCGTACTCGTCCTCGCCACGACCCTGCTCGCCAGCGCCTGCGCCACCGGCGGCGGCGCTGGCACAACCGACTCCGCAAAGTCGACCGCGGTCGAAGTCGATGTCCCCTCCATCCAGCATCCTTCCGGCGAAACCCCGCAGTGGTGGTTCCGCGACGGCGCCGCACAGGCCGCGGAACGCGGTGCGATGGGGGGCCATGCGAAGAACGTGATCCTCTTCGTCGGCGATGGCATGAGCCTGACGACGGTGGCCGCCGCGCGCATCCTGGATGGCCAGCGCAAGGGCGGTCCGGGCGAGAACAATCGCCTGAGCTGGGAGAACTTCCCGGCCACGGCACTCAGCAAGACCTACAACACCGATTCGCAGACGCCCGACTCGGCCGGCACGATGAGCGCCATGGCCACCGGCGTGAAGACGCGCGCGGGCGTGCTGAGCATCGGCCAGCAGCCGATGCGCCGCGACTGCGCCGGTGCTCAGGCCGTGCCGATGCTGACGCTGTGGGAACTGGCCGCCAGCCGCGGCTTCGCCACCGGCGTGGTCACCACCACGCGCGTGACGCATGCGACGCCCGGCGCCACGTTCACCCACGTGCCCGAGCGCAACTGGGAGAACGACACCGAACTCACCGACGAAGCGCGGCAGGCCGGGTGCATCGACATCGCGCGGCAGCTGGTCGAAACCCGCTTCGGCAACGGCCCGGACGTGCTGATGGGCGGCGGTCGCAAGAACTTCATGCCGGTGTCCGAACGCGATCCGGAGTACGACGACAAGGTCGGCGAACGCCTCGACGGTCGCGACCTCATCGTGCAGTGGAAGCAGCGCCATCCGGGCGGCACCTACGTCTGGAACGCGCAGCAGCTCAGCGATGCGCCGGCCAGCGGCCCCCTGCTGGGTCTGTTCGAACCCGACCACATGCAGTTTTCGGCGGACCGTCCGCGCGATGGCGCAGGCGAGCCGACGCTGGCCGAGATGACCCGCACGGCCATCGCGCGCCTGAAGCAGAACGACAAGGGCTTCGTGCTGCTGGTCGAAGGCGGCCGCATCGATCACGCGCATCACTACGGCAACGCCTATCGCGCGCTCACCGACACCATCGCGCTGAGCGAGGCGGTGCAGGCCGCGGTGGATGCGACGAGCGCGCAGGACACGCTGATCCTGGTCACCGCCGACCATTCGCACACGCTGAGCTTCGTGGGCTATCCCAAGCGCGGCAACCCCATCCTGGACAAGGTGCGCGGCAGCAGCGGCGAGGACGACGGCGTCGGCGATTACGCGCTCGACCAGCTCGGCCTTCCGTACACCACGCTCAGCTACAGCAACGGTCCCGGCTACGTCGGCGCCAGCGCCCAGCAGCCCGAAGGTCCCAAGCGTTTCCAGCACACCGTGAGCGGCGTGCAGATCCCGAAGAAGGGCCGGCCCGACCTTCGCAACGTCGACACGCAGAACCCGGATTACCTGCAGGAAGCGCTGGTACCGACGGCGAGCGAATCGCACGGCGGCGACGACGTCGGCATCTGGGCGCGTGGCCCGGGCAGCGAAGCGGTGCGCGGCAGCGTCGAGCAGAACACGGTCTTCCATTTCCTGTTGCAGTCGATGCCCGCATTGCGCGCACAGCTGTGCAAGGCCGGGGACTGCGACGACAACGGCGTGCCGGTCACGTTGCCGGAGCCGGCGAAGTTCGTGCAGTGAGGTTGTCGCCTGCGCGTGACTGAGCCGCCTCGCGCGGTGTGGGCTGTTCGGAAGCGACAGCCCTTGCAGCCCGGGTATGCGAAGCGCACCCGGACGCCGTCACGGCCAACTGGGCCTGCAGAGGCAAGTGGATTCCAGCTTTCGCTGGAATCACGGTGAAGATGGTTGCCGCAGCGGGAGTGCCCGTGCGTTGCGGGCCGGTCAGCTGTCCCCGGCCCGCTTCTTCCCGGTCGCCTTCGACACGCTCTGCGTACCCTGCTCGCCCTGCGGCGGCTCGAGCGTTGCCGTGTCGCGGTCGAATTCCGACAGCGGGCTTTCCGACGGGCACGCCTGGTCGGGAAAGCCGAAATCCGTGCGCAACTTCAAGCCGCACGCGTTGAGCGCATCCAGGTCGGTGTCCGGCGTCTTGCAGCGTTTGTCGAACGCGCGAACGAACGAATCGCGACGGCTCACGAAATCCTCGCCGCACTTGCGCATCAGGCGCAGCCGGTCGAGGTCGTCCTGCGCCGGGTTCACGCCATCCAGGCCGTACAGTTCCAGTTCCTCGGTCGTGAGCAGGCGCAGGCTGCGGTTGGGTACCGCCATCATCAGGTCGGCCACCGCCGTTGCCGCGCCGTTGCGCTCCAGGTAATCGCGCACGCGCTCGTACACTACGCGCAGTTCGGCGTTGAGTTGCGCGCGCGTGGTCGCGGTGGAGCTCATGCGGATGATGCGGTGGATGCCCACCTGCCCCGCGATCATCCGGGTGTCGCCCGCGCTGAGGATGAACACGCACGCGCTGTGGCAGATCGCGCCTTCGCGCACCCAGATCGTCCAGCGCGATTCGGCGATGTAGTCGCCGGCCTGGATCGCGTCCTCGACCTGGCCGCCAGCCGAGTCGATGTCGAGCACGCGCTTGCGGATGTCCATCGAATCGGCGACTTCCGTGACGCGTTCGACCAGCGTGCCGAAGTCCGCGTTGACCTTGCCCTTGTAGCGCAGCCGCGCCACGCCGCCGGACTCGCAGGGCGCCAGCGCGGCCTTGAGGCCGTCGCGGTCGAACTTCGTCAGCACGTCGCCGTCGCCGAGCTGCGCGTAGTCGAGTTCGCAGCTGATCGATGCCACGCCGGAGGTGAGTTCCAGTTCCGCCGCCCACGGCTTGCGCGGTTCGGCCACCGGTTCAGGGCGTGCGATCTCGCGGACGGACGTACGCGCCTGTCGCGTGCCTTCAGGCCTGGCCGGAACCACCTTCACCGGTGCGGTGCTGATCGCGCCGCCATCCTGCGGGGCGGCGACCTCCTCGATCACCAGGCCCTGGGTCGTCTCAGGTTCGGGACGCTGGCAGGCCGCGAGGACAAGGCAGGACAACAGCAGGGCGACGGCACGGATCGGCATTCGGGAAGGAACTCGGGGTAAGGCGCGGCCCGTATCGCTGAACGGGCCGGCAGACAGACGCGAATCCACACTTTACGGCGTGGCCGCTGACTGTGCGCACAGTCGCGCGCGCCGCCCCCGTTCACCTCGCCCGATCGCCCTTGCGCCCCACGCACCTCTCGCGCCGAGGGAGGGGAGACGGAATCGCCTCGCCTCCCGCTCGCCGCGCCTATCGCCGCCGCATCAGGCTCTCGCGGATCAGCTGCCGCGCGAGCCGCGCCGACTCTTCCTTTGACAGCACCGCGTTCGACGGCGCCGTTGCCGGAACCGCCTGCGGCGCCGCGAGCGAAGCCGCCGAGAACGCCCCGCCCGCGCCAGGCACCGGTTCGATCACGAAGATCTCGCCGTCGAAGTCCACCAGATACACATTGCCCGACGCGTCCGTGCCGAAGGCGACGACGTTGTCGATCGTGCCCGCGGTGGGCGTGAAATCGGCATTGCGCAGCTGGAAGCGCGTGGACGGAATGGTGGTGCCCTGCAGGATCACGCCAGTCTGGATCGACCACCGGTTCGGCTGCACGAAGTCGGCGAAGAGGTACTCCCCGCGCAGCGACTCCAGCGGCCCGCGATACACCACGCCACCGGTGACCGAACTGCCTTCGCGCGCCCCCGCGCCATGGCTGTATTCGGCGATGGGCGGCGTCAGGCCGGGGGTGTTGGCGGGACCGCGGAACACCTGCGTGCCTTCCATGATCGGCCAACCGAAGTTCAGCCCGGCTTCGCCTGCGCGCGCCAGGTCGATCTCCTCCACGCGATCCTGGCCCACGTCGCCGATGTAGAGGTTGCCGGTCAGCGGATCGAAGCTGTTGCGGAACGGATTGCGCAGCCCGAACGCCCACACTTCCGGCGCGTTGGGCGACGTAAACGGATTGCCGGCGGGGATGGCGTAGTCGCGGTCCGGATCGTTCGGGAAGCCGTCGCTCGACGGATCGATGCGCAGCATCTTGCCCAGAAGCGTGGAACGGTTCTGTCCGTTGTTGTCCGGATCGTTCGCGCCGCCGCCATCGCCCACGCCGATGTAGAGCATCCCGTCCGGCCCGAAGCCGAGCCAGCCCCCGTTGTGGTTGGTGCGCGGGTGGGCGATGCGAAGGATCGCGTCGCCGCTGGCCGGATCGGCCTGGTCGCGGTTGTTGGCCAGCGTCTGGTAGCGGCGCACTTCGATCGTGCCGTCGGCCACCGTCAGGTACACGTAGAAACGACCGCTGGTGGCGAAGTCCGGCGCGGTGGCGAAACCGAGCAGCCCTCGCTCCCCATCGGTGGACACCTGCCCGGTGAGGTCGAGGAACGGCGTGGCCGCGATCACCCCGTTGGCAGGCGAGAGGATGCGGATGCGTCCGGCGCGTTCGACCACGAACACGCGGCCGGTCGTATCCGGCACGGGTGCGAGGAAGATCGGGAAATCCATGCCCGTCACGACGCGCCGCACGCGCAGTGGCGCGCCGGTGATGTCGGTGACCGTCACCGCAAGCGACAGCGTCGCGCTCTGCGTGCCGTCGCTGGCGGTGATCGCGACCAGGTAGACGTTGTCGGCGTTGGCGTCGTTCGGCGCTTCGAAGTCCGGCGGCGAAAGGAACTGCAACGCACCTGAGGAGGTAATGATGAAGCGCGACATGTCCGCGCCACCGGTCAGCGTGAATGTCACCGGCTTGCCTTCCGGGTCGTTCGCGGTGGCCGTGTAGAAGACGCCGATGGTGCCTTCCGGGACGGTGGCCGATGCCGCCGAAGTAAACGCCGGCGGGCGATCGACCGGCGCACCGGGAATCTGCGTGTTGTTGTCGCCGCTGCCGCCCCCGCCGCCGCACGCGGCGAGCATGCCGGCCATGAGGACGATCACTGCAAGACGTGCGTGGTCCATGCATCCGCTCCCGGGGCCGTTCGCGGAACGCCGGTGCGGCGCGCCTGCGGGCGGCCGCCAGCGTGTCAGAGGCCGCCGTGGCGATCCGTGAAGGCTGACCGGTTTCGCATCGCTTTGATCAGCGCGGCGGCCCCATTCGTCGGCGCGGCCGCGCCCGCTTCGCTACACGCCCCACAGCCGGCGCGCTTCCTCGGCGATCAGGTCGGGAAATTCCTCCGGGAAGAACAGCTTCGCCCCGTCCACGCGCCGCACCCCGCGCGAGGCGCCGAACGCCGCGTCCAGGTGCGCCGCGCCGGCTTCGGAGAAGATCGGGTCGCCCGTGCCCCACACGATGCGCGTGGGCGCACGCGAAGCCTTCAGTGCGGGGCCGATGCCGTCCAGCCAGTTACGTTCCAGTGCGACGGCGAACGCATTCGTGCGCGCGGCGTCGCGCACCAGCGGTCCGAGGTAGACGTCGATGGCTTCGTCAGTCGGATGGGACGCGTGGGTGAAGGTCTGCCCGCCCAGTCCCTGCGGCGATCGCGCGAGTGCCTTGTCGGCCAGCCATGGCGCGAGCCACTGCTGGGCGAACTGGTTTTCCTTCGCCAGTGCGATCACCGGCTGCAACGCCGGCGGCGGGCATTCGATCTGCGAATCGCAATTGGTCAGCAGCAACGTGCGCACGCGGTTCGGGTACGTCGCCAGGAACAGCTGCGCCGCCTGCCCGCCGCTGTCGTTGGCAACCACATCCACGCGATCCACACCGAGCTTGTCGAGCAGCTCGGAAAGCATGCGCACCTGCGCGTCAGGCGCCAGGCTCTGGCCTTGCGCGACGCGCGTGTAGCCCAGTCCGAGGAAATCCGGCGCGATGCAGCGACGGTACGGCGACAGTCGCGCGAGCGCGCCGCGCCACTGGTAACCGTTGAGCGGAAAACCGTGCAGGAACAGCGCGGCCTCGCCGCTGCCTCGTTCCACATAGGCGATCTCGCCCGCGGAGGTCCGCATGAAGCGGCGCGCCTTGAGGAAAGCCGCGGCATCGTCGGCATCGGTGGTCGCGGCCGGGGGCGAAGCGGCCAATGCGCTGCGGTCGAACATCGCGGCCGTGAGCGTGGCGGTGGCCAGCGTGCCGGCGGCGATTCCAAGGAAGTCCCTGCGCTGCATGATCGAAGCTCCATCGCCGGAACGGCCCGGCTTCGGTGGAAATGATTCGCGCAGGGGGTCAAGGGTTCAACGAAGCCGCAGGTCATGCGGCCATGACCTGGCAGGTCATGGTGCCCGTGCAGGCTGCCCCGTATGCTCGCCGCGTGGACGCAGCCGCCTCGACAACCCGTGACCCCCGACTGGGCGCCCTGCTGCGCGAGTGGCGCGCGGCCCGTCGCCTGAGCCAGCTGGACCTCGCGCTGGACGCGGGCGTGTCGCCGCGCCACCTCAGTTGCGTGGAAACCGGCAAGTCGCAGCCCAGCCGGGAGATGGTCGCCCGGCTGGCCGACGCGCTCGACATGCCCCTGCGCGAGCGCAACGCGATGCTGGTCGCGGCCGGCTTCGCACCGCGCTATCCCGAAACCGCGCTGGCGACGCCGGAGCTGTCGCAGGTGCGACGCGCGATCGAATTCATCCTCGCGCAGCAGGAGCCGTACCCTGCGTTCGTGCTCAACCGTCACTGGGACGTGCTGATGGCCAACGATGCGGCGCTGCGCATCAACGGCTTCGTGATGCATGGCCGCGCGAGCGCGCACACGAACATGATCCGGCAGATCTTCGATCCAGGCGATCTGCGCGGCGCCGTGGACAACTGGGAGGAAGTGGCGGGCGATCTCATCCGCCACCTGCACGGTGAAGTGGCCGCCGCGCCCTCCGACACCGCAGCGCGCGAACTGCTCGAGGAAGTCCTCGCCTATCCCGGCGTGCCGGCGCGCTGGCGGCTGCGCGATCTGGAATCCGCACCGACGCCGCTGCTCACGACGGTGCTGCGTCGCGACGAACATCGCCTGCGTTTTTTCTCCACCATCACCACCTTCGGCACGCCGCGCGACGTGACGCTGGAAGAGTTGCGCATCGAATGCTGCTTCCCGGTGGACGAGGCGACCGCGCAGTTGTGCCGAAAGCTTGCGCACGAGGCCAAGGGCGAGGGCTGATCGAAGGACGCGCAGGACGACGGAAGATAAGTAAGAAGGAAGGAAACCGGGCCCGTCAGGCTTCAGGCACTCCCGTCGCGGCCGCGCCGGGAACGCATTCATCTACCGTACGTCCGTTGGGTGTCCTCTCACGCCCGCACTTCCCGTATCCGGTCTTCACATCACCGGAGTGCAGGGCAATGCGACGTTTGTTGAAGTGGCTGGGCTGGAGCGTGGTCGTGGTCGCGGTACTGCTGGCCGGCGTGCTCGGCGCCGCATGGGCGCTGAGCGAGCGCGCGTTGTCGCGCACCTGGACGGTGCAGGATCCCGCGCTGGCCGATGCGATGGCCGCCGCGTCGCTCGAACACGGGCGGCACCTGTTCGCCACGCGCGGCTGCGCCGATTGCCATGGCGCCGATGGCGCCGGAAAGCTGCTGGTCGATGCGCCCAACGTCATCCGCATCGTGCCCAGCAACCTCACCCGCACCGTGCGCGACGCCGCGTGGACCGACGACCGCCTGGCCGCGGCGATCCGTCACGGCGTGCGGCCGGACGGCACGGGGCTGGTGATCATGCCCACCGGCGATTACAGCGACATGAGCGACCACGACGTCACGTCGATCGTCACGTACCTGCGCACCTTGCCGCCGGTGGATGCCGACCCGGGCCGCACGCAGGTGCGCCCGCTCGCCCGCGTGCTGTACCTGTTCGGGAAATTCCCGCTGGTTCCGGCCGAACACGTCGACCACACCCCGCGCGAGCGCGTCGCGCCGCCGGCAACGGTGAGCGTCGCGTATGGCAGGTACATCGCGCAGGTGTGCACCGGCTGCCACGGTTCGAACTTCGCTGGCGGCAACGTGCTTGAACCCGGCACGCCGCCGTCGGCCAACCTCACACCGCATGCGAACGGCCTGCAGGCGTGGAAGGAAAGCGACTTCCTGCACCTGATGCGTACCGGCCAGCGCCCTGACGGACGCCAGCTGCACCGCATGATGCCGTGGAAGTCCTACAGCGCGATGCAGGATGTCGAGTTGCGCGCGGTGTGGACGTACCTGCGCTCGCTGCCGCCTGCGGAAGGAAAGACGCGCTCGTAGCGCAATTTCCGTAGCGGGATGCGGTGTGCCAGGCGGCAATGACGCATCAGTCGATGCGATACACGCGCGCCTTCGGCATGCCGTCGACCACCTGCAGGAACCAGCGTCCAGCCACGCCCGGCACGACGAGGATCTCGGGCGCGTCGAGCGTCTTCGGCAGTTTCAGCGCGCCCTTGAGCACCTTCCACTGCTGCCCGTTCTCCAGCTCGAACACCGTGCCCGGCTCCCAGCCGCTGATCGAACCCTTGAGGCGGCTCTGGATCGGCTTGTCGTTGAAGCCGATGAGCGAACCTTCGTCGCGGCCGCGCTCGTCGCGAGTGACGGGCGGTGCGCTGCTCGCCGCCGGCGTCGCGGCCGGCGTCGCCGATGCCGCCGCGGCCGGTGCCGCCGCGCCCGCAACCATCGCAGCACCTTGCCCGTCCTGCGCCTCGCGCAACATGCGGTTGAGCTTTTCCAGCTGCTCGCCCGTCAACCCCACCGATCGCAACTGCTCCGGCGTGAGGCGCTCCTCGATGCGGATGTAAGTCGCCTGCGCGGCCGCGTGCGGCGAGAACGTCGTCAGCACCAGCATCAACGCCAGTGACAGAAGCGGGACCTTCATCGGCACGACCTCGGATTTCGATCGCGCCACGATGCTGCAATTCGGTGACAGTGCGATGACAGCGCCGCGTTCAGGCGGTCCGGTGGAGCGAAAAGAACGGAATATCCCGCCGCACGTCATACCCGCTGCGAAGGTACAGATCCTTCGCACGCACGTTCTCGTTCGCGACGTGCAGGTACGGCGTGCGGCCACGCGCAAGCGTGTCGTTGCTCAGCATCGCCAGCAGGTGGCGCGCGTAACCCCGGCCAAGGAAATCCGGATGCGTGCACACGGCGCTGATTTCCTGCCAGTCGTCCATGCCCATGCGTTCGCCGATGATCGCGGCCAGCCGTCCTTCCTGGTAGATGCCGAAGTAGCGCCCCAGTTGCATCGTGTGCGGGCGGAAGTAATGCGGGTACACCAGCGCGGTGAGTGCCAGCACGTCTTCGCGATGCGCTTCATCCAGTTCGATGATGTCGGGCCCCTGCGTGGCTTCCACCGGCTGCGGGCACACCATCTGCGCGAGCATCGCCAGCTTCTTCACCTCGAAACCTGCCGGCACCCGTGGCACGCGATCGAGCAGCAGCGTCGTCTCGCCCGGCTCGATCAACGCGCCCAGTGCATCGCCGACCTCCATGTCTTCATGCGGAACACCAAGGAAAGGCGCGATGTGCGACGGGTACCGCGCCACGTCGCCGTTCGCGAGCGCGATGTCGCGATGCCGGCTTTGGAGCGCTTCCCAGATCGGGTTGTCGAGGACGTGTCCGCTCATTTCACACCTTCACCGTTTTCCATTTTCCGCGCGAGAACAGCCACAGCGTGAACAGGCCCACCGCGGTCTCGGAGACGAACACCGCCCAGAACACGCCCAGTTCCTGCCAGCCCATCGACACCGCCAGCGCGTACGCCAGCGGGATCTGGATGATCCAGAAGAACACCACGTTGATCTTCGTCGGCGTCATCGTATCGCCAGCGCCGTTGAAGGCCTGCACCGACACCATCCACCAGCCGTACACGAAATACGAGTACGACAGGATCTGCAGCCATTCGCCGCCGACATCGATGACCTTCTGATCACTGGTGAACAACGCGATGAGGTCGTGGTGGAAGAAGAAGAACACCACCGAGATCGCCATCGTGAAGGCCATGTTGTACCAGCCGATGTGCCACACCGCTGCTTCCGCGCGCCCGGGCTGCTGCGCGCCGACGTTCTGGCCGACCAGCGTCGCCGCTGCGTTGGACATGCCCCAGGCCGGCATCAGCGTGAACATCATGATGCGGATGGCGATGGTCGCACCGGCGACGGCTTCGCTGCCCATGCTCGACAGGATGCGCATCAGGAAGATCCACGAGGTCATCGACACGATCATCTGGCCGATGCCGCCGAGCGAGGTGCGCACGATGTTCCACATCACGGCGCCGTGCACCGCAAGCTGCGACCACGCCACGCGGATGTGCTTTCCGCCGTGGAACAGCAGGTACAGCTGCAACGCGACGCCCGCACCGCGACCGATGTTGGTCGCGATCGCCGCGCCTTCGATGCCCAGCGCGGGCACGGGCCCGAAGCCGAAGATCAGCAACGGGCACAACACGATGTTCAACCCGTTCGCCAGCCACAGCACGCGCATCGCGATGGCCGCATCGCCGGCGCCGCGGAAGATCGCGTTGATCACGAACAGCAGCATGATGATGGCGTTGCCGCCGAGCATCCATTGCGTGTAGCGGTAGCCGTGCTCGATGCTCCAGGCGTCGGCGCCCATCAGGCGCAGCAGGTCCTTCGCCCAGACGATGCCGATCACCGCGAATGGCACCGACACCAGCAGCGCGATCAGCATCGCCTGCACCGCGCTGATCGCCGCCTCCTCGCGGCGGTTCTCGCCGATGCGCCGCGCCACGATGGCGGTGACCGACATCGCCAGGCCCATCGCGATGGAATACAGCAGGAACAGGTAGGTTTCGGTCAGCCCGACCGTCGCCACCGCGGACGGCCCCAGTTTGGCGACGAACCAGATGTCGACCACCGCGAAGGTCGATTCCAGCACCAGTTCCAGCACCATCGGCACCGCGAGCAGGAACACCGCACGGCGCAGCGGGATCTTCGTGTAATCGGCGTTGGTGCCGCGGACGGCTTCGCGCAGTTCGGACCAGAGGGAGCGCGATGCCTGCGGCGCGTGCGCGCTGCCATCCCGGCTGTCGGCGGTGGTGTCGTGTTCAGTCATGCGCAGGGCGTCCTTGTTGCGGCCATCGGAGGGTAGCGCAGCCCGCATCCGGGCCGCTTGCCTTTGACGACGAACCGGCGTGCCGCGAATCGACACTCCGCACGCGGCTAGAATCGGCCCACTTCCTTCTTCGGACTGCCCATGCGCGCCTTCCGCCTGTGCCTGGTTTGCCTGCTGCTCCTGTTGCCCTGCACGGCTTCGTTCGCCGCCGGCCATCCCACTGCCGCCCAGCAGCGCGACCTTCGCGCACGAGCGGTACAGCTGCAGTCCGTCGGGTTCCAGAAGGTCAAACCCGATGCGCTGGGCGAGATCGAAGGCCGCGACGCCGCCGCCATCCTGGAATCGGCCGGCCACGCGTACTGGTTCGACGTGGAAACGGGGATGTTCCCCAACGAACACGACGGCCTGTTGCGCGCGCTCGCGCTCCTGGTGTCGCCGGCCCTCGACGGCGCGACGTTCGAGGAAATCGCGCCGACCAACGACGAGGGCCCGTACCAGCTCATCGCACGCATGGACGGCAAGGTCCACCGCGTTGCTGCCGAGAATCTCGGCGACTGGTACGACGTGGCTGCGGTGTTGCACCTGCTCGATACGCTCATCGCGGCGCGCAAGGCCGACGCGCGACTGGTCATGCTCGACAGCGACGATCAGACGGCGGTCGTCGTCGGCGGTTCGAAGAAGGCGGTAGGCGAAGCGCTGCGCCTGGGGCTGATCCACAGTGGCGATGCAGGGGAGCCTGCGGCCGCGGGGAAGGCGTTCGAGGCTGACGTCATCCAGTCGCTGCGCACGCGCTGAGCGCCCGCGCCTGCAGCCAGGGCACCTTCAAGTTCAGGCTGGCGTGAGCGCCCGCAACGCGAACGCACGCGCCGGGTTCTGCGTGAACAGCGTGCGGATTTCCTCCTCGCCCAGGCCATGCCTGCGCAAAGCCGGAAGCAGCGTGGTGAAGACGGGCGCATAGGGTTTGATCTCGCCACCGCGCGGCTGGCCGGCGGTGTACCAGCCGGCGTCCTGCGAGACGAGCACGTGGTCGAGCAGCTTCGCCTGGCGCATGACGTCGATCATGGCGATGTAGGCGTCTTCCTGTCCCGGCCGGAAACCGTCGAACGACACCCATCCGCCGCGCCGGGCCGCGAGTACGTGCTGGCTACCCTGCCTTTCGTTCTGCGCATGGACCCAGATCCATGCCGATGCATCCACGCCCGCCGCTTCCAGTGCGTCCAGCTGCGCCAGTGCGCAGCGCGCATTGCGTCCGGGCTCCACGTCAGACCACGGACCGGTGTGGATGGCGATCACCAGCCCGGACGCCAGATGCGTTCGTGCGGCCGCGCGGAGCGCCTTGTGCTCCAGATCGGTGAGCGGGTCGCCTTCGATACCGAGCTTGATCAGGCCGGGCCGCACACCCGTGCCGTCGATGCCGTCGCGCCATTCGCCGATCCAGCGCGCGGCCAGTTGCTCATCCGTTTCCTCGCGCACGTACGGCGGAATGAAGCGGCCGCCGGCGGCGAGGTAGGCGCCGGTCACGGTGAGCATGTGCAGGTCGCTGGCTTCGGACAGTCGGCGGATCAGCGCCGGATTCCTGCCCAGCGTGGTTGCCGTGCAGTCGATGAGCGAACGACAGCCCAGACGACGGATGGCCTGCAGGTACGGCAGCACGACTTCGACGACTTCCTCGATGTCGGGCACCATCGGGGCGGCTGCCTGCTCCTGGAATGGACGCACGTCGGCGAACAGGTGCTCGTGCGTGAGGGTCATGCCAAGCTCGCGCGCGTCAATCGCGCCGGTGACCGTCATCACCTGCCCGGCGTTCGCCCGCGATGTTCCTGCGGCATCGGCCCAGCCCGGCAGCGCGAGCGTCAGGGACGAGGCGGCGAACGCGTGAAGGAATTCCCTGCGGCGCATCCGGGCGGCTCCTGTCGGGACGGATGCCGCCGATCCTAGCGCGCCGGTTTGGTTGCCGCCGAAACGAAAACGGCCCGGTTGCCCGGGCCGCTGGTTCCAAACCGGTGAGCCTGCGCTTACAGCATCGGCAGCTTCAGCCCCTGCTCTTTCGCGCACTGCTTGGCGATCTCGTAACCGGCATCGGCATGGCGCATCACGCCGGTGCCGGGGTCGTTCCACAGCACGCGCGCGATGCGCTTGTCGGCTTCCTCGCTGCCATCGCAGACGATGACCACGCCCGAATGCTGCGAATAGCCCATGCCCACGCCGCCACCGTGATGCAGCGACACCCACGTCGCGCCGCCGGCCACGTTGAGCATCGCATTGAGCAGCGGCCAGTCGGACACGGCATCGGAACCGTCGCGCATCGCTTCGGTTTCGCGGTTCGGCGAGGCGACGCTGCCGCTGTCCAGGTGATCTCGACCGATCACCACTGGCGCCTTCAACTCGCCATTGCGGACCATTTCGTTGAACGCCAGGCCCAGCTTGTGGCGCAGGCCCAGGCCGACCCAGCAGATGCGCGCGGGCAGGCCCTGGAAGCTGATGCGTTCGCGCGCCATGTCGAGCCAGCGATGCAGGTGCGCATCGTCCGGGATCAGTTCCTTCACCTTGGCGTCGGTCTTGTAGATGTCTTCCGGATCGCCGCTCAGCGCCACCCAGCGGAACGGGCCGACGCCACGACAGAACAACGGGCGCACGTACGCGGGCACGAAGCCCGGGAAATCGAAGGCGTTCTGGCAGCCTTCGTCCTTCGCCATCTGGCGGATGTTGTTGCCGTAGTCGAAGACGGGAATGCCCATGTCCTCGAAGGCGAGCATCGCTTCCACGTGCACGCGCATCGACTTCTTCGCCGCATCGCGAACGCGCGAGGGATCCTCGGTCTGCATGCGCTGCCATTGTTCGACCGTCCAGCCAATGGGCAGGTAGCCGTGCACCGGATCGTGCGCGGAGGTCTGGTCGGTCACCGCGTCCGGACGCACGCCGCGGCGCACGAGTTCGGGCAGGATTTCGGCGGCATTTCCGAGCAGCGCGATCGACTTGGCCTGCCCCGCTTGCGTGTACTTCTCGATGCGCGCGAGCGCGTCGTCGAGGTCGGTGGCCTGTTCGTCGACGTAGCGCGTGCGCAGGCGCATGTCGATGCGGCTCTGCTGGCATTCGATGTTGAGCGAGCATGCGCCGGCCAGCGACGCGGCCAGCGGCTGCGCGCCGCCCATACCGCCCAGGCCTGCGGTGAGGATCCACTTGCCGGTGAGGTTGCCGCCGTAATGCTGGCGCCCCATCTCGACGAAGGTCTCGTACGTGCCCTGCACGATGCCCTGCGAACCGATGTAGATCCACGAGCCGGCCGTCATCTGGCCGTACATCATCAGGCCCTTCTTATCCAGCTCGTTGAAGTGCTCCCACGTCGCCCAGTGCGGCACGAGGTTGGAGTTGGCCAGCAACACGCGCGGTGCGTCGGCGTGCGTGGGGAAGATGCCGACGGGCTTGCCGGACTGCACCAGCAGCGTTTCGTTATCGTCCAGTTCGCGCAGCGACTTCAGGATCGCGTCATAGCTTTCCCAGTCGCGCGCGGCGCGGCCGATGCCGCCGTAGACGACCAGCTCCGTCGGGCTTTCGGCCACTTCGGCGTCGAGGTTGTTCTGGATCATGCGGTACGCGGCTTCGGTCAGCCACGACTTGCAGCTTTTCTCGGTGCCGCGCGGGGCACGGATGACGCGGGAAGGATCTTTGCGGGTCGACATCGGAAGACTCCGTCGGCGGGGCGCCGCGATGGCGACGCGCCAAGCAGGTGAAGGAACGTGCAGGCGAAGGGAATTATCGCGCCGCGTCGCGTCGCCGGACCCGCCGCCGGACGCGTGACATGCACGTTCGTGGCGATTTCGTGTCGGCCGCGGCGATTTTGTATACGCTGTACACATGAGCCGCGCCGCGACTGGCACCCACCGCACCGCCGACCGCATCCTGCGCGCGGCGCGAACGCTGTTCGAACGCGAGGGCGCGAGCGGCGTGAGCATGCGCCGCGTGGCTGCGGCGGTAGGCCTGACGCCGATGGCGATCTATCGTCACTTCCCCAATCGCGAGGCGTTGCTCAAGCGCATCGGCGACGACAGCTTTGACGCAATCGCGCGGCACTGGGATGCGCGGGGCCGTGGCGGCGACGTGCTGGAACGCCTGATCGCGGTGCAGCGCATCTATCTCGACTACGCGTTGGCGCATCCGCACCTGTTCGACCATGCGTTTTCGACGGCGCGAATGGATGCGCGGCGTTTCCCCGAGGATTTCCGCGCACGACGTTCGCCGACGCTGAACGTCGTCGCCGATGCGGTGGAGGACGCGATGCGCGCAGGCGTCCTGCGAGAGGACGACGTGTGGGACGTGGCCGTCACGTTGTGGGCTCACACGCACGGGCTGATCGCGCTGTATCGCGCGGGACGGTTCAACTTCGACGAGGCGGCCTTCCGACGCTATTACGAAGCGTCGTTGCAGCGGTTGCTGCGTGGGCTGGTGGCGTAGCCGCGCGCTCAGCGCCGCGGTTCGATCGCCGGCTTCACTTCGTTCACCGGCGGCGGAGGCGGAATGTCCTGCGTTTGAAGCCGCTGTATCTGCGCTTCCTTGCCCGCACGCCACGCGTCATTGGCGGCACGACGCGCTTCGAAGTCCTGGCGGATGCGTTCGGACTCGGCCGGCGTGGCCGCGCCGGCGCGGCGCGCGTCGGTCTGCGCGCGGTCGGCGTCCATCAGTCGATCCTGTCGATCGACCTGGTTGCGCAGCGTGTCGACACCCACGCGACGGCTGGACGCATCGATCTGTCGATTGAGGGTTTGCAGCGAGTTGTCGCGCGAGGTATCCACCCCGCGCGGCAACGGCGGCGGCGAGCTTGGCGCGATGGGCGCCACGCGTGGCGGCGGCTGCAGCGTGTTGGGCAGCTGCTGCGCGAACGCCAGCGCCGGCAGCAACGCCAGCGCCAGCGCAGCCAGTTGCCGCATCGATGGCCCCGCGCGCATCGCACTCACTCGATCAATGCACCGACGGATCGAGGCGACGCAACGCGTCGGCCAGGTCGGTCTGGCCGGTGCGGTCGATCTGTTCGCGGCTGTAGGTACGGCCCGGGCCAACACACAGTGCCTTGCCGGTCTTCGGATCGCGCGGACGGATGTTCGTGCCGGTTTCTTTGACGCAGCCGACGTTGGAGGCATGTTTGTTGGTCGCGACGTCCGATTGCGCCTGGGCGTCGGCGGACAGGGCCGCGTCTGACTGCGCGGGGGCGACCTGCGCACGCGCCTGCGCATCGGCGGACACGGACTGCGCGGCGGCGCCGAAAGCGCACATCCCGAGCACGACGGTCGCGAAGGCCACTACCGGACTGCGGTTGGGGTTGCGGAAGTCCATGGCGTCACCTGGGGGTGAAACGGCGTCATTGCCGTCCCATCACCATACGCCTGAGGTCCCGGGCCGGCCGTGAGTACGGCCGCCCGGCTTCAGGCCGTCGTCAGGCTTGTGGACAGGTGGCTTGCCGCCCTTCGCGGAAGGCCGTCGCTTCGGCCTGCGTGGCCGGGCGCGGGTCCACGCCGTCGTCGAACAGCACGCGCCAGACCCCGTCCTTCCCGCGGTGCCAGACCGAATGGAAGGCACCGATCCGGAAGCGCTGCGTCGCCTTCGGGTCCATGTCCTCGAACAGCGACGGCCCGCTCGACCACGCCACATCGCCGGTGCTGCCGGCGCCTATCGTGGTGCGGGTCGGGTACCAGGACAGCTTGAAGCGCTTGCCTTCGACGATGCCCGCCCAGCGCCCGACGATCTGCGCACGCCCGCGCGTGGGCTGCGGCTGGCTGGCGCCGAACGCGGCGTCGGTTTCCACATGCGAGGCGAACGCCGCCGCATCGTGGTCGGCGACCGACTGCGCGAAACTCAACTCGCGCGCCCAGACCTCGCATTCGGCCGGACTCATGCGCGCCGGCCCCGGCGGCGGCGGACTTTGCGCGGCGGCCACGGCGGAAACGCTCATCATCAAGACGGCGGACAGACGACTCACGGCGGGCAGGCGCATCTACGGGCTCCGTTGCCGGCGTCGGCCGCCGGGTTGCGGCCACTATTGGCAAGGCAGCGCGGCGCTGCCAGCGACTAAAGTCATGCCGCAACACGCGCTCGCTATAGTCGGCCGATGCCCCTCCTCCGCGACGCGGCACTGGCCGCCTGCCTCGTCCTTTCCGCCTGCAGCACCCGGGCGTCGCGCCCGGCCGAACCGCCGCCGCGAACGGTGGTCCTGGTGTCCATCGACGCGTTCCGCGCCGACTACCTGTCGGACAACGCAACGCCGAACCTCGCCCGCCTCGCCCGCGAAGGCGCGCATGCGGCGTGGATGAACCCGTCCTACCCCTCGCTTACCTTCCCGAACCACTACACGCTGGCGACCGGCCTGCGCCCGGATCATCACGGCGTGATCCACAACCGCATGAGCGACGCGACCATCGGCACCTTCGCCGTGGCCGACCGCAACGCCGTGGGGGATGTTCGGTGGTGGGGCGGCGAACCGATCTGGGTCACCGCCGAAAAGCAGGGCTTGCGCAGCGCGAGCTGGGCATGGCCTGGCAGCAGTGCGGCGATCGGTGGCGTGCGTCCGAGCCGCTGGATGGCCTACGACGAAGCCGTGCCGCCGGCGCGTCGGATCGACGACGTGCTGGCGTGGCTCGACGCGCCGCAAGCGCAGCGCCCGCGCCTGGTCACCGTGTACTTCGAACAGCTAGACAAGGCCGGGCACGACCACGGTCCGGAGTCGCCGCAGGTGCGCCGGACGCTGGGCGAACTGGATGCGGTGATCGGCCGCCTGCGCGACGGCCTGGCCGCGCGCGGCATGCTGGAGACGACCGACCTGATCGTCGTCTCAGACCACGGCATGGCGACGGTCGGGCCGCGCCACGCCATCAGCGTGGAGGACATGATCGCGCCGACCATCGCGACGGTGGTGTCGGAGGGCCAGTCCATCGGCGTGCAGCCGTTGCCCGGACGCGAGCGCGAAGCCGAAGCGCGCCTGCTCGGTACGCACGCGCAATACGACTGCTACAGGCGCGAGGCGCTGCCGGCGCGCTGGCACTACGGCACGAACCCGCGCGTGCCGCCGATCGTGTGCCAGATGCATGAAGGCTGGGACGCGCTGTATCCGCAGAAACTCGCCAAGCGTCCGCCGCAGGCGACGCGCGGCTCGCATGGTTTCGATCCGGCCTTGCCGTCGATGCGGGCGCTGTTCGTCGCACGCGGGCCCTCGTTCGTGCCGGGCGCGCAATTGCCCGCGTTCGACAACGTGGATGTGTATCCGCTGCTGGCGCGCCTGCTGGGCATCGACGCCGCACCGAATGATGGCGACATCGCCTCGTTGCTGCCGGCCTTGCGCGGGCACGTGCCGGACGGGGATGCATCGCCGCGACATTGAGCGCATCGCGCGGCGAATCCACGCCGCGTGCATTGCGGCCCACGTTCATGTCCGAATCCGGCCAGTCCGCGCGATGCGGCGGTGCTAGCCTGCGCCCATGCCCGATTCCGCCCACGTCCACGCCGACACCCTGCCCGCCTTCCACGTCTGCGAGCAGGCCCGGCGCACGCGCGACCCGCGCTTCGACGGGCTGTTCTTCACGGCGGTGCTGAGCACGCGCATCTACTGCCGCCCGGTCTGTCCCGCGGTGACGGCCAAGCGCGTGGTGTATTTCCGCCACGCGGCGGCGGCCGAAGCCGCGGGTTTCCGTCCGTGCCTGCGATGCCGGCCGGAGCTGTCGCCCGACGACGGCAGCTGGCGGCGTGGCGATGCGGCCATCGCGCGCGCCCTGAAGCTGATCGACGACGGCGCGCTGGCCGAACAACCGCTCGCCGCACTCGCTCAACGCGTGGGCATCGGCGAGCGCCAGCTTCGTCGCCTGTTCGTCGAACGCGTAGGCGTCGCGCCAATGGGCGTTCATGGCACGCGCCGACTGCTGTTCGCCAAGCAACTGCTGACCGAAACGGACCTGCCGATCACGCAGGTCGCGCTTGCATCCGGCTTCGCCAGTCTTCGCCGTTTCAACGACGCATTCCGCACGGCGTATCGCATGGCGCCGCGCGATCTGCGCAAGGGGCGCAGCGAAGCGCGCGAAACCGGCGACGTGCTGACGCTGCGACTGGGCTATCGCCCACCGTACGACTTCGAGGCGATGCTGGATTTCCTGCGCGGCCGTGCATTGCCCGGCGTGGAAGTCGTGGACGAGCACGCTTACGCGCGCGTGATCGGGCCGATCGAACGCCCCGGCTGGCTGCGCGTGAGCGCGTGGCCGAAAGGCGAACATGCACTGAAGCTGGAACTGCATGGGCCCGCGTCGTCGCAACTGCTGGAGATCGTGCAGCGCCTTCGCCGCATGTTCGACCTGGATGCCGATCCGCAGGCGATCGCCGACACGTTGTCCAACGATCCGCGCTTCGCGCCTTTGCTCGCGCAACGCCCCGGGTTGCGTCTGCCAAGCGGCTGGGATGGCTTCGAGATCGCGGTGCGCGCCATCATCGGCCAGCAGGTCAGCGTTGCGGCCGCGCGTACTTTCGCCACACGGCTGGCGCGCAAGTACGGGCAGGCGTTGCCGCAGCCGTTCGCCGAAGGGTTGACGCATCTGTTCCCCACGCCGGAGGCCCTGGTCGATGCCGAGCTGGAGTCGATCGGCCTGATCCGCTCGCGCGCGCAGACCGTGCGCGGTGTCGCGCGCGCATTGCTGGACGGCCGCGTGGATTTTCGTTCCGAACGCACGCTGGAGGACTTCACGTCGCGCTGGGTCGCGCTACCCGGCATCGGGCCGTGGACGGCGCAGTACATCGCGCTGCGTGCGCTGGGGCATCCGGATGCGTTTCCGGTCGAGGACCTGGTACTGCAGAAGGCGCTGCCCGCCGACGGAACGCGCATGACGCCCAAGGCACTCGCGGCGCGTGCGCAGGCGTGGCGACCCTGGCGTGGTTACGCAGTCATCCACCTGTGGCGCGACAGCGTGCCGGCGCCGGTGGTGCGAGCGGAAAGCCCGCCACGCACGAAACGAAGCGCCGTTGCCGCCGCCGGTGCGGATGCGACCGCATGATCCGCTACGCGACCATGCCCAGCCCGGTCGGGCCGCTGCTGCTCGCCGCGAGCAACGAAGGCCTGCATCTGATCGAATTCGCGAACCCGCGCCATCCCATGTCGCACTGTGGGGAATGGGAGGCGCGCGAGTGCGATGTCATCCGGCTGGCGGCGACGCAGCTGGGCGAATACTTCGAGGGTGCCAGGCGCGATTTCGAACTGCCGCTGGCGCCTCGGGGAACGGCATTCCAGCTACGCGTCTGGCACGCGCTGGCGGCGATCGCGTACGGCGAGACGATCAGCTACGCGCAGCTCGCGCAGCGCATCGGGAAGCCGTCCGCGATGCGCGCGGTCGGCGCGGCCAACGGCCGCAATCCGTTGCCGCTGGTGCTGCCCTGTCATCGCGTGATCGGCAGCGACGGCAGCCTCACCGGCTTCGGCGGCGGGCTGCCGACCAAGGAGTTCCTGCTGCGGATGGAAGGCGCGTTGCCGGCTAAGGCGGACCTGTTCGGCTGAGGTGACCGATGAGTCTGCACTTGCTCCTGTAGCCCGGGTAAGCGAAGCGCACCCGGGGAGTCTACCGGCGCGCGTTCCCGGGTGCGCTTCGCTTACCCGGGCTACAAAAACGGGATCGCTCCTTTCACCGGACGAAAGCAAATCGCGCTGACGGCTAATCGCGCATCAACTCCGCCATCGCCTCGCGATAGCGCTGTGCGATCTGTGCACGCTGCCCGTGATGGCCGTTCTCCACCACGCGCCGTCCACCGACATGCACGTCGCGCACCATCGGCCGGTTGCCGCTGAAGATCCAGCGGTCGATCGCATCATCGGGTTTCAGGCCGAACAGTGCCGGCGCGTCCGTATCCAGCACCACCGCATCGGCGTATTCGTCCGTCGCGAACGTACCGGTTGCGTGCCCGGTCGAGAACCGCGCACTGCGCGCGACATCGCGCAGCAGCGTCTCACCGACGCTGGGCGAATCCGCGCGCACGGCGATGTTACGGTGGCGCGTGGTCAGGCGCTGCCCGTATTCGAGCCAGCGCAGTTCCTCAACCGGCGATACGGAAATATGCGAATCAGAGCCGATGCCCCATCGGCCACCGGCATCCAGGTATTCGCGCAACGGAAACAGGCCGTCGCCCAGGTTGGCTTCGGTCGTCGGGCAGATGGCCACCGTCGCACCACTGCGCGCGATGCCCTGCGTTTCGGCGGGCGTGAGATGCGTTGCATGCACCAGCGTCCAGCGCGCGTCGACGTTGGCGTTGGCCAGCAGCCATTCCACCGGCCGCGCATCGCGCAACGCGAGGCTGTCCTGCACCTCGCCGATCTGTTCGGCGATGTGGATGTGCACCGGCATCGACGGCGGCAACGCGTCGAGCACGGCACGCATCGCGTCCGGCGGCACGGCGCGCAGGCTGTGCAGCGCGCAGCCGACGTGCAGCATCGGGTCGACGTCCTCGCACAGCGTGTCGATCAGGCGCAGGTAGGCATCGACGTCGTGGCCGAACCGGCGCTGGCGTTCGCCCAGCGCGCGGCCATCGAAACCGCCGGTCATGTACAGCACCGGCAGCAGCGTCAGGCGGATGCCGGCGTCGCGCGCGGCGGCGATGAGCGCGCGCGACATCGCGGCGGCATCCTCGTAGGGCCGGCCGTCGGGCGCGTGATGCAGGTAGTGGAACTCGCACACGGTGGTGTAGCCGGCTTCCAGCATCTCCACGTACAGCTGCGTCGCCACCGCCTGCAGCAGCTCGGGCGTGAAGCGCGCGGCGAAGCGGTACATGGTTTCGCGCCAGGTCCAGAAGGAGTCCTCGGGATTGGTCTGGCGCTCGGCCAGCCCCGCCATGGCACGCTGGAAGGCGTGCGAATGCAGGTTCGCCACGCCGGGCACGACCCAGCTGGAACTGGCGGTCGGTTCGGCCGCCACCCGCGCGCGAATGCGGCCGTGGTCGTCGATGTCGAAGCCGGCGTCGGAGCGCCAGCCGTCGGGGGTCCAGAGCATCGCGGCGTCGAGGGTCTTCATGCCCGCATTGTCGCCCGCAGGGACGGTCGTGGCGATGGCCCGCACACGCCCGCATGGCGGCTAGAATCGGTCCCCATGACCTCCAACCCGCATCCGGCCGCCTGGGACGGACTGATTCTCGGCGCTTCGCTCGCCACGCTGGATGCGCCCGCCGGTTACGCGGACATCCTCGATGGCGCACTGGCATGGAAGGACGGGACGCTGGCGTACGTCGGCCCGCGCGCCGGCCTGCCCGACGCGCCGCAGCGCCTGGCTCGCGAGGTGATCGAAACCAAGGGGTGGATCACGCCTGGTCTGGTCGACTGCCACACGCACCTGGTCTTCGCCGGCGATCGCGCCCGCGAGTTCGAACTGCGCCTGCTCGGTGCCAGCTACGAGGACATCGCACGCTCCGGCGGCGGGATCCTCTCGACCGTGCGCGCCACCCGCGCCGCCGACGAGGGCGAACTGCTGCGCCAGTCGCTGCCGCGTGCACACGCGCTCATCAGCGATGGCGCGACGACGGTGGAGATCAAGTCCGGCTACGGCCTGGACTTCGACAACGAACGCAAGATGCTGCGCGTGGCGCGGCGCCTCGAGCAGTTGGGCATCGGCGTGCGCACCACGTATCTGGCCGCGCATGCGCTGCCGCCGGAGTACGCCGGTCGCGCCGACGACTACATCGATGCGGCGATCGAATGGCTGCCCAAGTTGCACGCCGAAGGCCTCGTCGATGCGGTGGATGCCTTCTGCGAAGGCATCGGCTTCACGCCGGAGCAGACGCGGCGGATGTTCGAAGCCGCGCGCGCGCTCGGCCTTCCGGTGAAGCTGCACGCCGACCAGCTCAGCGATCTGGGCGGTGGTGCGCTGGCGGCGGCGTTCGATGGCCTGTCGGCCGACCACGTCGAGCACACCAGCGACGAAAGCGTGCGCGCGATGGCACAGGCCGGCACCGTCGCGGTGCTGCTGCCGGGCGCCTTCCATGTGCTGCGCGAAACCGCATTGCCGCCGCTGGAGGCCTTCCGCACGCATGGCGTGCCGATGGCGGTGGCGACCGACTGCAATCCGGGCACCTCGCCGCTGCAATCGCTGCGTCACGCGATGCAGTTGGCGTGCACGCATTTCCGCCTCTCGCCTGAAGAAGCCCTGCGTGGGGCGACGGTGAACGCCGCGCGCGCATTGGGCTTGAACGATCGCGGCGTCCTGCGCGTGGGGGCGCGCGCCGATTTCGTGTTGTGGAACATCCAGCATCCGGCAGAGCTGTGTTACTGGCTCGGTGGCCGCCTCGCGCAGGCGGTGCATGCCGGAGGCCATCGCGTTACCTGATCCAAACGAACACTACGGGGAGAAAACATGCGCTTGCGTTACGCCGTTCTAGGCCTGTCGCTGTCGATGGCCGCCACCTCTGCCTTCGCCGCGAACGACGCGGCGCGGAAACTCGCGAAGGACGCGATCGTCGTCGACACGCACATCGATGCCCCCAGCGAGTTGCTGTCGCACTGGGACGACCTGGGCGTTAGCGCGCCGACGAAGGAGTTCGACTACCCGCGTGCGCGCGAAGGCGGATTGAGCGTGGCCTTCATGTCGATCTACACCTCGCCCGAGGCGGACGCCGACGGCACCGCGTGGCAGACGGCCAATACGCAGATCGACGCCGTGGAAGCGATGGTCGGCCGGCACCCGGACAAGTTCGCGATCCTGCGTTCGCCCGGCGACGTCGAGAAGCTGCGCAAGGGCGGCCGCGTGCTGCTGACGCCGGGCATGGAGAACGGCGCGCCGATCGGCGATGACCTGTCGAAGCTGGCGGACTTCCACGCGCGCGGCGTGCGTTACATCACGCTGGCCCATAGCGCGAACAACCGCATCGCCGATTCGTCCTACGCGCAGAAGAAGAAGTGGGGCGGCCTGAGTCCGTTCGGCGAGAAGGTCGTGGCCGAGATGAACCGCGTGGGCATCATGGTCGACGTCTCACACATTTCCGACGACGCGATCCGCGACGTGCTGCGCGTGACCGACGTGCCGGTCATCGCCAGCCACTCGGGCATGCGCCACTTCACGCCGGGCTTCGAGCGCAACATCAGCGACGAGCTGGCGCTGGCGGTGGCGAAGGAAGGCGGCGTGGTGCAGCTGGTGTTCGGCACGGGCTTCGTCAATCCGCAGGCGGCGCTGGACACGCAGGCGTATTTCGTCGCGGAAGTGGCGTTCGAAGAGGAAAACGCGAAACTCGCCGCGGCCGGCAAGCCGGTGAAATCGAAGGACGACTTCGAGAAGGCGTGGAAGGACGCACATCCTGTGCCGGTGACGCATATCGATGCGGTGCTGGACCAGATCGACTACGCGGTGAAGCTGATCGGCGTGGACCACGTCGGCATCGGCTCCGACTTCGATGGCGTGAGCGGCAACCTGCCGGTGGAACTGCGCTCGGTGGCCGACTATCCGAACCTGGTGGAAGGGCTGAAGAAGCGCGGGCATTCGGACGCGGACATCCGCAAGATCCTTGGCGGCAACCTGCTGCGCGTCTGGGGTGAAGTCGAGAAGGCGGCCACCAAGCGCTGACCGCGGCTTGCCTGCCCTGAAAAAGCAAAAGCCCCGCCTAGGCGGGGCTTTCTGCTTTCGGGGTTTTCGCCCCGAAGACTGCGCCGGAGCGCTTACTCCTTGGAAGCGGTCTTCTTCACCGCGACCTTCTTGGCGGCCGGGGCCTTGGCCACGGTCTTGGTCGCCTTCTTCGCGACCGGGGCGGCGGCGGTGCCGGCGGCCTTGGTCGTGGCGCTGCGGGCGTTGCCGTAGCTGGAGTTGTAGCGCTTGCCCTTGGCAGTCTTGCGGTCGCCCTTGCCCATGATGTGCTCCTGAATCTGTTCAGATCCGCACCGGAGTGCGGGGTTACGAGTTCGCGTTTGCGCGAGGTCGCGAAGTCTAACATCGGGCCGGACGCTCCGCATCCGAGGCGATCTTCGGTTTATCGGGCGGATCCCGGCCAGGCGGAGTGGCTGCACTCGCCGCCCTGCGAGGCGGCCCTCCCGAAGGGCGCTCGTCCCGATTGCCGGCGATCAGTGCGCGCAGGTCGCGCTGTGCACGTGCATGTGGTTCAGACGCAGGTTCGCCAGGTGCGCCAGCCCGACGAGCGTGCCGCCGAAGGTCATCGCGATCGCGTGCGGGATCACGCTCTGGTGCAGCGGCTGGTACAGCACGCCGAACCACAGCACCGCCAGCCCCGGCAGCATCAGCGACAGCGCCTGCACCGCGCGATGGCGGCGATAGCCCAGCGCCATGCTGAAAAGCCCGAGCCCCGTGGCAAACAGCACGAAGCCTTCCTCGAAACCCGATCCCAGCCATGCCGCGACGCCCAGCGACGGCAGCACGGCGATCAACAGCGGTAGCAGCGCGCAATGAATCGCGCACAGCAGCGAGCCGGTGGCACCGATGCGGTCGAGCAGGCGGGAGCGGATGGGCGGCATGACTTTCGGGAGGGGGTGGAACCGGTTTCGTTATAATATAACATTACGCAACTTGAGCCACGTACTTTACCCCACCCCATGTCAAAGCGCCTGCGCAACCGCCGCCTCCCGCTCGTCCTCGCCCTAGCCGCCGCCCTCCCCTTCGCTGCACAGGCGGACGATCAGGGCCATGACCACCAGCCCAAGGATCTTTCCGGCGTCGAAGTGAAGGCGACCCCGCTGGTCGGCACCGCAGAGGACCTGGTGCGCCCCGTGGACGTCCTCGCCGGCGCGAAGCTCGATGAGGTCAAGGCGAATTCGCTGGGCGAGACGGTCGGGAAACTCCCCGGCGTGCAGTCGTCCTACTTCGGCCCCGGCGTCGGCCGGCCCATCGTGCGCGGCTTCGACGGCGCCCGCGTGCAGGTGCTGAGCGACGGCCTGGGTTCGGGTGACGTCTCCACCGTCAGCGTCGACCACGCGGTCAGCATCGAGCCCTTCCTTGCCGACCAGATCGAAGTGCTCAAGGGTCCGGCCACCCTGCTCTACGGCAGCGGCGCGATCGGCGGCGCGGTGAACGTGGTCGATGGCCGCATCCCCGAGGCCGTCACCGACGAACCGCTGCAGGGTCGCGCCGAACTGCGCGGCAACACCGTCAACGACGAACGCACCGGCATGTTCCGCATGGACGCCACGGCAGCCTCCGGCAACGTCGTATTCCACGCCGACGCCCTGCACCGCGAAACCGGCGACTACGACATCCCGGGCTACCCGGAAAGCCGCCAACTGATGGAAGCCGAAGGCGAGACGCCGGATCCGGCCACAAAGGGCACGCTGCCCAACAGCGCCCTGCGCACCGACAGCGGCGCGCTAGGCGTGAGCTGGATCGGGGAACGCGGGTTCCTGGGCGTAGGCGCGAGCCTGTTCGACACGCGCTACGGCGTGCCCGCCGGCGCGCACGAACACGGCGACGACCACGCGCACGAGGGTGAAGGAGTTCCCGTCGAGGAAGAGGAAGGCCCCGTCACCATCGGCATGACACAACATCGTTACGAACTGCGCGGCGGGCTGGACGACCTGGGCGCATTCAAGTCGCTGCGCGCGAAGGTCGCGCGCACCGACTACACGCATACCGAGTACGAAGGCGAGGACGTAGGCACCGTTTTCGACAACACCAGCACCGAGGCGCGTGTCGAACTCGTGCACAAGCCGGTGCTGGGCTGGGATGGCGCGGTTGGCGTGCAGTGGGGCCAGCGTGATTTCGAGGCGATCGGCGCGGAAGCGTTCGTGCCGGCATCCAAGGGCAACGACGCGGGCCTGTTCTGGCTGGGCCAGCGCGAGTTCGGGCCGGTGAAGACCGAGCTGGGCGCGCGCGTCGACCAGAACAAGATTGACGTGAACCAAGCCCAGGCCATTGGCCCGGATCGCGATTTCCACACGACGAGCCTGTCGGCCGCGTTCAAGTGGGATATCAACGAAGCCTTCCACCTGTCCTTCGGCCTCGACCGAGCACAGCGTGCGCCGACGGCGGAAGAGCTGTACTCCAACGGCGTGCATGTGGCGACCAGCAGCATCGAACTGGGCTCGCCGATGATGGACGAGGAAACCGCCAACCGCGCGGAGATCGGCCTGCATTGGCATGGCGGCCCGTTCACCGCGAGCGCGTCGGTCTACCACGTGAAGTACGACGACTTCATCTACCTGGCCGATACCGGCGTGGTGGAGGACGGCAATCCCGTGCGCCTGTGGACGCAGGACAATGCGCGCTTCAACGGTGCCGAAGCCGAAGTGAACTGGAACTTCGCCGACAACGACAGCGGCCTGTGGAACCTGCGCGTGTTCGGCGACATGGTGCGCGGCGAACTCGCCGGCAGCGGCACGCGTGAAGTCGCCTTCGCGGTGCCGCATGGCGATCATTCGCACGACTACACCGCGGAGCTTTCGCGCAGCGGCAACCTGCCACGCATCGCGCCGAGCCGTCTCGGCGGCGAAGTGCGGTGGGAACTGGGCAGCTGGCGTGCGTCGGTCGGCGCCACGCGTTACGCGAAGCAGGACGACGTGGCCGAACACGAGACGCCGACGCCGGGTTACACGCTGGTCGATGCGCACGTCGCCTGGCACCAGGACACCAAGGCAGGCAACGCGTGGGAACTGTTCGTCGACGGCAGCAATCTGCTCGACGAGGAGGCGCGCGTGCATACCTCGTTCCTCAAGGACGTGGCGCCTCTGCCGGGCCGTGGCGTGGCCTTCGGGGTGCGGGCGTACTTCTGAGGTGACATGACGGGCGGCGACCCACCGCCCCGCCGCAGCAAGGCAACTGAACAGCGCCGCCCCACCCGCGGCGCTTTTCTTTTCCCGGAATAGGTGTATATACACGCTTATGCCCGACATCACCCTTCCCGCCAGCGTCTGCACGTGCTTCCGTCTGCGCAAGCTCTCGCGCATCGTGACGCAGCGCTACGACCGCGAGCTCGCTCCGGCCGGCGTCAACCTCAACCAGTATTCGATCCTGCGTCGCGCCGCACGGACGCCACAGCCCGTCGGCGCACTCGCGCGCGAGATCGGCATGGATCGCACGACGCTCAGCCGTGACCTCAAGCCGCTGATCGCCGCAGGTTGGATCGAACTGGCCAGCAGTGAAGAAGACGCGCGCGCGAAACTGGTGCGCATCAGGCCCGCAGGAAAGCGCGTGCTCGAACGCGCGCAGCCGCTGTGGCGCAAGGCGCAGGACGACATCGATGCACGACTCGGCAGCGCCGCCGTTAATGCGCTGCATACCCAACTGGACCGCGCGATGGCGCGAATGGAAGCGCAATGAACACCACGCCCCACCCCGGTACGCGCTACTGGCCGCTGGTGCTCGCCGCCACGGCGATGCTGATGATCACCATGGGCGTGCGTCAGTCGATGGGGTTGTTCATCGCGCCGATCGGCCGCAGCACGGGTCTCACCGTCGCCCAGATCAGTTTCGCGCTCGCGATCGGCCAGTTCGTATGGGGCGCGGTGCAACCGGTGTTCGGCGCAATCGCCGACCAGCGCGGGCCGGGCCGCGTTCTCGTCGCCGGTGGCGTGCTGCTGGCGGCCGGGCTGGTGCTCGCACCGGCGCTCGCCTCCGAGTGGGGGCTGCTGCTCACGCTTGGCGTGCTCAGTGCGGCCGGCGCGGGCGCGGGCAGCTTCTCGATCCTCATCGGCGCGACCGCGCAACACATGCCGGCCGAGAAGCGCTCGATGGCAGCGGGCGTGATCAACGCCGGCGGTTCGTTCGGCCAGTTCCTCTTCGCGCCACTGGTGCAGGCGGTGATCAGCCTGGCCGGATGGGGTACCGCGATGTTCACCCTCGCCGCCTCCGCGCTGGCGACGTTGCCGCTGGCTTGGCCATTGCGTCGTCGCGCGGGCGATGCGACGCGCACTGCCGCGACGAATGTCGCACCCGGCATCGGCCTGCGCGAGCAACTGCGCATCGCCGTGCGCGATCGCAGCTACTGGATGCTGCACCTGGGATTCTTCACCTGCGGCGTGCACATCGCGTTCCTGGTCACGCACCTTCCGAGCGAGATCGCGTTGTGCGGATTGCCGGCCAGCGTTTCGGCGGTGTCGCTCGCGCTTATCGGTCTGTTCAACGTCGGTGGAAGCCTGGCTGCCGGCTGGCTCGGGCAACGCTTCCGCATGAAGCATCTGCTGGCGGCGATGTACGCCAGTCGCGCGGCACTGATCGCGATCTACCTGGTCTCGCCGCCGACGCCGCTGACGTTCTTCCTGTTCTCCGCAGGCCTCGGCCTTACCTGGCTGGCGACCGTGCCGCCGACCGCGGGCCTTGTCGGCAAGCTGTTCGGGCCGCGGTATCTGGGCACGCTGTTCGGGCTCACCTTGTTGTCGCACCAGCTGGGCGGCTTCTTCGGCGCGTGGGTGGGGGGCCTGGTGCTGGAGCGCTTCGGCGACTACAGCTGGATGTGGTACGCCGACATGGCGCTGGCGCTCCTGGCCGCCATCGCCAACCTTCCCATCCGCGAAGCCGTGCCGATGCCGGCTCGCGCACAACCGCAGGCGCAGGCGACATGACGACGCACGCTCCAATCAACCTTGCCGACAAGCTCGCCACGTTCGACGAACACTGGCAGCCGCGCACCGTGGCCACGTTCAACGGCCACGACATCATGGTGGTGAAGGTGAAAGGCGAGTTCGTCTGGCACTCGCACGCCGACACCGACGACCTGTTCCTGGTGCTGCGCGGACGCATCCGCATCGAACTGCGCGATGGCGTTGTCGAACTCGGCCCGGGCGAGCTGTTCGTCGTGCCGCGCGGCATGGAGCATCGGCCGGTCGCCATCGAGGAAGCGCACCTGATGCTGATCGAACCCACCGGCACGCCGAACACGGGGGATGCGGCGACGGCGGCGACGCGTCGGGTGGTTTAATCGACCCGCCGACTTATCACTTGCAGATCTTCTGATCAATGCGATTTTTTCTCAGTCGTTTCAGGCGCTTTTGACTGAGACTTTTTCGCAGAATGCGGCTGCGGCGACGTGCCGTGCATCAGAGGACGCGAAGATGAAAGCCGTCATTCCCCTCTCCATCGCCGCGCTGTTGCTGGCCGCATGCCAGGCCGCCAGCGCGCAATCGACTACGGGCGCCCTGCGTTTCGGGGCCGCGCTCGTGGAGTCCACCAGTGGGCCCTCCTCGAGCCCCGGCGTCACCTCGACCGGCGAGGCGCCGCATCGGGCGACCGAGCAGACGCTCGACGTTCCCGCCCCCACCCGCTCCGAGCTGCTGGACTACTTCATCGCCACGCGCCACGACGCGGGCATCGACGCACGCGAACTGCGACTGTTCACCCTAACGTACCTGTAGCCGCCCAGGCGCCGCGGCTCCGTGGCCGGCGCGACTGGCCGCCTCAGGCGGCGTCGGCCTTCGCGCAGGCCGCGCAGACGCCGTGCACTTCCAGCGTCTGCGCCTGCGGAGTAAAGCCGAGTTCGCGGGCGCGGCGGTCGAGCGTCTCGACGATGCGCTCGTCTTCCAGTTCCGTCGCCGACTGGCAGCGGTCGCAGATCAGGAATGGCACCGCGTGCTGCGCCGAACCCGGGTGATGGCAACCGACGAAGGCGTTGATCGACGCGAGCTTGTGGATGAAGCCGTGTTCAAGGAGGAAATCCAGCGCGCGATACACCGTCGGCGGCGCCGCGGCATCGTGCGTGGCCTTCATCTGGTCGAGCAGTTCATAGGCCTTCACCGGCCGGCCCGCGTCGGCGATCAGGCGCAGCGCATGCGCACGGATCGGCGTGAGGCGAAGGCCGCGCGCCTCGCACGCGCGCTCGACCTCGTGCACGAAGGCAGCGCCGTCGTGGACGTGGTGCGAGGGGTCGGTGCAGGCGTGATGCTGGCTCATGTCGTGTTCCCGCGGGCGGGTAATGCCGATTTAGGCGCCAGCGGGCACTTTTGCAAGGGCCGCGTCGATGCGCGCCAGCGCCTCGCCCTGCCCCGCCAGGTACACGGTGTGCGAGATGTCCGGCGACACCTGCGTGCCGGTGATGGCCACGCGCAGCGGCTGTGCGACCTTGCCCATGCCGATGCCAAGCGCTTCGGCGGTGGCGTGGAGCGCCTGCGAGACCGCATCGGCGCTCCACTGCGGCAAGCCAGCCAGACGCTCGCGGGCATCGGCCAGCGGCGCACGCGCGGCGGCCGTCAGATGCTTGGCGACGGCGGCATCGTCGTACTGCGTGAGCGGGCCGAACCAGACGGCGGCGCGTTCGGCCATTTCCTTCAGCGTCTGCACGCGATCGCGCAGCGCGACCACGATGTCGGCAGCCGCAGGTCCCCTCGCCGCGTCCAGTCCCTGCGCATGCAGGTGCCACTGGAGGTGCTTGGCCACGTCGCTGGGATCGTCGTTCTTCAGGTACTGCTGGTTGAGCCAGCCCAGCTTCGCCGGATCCATGCGCGAGGCCTTCGCGTTCACGTCCTTCAGGTCGAACAGCTGCGTCATCTGCGCGATGGAGAAGATCTCCTGGTCGCCATGCGACCAGCCCAGGCGCACGAGGTAGTTCAACAGCGCGTGCGGCAGGTAGCCCATCTCGCGGTACTGCATGACGTCGGCCGCGCCCGTGCGCTTGGACAGCTTGGCGCCTTCCGGGTCCAGGATCATCGGCAAATGCGCGAAATGCGGCACGACGGCGCCGAGCGCGCGATAGATGTTGATCTGGCGCGGCGTGTTGTTGACGTGGTCGTCGCCGCGCACGACATCGGTGATGCCCATGTCCAGATCGTCCACGACCACCGCGAAGTTGTAGGTCGGGTAGCCGTCGGAGCGGAAGATGACGAGGTCGTCCAGCTCGGTGTTGGCGAACTCGATGGTGCCCTTCACCTTGTCATCCCACGTCACCACGCCATCGACGGGATTCTTGAAGCGGATGACGCGGTTGGGATCGTCGCGGAAGCCTTCGTTGCGCTCGCGATACGCGCCGTTGTAGCGCGGCTTGTCGCCTGCGGCCATGGCCTTCTCGCGCATGGCCTCGAGCTCTTCCTTCGTCTCGTAGGCGTAGTACGCGGTGCCGGCGGCCACCATCTGTTCGGCGACGGCGCGGTAGCGGTCCAGGCGCTGCGTCTGGAAGATCGGGCCCTCGTCATAGCCCAGGCCCAGCCACTCCATAGCCTCCAGGATGGCATCGATGGCCGCCTGCGTGCTGCGTTCGCGGTCGGTGTCCTCGATGCGCAGGACGAACTCGCCGCCACGACGGCGGGCCTCCAGCCAGCAGTACAACGCCGTGCGGGCGCCACCGATGTGCAGGTAGCCGGTGGGACTGGGGGCGAAACGGGTGCGGCAGCTCATCGGGGCGGCTCGGAACGGCGGGGACCGGCGATTTTACCGGACCGCGCGCGATGCGGCCGGATTGCGCGCCCAGGCCCTAGAATTGCCCCATGGCAACCCTCTTCATCTCCGACCTCCACCTCGACGCCGAGCGTCCCCGGATCACCGAACTGTTCGGCCAGTTCATCCGCGCCGATGCGCGCCACGCGGACGCGCTGTACATCCTGGGCGACCTGTTCGAGGCCTGGGTCGGCGACGACGATCCGTCCGACACCGGCGCCTTCGTCGCCAGCGAACTGCATGCGCTGCAGGCCTCCGGCGTGCCGGTGTTCTTCATCCGCGGCAATCGCGACTTCCTGCTGGGCGAGGATTTCGCCCGCAGGGCCGGCATGCGCATCCTCCCCGACCCGTCGGTGGTGATGCTCTACGGCGAACCGACGCTGATCATGCACGGCGACACGCTGTGCACGGACGATGTGGCTTACCAGCAGTTCCGCGCGCAGACGCGCAATCCGCAGTGGCAGGCGCAGTTCCTCTCGCAGCCGCTCGCGGCACGCGTCGCGTTCGCGCAACAGGCGCGTGCGGCCAGCCGCGCGCACCAGAGCGGCCTTGCGAAGCAGGGCACGATGGAGACCATCACCGATGTCTCGCCGGCGACGGTGCACGGCACGTTCGGCCGCTACGGAATCGAGCGCATCGTCCACGGGCACACGCATCGCCCGGCCGTGCACGAACTCATGGTCGGAGGCCGTCCGTGCGAACGCATCGTGCTCGGCGACTGGTACGACCACGGCTCGGTGCTGCGGGTGGATCGCAAAGGGTTCGAGTTGCGCGGGTTGGCGATGAAGTGAACGCGTCGCCCACAGCGGGAACGGCCTAACCCGCCAGCTTTTCCAGCGCCTCAAGCTCCTCCGGCCCGAATCCCGCCGCGCTGCGCGCCTCGTGGTTGAACGGGCCATGCAACACGGCCCGCGCGTACTCGGCCAGCAGTTCCCGAAAGCGCGCCGCAGGTTCCACGCCCGCGCGCTCGCAATACCAGCGGAACCAGCGCGAACCTGCGGCGACGTGCGCCACTTCCTCGCGCAGGATCACTTCGAGGATGGCGACTGTCGCCTCATCCCCCATCGAACGCAGCTTCACGATCATGCCCGGCGTGACATCCAGCCCGCGCGCTTCCAGCACGCGCGGCACCAGCGCCATGCGTGCAAGGCCATCATGCGCGGTCTTCTCGGCCATTTCCCACAGGCCGTTGTGCGCGTCGAAATCGCCGTAGTCGTGGTTGAATTCGCGCAGGCGCGTGCGCAACAGATCGAAATGGCGGGCTTCGTCGCTCGCGACGCCCACCCAGTCGACATAGAACTCGCGCGGCAAGCCACGGAAGCGGTACACCGCATCCCAGGCCAGGTCGATGGCGTTGAATTCGATGTGCGCGATCGCATGGATGAACGCGGCACGGCCATCCTTGCTGCCGAAGCCGCGTCGGGGCAGATCGCGCGGATGCACGAGCAGCGGCCGTTCGGGGCGGCCCGGCATGCGGATCGCCTCCGGTGCCGGCGCGTCATCGGGAATCGTCAGTTCGCCGCGTGCGAAGGCTTCCGCCGTTGCGAACGTCGCGGCAAGCTTCGCCTCCGGCGTGGCCGCGTCGAGGCAGGCACGCGCGGCGTCGAACAGCGACGTCATGGCCTCAATGCGCGGCGGGATCGGCCGGCGAGCAGCCCCAGCCGTCGGCGAAACCGCCGAAGGTTTCGGCCAGCTCGCCCAGTTCGCGTTCCAGCGCTGTAATCGCCGCGTGCGACGGCGCCATCACGCGCACGACGCACACCTGCCACACGTCTTCCTCGTCGACTTCCGGCTCGTCCACGGTCACCAGTGGTTTGTCCGCCGCGGCGGCGGCGAACGCCTCCGCCTGCGATTCGTCGTCGAAGACGTGGAAGAACTCGATGGGACGCTCGAGCGACAGGTCGTCGCCATCGTCGAGCATGCGAAGCAGCACCTCGCCGTTCTCGTCGTCCGGAATCATCGCCCGCTGCAGTTCGCGCATCTCACGCCCTCCGCGTCTTCTTCGCTTCGTCGGAACGCAGTTGCTGGATGCGTTCGAAATAGCCCGGTTCGATGCCGGTGACGTATTCGCCGTTGAAGCACGAGGAATCGAAGGCGTCGATGCGGTGCTTCGGGCCGGAAACGGCTTCCTCCAGGTCGGAAAGGTCCTGGTAGATCAGCCAGTCCACGCCGAGCAGCTTCTCGACTTCCTCATCGGTGCGACCGTGCGCGACCAGCTCCTCCGCCGAGGGCATGTCGATGCCGTACACGTTGGGATGACGCACGGCCGGCGCAGCGGAGGCCAGGTACACCTTGCGCGCGCCCGCATCGCGGGCCATCTGCACGATCTGCTTGGACGTGGTGCCGCGCACGATGGAGTCGTCCACCAGCAGCACGACGCGGTTGCGGAATTCCAGCGGAATCGGATTGAGCTTGCGACGCACCGACTTCGCGCGCTCACCCTGCCCCGGCATGATGAAGGTGCGGCCGACGTAGCGGTTCTTGATGAAGCCTTCGCGATACTTCACGCCGATGACATTGGCGATTTCCAGCGCGGCGTCGCGCGAGGTATCGGGAATCGGAATGACGGTGTCGATGTCATGGTCCGGACGCAGGCGCAGGATCTTCTCGCCGAGCTTCTGGCCCATGCGCATGCGTGCCTTGTGCACGGACACCTCGTCCATCATCGAGTCCGGACGCGCGAAGTACACGTACTCGAAGATGCACGGCGTGTGCTGGCGTGGTTCGGCGCACTGGCGCGTGAACAGCTCGCCCCGCGGCGTGATGACGATGCCCTCGCCCGGGCGCACGTCGCGCACGCGTTCGAAGCCGAGCAGGTCCAGCGCAACGGATTCGGACGCGACGGCATATTCATCCTGGCCGCCGGTATTGCGCTTGCCAAGCACCAGCGGACGGATGCCGTTGGGGTCGCGGAACGCCACCAGCCCCAGGCCCAGCACCGTCGCCACCACGGCGTAACCGCCGATGCAGCGGCGATGCACGCCTTCGACCGCGCGGAAGGCAGCGTCGGGGTTCAGCGCCTTCGTCGCGTCCAGCTCGTGCGCGAACACGTTGAGCAGGACTTCCGAATCCGATTCGGTATTGACGTTGCGGCGATCCTGTTCGAACACCTCGCGACGCAGCGTGTCGGTGTTGATCAGGTTGCCGTTGTGCGCCAGCGCGATGCCGAACGGCGAGTTCACGTAGAACGGCTGCGCTTCGTCGGAGCCTTCGCTGCCGGCGGTGGGATAGCGGCAATGCGCGATGCCGACGCGGCCTTCCAGCAGCAACATCGAGCCTTCGTCGAACACGTCGCTGACAAGCCCGTTGCCCTTGTGCACGCGCAGCTTGCTGCCGTTGGCGGTGGCGATGCCGGCAGCGTCCTGGCCGCGATGCTGCAGCACCGTCAGGCCGTCGTAGAGCTGCGCCGCGACGTCGTTGTGGCCGACGATACCGAGAATGCCGCACATGGTGATGAGTCCTGCTGTGAAGTTGTGTGTTGCCGCGGGCCTTCAGGCCTCGCTCACCGGTGCCGGCAATGCCGGCGCGGTGTCCGGCGTCGCCGCCGGGTGAAGATCCGAGTGCTCCGTCGGCACGCGACCGTCGAGGTCGACATGCTCGGCGGCCCACTCCGGCAGCCATGCGCGCATCCACTGCGCGCCCGGTACGAACACCGGGACGACCTGCGAGCGCTGCCATTGCGGTTCGCGCGGCATCGCCGTCAAACCCGCCAGCAGCACCAGCACGCAGGCGACGAACGCACCGCGTGCGATGCCCAGCGCCAGCCCGAGCATGCGGTCCAGCCCGGAAAGCCCGACCGACTGCACCAGCTTGCGCACCAGCCAGCCGACCAGGCCGACTACCACCAGCACGCCGATGAAACACAGCGCATAACCGCCAAAGAGCTCGCCGGCGCCTATCTCACCGTCGCCGGAGAGCATCAGGCCGACGTCGGCGCCGAAATGGAACGCGGCCCATCCGGCCAGCACCCACGCCACCAGCGAGGCGAGCACGCCGACGAAGCCACGCATCAGCCCGAACAGGGCCGAGACCGCAACCACCGCCAGCAGGACCCAGTCGATCGCGCCCATGCGCTAGCCCACGGCCCACATGGGGTCAGGGATGCGGGCGGACAATGCCGCTCACGCCCAGTTTCGACGCGACCTGCGCTTTCAGCTGGTCGGCCAGGTCGCGGCTGGCGACGGGGCCGACGCGGACGCGGTTGAGCACCCCCTTGTCCGTACGGACCTGTTCGACGAAGGCGCTGAAACCGGCCGAGCGCGCGCGGTCGCGCAGCTTGACGGCCTCTTCGGCGCTGCCGAAGGCGCCCAGCTGCACGGCGAAACCCGTGGCCGCGGCAGCCGGGGTGCTCGCGCGCGGGGCGGCGGGCTGCGGCGCGGGCGCGGCGGGCTTCTCGACCGGCTTCTCAACCTTGGCCACCGGCTTTTCGACCGGGGCGGCGGGCTTCGGCGCCGGCTTGGCGGGTTCCTGCGGCGGGAGCGCGACCGGCGTCTTCGAGCTCGAATCGGGCAGCGCCTCGGGCGCCGAGACGGACGCCGTCTGCGCCGGGACGGGCTGCGGAGCGCTGGCGACGGGCTCGGCCGCCTCGGCGTCCAGCACGACGACCTTGGCGCCCACATCGCTGCGCACACGGCCGGACTGGAGGCGCGCGGCCTCCGCTTCGGCCTGCGTCGCGAACGGGCCGATGCGCACGCGGTGCAGCGTGCGGCCGTTGCCCGGTACGGATTCCTGGTAGGCGGCCAGCTGCGCGCCCTGCAGTGCCTTGACGACGCGGTCGGCGTCGGCGGTGCTGGCGTAGCTGCCGAAGCTCACGGCGAAGTTGCCGCCGCCCGTGGCGGCCGGCATCGCGCCCTGCACCGGCGCGGCCGGCGTGGTCGCGGTGGTGTCGACGGTCGGGAGCGTGTCGGCGGCGTCCGGATTGGCGTTGGCATCGGCGTTCATGCCGACCGCCCCGCCGCTGGGCGCCTGGCCCGGGCTCACCAGCGGGAGCTCGCGGGTTTCGAAGTCGCCTTCCGGCGCCTTGGGCAGTTCCAGCGGGACATTGGACGCCCCGCTTTCGGGCGCCGGCCCCTTGATCAGCATCGGCAGGAAGATCACCGCCAGTGCGATCAACACGACCGCACCGATGACGCGCTGTTTCAGGGCAGGTTCCATCGGTTCTCGTTTACCGCAGGCGGATCGCCGCGCGAATTATACCCTCGCCATCCGTCGTCACCGGCTCGATGCCGGTCACGTTCAGTCGCGGTCGAGCGATGCCAGCGCGCTCGCGGCGGTATGGAAGGAGCCGAACACCAGCACGCGATCGCCCGGCTGCGCCCGAGCACGCACGGCGTCGAGCGCCTGTGCGACCGTCGCATGGCGAGTGGCGTCCGCCGCTGCCGTGCCTGCCAGGCGCGCCGCGAGCCCGTCGACATCGCCGCCGCGCGGGCCGGCATCGGGCAGTCCGGCCAGATGCCACTGGTCCACGACAGGCGCCAGGGCCTGCGCGACGCCCGCGACATCCTTGTCGGACAGCGCGGCGTACACGGCGATCACGCGCCCCGCCGCCGGTGCGGCGCGCAGCCAGTCGGCCAGCGCGCGCGCGGCCTGCGGGTTGTGGCCGACGTCGATGACGATTTCCGCGCCGTCGCGTTCGAACCGCTGCAACCGGCCACCGACATGCGCGCTGGCGATGCCGTCGGAATACGCCCCCTGCGGGAGCGGCCTGGGACGCTTCTTCAACGAGCGCAGCGCCGCCACGGCCACCGCGGCATTGCGCAGCTGCACGGGCGCGGCGAGCTGCGGAACAGGCAGTTCCAGCCGCTTGCCGATCTCGCGCCACCGCCAGCGTGCGGGCAGCGTGTTTCCGTCGGCATCGAGCGAGGACGGCAACGGTTCGAAGAAGAAATCATTGGCGATGCGCCACGTCGGCGCGCCGATGCGGTACGCGTGCCCGAGCACGCTCGACGGCGGATCGTTGTCGCCCAGCACCAGCGGCTTCCACGCACGCGCGATGCCCACTTTTTCCGCGCCGATCTGCTCGCGGTCCTCGCCCAGGTAATCCTGGTGGTCCAGATCGACCGTGGTGATCACCGCGACGTCGGCATCGACGATGTTGGTCGCATCCAGGCGTCCGCCGAGGCCGACTTCCAGGATCGCCAGGTCCAGCTTCGCGCGTTCGAACAGCCACAACGCGGCGAGCGTGCCGTATTCGAAGTAGGTCAGCTGCGTGTCGCCACGCGCGGCTTCGATCGCCTCGAAGGCTTCGATCAACGCCGTGTCGGACACGTCGGCGCCATCGATGCGCACGCGCTCGTTGTACGCCAGCAGGTGCGGCGAGGTGTACGCACCGACCTTCCACCCCGCCGCGCGCGCGATGGACTCGACGAACGCGACCGTCGAGCCCTTGCCGTTCGTCCCGCCGACCGTGATCACCGCTTTGCCCGGCTTGCCGAGCTTCAGCGCCCGGGCGACCACGCGGATGCGTTCGAGCCCCATGTCGATGGACCTGGGGTGGATGCGTTCGATGTAGTCGAGCCAGTCGGGGAGCGTGCGGGTCATGCGCGCATTATCGCCGGTGCTTGCGCCGGGCGGGCGCCTTCATGTCCGGACAGGCCCGGCGGACATCACAGCGCCCGATGCACCGCCTCACCAAAGAACGCCGTGTGGTGGCTGCAGTCGTTCAGGCGCACCACTTCCAGATGATCCACATCCGGGCCTTCGAGCAGGTTGATCGTCGTGGGCGCCTGGCGGAAGGTCCACAGCCGCGCGAACGGAATGCCCAGCACGTGGCACAGCAGCACGCGGTTCACCGCATCGTGCGCGACGACTAGCAGCGTATCGCTCGCGCCCAACCCTCCGGCGGCGCGCGCGAATGCCGGCCATGCGCGATCGAACACGTGCTGCAGCGACTCGCCTTCCGGCATCAGCACTTCGTGCGGCGTGTCGCGCCAGGCCTGCAGGCGTTCGGGGTCGCGTTCGCGGATTTCGGTGGCGAGCAGGCCTTCCCACGTACCGTGCGCGATTTCCATCAGGCCCGGATCGAGCGTCAGCGGCATGTCACGGTCGCCCAGCGCGAACTCCGCCGTCTGCCTTGCACGCCCCAGCGGCGAGGCGACGGCGCGGGTGATGGGCACCTCGCGCAGACGCGCGCCCAGCGCACGCGCCTGTCCGATACCGACCTCGGACAGCGGAATGTCTTCCTGCCCCTGGTAGCGACCTTCGGCGTTCCAGGGCGTTTCGCCGTGACGAGCGAGCAGAATGCGCATGTTCGGATCCGTGTGGGGAGCGGCCGACGGAGGCGTCGCGCCGAATGCCCCAGCCTAGCAAAAGCGCAGGCCCGCACAACGGTTGCACTGGCAACCGCCGCGCGCCTGCGGGACGATGCGCGCTTCACCCACGGAGCGACAGCAATGCCACAGGTCAAAGGCGAGTTCGATGTGAAGCGCACGCCGGAAGGCGGTTTCGATCTCGGCGGCGGCGCGGTCGCCGGCCACTTCCGCTTCGACAAGCAGTTCCACGGCGCGCTCGACGCGACGGGCATCGTGCACATGCTCGCGGTCGGCACGCGGGTCGATGGGTCGGCGGCTTACGTGGCGGTGGAACGCATCGACGGCACGCTCGACGGCCTGCGCGGCGCGTTCCTCACACAGCACAGCGGCACGCTGGATCGCGGCGCGCCTGCGCTGTCGGTGACGGTGGTGCCGGATTCGGCGACGGACGAACTCGAAGGCCTGCGCGGACGGATCCAGATCGACATCGTCGAAGGCAAGCACTTCTACACGTTCGATTACGAAATCGCGGAAGGCTGATTCGCTACAGGCCGGCCGCCTTCCGGTACTCCCGCAGCGCCTCGTAGAGGGTGAACGCCGTCGGCTGGAAGTGCATGTTGTCGCGCTGCAGGTTCGGTTCGTGGAACTCCAGGAGCGCGAGCTTGCGCCACCCTTCGCGAGCCTCGTCCTTCGACGGAGTTGCGTGGCGCAACCACAACAACAGAACCCTCGCATCGTCGGGAAACTGGCGATGCGCCTGGTTCAATTGCGCGACATCGCCCGGCGTGGGCGTCGCGCCGGGCCTGAAGACATCGTTCAATCTGCTGGCGGCGAAGTCGGCGTCGCCATAACGCGACCAGCCCAGTTCATCACTTTCTTCCAGCGCGGGATCGTCCACGCGGGCTTGCATCGCGGCCAGCAGCCGCAGGGCCGCGATGTCGCCCGCCTTCGAACGGGCGCGGTCGTCGAGCTGTTTCGAATGGGCGACCAGCAGGTCCTGTGCAGGCGCGAGGTCGAGATCGATCGCGGTGACCACCAGGACTCTGGCCAATGCAGCGTTTGCAGGCAGCGCCCGGCCTTCGATGGCGAACCCGCAGGCGCTCATGCGCTGCTTCCACACGTCACGGGTGGCGTCCTTGCCTGCATCTGGATCTGTCATCGAGTCCGTCGGCAGCGCGGCTTCCCGCCCGAACGCAGGACGCAGGCATTCCAGCTGCGCGGACATCTCGCCAGACGACGTCTTCGCATTGGCAGCGGCGTTGGCCATCGCAAGCAACGCACGACCGCGATCATGGCCGACGCCGAATCGCACCGAATTCTCCAGCGCCGCGTCCAGATCGGCTGAAGCACCGGTCGTCCTGAACCGGCGCAGCGCCTCGGCATGCGTCCGCAGTACCGGCTCGCCCCACAGATCCTTCAGCGAATTTTCCAGCTGCCCGTATCGTGACGTGGAGCGATCCATCATCGCGAATGCTTGCGCGTCGTCGCCAAGCTTCAGATGGCAATAGGCGGCCAGCATCGGCATGTACGAGCCGAACAGCCCCGCTGCGTCCACTCGCTTCCATGCATCCAGCGCTTTCGCGCAGTCATCCCGGCGCGTGTAGTCGTACGCGAGTTCCAGCAGCGCGAGATCGTTGTGCCTGCTGAGTTCGTACGCACGCTGATGCAGCCGGAACGATTCATCCGGTTGCTGGGTGAACAACACGTTCCCAAGCGCGAAGAGCGATTTCCAGTCGTTCTGGTCGGTGGCCGCGAGAAAGCGCTCGAGCGCGCGGTCCGGATCGCCGTCCAGATAGTCCGCGGTTGCGGCCGGCTGCACGTCGACCAACGCCTGCCCGGCGCTGGCCAGTTGTGCCTCGAGCTTGTCGACAGCGGCGGCCGTTGCCGGGAACGGGCCAAACACACAGCACAGGAGTGCACTTGCGATGAAAGCGCGCGTTGAGTTGCAAATCCAGAGCGCTGGGTTCACTACCGGCAATCCTTGCGGGAAACGAGGACGCGAAGTCTAGCGCAGCCTCAACGCTTCTCTGCCACGCCCATCTCCTGAAGCAACTGCGGCGCCGGGAACACCTCCTGCATGATCCAGCGCATATAGCGCTGGTCGACCGCGATCATGCGCGTCATCGCCGGGTCGAAGACCCAGTTGCTGCTCACCGATTCCCAGTTGCCGTCGAACGCCAGGCCCACGAGCTTGCCGTGGGCGTCGAGCACGGGCGAGCCGGAGTTGCCGCCGGTGATATCCAGATCCGACAGGAAATTCACCGGCACCGTCTTGAGCTTCTTGTCGGCCAGCCCGCCATAGTTCTTCGCGGCGATCGCGTCGAGCAGAACCTGCGGCGCGTTGAACGGCTCCTTGCCCGTCGCCTTCGCCGCCACTTCCTCGAGTCGCGTGAACGGAACCTGCTTGGTGCCATCGGTCTTCGTGTAACCCATCACGTTGCCGAAGGTGATGCGCAGGGAGGAGTTCGCGTCGGGATACACCGACTGCCCCTTGCTGTTCTTGTAGTCGGCCACGGCCTGCAGGTACAGCGGACGCGCCAGAAGCGCATCGCCCGCGCGCGCCTTGCCTTCCTGCTCCAGCTGCAACACGGTCGGCATGATCGCCACGGCGAACTGCACCGCCGGATCCTTGCTCTTCTCGAACGCGGCCTTGTCGGTGGTCATCAGCGACACACGCTGTTCGGTGCGACCGAGCTTCGTCTTCGAAAGCTTGTCGAGCGCCGCCTGGATCGCCTTCTCGTCGTTGCCGCCGAGCCACTTGTCGAGCGCGGGCACGCGCTGGGAATCGGGAAGCTTCAGGTATTCGCGCAGCCAATACGCCTGCAACTCGCGATCCATCGCCGGGACGTAGCGGCGTTCCATCTGGCGCATCGCACCTTCGATCGTCGGGCGATCGCGTTCCTGGTAACCCTGCTCGCGATCGGCATCGGGCTTGGCGCGTTCGAGCGCGAAGCGATACAGCTGCGTCGCCGCGCCCAGCGTGCCGGTGCTGCGCAGCTGCCCGAAGACGAGGTCGCGTTCACGATGCGTGCGCGCCGCTTCGTCCAGTGCGACGAGCTTGTTGTGTGCGGCGATGGCCGCCTCGCCCTGCGCGCCCTGCCCGCGCAGCCAGTCCAGTACCGCCGTTTCCTCGGCTTGCTTCTTCTGCGCCGCGCCGATGCGCTTGAAGCCTTCCAGCTGGCCATCGTAGTTCTTCATCACGTTCTGCCAGCCTCGAATGGTGCTGGCGTAACGCACGGCGATGTCGGGGTTCTTGCTGCCTTCGCGTTGCACCAGTGCGACCAGACGCTTGTAGTGCTCGCCGATGGTCGGATACGTCCAGTTCGCGGTTTCGTCGAACTCCTCGGCCAGCGCGTAACGCGCGGTGCGGCCCGGGTAGCCGGCGACCATCACGAAGTCGCGTTCGCCCAGCGGTTTGTCGGCGAGTTGGAGATGATGCTTGGGCTGGTAGGGAACGTTGTCAGCAGAGTACGCAGCCGGCTTGCCGTCGCGGCCAACGTAGGCGCGATAGAACGCGAAATCGCCGGTGTGGCGCGGCCACGTCCAGTTGTCCACTTCACCGCCGTAATTGCCGATGCTGCCGGGAGGCGCATAGACCAGGCGGACATCCTTGATCTCGAGGTTGCGGAACAGTCGATAGCTGTTGCCACCGGAGAAGCTGTAGAGGCGGCAGCGGAAACCGGCTTCCCGTTCGCACGAGGCGACAAGCTGCTTTTCGATTTTCTCAAGCGCATGCGTGCGGCCCAGCGCGTCGGGCGCGGCGGCGATGGCCTCGTGCACCTGTTTGGTGACGTCCTGGATGGTGTCCAGCGCATAGATGCGCGCGTTCGGACCGGCCGAAACTTCCTGCGACTGCGTGGCGGCGTTGAAGCCGTCCTGCATCAGGTTCTTCTCGGGCGTGGAATTGAGCTGGATCGCGCCGTACGCGCAGTGATGGTTGGTGACCACCAGCCCCTGTGGCGACACGAAGCTTGCGGTGCAACCGCCCAGTGACACGACGGCGGCCATCGGATCGCCGGTGAGATTGGCCAGCTGCGAAGGATTGAGCTTCAGGCCGGCCTTCTTCAGCGGACCGGCGATCGCCGGCAACTGCTGCGGCACCCACATGCCTTCGGTGGCGTGCACCGCACCGGCCGCGACCATCGCGCCGAGTCCACATCCGATACCAACCGCCAGCCCCGCAAGACGCATGCGCCGCTCCTGTCCTGTTTGAAGTTCGAGTCTAGCCCGCGTTTGCGAAACGAAACCATGCTGCGGTGCGGCGCGATCTGGCGGCTCGCCGTGCACGATGCCTGTTCATGCATGCGTCGAGCCGCCCGCATCAGCAAAGCGGTGAGTCAATCACTCCGCCGGCAGTTCCATTTCCTTCAGCAGGTGCGGCGCCGGATACACCTTCGCCAGCAGCCAGCGCAGGTAACGCATGTCGACGTGGATCGCGCGCTTGAAGCGCGGGTCGAACATCCAGCTTGCGCTCACTGCTTCCCAGTTGCTGTCGAAGTTCAGGCCGATGAGCTTGCCCTGCGCGTCCAGCACGGGCGATCCGGAGTTGCCGCCGGTCGTGTCGAGGTTGGTCAGGAAATCGACCGTCTGCGTGCCAAGGCTTGGTTCAGTGGTGGTGCCAAAATCGCCCTTCGCGATCGCATCGCGCAACGCCTTCGGTGCGTCGAACGGATCTTCGCCGGTGTTCTTTTCAACGATGCCCTGCACCGTGGTGAGCGGCCGGTAATGCACACCGTCGCGCGGGTCCATCGCACTGATGCGGCCATAGCTCACGCGCAGCGTGGAGTTGGCATCCGGATACACGGCGCGCCCTTGCGCCTTGCGGAAGGCGATCAGCGCGCGCATGTAGGCCGGACGCAGGCGCAGCAGTTCTCCGGCGCTGGCCTTGGCCTCGTCGTCCAGGCGCAGCAGCGCGGGCATCAGCGTGCCGGCGGCCTGCAGCAGCGTGTCCTTCGATGCGGCGAGCGCCGCGCGATCGGACTGCATCGCGGCCAGGCGGTTGGCTTCCTCGCTCAGCTGCGTGCCGGCGTACATCGCGTCCAGCTTCTGCTTCAGCTGCGCCGGCGTGGTGCCGAACACGGCGTCGAATTCTGCGACGTGCTGCGTCGCCGGCAGTGCCTGGTACTGCGTCAGCAGTTCGGTCAGAAGCGCCTTCTCCACCTGCGGCGCGTAGCGGCGCTGCGCCTGCTTCAACTGGCCGGTGATCAACACTTCGTCGCGTTGCTGGTAGCCGGTCTCGCGCTGCGCATCGGCCTTGATGCGTTCGTTCGCCAGGCGCTGCACGGTGATCGCCGCGCGCAGCAGCTGCGTCTGCGACTGGATCAATGCGATGAGCTGGTCGCGGTCGCGCGTGGCGACGCCGGAATCGAGCACCGCCTGCGCGGCGGCGATGTCGGCGCGCGTCGCGGCGGCATCGGGCTGCTTGTCGAGCCAGGCGAACATCGCCGTTTCGTCCTCGCGGCGAACGCGTGCGGCATCGCTGCGGCGCAGGCCATCGAGTTCGCCCTGCGCTCGCTTGAGGTTGTTCTTCAGGCTGCGCACCTGCGAGGCATAGGCGACCCGCGCGGCTTCGTCCTTCGCGGCCGTGCCTTCGATCACGTCGATCATCTGCTGGTACACGGCCACGCGCGAGGGCAGCTGCCAATCGATCTGGTTCGCGAATTCCGACGCCATGCGGTGGCGGAACGTCACGCCCGGGTAACCGGCGAGCATCGCGAAATCGCCTTCCTTCACGTTGCGCGTGGACACCTGCAGGTGAGCCGGCGGCACGTAGGGCACGTTGTCGGGCGAATAGTCGGCCGGCTTGCCGTCGCGGCCAACATAGGCGCGAAGCAGCGTGAAATCGCCCGCGTGGCGCGGCCAGACGAAGTTGTCGACTTCGCCGCCGAAGTTGCCGATGGCGTTCGGCGGCGCGTAGACCAGGCGCACGTCGCGCAGTTCGAGCTGGCGCACGAGGTAGAAGTCGGTGCCGTAATACATGTTGGCGACGCTGCAGCGCGTGCCGGGCTCGCGCTCGCATTCGGCGACGGCCGCCTTGGTCGCGGCGTCCACCGCGTCGAAGTACGCGCGGCCCTGCTTGCCGACGGCGCCCGCGAGGATGCGGTCGGTGATGCGGTCGAACCCGGTGGTCACCAGTACGCGGTAATCGGGATTGGCCGGCAATTCACCTGCGCGATCGGCGGCGATGTAGCCGTCCTGGATCAGGTCCCGCCCCGGCCTGGAGTTGTACTGGATCACGCCGAAGGCGACGTGGTGGTTCGTCAGCACCAGGCCGTCCTTCGAGACGAAGGCACCGCTGGCGCCGCCGACCTTCACCACCGCGTTCATCGGCGGTTTCGCCAGCTCGGCCAGGTCGCGGGCGTTGCCCTTGAAGCCGGCGGCCTTGAGCTGGCCGGCGATGTCGGGCAGCTGGGAAGGCATCCACATGCCTTCATCGGCGTAGGCCGCGCTGTTCAGGCCCAGGGCCAGCGGGATGGAAACGGAAAGGCTCAACAGACGGCGGCGCATGGTCGGGCTCGGGTTCTTCACGGCTCGGGGAGCCGGCGACGATAGGACAAGCCTGCCGCCTGCGGCAAACCGGGCAACCGGTCAAGGTCCGGCTGCCGCGTATAATTCGCGCTTCTTTACCGCCAGTCCGCGGACGAATCCCACATGACGCAAATGATGAAAGCGCTGGTCAAGCGCGAAGCCGGCAAGGGCATCTGGATGGAAGAAGTGCCCGTCCCTTCGCCCGGCCCGAACGAGGTGCTGATCAAGCTGGAGAAGACCGCGATCTGCGGCACCGACCTGCACATCTACCTGTGGGACGAGTGGAGCCAGCGCACGATCAAGCCGGGCCTGGTGATCGGCCATGAGTTCGTCGGCCGCGTGGTGGAACTCGGCGCCGGCGTGACCGGTTACACGGTGGGCCAGCGCGTGTCGGCCGAAGGCCACATCGTCTGCGGCCATTGCCGCAACTGCCGCGCCGGTCGCCAGCACCTGTGCCCCAACACGACGGGCATCGGCGTGAACCGCAACGGCGCGTTCGCCGAGTACATCGTGATGCCGGCCAGCAACCTGTGGCCGATTCCGGACCAGATCCCGTCCGAGCTGGCCGCGTTCTTCGACCCCTACGGCAACGCCGCGCATTGCGCGCTGGAGTTCGACGTCGTCGGCGAGGACGTGTTGATCACCGGCGCCGGCCCGATCGGCATCATCGCCGCGGGCATCTGCAAGCACATCGGCGCGCGCAACGTCGTGGTCACCGACGTGAACGACTTCCGCCTGAAGCTCGCCGCCGACATGGGCGCCACGCGCGTGGTCAACGTCGCCAACACGTCGCTGAAGGACGTGATGGCCGACCTGCACATGGAAGGCTTCGACGTGGGCCTTGAAATGAGCGGCAATCCGCGCGCGTTCAACGACATGCTCGACTGCATGTACCACGGCGGCAAGATCGCGATGCTGGGCATCATGCCCAAGGGCGCGGGCGCCGACTGGGACAAGATCATCTTCAAGGGCCTCACCATCCACGGCATCTACGGCCGGAAGATGTACGAGACCTGGTACAAGATGACCCAGCTGGTGCTCAGTGGTTTCCCGCTCGGCAAGGTGCTCACGCATCAGTTGCCGGTCGATGATTTCCAGAAGGGCTTTGACCTGATGGAAGCGGGCAAGGCCGGCAAGGTCGTGCTGAGCTGGAACTGAGTGGAGCGCACATGAGCCTGACGCAACGCTACGAGCACACGCTCGAGGAAATCCGCGACGCCGGCCTGTTCAAGTCCGAGCGCATCATCACCTCACCGCAGTCGGCGGAAATCACGCTCGCCGACGGCCGCACGGTGCTGAACTTCTGCGCGAACAACTACCTGGGCCTGGCCGATCATCCCGACGTCATCGCCGCGGCGAAGGACGCGCTGGACACGCACGGCTTTGGCATGGCGTCGGTGCGCTTCATCTGCGGCACGCAGGACCTGCACAAGCAGCTGGAGAAGACCATCGCGGACTTCTTCGGCACGGAAGACACCATCCTCTACGCGGCCTGCTTCGACGCCAACGGCGGCCTGTTCGAGCCGTTGCTGGAGGAGAAGGACGCGATCATCTCCGACGCGCTGAACCACGCCTCGATCATCGACGGCGTGCGCCTGTGCAAGGCCAAGCGCTACCGCTATGCCAACTGCGACATGGCCGACCTGGAGAAGCAGCTCCAGCAGGCCAAGGCCGACGGCGCGCGCACGATCATGATCACCACCGACGGCGTGTTCTCGATGGACGGATTCATCGCGCCGCTGGACGAGATCACGCGCCTGGCGAAGCAGTACGGCGCGCTGGTGCACATCGACGAATGCCACGCGACCGGTTTCCTCGGCGCGAACGGCCGCGGCTCGGCGGAAGTGAAGGGCGCGATGGAGAAGATCGATATCTTCACCGGCACGCTCGGCAAGGCGATGGGCGGCGCGCTGGGCGGCTTCACGACCGCGAAGCGCGAGGTGATCGAACTGCTGCGCCAGCGTTCGCGACCGTATCTGTTCTCGAACTCGCTGCCGCCGCATGTGGTGGCCGCGGGCATCAAGGCGTTCGAGATGCTCTCGACCGCGGGCGATCTGCGCGAACGTCTGGCCGAGAACACCGCGTACTTCCGCGAGCAGATGACGAAGGCCGGTTTCGACATCAAGCCGGGCGTGCATCCCATCGCACCGGTGATGCTGTACGACGCACCGCTGGCGCAGAAGTTCGCCGCGCGACTGCTGGAGGAAGGCATCTACGCGATCGGCTTCTTCTTCCCGGTGGTCCCGCAGGGACAGGCGCGCATCCGTACGCAGATGTCGGCGGCGCATACGCGCGAACACCTGGATCGCGCGATCGCGGCGTTCATCAAGATCGGGCGCGAGCTGGGCGTGCTGAAGGATTGAGTCGCGCAGCGGCGAGGCAAAAGGAAAGGCCGGTCGATGACCGGCCTTTCTTTTTGGTGCGAGGAAGCGAGGGCTTACTTGGCCTTCGCTTCCGCCGCGACTTCCTTGCCCGCCGAAGCGGCACCGGCCGCAGCCGGCGCAGCACCGCTGTTCGCGCCCTTCGCCACGCGGAAACCGCGCGACTTCATCCAAGCGTCGAATTCCTCGGCCGTCATCTTCTTGCCGTTCTGCTGCATGTTGAAGCGGTACGGCGTGTTGTCGAACTGGGTCTTCGGCTTGTAGGCGTTCGGATCGAGATTGGCCGTCTCTTCCTTGGCCGGTTCAGCGGCCTTGGTTTCCTCGGCCTTCGCAGCCGGCGTCTTCTTGCCCGCGAACGCAACGTTCTGCGCCGCATCGAACCGCACCAGCGAATGCTCCGAGACCGGCGAGCGCACGCCCTCCACCTTCACTTGCGAACCGCTGTGCGCCGAAGCCGCGGCACTTACGAGGAGCAGCGAAACCGCCATCATCATCTTGTTCATTTCTGGTTATCCCCCACGACGAAGTTCGCGGCAGTTTAGGCCCGAACGTGGGGGTGTGCGCAAGCAGAAATGTCCGGAAAACAGTGATTTCCCACACATTCCTTTATTGATCTGCTATGCGACTTCACGAACCTTCCACGTGCACATTGCTGAATAGCGCTCCAGCCTCGGCCGCGGTGAGTTCACGCCACTTCCCTTTGGGCAATTCGCCGAGTGCGAGCGAACCGATTGCCACGCGCATCAGGCGCAACACGGCGATGTCGACCGCGGCGAGCAGGCGGCGGATCTGCCGATTGCGGCCTTCGTCCAGGACGATCTCGAGCCACGCATTGCGCTCGCCGCTGCGCAGCAGACGCACCGATGCGGCGCGCAGTCGTTCGCCTTCCGCTTCGACGCCATCGACAAGCCTGGCGAGCATGCGTTCGTCAGGCACGGAGTCGACCTGCACGTGATAGGTCTTCAACGGCCCCTTGTCGGGATCGGTGATGCCAGCCGCCCACGCGGGGTCGTTGCTGAAAAGCAGGACACCTTCGCTGGCTTTGTCCAGGCGCCCCACTGGCGCGATCCACGGCAGTCCCGCACCGTCGAAGCAGCGGTATACCGTGTCCCGCCCGCGTTCGTCCTGCGTGGTGGTAACCAGGCCACGTGGCTTGTTGAGCATCACGTAAAGACGCGGCGCTTCGTCGATCGCGCGGCCATCGACGATGACGCGCTGCGCGCCGTCGCTACGGATCGGAAATTCGGGATCTCGAACGACGCGGCCGTCCACTTCGACACGTCCCGCCTGAATCCAGCGCGCGGCTTCGGTGCGCGAACACAGGCCCTGTTTCGACAGCACACGCGCCAGACCATGACGCGGCGCGCTGGACGCGCCCGCCACTGCCTTGAACGATCCGCCTTTCGCCGGCGCGCGAGGCGCGCGCGGCTTCACTTCTTGTCGGGCTGCGTCGTTGGCGCCGCCTCGGCGGCCGGCGGCGGCGTCGCGACCGTTTTGCCTTTCACGACGCGTACGCCCTTGGCCTTCATCCATGCGTCGAATTCCTCGGCCGTCATCTTCTTGCCGTTCTGGTTCATGTTGAAGCGCCACGGCGTGTTGTCGAACTGCGTCTTGGGTTTGTAGGCGGCCGGATCGTCGGGATTCGGAACGGCCAGGGGCGCGGCCGGCAGCGCCTTGGCGACCTGGCAGCCTTCCACGCGCATGCGGAAGAGGACCTGGTCGACGGCGAGGGATTCATCGAACGCCTGCGACAGCACGCCGGTAGGTGCGCCCAACTGGTGGCTCGGCGCGACAAGTTCCGGGGCGATGGGCGCAACGATCGTCGGCCGGATCGGCAACGCCCTGGGCGCGGCCATCGAACCGCATTGCGCACTCTGCGCCTGGGCAACGCCGGCAAGCAGCAGGCAGGACAGACCGATCAGTGCACGCATGGCCGTTCTCCGTGAATCGCGGGGCGTGCGCAGTTTACGCCCGGTGGCGTTCGAGCGGCCGTGAATGCGCGATATCGCCACGACATCGTGAACGATGGAAACGACGAAGCCCGGCGCAGGCCGGGCTTCGAGGATCACGCGGAAACTACCGCGTACGTCGTTTGTGGCGTCAGTTCTGGACGTTCAGCTCGGTACGGCGGTTGATTTCGCTCTTGCACGCCGGGAACGCCTGGCCCTTGTCTTCCAGCGGACGGCTCTCGCCGTAGCCGATGGGGCCCGACAGACGCGAAGCGCTGACGCCATTGGTGGTCAGGTAGTCGTACACGGCGCGTGCGCGGCGCTCGGACAACTTCTGGTTGTACGCATCCTTGCCGCACTGGTCGGTGTGGCCGGCGACTTCCACGCGCAGCTCCGGATAGCGCTTCAGGATCTGCGTCGCTTCGGCGAGGATCGAGATCGCGTCCGGACGCAGGGTCGCCTTGTCGAAGTTGAAGTTCACGCCCTGCAGGTCGATCGACACCGGCGCCGGGCAACCGTCCGGACCGATGGTCTGCCCGGCCCGCGAGGTCGGGCACTTGTCGTCGCAGTTGTTGACGCCATCGCCGTCATCGTCGAGGTCGGCACAGGTCTTGCCGGCCGGCGGCGGCGCGACCACGGCAGCAGCAGCCGGCGCACCCAGCGGGATCACGACGCCGACCGATGCCAGCACGTCACCGAACCAGTCTTCCTTCGGGGCCGCGATGCTGCCGTCGTCGAAGTCGGCGCGGTAGGCCAGTTCGGTGCGGATGGCGGCGCGCTTGCCGGCAACGGAGCTCTGCAGGCCCACGCCGATCTTCGCGGCGAGGTTGCCCTCTTCACGCTGGCCCGGCGAGTTCACCGACGGGAAGGCGTCGAACTCTTCTTCCGAACGCTGGTAGCCCAGGCCCATCAGCACGTACGGCGCCCAGTTGCGCCCTTCGGCATTGAAGAAGCGGCGCGCGTCGAGCGAGATGCCGTACTGCGACCAGTTGAAGTCCTGGTTGGCATCAAAGTTCGGGTTCTGGTAGTTCAGTTCACCGTCCAGCGACCAGTTGTCGTCGAGGAACTTGCCAACGCCCAGCGTGCCGAACGGCGCGTTGCGCGTGCCACGGTCGTTGTCCTGGAGGTTCATGCCGGCCGAACCGGTCAGGTACCAGCGTTCGTCGGAAACCTGTGCGTTCGCAACGTGGGCGAACGACAGGCCGGCCAGAAGGGCGGTGCTGAGCAGATGGATCTTCAAGGTTCACTCCTTACGCAAATTGAAAGCAACGGATCTTCTGAACGCGAACGATCGGCGATGACATCGTTTTCGTTCGACGTCGGCTTGCGTGCTTTCAGAAGGCGCAGGAATGATAAGAAGCCGTTAGCGGGCCGTATCCGGGAAAAATTCCCGGCGGAAAGTTCCCAAAAAACGAAGCCCGGCACGAGGCCGGGCTTCGAAGGTGTTGCTCGCGGATATCCGCGTACGTCGCGCGTCCCTTAGTTCTGGACGTTCAGCTCGGTACGGCGGTTGATCTCGCTCTTGCAGCCCGGGAACGCCTGGCCCTTGTCTTCCAGCGGACGGCTCTCGCCGTAGCCGATCGGACCCTGCAGGCGCGAGGCATCCACGCCGTTGCTGGTCAGGTAGTCGTACACGGCCGTCGCGCGGCGCTCGGACAGCTTCTGGTTGTACGCATCCTTGCCGCACTGGTCGGTGTGACCGGCGACTTCGACGCGCAGTTCCGGATAACGCTTCAGGATCTCGGTCGCTTCCGACAGGATCGAAACCGCGTCAGGACGCAGCGTCGCCTTGTCGAAGTCGAAGTTGACGCCCTTCAGGTCGATCGACACCGGCACCGGGCAGCCGTCCGGACCGATGGTCTGGCCAGCCTGCGAATCCGGGCACTTGTCGTCGCAGTTGTTGACGCCGTCGCCGTCGTCGTCCAGGTCCGCGCAGCTCGGCGCGACCGGGGCCGGCGGAGCGGCAACGACCGGAGCACCCAACGGGATCACGACACCGACCGAAGCCAGCACGTCACCGAACCAGTCTTCGTTCGGGGCCGAGATGCTGCCGTCGTCGAAGTCGGCGCGATAGGCCAGCTCGGTACGGATGGCGACGCGCTTGCCAGCCAGGGCGCTCTGGATACCGACGCCGACCTTGGCGGCGAGGTTGCCCTCTTCACGCTGGCCCGGCGAGTTCACGTTCGGGAACGCATCGAACTCTTCTTCCGAGCGCTGGTAGCCCAGGCCCATCAGCAGGTACGGGGCCCAGTTGCGGCCTTCGGAGGTGAAGTGGCGACGCAGGTCGAGCGACGCGCCGTACTGGCTCCAGTTCAGGTTCTGGTTGGCGTCGTTGTTCGGGTTCTGATAGTTCAGCTCACCATCGAGCGACCAGTTCTGGTTCAGGAACTTGCCGACGCCCAGCGCACCGAACGGCGCGTTGCGGGTGCCGCGATCGTTGTCCTGGATGTTCATGCCGGCCGAGCCGGTCAGGTACCAACGGTCATCGAATTCCTGCGCACCGGCGACCTGGGCGAACGCCAGACCGGCCAACAACGCAGTGCTCAACAAACGGATCTTCATCTGTCACTCCTTGGATCAGTAAGGAAACGGTTTGGGGGGGAACACGTCATTTACTGCAGGCGGCGCACACCCAGGCAGGACCTGAACGGGGACCAGCGAGGGTCACCACCGCGGATCACTGACTCGGAAATGATACACCTGTCAAAATGATTGTTAATACCAGTTAACGTTATTTGCTAAGAACGCTCTCTAAATAAACGAAACCCGGCATTTGCCGGGCTTCGTCTTGGTACCGCGGGAGCCTTCCCGCGTACCGGCTGGTCCTTAGTTCTGGACGTTCAGCTCGGTACGGCGGTTGATCTCGCTCTTGCAGCCCGGGAACGCCTGGCCCTTGTCTTCCAGCGGACGGCTCTCGCCGTAGCCGATCGGACCCTGCAGGCGCGAGGCATCCACGCCGTTGCTGGTCAGGTAGTCGTACACGGCCGTCGCGCGGCGCTCGGACAGCTTCTGGTTGTACGCATCCTTGCCGCACTGGTCGGTGTGACCGGCGACTTCGACGCGCAGTTCCGGATAACGCTTCAGGATCTCGGTCGCTTCCGACAGGATCGAAACCGCGTCAGGACGCAGCGTCGCCTTGTCGAAGTCGAAGTTGACGCCCTTCAGGTCGATCGACACCGGCACCGGGCAGCCGTCCGGACCGATGGTCTGGCCAGCCTGCGAATCCGGGCACTTGTCGTCGCAGTTGTTGACGCCGTCGCCGTCGTCGTCCAGGTCCGCGCAGCTCGGCGCGGCCGGGGCCGGCGGCGGAGCAACGACCGGGGCACCCAGCGGGATCACGACACCGACCGAAGCCAGGATGTCGCCGAACCAGCTTTCATCGCGGGTGGACTGCGGACCGGCGTCCGGCGCGCTGTCGTCGAAGTCGGCGCGGTAGGCCAGCTCGGTACGGATGGCGGCGCGCTTGCCGGCCAGGGCACTCTGGATGCCCACGCCGACCTTGGCGGCGATGTTGCCTTCCTTGCGCTCACCCGGCGAATTCGGATCGGGGAAGCGATCGAACTCCTCTTCCGATTCCTGGTAGCCCAGGCCCATCAGGACGTACGGCGCCCAGTTGCGGCCTTCGGCGTTGAAGAAACGACGCGCGTCAATCGAGATGCCGTACTGCGACCAGTTCAGATCCTGGTTGTCGTCGTTGTTCGGGTTCTGATAGTTCAGCTCACCGTCGAGCGACCAGTTGTCATTGAGGAACTTGCCGACACCCAGCGAACCGAACGGCGCGTTGCGGGTGCCGCGATCGTTGTCCTGGATGTTCATGCCGGCCGCGCCGGTCAGGTACCAGCGGTCGTCGGCGACCTGGGCATTGGCGGCCTGGGCGAGGCTCAGACCACCCATCAGGGCGGCGCAGAGGAGTTTCTTATTCATGTATCCAGCTCCTTAGATCTGAGAAATCGGAAACAGCGTCTGCGTGAGTCCCCCTGCAATCCATGGAGGACGGCCCGCCCTAACGACGCCATCGACGCGGAGGTTAAGTTTGCCTATGTGAAAGCGGTGTTAACGGTGAACTAACAAACGCATAAGTTCCCGCACGCATTTCCAGCGCTACGTAGTGATTCATTTCTTGAACAACGACACGAACTGCGTAACCGGCATGGCGTCGAATCCTCCTGGAGAGGAAGCCAGCGTCATCAACGTCCGCGCCTGTATTTCAGGCAGTTTCGAAGCGATAGCGTTTTCGAACTTTCGCATCAGGACGGGCATCCCCTCATCGCGACGACGACGATGGCCGATCGGGTAGTCGATCGAAACCTCCGGCGTCGATGCTCCGTCTCTAAAGAACACCTGAACAGAATTGCCGATATACCGTTTGTCGGGATCGAAGTACTCCTGGGTAAACCGGGGGTTTTCCATCACCACGGTCCGCCCGCGCAGCGCGTCGATCCGGGGATCGGTCGCCACGGCGTCGGTGTAGTCCTGCGCGGTCAAACGGCCAAACAACAGCGGGACGGCCACCATGTACTGGAGGCAGTGGTCGCGGTCGGCGTAGTTGGCCAGGGGGCCGGTCTTGTCGATGATCCGAAGCGCCGCCTCCTGGGTCCGGATGACGATCCGCTCCACGCACTCCACGCCCTCCCGGTCCACACGCGGCGCGACGAGCGGATGCAGCTGCATTGCGCATTCCACCGCAGTCTGCGCATGGAACTCGGCCGGGAAGCTGATCTTGAACAGCACGTTCTCCATGACGTAGCTGCCAAAGTCGCGCTCGAACTCGAAGGGCTTTCCATCGAATGCGACGTCGTAGAAGCCCCACGTCGGCGACGTGAGCGCGCTTGGATAACCCACCACGCCCTTGATCGCATTGAGCGCGTGGATCACCGCGCGCCGGCAGGCATCGCCCGCCGCCCAGCTTTTCCGCGGGCCGGTGTTGGGCGCATGCCGATAGGTGCGCAGCGCGCCGTTGTCGATCCAGCTGTGCGAGATCGCAGTGACCACCTGGTCGCGACTGCCGCCGAACATCGCGGTCGCAACCGCGGTGGACGCCAGGCGCACCAGGATGACGTGGTCGAGCCCGACGCGATTGAACGCATTGCGCAGCGCGTAGCACCCCTGGATTTCGTGCGCCTTGATCGCCCAGGCGAGGACGTCGCGCATCGTCATCGGCGCCCTGCCCTGCGCCTTCGCCTGCTGGCCGAGGTAGTCGGCCACCGCGAGGATCGCGCCGAGGTTGTCGGAGGGGTGGCCCCATTCGGCGGCGAGCCAGGTGTCGTTGAAATCGAGCCAGCGGATCTGCGTTCCGATGTTGTAGGCCGCCTGGGCAGGATCCAGTTCGAACGCGGTGTACGGCACGCGTGCGCCACCCTGCAGTTGCGCACCGGGCACCAGCGGGCCCAGATGCTTGACGCATTCGTCGTGGTCCATCGCCAGCGCCGCGCAGGCAAGCGAATCCAGCAGCATGAAGCGGGCGGTTTCGAACGCTTCGCGCGAACCCACCCGGGGTTCGACGACGTAGTCGGCGACCTGCGTCATCTCCGCATCCGGCGGCGGCCGGAGGGCGGAACGGATCGGGGTGTGGCTCATGGTCCGGCTCGACGAGTACCCGCGGCGGAGCGGCCATGGTGGTCCACGGCGCGCGGGCCCGCCGTGAACATCGCCGATGCATCGCCGACGAAAGGCACGGTTGGCAGAACGGATCGGACCGGCATCCGTGCTTGGAAAATCACTGGGCCGGGCTCAATTTAGAGGCATGGACGCTCCCATCCGACTCCCCAGCCTCTTCCTCTCCCACGGCTCGCCGATGCTGGCCGTGCAGGATTCGCCCGCCGGCCGCTTCCTCGACGGTCTGGGCGACCTGCTCCCGTGGCCGAAGGCGATCGTCGTTGCCTCGGCGCACTTCATGACCGACCAGGCGATGGTGGGCGCCCACGCGCAGCCGGAGACCGTGCACGACTTCGGCGGTTTCCCGGCGCAGCTGTACACGCTGCGCTATCCCGCGCCGGGTGCGCCGGATCTTGCGCAGGGCATCGCGCAGCGTCTGCTCGACGCCGGAATTCCCGCGCGCGTTCGCGAGAACCACGGCATCGACCATGGCGTGTGGGTGCCGCTGCGACGCATGTATCCGCAGGCCGATATTCCGGTGGTGCCGCTGTCGGTGATGCCGCACGGCGACGCCGCGCAGCATTTCGCGATCGGCCGCGCGCTCGCGCCGCTGCGCGACGAAGGTGTGCTGGTGATCGGTTCCGGTGGCTTCGTGCACAACCTGGGTGAACTGGACTGGCGCCATGCCGATGCGCCGCTCACGCCGTGGGCGGGCGAATTCGCACAGTGGATGCACGAGAAGCTCGATGCGCACGACCTTGAAGCGATCCTGGACTGGCATGCACGTGCACCGCATGCGAAACGCGCGCATCCCACGGTGGAACACCTGATGCCGCTGTTCGTCGCGCTCGGCGCCGGCGGCGATGCGCCTGTCGTGCGGACGCTGCACCGGTCGCATGAATTCGGATCGCTCGCGCTGGATGCGTTTGCGTTTGATTGAGTGCGCCGCTGCGTTCCCTTCTCCCTGCGGGAGAAGGTGCCCGAAGGGGGTAACGGAGCATCATGGGCAGCCAGGCAGTGCATCACTGCACTGGGATGCTCCCGACGGGAGAGGGGCTCAAGCGCTGGCAGCTTGAACGCCTTCCCACGGCGGGTCAGCAAACTTCTCCGCCAGGAAATCCACGAACGCCCGCACGCGCGGCGGCACCAGCCGGCGTTGCGGCATGACGGCGTAGATGCCGCTGTCGGCGATCGGGTAATCGGCGAGCACCTGCACCAGTCGCCCTTCGCGCAGATCGGTGCAGACATGCCAGCTCGAATGGATGGCGATGCCAAGGCCCGCCACCACGGCATCGCGCAGGATCTCGCCGTAGTTGGTTTCCATGCGACCGCGTACGCGCACCGCGATCTCGCCGCCGGCGCCATCGCCGAAACGCCACACGTCCTGTCGTCCCTGGCTGCCGACCAGCAGCACGCATTCGTGCTCGGCCAGTTCCTGCGGCGTGCGCGGCTGGCCATGGCGACGTACGTAATCCGGCGATGCACACAACACGCGATGGTTCACCGCGAGCTTGCGCGCCACCAGCGATGAATCGTCGAGCGCGCCGATGCGGATCGCCAGGTCGAGTCCTGAACTCACCAGGTCGACCATCTGGTCGGTGAGATTGATGCTGAGTTTCACGCGCGGATGCAGTGCGAGGAATTCCGGCAGCAGCGGCGACAGGTACTGCCGCCCGAACGACGCCGACGCCGTGACGCGCAAGGTGCCACTGATTTCGGTGCCCGCCTGGCGCAGGCCGCCGGTCAGCGCCTCCAGGTCCTCGACCAGCGGTCGGCCCTGCTCGGCGAGCGCGGCGCCTTCCGGCGTGGCGTGCAGGCGGCGGGTGGTCCGGTGCAGCAGGCGCACGCCGAGGTCGCGCTCCAGCCGCTTCAGGCGCTGACTGGCCACCGCCACGGACAGGTCCAGGCTGCGCGCGGCGGCGCTGATCGAACCCAGGTCCAGCACGCGCAGGAACAGGGCGATGTCGCCGATCCGGTCCACGGCGCGCTCCTTCGTCGATTATCAACGATTAATTGAAACTGATTAGCCATCATGCCGGTGTGCGAAGAAGATACAAGCGCCTAGGCTGCCGTCCTTTCCCCCCAGGACCTGCCGCCTTGGCCGCCCCCTCCCTCCCCGCTTCCCCGAACGCACCGACCGGCCGGATGCCACTGGCGCTGTATGCGCTGACCGCAGGTTCCTTCGGCATCGGCTGCGCCGAGTTCGTGATCATGGGCCTGCTGCTGCAGGTCGCCGCGGACCTCCATGTGTCGATCGCCGCCGCCGGCATGCTGGTGTCGGGCTACGCCCTCGGCGTTTTCGCCGGCGCGCCAATCCTCACGCTGCTCACGCGCCGCATGCCGCGCAAGGCGGTGCTGCTGGCGCTGATGGGCATCTACACCGTCGGCAACATCGCCTGTGCGCTCGCGCCGGACTACACGACGCTGATGATCGCCCGCGTCATCACTTCGCTCACGCACGGCACGTTCTTCGGCGTCGGTGCGGTGGTCGCCACGGGCCTGGTGCCGGCCGAACGCAAGGCGTCGGCCATTTCGATCATGTTTTCGGGCCTGACGCTGGCGACGCTGCTGGGCATGCCGGCCGGCGCATGGCTCGGCCTGCACCTGGGCTGGCGCGCGACGTTCTGGGCGATGAGCGTGGTGGGCATCGTGTCACTGGCGGTGATCGCGCTGCTGGTTCCGCGCAGCCGCGACACCACGCAGCCCGCGCCGCTGCGCGAGGAGCTGGCGACCATCGCCCGTCCGCAGGTGCTGCTGGGCCTGCTGATGACGATGCTGGGCTTCGCCGGCGTGTTCGTGGTGATTACCTACGTGCAGCCGTTGCTGACGCAGCTCACGGGTTTCTCCGACGCCGCGGTGTCGCCGATCCTGCTGGTGTTCGGCGCCGGCATGGTGGTGGGCAACCTGCTGGGCGGACGCCTGGCCGATCGTCGCGCCACGCCTGCCCTGCTGGGCACGCTGTTCGCACTGGCCGTGGTGCTTGCGCTGATGAGCTTCGTGCTCCACAGCCAGGTGTTGATGATCGCCTTCGTCGGCCTGCTGGGCATCGCCGCCTTCGCCACGGTGTCGCCCCTGCAGCTGCGAGTGCTGGGCTTTGCCGAAGGCGCGGGGCAGAACCTCGCGTCGAGCTTCAACATCGCCGCGTTCAACCTGGGCAATGCGACCGGCGCGTGGCTGGGCGGAACGGTGATCGAACATGGGCCGGGACTGGCCGCGATCACCTGGGTTGCCTCGCTGGTCACCGTCGCCGGCCTGCTCGTCGCGCTGTGGAGCGTGCGGATCGAGCGCCGCGGTGCAGGCGTTGAAACGTTGCCGCGCGATTGTGTGGCGGACGCTGCGTGATGCATCCGGGCGGGATCGGCTGGCAAATGCACGCCGCCTGAGCGCTTGTACTGTCAGGCTCTCGTCGCACGGCCGGCCTCGCCCTACCCCCCACCCCTTTCCCGCACGCGGAGAGGGACTTCAAGAACAAAAGAGGATCCATCGATGGAACACCGTTACCTCGGCAATTCCGGCCTCCGCGTACCCGCCCTGAGCTTCGGCACGGGCACGTTCGGCGGCAAGGGCCAGCTGTTCGGTTCGTGGGGCAATACCGATGTGGCCGAAGCCTCGCGCCTGGTCGACATCTGCCTCGACGCCGGCCTGAACCTGTTCGACAGCGCCGACGTGTATTCCGGCGGCATGGCCGAAAGCATCCTGGGCGAGGCGATCAAGGGCCGTCGCGACAAGGTGCTGATCTCCACCAAGGCAACCTTCCGCTTCGACGAGAACGACCCCAACGGCGTCGGCTCCTCGCGCTTCCATCTTCTGCGCACCATCGACGCGCAGCTCAAGCGCCTTGGCACCGACTACATCGACCTGTTCCAGCTGCACGGCTTCGATGCGAAGACGCCGGTGGAAGAAACGCTGCGCACGCTCGACGACCTGGTGCGCGCGGGCAAGATCCGTTACTTGGGCGTGTCGAATTTCTCCGGCTGGCACCTCATGAAATCGCTGGCCACCGCCGACCGCTACGGCTGGACGCGCTATGTCGCCAACCAGGCGTACTACTCGCTGATCGGTCGCGATTACGAGTGGGAGCAGATGCCGCTCGGCATCGACCAGGGCATCGGTGGCGTGATCTGGAGCCCACTGGGCTGGGGCCGCCTCACCGGCAAGATCCGTCGCGGGCAGCCGCGTCCGGAAGTGAGCCGCCTGCCGGGCAGTTCGGACTTCGGCCCGCCGGTGGACGAGGAGCGTCTGTATCGCGTCGTCGACGCGCTGGATGCGATCGCCGCGGAAACCGGCAAGACGGTGCCGCAAATCGCGCTGAACTGGCTGCTGCAGCGTCCGACGGTGTCGACCATCGTCATCGGTGCACGTAACGAGGAGCAGTTGCAGCAGAACCTCGGCGCCGTGGGCTGGAACCTGACGCCCGAACAGGTCGCAACGCTCGACGAAGCCAGCGCCGTGACGCCAGCGTATCCGTACTGGCACCAGCGCACGTTCGAGCGCAATCCCTCGCCGGTGTGATGCGCCCGCTCCTTCCCTCCCCGCAGGAAACCCCATGAAAGCCGTTGCCCTGACCCGTTATCTCCCCATCGACGATCCGCAATCGCTCCTCGATGTCGAACTGCCCGACCCGCCCGCGCCGACCGGTTTCGATCTGCTCGTGCGCGTGGACGCGGTATCGGTCAATCCCGTCGACACGAAAGTGCGTTCGCCCAAGTCGCAGGTCGAAGCGCAGCCGAAGGTGCTCGGCTACGACGCAGCGGGCATCGTGGAGGCGGTCGGCGACCAGGCCACCGGCGTCAAGCCCGGCGATCGCGTGTACTACGCCGGCGACATCACGCGCCCCGGCAGCAACGCGCAGCTGCAGCTGGTCGATTCGCGCATCGTCGCCATCGCGCCCAAGACGCTCGACCAGGCGCAGGCGGCGGCGTTGCCGCTGACCGCGCTCACCGCGTGGGAGCTGCTGTTCCAGCGCATGCCGTACGACAGCGAGGACGGCGGCAAGGGCAAGTCGCTGCTGATCATCGCCGGCGCTGGCGGCGTGGGTTCGTTCGCGATCCAGATCGCGCGGCGCGCCGGCTTCACCGTGATCGCCACCGCCTCGCGCGAGGACACCATCGCGTGGTGTCGCGAACTTGGCGCACAGCACGTCATCGACCATCGCAAGCCGCTGCACCCGCAACTGAAGGCGCTGGGTTTCGAGAACGTCGACGCGGCGCTGAACCTGTACGACACGAACCGCTACTGGGAAGAACTCGGCGAGATCCTCGCGCCGCAGGGCCATGTCGGGCTGGTGGTCGAACCGAAGGAACCGGTGCGACTGGGCGACCCGTACAAGTTCAAGTGCATCGGCATCCACTGGGAAATGATGTTCGGCCGCCCGCGCTTCCAGACGCCGGACATGGACGAACAGGGACGCATCCTGGCGCGCGTTGCGGCGCTCATCGACGAAGGCGTCCTGCATGGCACGCTTCGCGAGACGCTTTCGCCGATCAATGCGGAAAACCTGCGCGAGGCGCATCGCCGTCTGGAGTCGGGGACGACGATCGGGAAGCTGGTGCTCGCCGGCTGGTGATGTTCCGGCCCTCGCCCGAGGTTTAGCTCCTCTCCCCCGGAAACTTGAACCCCTCTCCCACCGGGAGAGGGGTTGGGATGAGGGGCAACGAAGTTGTAGCGGTGAACCATTGCCACGGCACAGCGCTGCGCTGTTGATTGCCGCTGACGTGTTCTGAGCCCTGCCGGTGACATTGGCTGCCGTACGTGGAAGTGCCCGAGCGTCACGGGCCTGGGTCCCGGCCTTCGCCGGAATGACGCGTTCTGTATGGTTACGGTGCGCCGGCGCCGCTACGCGCGTGTCTCAACCGAACCGCCCCAACACCTCGCGCACACCCGCCAGATAGCTCCCGCCAAACAGGTTCAGGTGGTTGAGCAGGTGGTAGAGGTTGTATACCGGCGCGCGTTCGCGCCAGTCGGGTGCGGGCGACGCCACCGCTTCGTACGCACGCCAGAACGCATCCGGCGGCGTGCCGAACAGCGTGAGCATCGCCAGCTCCGACTCGGCCCAGCCGAAGTGCACGGCGCCTGCATCGATCAACGCCGGCGTGCCGTCGGCGCAGCAATGCAGGTTGCCCAGCCACAGGTCGCCGTGAAGCAGGCAGGTAGGCTGCGGCGGGATCAGTTCGTGCAACCGCGCGCACAACGCATCCACCGCGTCCACGTCATCGGCTTCGATGAGTCCCGCGTCGCGCGCACGCCGCGCCTGCGGCAACAGCCGCAACTGCGCGAAGAACCGCCAGCCATCGTCCGTCCACGTGTTGGACTGCGGCGTCGCCCCGCAGAATCCATCGCGCTTGAATCCGAACCTCGCATTGCGCAGCGCATGCTGCGCGGCAAGCCCTTCGCCGGCGAGCGTCCAGAACCTCTCTTTCGGTGCGCCTTCGCCGAGGTCTTCCAGCACCAGCCGCTCCGGCTCCAGCGCCAGCACGCGCGGCACGCGCAGTGCACCGGCGCCTGCCAGCGTCGCCAGGCCCGTCGCCTCGGCGGTGTAGAACTCCGCCGGCGCGTCGGGCCAGCGCTTCACGACGACCGCGAGGTTGCGGAACGTCGTGTGCTGGATCTGTTGGCGGCCCGTCGTCATGCGCGTTGCCTTACGCTGCCCGCGCGTCGTCGCGGCGATCGCGCTTGAGCACCGCCACCGGCTCGGCCCAGGCGTTGCCGCCGCGACGCTTGCTCGTCGCCAGCACCAGGTCCGAAGGCTCGAACACGTTGAGGTTGTGCGTGATCGGCGTGGTCAGGATGTACTGCGCGTCGGTCGAGCGCAGGAAGCGGCCGACCTTCTCGATGTTGAACACGTCCAGGTGCGCGAAGGGTTCGTCGATGAAGACGAAGCCGCCCGGCTGGTCCTCGTCGCGCAGCAGCCCGACCAGCAGCAACAGCGACTTCATCACCTGCTGACCGCCCGAGGCTTCGCCATCGTCCAGCCCGATCCAGCCCTTGCGATCGAAGTCGAACTTCACCGTCAGCCCGGCCTGCGCGAGCGCGACGTCCTCGTTCACCAGCTCCGGCATTTCGACGTCGACGCCGATGCCGGCCAGTTCGCCCAGCGCGGCGAGGTTCTTCTTGTAGCGGCGCACCGTGGCGCGCAGGACGTTGATGTACGCGCCGCGCGCTTCTTCGGTGATGCGGCGCGCGCGATGCAGATGCGCCTCGCGCTTGCCGATCGTCGATTCCAGGCCATCGTGGTCGGCGGCGAACTTGTCGCGCAGCGTGATGCACGCGGCGTCCTCGATGTAGCCGCCGCGCTGCATGCGCTCGTCGATGCGTTCCAGCTCGCGTCGAACCGCACCCGCGCTTTCGTACTCGTCGCGCGCTTCGCGCAACGCGTCGGCAGAACGCCACGCGGACGGCATCAGCGCGCGCTTGCGGCGGAACTCGACGATGCGCTGCACCAGCTGCTGGCGTTCCTGCGTGATCTGCTGCGCACGCTCGCGCACTTCGTTGTCGAGCGAGCGGATCTCGCCGGCACGCGTGGCGTCGGCGATGCTTTCGGCCTTGTCCTCGGCCTCGAACCCGTCGAGCCGCGAACGCGCCTCGGACAATGCGACCGCCGCCTGCTGCGCGGCTTCGGCCATCGCCGGCAGGCGCTCGCCCGCATCGGCGAATTCAGCCGCGCGCGTGACCAGTTCCTGTCCCGCGTCCAGCCCGAGCAGGCGCGTCTGCTCCGCGTCGACGCGCTTGCCCAGCTCGCTCAGTTCGTCTTCGCGTGCGTGCGCCCGTTGCTGGATCTGGATCTGCTCGGCGCGCAGGCCATCGATTCGCGACTGCCGTGCACCGCTGCCGAAGTGCGGCGCGCCGCCGCCGATGTGGCGACCGCCGCGGTGTTCGCGCAGGTAGCCTTGTCGCGTGATCCAGTCCTGTCCCTTCGGCAGCCGACGTCCGTCCTCGATGTCCTCCACGCGCTGGATCCTGTCCAGCTGCTTGGGCAACCACGACGGCGGCTCGGCGGAGAACTTCACCACTTCCAGCAGCGAACCCTTCGTCGCCTTTTCCACCGGCGTGCGCGTGGATACCACGAAGTGGCGGTACTGCATCTTCTCGCCGAGCTTCCACGCCGCGCCTTCGTCGTGCGGGTTTTCCAGCACGATCAGGTGGCGATACGGCGCGAGCACGGCCTCCACCGCGACCGACCATTTCGGGTCGACGATGTCCACCAGTTCGGTGAGCACGCGATGCTCGATGTTCGCGCTGTCAAGCGCGGTACGGAAATCGCGCTCGAACGGTTCGACGATGCGCCCGCCGCCGCTGAGCGCGGCAACCTGCGCGGCGATCTCGCCGGTGCGCAGTCGATCGCGTTCGGCTTCCAGCTTAAGCTCGGCCTGGCGACGGCGGCCTTCCTCGACGCTGCGGCTGAGCGCTTCCACGTCCACCGCGCCGCGCTGCGCCTGCACGCGCGCGAGTTCGTCGCGACGGCGCACCAGCATCTCGGCATCGCGTGCGTGGTCGCGTGCGGCGGTGAATTCGGCTTCGCCGGCACGAACGTCCGCACGTGCGCGCTCGATCGCGATGCGCAGTTCATCGCGCTGCCCCACGGCATTGCCTTCGCGCGTGCGCAGGTTCGCCTGCACGCGTTCGCGCTCTCGCAGCGCGCGGCGCAGGCCGGTCAGGCGCGGACGCGCACCTTCCAGCGTCGCACGCAGGTCGGCCAGTTCGATCTTCGGCGCGATTTCCGCCTGCAGGCGCTGGCGCTGGTTGCGCAGCGCCTGGCCTTCCTCGAACGAGCGCACGTCCACGCGTGCCGATTCGAGCTTGAAATGCAGCTCGCCCAGGCCGTGTCGCAGCTGTTCGATTTCCTTCTCGACGTCGAGCTGTTCGCTCTTGGCGCGCTGGTAGTCGTCCAGCACGGCCTTGTCCTCGAACACGTCGAACACCAGCTGCAGCAGTTCGCGAGGTGACAGCTGGCAAAGCTTGTCGGTCGCGCCCTGCTCCAGGGTGAGCACGCGGCAGATCGCACGCGTGAGGCCGGCACCTGCCAGTCGCACGCGGTAATCGCGCACGCCGAGCCATTCACCGCCCGTCTCGATCTGTTCGACCGGCACGTCGCCGGCGAGGATCTGGTAGTCGCGCGACCAGTCGCCGCCGCGCTTGCGGATGCGGCACGCGAGCGTGACGCTCTCGTCCTTGATCGGGAAGAACGGGCGGCCACCGCGACGATCCGGCCGGTTGCTCACCACCGCGCGCAGCCATGCCTGGCCCTTGCCGTTGTGGCGCAGGTAGGTCTTGTAGTCGCGTGCGGTTTCGCGGTCCTCGATGGCGAGCAGCGTGCGCAGCGCATCAAGCAACGTCGTCTTGCCCGAGCCGTTCGGCCCGACGACGGTGATGACCGAGGCGTCGAGCGGCAGCTGGAAACGCTGCCAGTAATCCCAGTGCACGACTTCCAGGCTGCGGAACTCAAACATCGGCCTGCGCCTCTTCGGTGGTTTCGTTGTCGTGCGCCGCGTCGTCGGCGGCTTCGCCTGCGCTTTCGTCGAACGGTGCGTCGTATGCCTCTTCCTCGACGCTGTCGGCGTTGGCCGCCTGCGTCGCGCGCGCCTGTTCGACGACGAACGACAGCGCGCCGTCCATCACGCGACTGGCGATGCGCTCGTAATCGAAGGCCAGATCCAGCAGCGGGCCCTCGGCGATGCGTTCCTTGCGCCGCACGATGAAGCCGTGCCGCTGCAACGCGCCCAGCGACAGGTTGATGCGGAACTTGCCCCCGAGCTTGTCGCCGAAGTCGGCCACCAGCGTGCGTTCGTTGATCGGCTCGACCATGTCCTGCCCAACCGGCACCGGCTTGAGTTCGGCGAACATCTGCTCCTGGTCCTGCTGGCGTTCGCTTTCCTGCCGCGCGATCTGGCGCTGGCGCTTGGGCAGCACCAGCAGCGACCACAGCACGACCAGCAGCGCGAGCGCGTCGCGGTCCAGTTGCAGGTTGCTCGCGGCCCACGCGCGCGCACTGCCGAACACCTCGTTTTCCTGCGCGCGCGCCACGCCGACGGCGACGTGCGCGGCGAAGGGATGTTCCAGCAGGCGCAGGCCCGAACCGGCGAGGCGGCGATCGAGTTCCTCGCGCAGTTCGCCGTCGACCAGCATCTGGCGTACCGCATGGTCGTCGCGCGGCAGCCAGCGCTCGGCGAGCAGGCGGGCGATAAGGGTGGCGGTTGGGTCGCTCATGGGGTTCCCGTGGGTGTTGCAGCGGAGGTAGCGGGTTTCTTCCGCTTCGGTTTCTGTTTTTGCTGCCCGTTGGGCGCGGAGCTTTCATCGCGCGCCTCGCCTTCGACGCGCGTCTGCTCTTCCACATTGACGCCGTCCAGCCCCGTCAACCACGCGCGGCTCATGTACGCCACGCCCGCGCGGTTCACCTGTTCGAACTGCGTGCCGACCTTCCAGCGCAGCGGCAATTGCGCGATGGACGCGCTGACGCCGTTGCGGTTCTCCGCGCCGGGGTCGCCGATCAGGCCCAGCAGCGACAGGCGGTACGCGCTGACCGCGAAGCCCTCCTGCGGCACCCAGTCGCTCAGCGTCGTGTCCACGTCGCTTTCCAGCGACGCCAGCTGCGACAGCCATTGCTCGGCGTGCGCGTAGTCGTTCTCGGCCACGGGCGCCTGCGTGTCGTCGGGCGCGTCCTGCGCGGGCGGCAGCGTGGCGTCTTCCTGCGCCTGCCGCTCGCGTTCGACCAGTTCGTACTCGGCGATGTCCAGCGCGATGGGCGCCAGCATGAAGGCCGGCGCCACGACATGCGCGAACGCGTCGTTCGACAGGGCGGCAAGCGCATCCACGTCCAGCGCGCGCAGGAAGCGGTTGACGTCGGTGGACGACAGGCCACTGGCGCCGATGTGCACGCGATGGCGATCGAGCTGGTTCAGCGCACGCTGGAACACCGACGCCTGGCGCAGCATCGAACTCTGCGCGCGGCCGATCTGCTGCGCGACGCGGTGCGTGGCGGCGTCGAGTTCCTCGTCGGCCGCGATTTCCTTGACGATCGCCGTGCCCTTCTCCACCCACTGCCACACCTGCTGCAGGGTGCCGGCGGCGCGCTGGATGCGGTGCTCCGAGCCGCTGAGCACGGCCTGGTCGAAGTCCTCGCGGTATTCGTTGAGGCGCGAGAGCAGGTGTTGCAGGTCGTCGCCGCGCACCTTGCCCACCGACTGGCCGGCGGCGAGCTGCGCGGTGACGTAGGCCAGTTCGTCGCCTTCACGGTTGAACTGCAGCAGCAGGCCGATGGCCGACAGCGCCTGCCGGCCCACCGGGCTGATGCGGTAGCGCTGGGTGTCGTTGTCCCAGCGCAGCAGGTCGTTCTCGCGCAGGCGGCCCAGGACGGTGTCGAACTTCACCGCGTCCAGGTAGGCGAAGTGGTCGCGCAGCTCCTGCGGGCTCCAGTCCGGGGCGGCGCCGCGCTCGCCGATGGCGCGCAGCACCAGCAGGCGCACCATCACGCTCTCCTCCCCGCCGTGGAACAGGGTCGAGAAGGCACGCAGGAGGTCGCGGGCGGACAGCAGCGGGGACAGGTCGGGCAGGTCGGCCGCGACGATGCCGTCGCGGAGGTAGTCCTGCAGGGGTGCGGAAGCGTCGTCCATACAGGACCGGAAACTACGGGTGAGCCATGGTGGGTGAGGGCCGGGCGCGACACAACTCTTGCGCTGCGGGCCTTTTTGGGCAGTGGCGGCGTCGTTCGTCGGGAGGCTGGCCGGTGTCGATCCGGGCAGGGGCGGTTCGTCGTATCAGGGAGGGCCGGCGACCCGCCGCCCCACACCATCAGGAGCAATCACATGAAGCGATTCCTTGCCGTATTCCTGGGCACCCAGGCGTCCATGGACGCCTGGACGGCCCTTTCCGAGGACGAGCGCAAGCGCCGCGAGCAGGACGGGATGAAGGCCTGGGGCGACTGGGTCAAGAAGAACGAGAAGGCGATCGTCGACGGCGGCAGCCCGCTGGGGAAGACGAAGCGGATCAATGGCAAGGGGATTTCGGACGTGCGCAACGACCTGACGGCCTGGACGGTGGTCGAGACCGAAACCCACGAGGCGGCGGCGAAGCTGTTCGAAGGCCACCCGCACTTCTCCATCTTCCCCGGCGACGCGGTGGAGGTGATGGAGTGTTTGCCGATGCCGGGTGCCTGATCGTCCGGAGCGCCGCCGCGCGACCCGACGAACGCGCTTGAACGGCGTCGGCTTTCCCGGCATCGTGCCGGCTTCCGTACGCCAGCGTATTCATCATGACGATCGCCAGCCCGGCCGGCCCGCTCCACCTCGACGAAGCGACCTCGCCGCATCCGCTCTACCCGCACCTGTTCACGCCACTGGACCTGGGCTTCTGCACCCTGCCCAACCGCGTGCTGATGGGGTCGATGCACACCGGGCTGGAAGACAAGGCGGCCGACTTCCCGAAGCTCGCCGCCTACTTCGCCGAGCGCGCGGCCGGCGGCGTCGGGCTGATCGTCACCGGCGGGTTCTCGCCCAACCTCGCCGGCTGGCTCAAACCCTTCGGCGGCACGATGCGCTTCCCGTGGGAGGTCCGCCGCCACCGGCAGGTCACCGGCGCGGTGCATGCGCATGGCGGGCGCATCTGCCTGCAGATCCTGCATGCCGGCCGCTACGGCTACAGCCCCCTGCAGGTGGCGCCGAGCAAGCTCAAGGCGCCCATCAACCCCTTCACACCGCGCGCGTTGTCGGCCGGTGGCGTCGAGCGGCAGATCCGCGCGTTCGTGCGCAGCGCGACGATGGCGCGCGAGGCCGGCTACGACGGCGTCGAGGTCATGGGCTCGGAGGGCTACCTGCTCAACCAGTTCACCGCCCCGCGCACCAACAAGCGGCACGACGCCTGGGGCGGCGATGCCGGCAAGCGCATGCGCTTCGCGGTGGAGATCGTCCGCCGCATCCGCGAGGCCTGCGGGCCGGATTTCATCATCGTCTACCGGCTCTCGATGCTCGACCTGGTCGACGAGGGGCTGGCGTGGGACGAGGTCGTGCAGCAGGCGCTGGCCATCGAAGCCGCCGGTGCGACGCTGATCAACACCGGCATCGGCTGGCACGAGGCGCGCGTCCCGACCATCGCCACCTCCGTCCCGCGCGCGGCCTTCACCGGCATCACGGCGCGCCTGAAGCCGCACATGCGCGTGCCGCTGGTGACCACCAACCGCATCAACATGCCCGACGTCGCCGAAGGCGTGCTGGCGCGCGGCGAGGCCGACATGGTCTCGATGGCGCGTCCGCTGCTGGCCGATCCGCAGTGGGTCAACAAGGCGCGGGCGCAGCGCGCGCTCGACATCAATACATGTATTGCATGCAACCAGGCGTGCCTGGACCACGTGTTCGAGAACAAGACCGCCAGCTGCCTGGTCAACCCGCGCGCCTGCGCGGAGACCGAGCTGAACTACGTGCCGACGTCGAACCCCAAGCGCATCGCCGTGGTCGGTGCCGGCCCGGCCGGCATGGCAGCGGCGACGGTCGCGGCCGAGCGCGGGCACGCGGTGACGCTGTTCGAGGCGACGGGCGAGATCGGCGGGCAGTTCAACCTCGCCAAGCGCATCCCGGGCAAGGAGGAGTTCCACGAGACGCTGCGCTACTTCGGCCGCCGGCTGGAGCAGACCGGTGTGGACGTGCGGCTGGGCACCTATGCGGAAGCGGCGACGCTGGCGGGCTTCGACGCGGTGGTGCTGGCCTCGGGCATCCGCCCGCGCGAGGTGGACTTCCCCGGCGCCGACCACCCCAAGGTGGTGAGCTATCTGGACGTGCTGAGCGGCCGCGTCGTGCCGGGCCGCAAGGTCGCGGTCGTCGGTGCGGGCGGCATCGGCTTCGACGTGGCGGAGTACCTCGTCGAGCATGGCCCGAGCGCGGCCCTCGATCCGGCCCGCTGGCGCGCCGAATGGGGCGTGGACCTGGGCTACGACGGCAACCGCGGCGGCCTGGCCGCCCCGAAGCCCGAGGCGCCCGCCCGCGAGGTCTGGCTGCTGCAACGCTCCGCCGGCCGTCCCGGCGCGCGCCTGGGCAAGACGACCGGCTGGATCCACCGCGCCACGCTGAAGGCGAAGAAGGTGCGAATGCTCGGCGGCGTCGAATACCTCGGCGTGGACGACGAGGGCTTCCACGTGCGCGTGGATGGCAGCGAGCAGCTGCTGGCAGTCGATCATGTTGTGGTCTGCGCAGGCCAGGAACCCTATAAACCGCTCGCCGAAGCGCTGGCGATGCAGGGCACGACGGTGCACGTGATCGGTGGCGCGGACGTCGCCGCCGAGCTGGACGCGAAGCGCGCCATCGCCCAGGGAAGCCGCATCGCGGCCCAACTGTGACGAAATGCGCAGCCCTTGCTGGGCAAGGGCTGCAGGGGTGTTGAGGCGCCCGATATCGGCCACGCGTCCACGCCACGCCCGGGCGGCTCGTGACCTTCCTGAACAGGCGTTTGGGTTCCGGGTGGCCGGACCGGCACACCAAATCCCGTTTCCATACAAAGAGTTGCGATAGGCCCGGCCGATTTCCAGCCGGATCCCGGACGCCCGGTCAACCCCCCGGTATTCACCCCGCGTTTATCTTCGCGCCGCTACCGTTCGCCAACTTTTTCGGCCACCCCTCTTGGTGGCGACCCTCACCGCCCGCGTATCGCAAGACCTTCGCGCGGATTTGGTGAATGGGCAAAAGCGCGCCGCAGAGTGCGCTGCCCTCCCCAGTACGCCATGCCGGTTCGTGCCGTTGCCTGCCTCCCCCTTCGGGATGCGGCTTCGATGCGGACGGGCGCAACGGAGCAAGGAGTCCGATTAGATGAAACTGGCTTGGATCCTGTGGCTGGCCTCTGTGCTTCCGCCACAAACCGCAGATTCGCTGTGCCTGAGCACTACCGTCTACCTGGAAGCGCGCGACCAGTCGGTCCGCGGCCAGAAGGCGGTCGCCGAGGTCGCACTGCGCCGCCGCGACAGCGGCCTGTGGGGTAACACCGTCTGCGACGTGGTGACCGCGCGCAAGCAGTTCGCCCCCACGCTCGTGTCCCCGGGCACGCAGCTGAGCAATACCGAAGCCTGGGCCGAGTCGGTGACCATCGCCCTCGACGCCGAGCGCAACTGGGCCCTCCCGCCCGGCCAGCGCAAGGAAATCGTGCCCGGTGCGAGCCACTTCGCCGCGCACGCCATCGCCAGCCCGTCCTGGCGCACGGCCTACCAGGTGGCCACCATCGGCGATCACACCTTCTATAAGGTGCAGTCGCTCAAGCCGCGCCGCTCGTAAGGCGCGGCTTCCCGCCCGGACGTGGTCGGCCGTCCGGGCGCATTCAGGGCAATGATCTGTTGCATGCCGCGACATTGAGCCGCGCCCCGCGCGTCGGCCATAGTGTCGGGATTCGCTTTCCTTGAAGGGATCCCCCGCATGAAGCTCTATACCAAGCCCGGCGCGTGCTCGACCGCCGACCACATCGCGCTGCAGTGGACGGGCCAGCCGTTCCAGCTGGAGATCCTCGACAAGGACTCGATGAAGGCCCCGGCCTTCCTCGCGATCAATCCTGCCGGCGCGGTGCCGGCCATCGTCGACGGCGACTTCGTGCTGACCCAGAACGCCGCGATCATGGGCTACATCGCCGACTCCTTCCCCGAGGCCGGCCTCGCCGGCGACGGCAGCCCGCGCCAGCGCGCCGAGGCCGCCCGCTGGCTCGCCTTCGTCAACTCCGACCTGCACCCGGCGTTCAAGCCGCTGTTCGGGCCGGGCGCCTTCATCGGCGAGGAGGCCCAGTTCGACGCGGTGAAGCAGGCCGCCCGCAAGCGCGTGCGTGCACTGTTCGAATCGGCCGACCGCCAGCTTGCGGGCAAGCAGTGGCTCGCCGGCTTTCGCAGCTACGCCGATCCCTATCTGTACATCACGCTGCGCTGGGCGCAGGGCGTGGGTATCGACCTGTCGGGCCTGGAGCACCTGGCCGCGTTCAAGGCGCGCATGGAAGCCGATCCGGCCGTGAAGAAGGCGCTGACGATCGAAGGCCTGGCGTAAAGCACGCCTCGACGTGCGAAAGCATGAAGGCGGCCTGGAGCCGCCTTCATGCTTTCTGGAACCGGGAACGAAGCGGCTGCGCCGTCAGGCGTGCTCGACGGCCCGGAACCGGCGTTCCATCTCCTGTGCGAAGTCCGAATCGCGCGCCTTGGCCAGCGCGGTGCTGAAGTCCGGCAGCAGCGCCAGCAGCTCGCCGACGTCGGTGCAGCGTTCGACCTTGAGCTGCAGGAAATAGCCGCGCAGGCCCAGGTGCTCGCGCACCGTGTCGGACATCAGCGTGTAGAGCGCGGAGTATCCCGAGGCAGTCGACGCCGTCGCCGAAGGCGCGCCCGTGGCATACGCCTGCACGTTGCTTTCGGGTTGCGATGCGGGCGGAGCAGGTCGCGCCGATTCGCGGATCGTCGCCGCTGCGGCGGCCGCCAGGCTTTGCGGCACGGCGATCAGGCCCAGTGCGGTGAGCTGCTGGAGCGCATCGTCGGGCGACTTCAGCCCCGACATCACGCCGCGCAGCTGCGCCGCGTTGCGTTGCCCGTCCACCATCAACAGGATCGACCGCAACCCGTTGGGCAGTTTCAGTGTGCGATTCTGGATTTCGTCGCGACCGGCATCGGTCTTGTTCGGCACTTCGTCGTCGCGCATGGATCCCCCCGGACCATCGGCTGCGAAAGCCGGCCGACTATGCCACGTGCCGGCCCCCAGGTGCGCGTGCCGGGCGCGGTCCGGGCGAAATGCATCGCCCGGACCTGCCCTTCGATCAACTGGCGGGATGCAGCGATTCCACCTGCTTGAGGCGCTTGAGCGCGTCGGCCTGTTTCAGCAGCCCGTAGTTGATGCTGCCCGCATTGAGCGAGCTGCCGGCCTGGTACGGGTAATCGGTGAAGTCGGAGAAGAACGCCTTGATCGCGCCCATCACCGGCACGATCAACCACATCTGCCGCGCGAGGAAATCGATCGCACCGCCGCCGTCTTCAAGCCCGCGTTCGTAAGGGTCCATGCGCAGGTTGGTGATCATGGCCCAGTTGGTCACCGAGCGCGTGCCGGTGGCGATGTTGCCGTGCTGGCTGGCGAAACTGAGCTTCCAGTCCTGGTAGCGCAGCGCGTTGAGGTTGCCGCCCTGGTCGAAGTAGAAGATCGCATCGCGCGGTCCTTTCTTCTCCTTGCCCTGGAAATAAGGCATGAAGTTGAAGCCGTCGAGTTTCACCTTGAACTTCTTCTTGTTGAGCGTGGTGCCCTTGGCCAGCTGTTCCTTGATGTCGGGAACTCCGGCCGCCGCGCACAGCGTCGGGAACATGTCGATGAGCGAGATCGGGTCGTTGTAGACCGTGCCCGGCTTGATGGTGCCCGGCCAGCGGATTGCCATCGGAATGCGGAAGCCGCCTTCCCACGTGGAGCCCTTCTCGCCACGGAACATCGTCATGGCGCCATCGGGCCACAGTGCGATCTCGGCGCCGTTGTCGGTGGTGTAGACGACGATGGTGTTGTCGTCGATGCCCAGCTCGTCCAGCAGGTCGAGCAACTGGCCGACGTGGCCGTCGTGTTCGACCATGCCGTCGGCGTGCAGGCCCTTGCCGGTCTTGCCCAGCGATTCCTTCTTCAAGTGCGTGAAGATGTGCATGCGCGTGGTGTTGAACCACACGAAGAACGGCTGGTCCGCCTTCACGCTCTTCTTGATGAACTTCTCCGCGGCGCCGAGGAATTCCTCATCCACGGTGGGCATGCGCTTGGTGTTGAGCGGCCCGGTGTCCTCGATCTTCCCGCCGGCGTAGGAGTGGATCACGCCGCGCGGCCCGTACTTCTTCCTGAACCCGGGGTCCTTCGGATAGAAGTAGCCTTCGGGCTCTTCTTCGGCGTTGAGGTGGTACAGGTTGCCGAAGAATTCGTCGAATCCGTGGTTGGTCGGCAGATGCTGGTCCTGATCCCCGAGGTGGTTCTTGCCGAACTGGCCGGTGGCGTAGCCCTGCGATTTCATCGCGTCGGCAATCGTCGGCATCCAGTCGGTGATGCCGTGCGGATCGCCGGGCATGCCGATGGTGAGCAGGCCCGTGCGGAACGGTTCCTGCCCGAGGATGAAGGATGCACGCCCGGCGGTGCAGCTCTGCTGGCCGTAGGAATCGGTGAACAACGCGCCTTCGTTTGCGATGCGGTCGATGTTCGGCGTCTGGTAGCCCATCAGTCCGCGCGTATAGGCGCTGATCTGCGGAATGCCGATGTCGTCGCCGAAGATGACGAGGATGTTGGGCTTATTCGAGGAACCAGTTGGGGACGACGCACTGCGCCCGCTCTTGGCGGGGGCCTTCTTCTGAGCCATGACGATCTCCCGAGGGATGGAGTGCGCCCGCCCGCGCGGCGAGCCCGATGGATTCTTCACGGCCCGTGTCGCCTGCGCGTGAAATCCGCGTGCATGCGCCGCGAAGCGCTCCAGTGCGGCTACGCACTCGTTCCTTCCCGCTTCGCACAACGAAAAAGGCCGCGCAGTGCGCGGCCTTTCCGATGTTGCGCGGCGCGGACGATCAGCGCTTGGCGATGTCCACGTACGCGCGGTCTTCCGGACCGGTGTAGTTCGCGCTCGGTCGGATGATCTTGCCGTCCTCACGCTGCTCGATCACGTGCGCGCTCCAGCCGGTGGTGCGCGCGATGACGAACAGCGGCGTGAACATCGGCGTCGGGATTCCCATCATGTGGTAGGCCGATGCGCTGTACCAGTCGAGGTTCGGGAACATCTTCTTGGTGTCCATCATCAGGTTCTCGATGCGCTCGGACACGTCGAACAGCGTCTGGTTGCCGCCGTCCGCGCACAGCTTGCGCGAGAGTTCCTTGACGATGGGGTTGCGCGGATCGCCGATGGTGTACACCGGGTGCCCGAAGCCGATGATGATTTCCTTCTTCTCCATGCGCGCACGGATGTCGGCCTCGGCCTCGTCGGCCGAACCGTAGCGGCTGATGATGTCCATCGCCACTTCGTTCGCGCCGCCATGCTTGGGACCGCGCAGCGCGCCGATCGCGCCGGTGATGCACGAATGCAGGTCCGAACCGGTGCCGGCGATCACGCGCGCGGTGAAGGTCGATGCGTTGAACTCGTGTTCGGCGTAGAGGATCAGCGACTTGTCGAGCGAATCGGCGTGCAGCTGCGAGGGTTCTTCGCCATGCAGCAGGTGCAGGAAGTGCGCGGCGACGGAGTCGTCGTCGGTTTCCACGTCGATGCGGCGGCCGTTGCGCGTGAAGTGCCACCAGTACAGCAGCATCGAACCGAAGCTGGCGATGAGCTTGTCGGCGATGTCGCGTGCCTCCGATGCCGGATGGCCTTCGCGTTCGGGCAGCACCGTGCCCAGCACCGAGCAGCCGGTGCGCAGCACATCCATCGGGTGCGCGTTGGCAGGAACCAGCTCCAGTGCTTCGGAGACGATCGCCGGCAGCCCGCGCAGGCGCTTGAGCTTGGCCTTGTACTGCTTCAGTTGGGAGGTCGTCGGCAGCGCGCCGTGCACGAGCAGGTGCGCGACCTCCTCGAAGGTCGACTTGGTCGCCAGGTCGTGGATGTCATAGCCGCGGTAGTGCAGGTCGTTGCCGCTGCGGCCGACGGTGCACAGCGCGGTGTTGCCCGCGGCGGTGCCGCTGAGCGCGACGGATTTCTTGGCCTTGGGCAGGACCTGGTTGGTCTCGGTCATCGGGTTTCTCCTCGTGCGTGGCCTGTCCGGTGCTTGACCGGTCGGACCGGGGTGCGACGTTGTCAGGATTAAAGGGGTGACAGCGGGGTTGAATTCGATCAAAGCCAGCCTGCGACGCTTCCGTCGCAGCCGACCGTGGTGGGCCGGATCGCGCCCCCCACGGTCGCAGGGCGGACGGACGCGCCGGCGGAGATGGGGACAGGGGGACTCATGTCGAAGGCCCTGTACGCTCCGTCGGCCGACCTTTTCCTGCGTTACTTCTTGCCGCTGGCGAACAGCGAGTCGAGCTTGTCCTCGTAGGCGTGATAGCCCAGGAAGTCGTACAGCTGCGCACGCGTCTGCAGCGTGTCGACGATGTTCTTCTGCGTGCCTTCACGGCGCACGGTCTCGTAGAAGTTCAGCGCCGCCTTGTTCATCGCCCGATAGGCACCGCAGCAGTAGAGGGCGATGTCGACGCCCGCCTCGCGCAGTTCATCGGTGGTGAAGAACGGCGTGGAGCCGAACTCGGTCAGGTTCGCCAGGATCGGCACCTTCACCGCGGCCTTGAACTTTCGGTAATCGTCGAGCGAGTTCATCGCTTCGGGGAAGATCATGTCGGCGCCGGCTTCCACGTACGCGACGGCGCGCTCGATGGCGGCGTCCAGGCCTTCGGTCGCGGCAGCGTCGGTGCGCGCCATGATCACGAACGAGGCATCGGTGCGCGCGTCCACGGCGGCCTTCACGCGATCGACCATCTCGTCCTTCGGCACGACCTCCTTGCCCGGACGGTGGCCGCAGCGCTTCTGCCCGACCTGGTCTTCCATGTGGACGGCAGCGACGCCGACGTTGATGAAGGAACGGATGGTGCGGCCGATGTTGAACGCGCCGCCCCAGCCGGTGTCGATGTCGACCAGCAGCGGCATCTGGGTGGCGTCCACGATGCGGCGGGCGTCGGTGAGGACATCCTCCATCGTGCTGATGCCCAGGTCGGGCATGCCCAGCGAGTTGGCGGCGACGCCGCCGCCGGACAGGTACAGCGCCTTGTACCCGGTGCGCTTGGCCATGAGGCCCGCGTAGGCGGTGATGGCGCCCATGACCTGCAGGGGGGTTTCTTCGGAGAGCGCGGCGCGGAAGCGGGCGCCGGCGGAATTCGTGGGGTTCATGGCGTCTCCTGGTGAGACGGACATTTTAGCCGACGGGGGATTTGGCTGGTTTGCGCCAGCCACCCGCGCAGGCCGGCGCTTGAGCGATCGCCTTCACTCGCCTACCCGCCCGCGTCCGCCCCCCGCTCCAGCGCGCGCTTCACTTCCTCCAGCGCCGCCGGGTCGTCGAGCGTGGACAGGTCGCCCGGATCGCGGCTTTCGGCCAGCGCCTGCAGCGAGCGCCGCAGCAGCTTGCCCGAGCGCGTCTTCGGCAGCGCGTTCACCACGTACACGCGCGCCGGCTTCGCCACCCCGCCCAGCTGCTCGACCACGCGCTGTTGCATGCCGGCCGCCGCGTCGGAGGCCGACTCGTCCTGCCGCTTGAGCGTGGCAAACACCACCGGCACCTGCCCTTTCAGTTCGTCGTGGACGCCGATCACCGCCGCCTCGGCGACGGACGGATGCGTCGAGCACGACTCCTCGATCTCGCGGGTGCCCAGGCGATGGCCGGCGACATTGATGACGTCATCGGTGCGACCGAGGATGAAGGTGTACCCGTCCTCGTCGCGGATCGCCCAGTCCAGCGAGCTGTAGACCAGCTGCTTGAAGTGGCTGAAGTAGCTCGACAGGAAGCGCGCGTCGTCGTTCCACACCGTCGTCAGGCAACCCGGCGGGAGCGGTGGCTCGATCACCAGCACGCCCTTGGTTCCGGCGGGCACGTCATCGCCGGTGACATCGTCGATCACGCGCAGCTTGTAGCCCGGCGTCGGGAAACCGGGCGAACCGAACTTCACCGGTTTCAGGTCCAGGCCCGGCATCAGCGACAACACCGGCCAGCCGGTTTCGGTCTGCCAGTAGTTGTCGATGATGGTCTTGCCGATGCCGTCGGTGATCCACTGCGCGGTCGGCTCGTCCAGCGGTTCGCCGGCAAGGAACAACCACTTCAGCGCAGACAGATCGTGCTTCTTCAGGAACGCCGCATCCTGCTTCTTCAGCACGCGGATGCCGGTGGGCGAGGAAAACATCGTGCGCACGCCGTACTGCTCGCAGATCTTCCACCAGATGCCCGGATCGGGATTCGTCGGCAGCCCTTCGTACAGCACCGACGTCGCGCCGGCGATGAGCGGCCCGTACACGTTGTACGAATGCCCCACCGCCCAGCCGACATCGGAGGTCGAAAACATCACCTGGCCGGCGCGCACGTCGTAGATCGACCACATCGACAGCGCGAGCGCCACCGCGTAGCCGCCGACGTCGCGCTGCACGCCCTTGGGCTTTCCTGTCGTGCCGGAGGTGTAGAGCAGATAGCTGGGCTCGTTCGATTCCAGCCACTCGACATCGATCTCCTCGCCCTCGCACTCCTTGCGCAATGTTGCATAGTCGACGTCGCGCCCTTCGACCACGCGATGGTCCGGGTCGAGCCCACGGCCTACGATGAGCACGCGTGGCGGCGGGGACTTCGCCATTTCGCATGCGGCATCGACCAGCGGCTTGTAGGGAATGACCTTGCCGCCGCGCATGCCGGCGTCGGCGCAGATGAGCAGCTTCGGCGTGGCGTCGTCGATGCGCAGCGCGAGGTTGTGCGAAGCGAAGCCGCCGAAGACCACCGAATGCACCGCACCGATGCGCGCGCAGGCAAGCATCGCGAACAACGCTTCGGCCATGTTCGGCATGTAGATGACGACACGATCGCCACGCCCCACGCCCAGCTTGCGGATCGCACCGGCGAAGGTGTTCACCTCGTGATGCAGCTCGCGGTAGGTGATCTCGCGCGTGACGTTGGTTTCGCTGGAGATCGCGACGAGCGCGAGCTGGTCGGCGCGTTCGTGCAGATGGCGATCGACTGCGTTGAAGCACAGGTTGGTCTGCCCGCCGGCGAACCACTTGCGGAACGGCGGATCCGAGTAGTCGAGGATCTTCTCCGGCGCCTTGTTCCAGTGGATCGCCCTCGCCTGCTCACCCCAGAACTCCTCGGGTTGCTCGATCGAGCGGCGGTAGAAATCTTCATAGCGCATCGGAAACTCCTCGACCTTCATGCCCGTGCAGCATAGGCCGGCGTTCGCGGACCGACCTTCCGACGATGGTCGAACGATTGCATCGTCCGGCGCGTCATGCGGCGCCGACGAAGGGTCAGATCAGCGACTTGGCACTGCTCAATACCTGGTCGCAGGCCTTGCGCCGCAGCTTGCTGGAGATCGACGAGATGTCCAGCGTCTTGCCATCGCTGCCGGTGAGCTTGCCTTGCTCGCCCTTCTTGTAATCCTCGTCCTGCCCGGGGACCTTGGCCATCAGCTTGTCCTTCAGGCCGGACGCGGCGTCGGCGCTGAGGTAGTTGTTCTTCACGCAGTACTGCAGCGTCCCGGCGACGTTGTCGCTGACGCTCGAATCCAGGCTCGGCAAACCGGGCAACCCGGTCATGCCGGAGGCCCCTGGAAGCTTTTTCAGGTCCACCTGGGCCGACGCGGCCGCGCTCACCAGGCACAGCGACAACAAGGCGGTCCGAACGTTCATGGCGCTTCTCCTCGTGGGGGCGAAGCGAACGATAGCCATCGGGGTGTTCAGCCGGGATCAAACCGGCCTGCGAAAAGCAGAACGCCGGCACGAGGCCGGCGTTCCATTCATTGCATCGGCGCGGGCGTATCAGCCCAGCAGGTGCGCGACGCCCGAACGCTCTTCTTCCAGCTCGGCCAGCGTCTTGTCGATGGCCTTGCGGCTGAAGTCGTCGACCGGCAGGTCGCGGACCATCGTGTACTCGCCGTCCTTCGTGGTCACGGCGAAGCCGAACATCACGTCCTTCGGGATGCCGTAGCTGCCGTCGGACGGAATGCCCATCGTCACCCACTTGCCGTTGCTGCCCAGCACCCAGTCACGCACGTGGTCGATGGCGGCGTTGGCGGCCGAAGCAGCCGACGACAGGCCGCGCGCTTCGATGATCGCCGCGCCGCGCTTGCCGACCTTCGGGATGAACTCGTTCGCGTTCCAGTCGGCGTCGTTGATCTTGTCCTTCAGCGACGCGCCGCCCACGGTGGCGAAGCGGTAGTCCGGGTACATCGTCGGGCTGTGGTTGCCCCACACGACGAGCTTCTCGATATCGCCCACGGCGACGCCGGCCTTGTTGGCCAGCTGCGACAGCGCGCGGTTGTGGTCCAGGCGCAGCATCGCGGTGAAGTTCTTCGCCGGCAGATCCGGCGCCGACTTCATGGCGATGTAGGCGTTGGTGTTGGCCGGGTTGCCGACGACGAGCACCTTCACGTTGCGCGAGGCGACCTTGTTCAGCGCGGCGCCCTGGGCGGTGAAGATCTTCGCGTTTTCCAGCAGCAGGTCCTTGCGCTCCATGCCCGGGCCGCGCGGACGCGCGCCGACCAGCAGGGCGATGTCGGCATCCTTGAACGCGACTTCGGCGTCATCGGTGCCGACCATGCCGACCAGCAGCGGGAACGCGCAGTCTTCCAGCTCCATCATCACGCCCTTGAGCGCGGCCTGGGCCTTCTCCATCGGCAGTTCGAGCATCTGCAGGATGACGGGCTGGTCCTTGCCGAGCATTTCGCCGGACGCGATACGGAACAGCAGCGAGTAACCGATCTGGCCGGCAGCACCGGTGACGGCAACGCGGACGGGGGTCTTCATGGATAACTCCTGGACGAAAAAACGGGGCGACGCGCGCCCCGAAAGAAATGGATTACGAAAGCTCGGCGAAGAATTCCTGGAAACGCTGCAGGCCCGGTGCGAGCTGCGGCGTCGGACAGGTGTAGCTGATGCGCAGCGCGCGCGGCTCGCCGAAGGCCGAGCCCGGCACGCAGGCCACGCCCTTGGTTTCCAGCAGCGCGTTGCAGAAGTCGACGTCGTTGTTGATCGCGATGCCGCTGGGCTTGTGCGTCTTGCCGAAAGCGACGCTGATGTCTGGGAACACGTAGAACGCGCCCTGCGGACGCGGGCAGACGACGCCCGGGATGGCGTTCATCACGTCCATCACCTGGTCGCGCTTGGCCTGGAATTCGGCGCACTTCTGCGTCGGCACGTCCTGTGGGCCGTTGAACGCGGCGATGGCCGCAGCGCAGACGACTTCCGGCACGTTGGTGATGTGGTTGGAGTTCATCGTCACCAGCGCCTGCGCGACGACTTCGGGGCCCGCCATGAAACCCACGCGCCAACCCGGCATGCCGTAGGTCTTGGACAGCGAGTCCAGGAAGATCACGCGATCCTTCAGCTCCGGGCGCGAATGCACGAAGTTGTGGTAACCCAGGCCGTCGAACACCATGCGGTTGTAGATGTCGTCGGTGATGATCCAGGTATCCGGATACTTCACGATGACGTCGGCCAACGCGTCGATTTCTTCCTTCGTGTACACCATGCCCGTCGGGTTGGACGGGTTGTTGAACAGGAACACGCGCGGCTTCTTCGCGAGCGCGGCGTCGAGCTGCGCGGGCGTGAGCTTGTAGTTCTGCTCGGCCGGGCACGGCAGCAGGTCGATCTTCGCGCCGACGATCTCGGCGATGTCGAGATAGCTGGTCCAGTACGGCGTCGGGAAAGCGATCGTGTCGCCCTCGTCGAGCAGCGCTTCGGCGAGGTTGTAGATGACGTGCTTGGCGCCGATGCCGGTGGCGCAGTTGACGCGACCGTAGCCGGTCAGGCCGATCTTCGCCATGTGTTCGACGAACGCGTCGAGCAGCGCGTCGGGGCCGCGGTTGCTGCCGTACTGGCCGGAGTCTTTCGACAGCGCCTCGCGTGCGGCGGCGTAGACGTGCTCACCGGGGAGGAAGTTGGGAACACCGATCGAGAAGCTGATGATGTCGCGGCCTTCGGCCTTGAGCCGCTTGGCCTTCTCGGCAACCTGCATGATCGCGCTGGGCTTGGCGCGACCGATGCGCCGGGCAAGCTGGGGCATCGCGGGAACCTCTTGGGAGTCGATGTGGGGTGGGCCCGGGGCCATGAAAACCGCGGCCATCGAGCCTTGGAATGTTAACACGCAGCACTCGCGCAGCTCGGCAGCGCGCAAAGAAAACGCCCGCCCCGGCAAGGCCGGAGCGGCGTCTGGATCTGGCAACTCAGCCGGTCGCCACAAGCCCCGGGGATTGGAAGCCTTGTTGCGGGGCCCGAAGTTTGCGCCAGCAAACTTTGGAGGTAACCGGCGACGCCGGTTATCGTGCGTCGAGCGTCTTGTTCCACTCCGCCACGCGGTCGGCCTTCGCGGCCAGCACGCCGGCGGTGTCACCCTCGATCTTGACCGACTTGATCGCGTCGCCCTGCTTCACGCTGTCGACGATCTCCTGGCCTTCCAGCACCTTGCCGAAGACGGTGTGCTTGCCGTCCAGCCACGGGCACGGGATGTGGGTGATGAAGAACTGGCTGCCGTTGGTGCCCGGGCCGGCGTTGGCCATCGACAGCACGCCGCGCTCGTGGCTCAGGCCGTTGCGCGTTTCATCCTCGAAACGGTAGCCCGGGCCGCCGGTGCCGGTGCCCAGGGGGCAACCGCCCTGGATCATGAAATCGTTGATGACGCGGTGGAAGCTCAGTCCGTCGTAGAAACCGCGCTGGGCCAGGTTCACGAAGTTGGCGACGGTCAGCGGCGCCTTGTCGGCGGCCAGTTCAATGCGGATCGGGCCGCGCTCGGTGTCGAAGGTGGCGATGAGGCTCATGAATCCGTCTCCTGGACGAGTTTCGGGGAAAATTGGGGACAACGCTTCGCCGTTCAGATGGCGGCGGCGGCGACCCTTCACAAGGGGCGTCCCGCCCTCTTTCGGGGCCGGCTGCCTGAACAAGCAACGGCCATCATTGACAGGTATAATATTCGGCTACCCCTCGCTTGAGCGCCGGTCTGCCGGCCTGTCCGCATGTCCATCGAACGCCTGCGCAATATCGCCATCGTCGCCCACGTCGACCATGGCAAGACCACCCTCGTCGACTGCCTCCTGAAGCAGTCCGGCACCCTTTCCGAGCGCACCGTGCTCGCCGAGCGCGCGATGGACAGCAATGACCAGGAAAAGGAACGTGGCATCACGATCCTCGCCAAGAACACGGCGATCACCTGGCAGGGCAACCGCATCAACATCGTCGACACCCCTGGACACGCCGACTTCGGTGGCGAGGTCGAGCGCGTGCTGTCGATGGTCGACTCGGTGCTGATCCTGGTCGACGCGATGGACGGCCCGATGCCGCAGACGCGCTTCGTGACGCAGAAAGCGTTCGCGATGGGCTTCAAGCCGATCGTCGTGGTCAACAAGATCGACCGTCCTGGCGCGCGTCCGGACTGGGTCATCGACCAGGTGTTCGACCTGTTCGACAAGCTCGGCGCCACCAACGAGCAGCTGGACTTCCCGATCGTCTACGCCTCGGCGCTGCACGGCTACGCCAGCCTGGACGACGCCGCACGCTCGGGCGACATGACCCCGCTCTACGAAGCGATCATGAAGCACGTCGCGCCGCCGCAGGTGGACGAGGAAGGCCCGTTCCAGATGCGCATCAGCCAGCTGGACTACAGCAACTTCGTCGGTCTGATCGGCATCGGCCGCATCCAGCGCGGCAAGGTGAAGAAGAACATGCCGGTCAGCGTGGTCGGCCGTGACGGCAAGAAGCGCCAGGGCAAGATCGTGCAGGTGCTGAGCTTCATGGGCCTTGAGCGTATCGAGGCCGAGGAAGCCGGCGCCGGCGACATCGTCGCCATCGCGGGCATCACCGACCTGTCGATCTCCGACACCGTGTGCGCGCTCGACGCGCCCGAAGCGCTGCCGGCGCTGACGGTGGACGAGCCGACCATCAGCATGACCTTCCAGGTGAACAACTCGCCGTTCGCCGGCCACAAGGAATACAGCGGCGGCAAGTTCCTCACCAGCCGACAGCTGCGCGAGCGCCTTGAGCGCGAGACGCTGCACAACGTCGCGCTGAAGGTCGAGGAAGGTTCCGATCCGGACAAGTTCCTGGTTTCCGGCCGTGGCGAGCTGCACCTGTCGGTGCTGATCGAGAACATGCGCCGTGAAGGGTTCGAGCTGGCCGTGTCGCGTCCGGAAGTGATCATCAAGGAAATCGACGGCCAGATGATGGAACCGATCGAGCAGCTGGTGGTCGACATCGAAGAGCAGCACCAGGGCGGCGTCATGGAGAAGCTGGGCATCCGCAAGGGCCAGCTGAAGAACATGGAGCCCGACGGCAAGGGGCGCGTGCGCCTGGATTACATGATCCCGGCCCGCGGCCTGATCGGGTTCCAGAACGAGTTCCGCACCCTGACCCAGGGTTCGGGCCTGCTGTTCCACGTGTTCGACCATTACGGTCCGAAGGAAACCGGCACGATCGCCAAGCGCCTGAACGGCGTGATGATCGCCAACGCCCCCGGTGCAACGCCCGCCTACGCGCTGGGCCCGCTGGAAGAGCGTGGCCGCCTGTTCGCCGCCGAAGGCGACAACGTGTACGAAGGCCAGCTGGTCGGCATCCATTCCAAGGACAACGACCTGACCGTCAACGCGATCAAGACCAAGCCGCTGACCAACATGCGCGCTTCGGGCAAGGACGACGCGATCAAGCTGACGCCGGCGATCAAGTACTCGCTGGAGCAGGCGCTGGATTTCATCGAGGACGACGAGCTGGTCGAAGTCACCCCGAAGGAAATCCGCCTGCGCAAGAAGCAGCTCACCGAAAGCGATCGTAAGCGCGCGTCGCGGGCTGCCTGAACCATCGGGGCGTCGCCGTGTCTGACGAGGCCATGACCGACGCCCACTACAACCCGGATCCGCATGCGCATCCGGGCCTGCATGTCATCGCGATCTTCGAAGCCGCCAAAGGCCTGCTGGCCTTTGCCGCGGCGTTCGGCCTGGAACTGCTCGGGCCGGCGCCGCTGCTGCGCTGGCTGCGCGAGCTGACACTGCGGTTCCAGATCAACCCCGACCACGGCGCGCTGGCGTGGTTGTCCAACGCCATCAATCCTCACAGCGTGCACCTCGCCGCGGCGCTCATCTTCGCCTACGGCGTGCTGCGCATGATCGAAGCCTGGGGCCTGTGGCGGGCGAAGGTCTGGGCCTCGTGGCTGGGCTGCCTGAGCGCGGCCATCTACCTGCCGCTCGACATCTATGCCGTCTTCCGCCACCCGGGCTGGATGTCCGTGGGCGTTCTGGCGCTCAATTTGATCGTCGTCGCAGTGCTGGCACGCGACATCTTCAAGCGCCACCATTAAGCCGCGCGCGCGAACCTGAATGGCGTATGCTCCGGTCAGCCACCTGCGACCGGGGAATCGCAATGCGCTCTTTGATCGTCAAGACGTTGCCACTGGCGACGATGCTCGCTCTGCTGCCTGCCTGCCAACGCGCCGATGCGCCGGGCACGGCTCACGCCGGCAGCACCGCCGCCACCGCAAAACCTGCAGCGCCTGCTGCCGCACCGCGTGATGGCTTCGCCTTCGCCGAAGTGGGCATCGACGAGCTGCAGGCCCGCATGGGCCGGGGCGAACTCACAAGCCATGCGTTGACGCAGGCTTACCTCGACCGCATCGCTGCCATCGACGATGCCGGACCGCAGCTCAATGCGGTGATCGAGCTCAATCCCGCTGCGCTGAAGGAAGCCGACGCGCTCGATGCCGAGCGCAAGGCCGGGCGCGTGCGCGGCCCGCTGCACGGCGTGCCGGTGCTGCTGAAGGACAACATCGACGCGACGCCGATGGCGAACTCCGCCGGCTCGCTGGCGCTGGCCTCGCACCATCCGCGCACGGATGCCTTCGTCGTCGCGCGCCTGCGTGATGCGGGTGCGGTGATCCTCGGCAAGACCAACCTGAGCGAATGGGCGAACTTCCGCTCCTCGCGTTCGACCTCCGGCTGGAGTGCGCGCGGCGGGCAGACACGCAATCCGTATGCGCTGGATCGCTCGCCTTGCGGCTCCAGCTCCGGCAGCGGCGCGGCGGTAGCGGCAAACTTCGCCGCCGCGGCGATTGGCACCGAAACCGACGGAAGCATCGTCTGTCCGTCGTCGGTCGCGGGCCTGGTGGGCATCAAGCCGACCGTGGGCCTGGTGAGCCGCAGCGGCATCATCCCGATCTCGCACAGCCAGGACACCGCGGGCCCGATGGCCCGCAGCGTCGCGGACGCGGCGATCCTGCTGTCGGCGATGGTCGGGCGCGATGAGGCCGACGCCGCGACGTCGGAGAGCACCGGCCGCGCGATCTTCGATTACCACGCACGCCTCAACCGCGATGGCCTGCGCGGCGCGCGCATTGGCGTGTTGCGCAAGGCGATGGGCTTCCACCCCGCCGCCGATGCGGCGCTTGAGCGCAGCCTTGAGGCGATGCGCCAAGCCGGTGCCGAAATCGTCGATGTCGACCTTCCCACGGCCGGTCAGTGGAACGATGCCGAGATGGACGTGCTGCTGTATGAGTTCAAGCACGGCCTGAATGGCTATCTGTCGCGCAGCGGTGCGCCGGTGAATTCGCTGTCGGCGCTGATCGAATACAACCGCCGCAACACGAAGACCGAGATGCCCTTCTTCGCGCAGGAGCTGTTCGAGCGCGCCGAAGCGAAGGGAACGCTGGACGAGATGGGCTACATCGACGCGCGCAGCAAGGCGCGCCGGCTGGCCGGCGCGGAAGGACTCGACGCCGTGCTGGCGGCATCGAAGCTCGACGCGCTCGTCGCGCCGGCAACGGCGCCGGCATGGTTGATCGACCCGGTCAACGGCGACCACTTCCTCGGCGAAGGCTATGGCGCGGCCGCGGTAGCCGGCACGCCGAGCATCACCGTGCCTATGGGCGACTACTTCGGGCTGCCGATGGGCATCGTGTTCATGGGCGCCGCCTGGAGCGAACCGCGCCTGATCGAACTGGCCTACGCGTTCGAGCAGAAGACCAAGGCGCGGCGCGCGCCGCAGTTCCTGGCGACGGTGCCGCTGACCACTACGAAGGGCTGATCCACCGCCCTCGTCGAAAAAGAAAAGGCCCGCATCGGCGGGCCTTTTTCGTGCCGCAATGAATGCCTTACGCCGGTGCGGCGATCTGCGCCTGCTTGCGCACGATCAGCATCGCGATCTCCAACGCCTGCTCGTAGTTCAGGCGCGGGTCGACCGTCGACTTGTATGCGCGTTCCAGATCGCTCTCGGTGAGCTCGCGCGCGCCGCCGAGGCATTCGGTGACGTCCTCGCCCGTCAGCTCCAGATGCGCGCCGCCCAGGCGCGTACCGGCGGCGGCATGCAGTTCGAACGCCTGCTCCAGCTCGCTGCGGATGTTGCGGAAGCGACGCGTCTTGTAGCCGTTGCTGGTGCTTTCGGTATTGCCGTGCATTGGATCGCATACCCACAGCACACGGCGCCCATCGCGACGCACCGCCTCAAGCAGCGGCGGCAGCTTCTCGGCTATGCCGGTCGCGCCCATGCGATGGATGAAGGTCAGGCGGCCCGGCTCGTCTTCCGGGTTGAGCAGGTCGATCGTGCGCAGCAGCTGATCCGGGGTGACCGACGGGCCGACTTTCAGCGCGATCGGATTGCGGATGCCGCGGAAGTACTCCGCGTGCGCGCCATCGACCTGCGCGGTGCGCATGCCGATCCACGGGTAATGCGTGCTCAGGTTGAACCAGCCCCAGTGGCGCGGCACCTGGCGCGTCAGCGACTCTTCGTACGGCAGCAGCAGCGCTTCGTGCGAGGTGTAGAAGTCGACGCGGTTGAGGTTGTGGACCTCGCTGCCGGACAGCGTTTCCATGAAGCGCACGGCATCGCCAATGGCGGTGACCATGCGGCGGTACTCATCGGCCAGCGGCGAATGGCCGACCCAGCTGAGATTCCAGTATTCGGGATGGTGCAGGTCGGCGAAGCCGCCATCAATCAGCGCACGGACGAAATTCATCGTCATCGCCGAACGTGCGTGCGCCTTGATCATGCGGCGCGGATCCGGCGTGCGCGATTCGAGCGTGAACTCCGGCGCGTTGACCATGTCGCCGCGGTAGCTGGGTAGCGTGACCTCGCCGATGGTTTCGCTGTCGGCCGAACGCGGCTTCGCGTACTGGCCGGCGAAACGTCCGACTCGCACCACCGGCTTGCGCAGGCCGTGCACGAGCACCAGGCTCATCTGCAGCAGCACCTTGAGCCGGTTCGAAATGACATCGGAGCGGCAGCCGTCGAACGTTTCCGCGCAATCGCCGCCCTGCAACAGGAAGCGCTTGCCTTCCTGCGCTTCGGCGAGCTGCTGCTTGAGGGAAAGGATCTCCCACGAAGTCACCAGCGGCGGCAGCGTCCGCAGCTCGGTCAGAGCCTCTTCCAGCGCCTGCGCGTCGGGATACTGCGGCAACTGCATCGCGGTGCGGTTGCGCCAGGACTGGGGCGACCAGTCGGCGGGCAGGTTCACGGCGCGGAGGGTGCGATCGGGAGTAGGCATGACACGATGCTGCAATGCGGCGAACCACTATGGGCGCTCGCCCGGCGCGCTGCAACCGTTACAGCGGCAACCGAGCCGGGGGCGCCCCGTCACGGGTCCGGGATACCCGGTAGAACGCGCTTAGCCGCGACGAAAGGCCGCGTAGCCAGCCCACAAGGCGAGGAGCACGAACCAGATCAGACTCCACCAGGGCATCGAAAGCCCGAGGAAGGTCCAGTCCACGTCGCCGCAGTTGCCGGTGGCCGTCATCACCTTGCGCACGACGTCCCAGGTCGACATGGTCTCGCGCATGAAGGACAACGGCGCGCCACACGAGACTTCGCCAGCCGGCTGCATCTGCACCCACACGTGACGGCCCGCGACGGCGATGCCTGCAAGCGACGCCAGCAGCGCAGCGACGCCGTACGCCTGGCGTCCGGTCGGACGCTTCGGGCCGTGCAGTGCGCCGATCAGGAACACGACGCCGAGTGCTGCGAACGCGACGCGCTGGAAGATGCAGAGATTGCATGGCTCCAGTCCGTCATGAAGCTGCAGGTAGATCGCGTAGGCCAGCAATCCCGCACAGGCGAGGAAGCCGAGGAAAAACTGGAGGCGGAACGAGCCGCGCGGAAGATGGGTCGTCATGGCAAGAGAGCTTAACCGCCCTTCCCGTCCGAGTGCACGACAGGCGCGCGGCTGCCCGCACGCGATGCACGCTTCGGCGCATTCGCGACGTTCGCATGCGCGGCGTTCGAGGCGGGCGCTCGGACCACCCGTAAACAAAAACCCCGGCCGAAGCCGGGGTTCTTGTGGATCCTCCGTGTGCGGCTAGGGCCGCTCACGCCGGCGGATTACTCCGCAGCGGCTTCCGGACGATCAACGAGTTCGACGTAGGCCATCGGCGCATTGTCGCCAGCGCGGAAACCGCACTTGAGGATGCGCAGGTAGCCACCCGGGCGCGCCTGGTAGCGCGGGCCGAGCGTGGTGAACAGCGTGCCCACGGCTTCCTTGTCGCGCAGGCGCGAGAAGGCGAGACGGCGGTTGGCGACCCCGTCGACCTTGCCAAGCGTGATGAGCGGCTCGGCAACGCGGCGCAGTTCCTTCGCCTTGGGCAGGGTGGTGCGGATGATGCCGTGCTTGATCAGCGACGCGGCCATGTTGGTGAACATCGCATCGCGATGGGCGCTGGTACGGCTGAACTTACGGCCGGCTTTCTGGTGGCGCATGACGGTGATTCCTGTTGAATGTTGGGACGCTGGATTTCGCTGTCGCCTTCCTGGCGTTGTTACCTGGACTGCGGATGGTCCGAACCGGCGTTCCGTTGCCGGCGATGCCGCGGGGCTTGGCCCTGTCGGCGAAACGCGGCGCTTCGTTTGGAAGCGCCGCGCCTGAAACGTTGCTACTGCCGTCCCTGGCGAGACGTGGCGGGCTCCGGAGAGCCCGGCCCGGGCATCCAGCCCGGTCGTTCGCGTCGGCGCGCGGCAGTGCCGCGCAAGCGCCGATGCTTACCCCATCATGCCGTGGGAGGCGATGCCTGCCGGCGGCCAGTTCTCGAGCTTCATACCAAGCGACAGACCGCGCTGGGCAAGGACTTCCTTGATCTCGGTGAGCGACTTCTTGCCGAGGTTCGGGGTCTTGAGCAGCTCGACTTCGGTCTTCTGGATCAGATCGCCGACGTAGTAGATGCTCTCGGCCTTGAGGCAGTTGGCCGAACGAACCGTCAGTTCGAGGTCGTCGATCGGACGCAGCAGGATCGGGTCGATGCCGCTGGTGGCCGGCTTCGCCGCGCCGCGATCGCGGTGCGTGAAGTCGCCGAACACCGACAGCTGGTCGGTGAGGATGTCGGCCGCGGTGCGGACGGCTTCCTCGGCGTCGATCGTGCCGTTGGTCTCGATGTCCAGGACCAGCTTGTCCAGGTCGGTGCGCTGCT
>Ga0209257_1000300_pt1 | contig 108786 bp, 112 predicted proteins | sample AraplaCvi_mCL_r2_FD_184277 | JGI IMG/M metagenome (GOLD analysis project Ga0209257, IMG submission 184277) | Arabidopsis root microbial communities from North Carolina, USA - plate scrape MF_Cvi_mCL_r2 (SPAdes) (version 2) | ecosystem: Host-associated > Plants > Roots > Endosphere | place...
TGCCAGCGTCGGATCACGCTCAATAACGCCATGTCGATCACTCCATAGCCCCCGCTGAAAACATGCGAGGGAAGGTTGGAACATGGGTCAATTCTCAATGGAAATATCAGGCCACGCCGGGTCAGTTGTCAGTGGCAATCAACACATAGCTCCCGCCCGCATTTGGACTACCTTGAGGCCTTGTAAAGCTTCTCGGCGATCTCGAACATTTCTTCTGGCGCGTAGTCCGGTGTGAAGGCTGAGGGAACACCGACGAACTGCTGGATCTTCCCGCCTTCCGGCATGCCGTCCACAACTTCGAGCTCACCCGGAGGGTCGCCGGGAAGGGCGACCTGGTCATTGCTCCATATGCCGGCAATTTCCTTGTAGTCGTTCGGGCTCCAGGTGTAGAGCCTGCGGTGCGACCCCTCGTCCAAATACTTCTGGCATTCTGGAATGTTACCAAGCGGAATGTTAGGCGTTGGGAGGAACTTCTTCACGTCGACGCCCGTGATCTTTTCGAGCGCTAGGGCGTAGGCATGTGCGTGCACGGATCCCCGGACCAGCAGGTATCCACATACTTCGCGACTAGTAGGATCCGAGACCGTCTCGTAGACCCGAAGCTTATGGAGGCGGGCTCCGCATTCAAGATGGAAGTTGTGCAGCAGATCGACGACGACATTGCCGGTCGTCGTTATGAAATCGTTATTCCATGATACGCCGTTACTATTGACCGGCATCGCGCCGCCTCCGCCGGACAGGAAGGCCGCAGCCAGCCTTATATCCTTCATGTCCTCGAAGGGCGCGCCCGAGATATCTCCGCCGTCGCCTTCATCGCCGCCGGGAATATCGGGTCCGTTGTTTAACATGGCAACGCCGTTACTAACGAGTTCGACGTGGCCAAGCTCTTCGGCGGTGATGCTGGCTACAAGGCTGTAAAAGGGCCGAAGCTTCGATTTAGAGCGGAAGTTGAAGGACTGGAACATGTAGTTGCCGAGAGTGGACATCTCGCCATACTTTCCGCCAAGGAGTTCCTGCAGCGCTGCGGCTGCATTCGGATCAGCCTTCTTAGGCGCGGGCAGCTCTGCCTGGAGTTGATCTATTCGCATGAACATGGTGATATCTTTCGGTTGTTGACGGCACGCGAACTGGATGCCGTACCGGAAGTTCCCTGTCGAAACGAATAGAGCGTTCAACCGGCCGCGACACGCTTTGTCCGCGGGCGATCGTTGGAGTCGAGTGCTCTGGAGAGACCGTCATCGTCAGGGCTGCTTCTCGCCCGGCGGACGAGCTTTTTCAAGCGGGTGCCGGGCATAGGGCGCGCGTGATGCGCTGTAACGTAAGCCCACGGTAAACAAAAAAGGCCGCCTTCCGGCGGCCTTTCCCGACAACGAATGGCCTGCTTACGCAGCCTTCTTGCCCTTCGGATTGGCGGAAGCCTCGCCAAGCTGGGTTAGCAGCCCATCGGTTTCCTTCTCTTCCTGCAGGGTGGCGTCGAAAAGCGCAACGGCATCCTCCAGGCCAAGCTGGCCGGCCCAGCTCTTCAGGGTGCCGTAGCGGGCGATTTCGTAATGCTCGACCGCCTGGGCGGACGAAATCAGGCCGGCATCGAGGGCAGGGGAGCCCTTGAACTCGTCCATGATCTCCTCGGCTTCGGCAATGATGCCCTGAATGGCTTCGCAGGTCTTGCCGCGTGCCGGCTTGCCGATCAGCTCGAACACCTGCTGCAGGCGCTCGATCTGGCCTTCGGTCTGCTCCTTGTGCTTGAGGAAGGCCTGCTTGCCTTCTTCCGACTGAGCGGCACGGGCCATTTTCGGCAGGGCCTTCAGGATCTGCTTTTCGGCGAAATAGATGTCTTTAAGGGTATCGAGAAACAGGTCGTCGAGGGTCTTCTCAGCCATGATTTACTCCCTTCATGGATTGAACGGCGCTCTAACGGCGATTTTATTGAGAAGTTCCCGCCGAACCGGACAGACCCTCGGCTCTCGCGAGAATTTCGGTTTTCTCATCTTCAGTCGGGAGACGTGCCTGGGCCGATCCGCTTTCCTGACGCGAATACTCATCCCAGTCTGCGGTGGCCTGGCGCCAGTGGTCGCCGTCCTGGCCATCCGGGCGCCCGGCTTCCTCCCACAGCGCATAGGCACGATCTCTGATCCATTGGTCACGTTCATGAGGCATGTTCATCTCCATCACCTGTCGATCCATATCGACGCGCCGCGTCTTACGAATTTCGGTGGAGATTGTTCCATGCTTTCAGGCCAAAATGACTTGTTGGTCTTAAGCCGCTGGGCGGGAAGTCTCATAGAAGGGTAGCGCGAGGGTTTCGAAAGCCGGGCGTGCGATGAAGTACCCCTGCATGAGATCGATGCCGAGATCCTGAAGTGCCTGGAGTTCACGGATGGTTTCGATGCCCTCGCAAAGAGGCGTGACACCCAGATCGTGAAGCATCGCGACGGTATGTTTCACGATTTTCTGACGCGCATCATCGGTATCGATGCCACGGATTAGCGCCATATCGAGCTTGACGATATCGGGCTGGAAGTCGGCCAGCAAGCCAAGGCCGGCATGGCCAGCTCCGAAATCGTCGATCGCCGTCCGGAACCCCATGTCACGATAGGTGCGCAGGATGTTGAAGAGGTGGGCGGTGTCCAGCTGCTCGCTTTCAGTGAACTCGAAAATGATATTGCGGATCGGGAAGTTCGTGCGCATTGCGGCGGCCAGCGTCAAGCGGATACAGGCGCGGGGCTCGTAGACTGCGTTTGGCATGAAATTGATCGACAACCCGGCGCCATCATCCTTCGTATAGAGATCGGCCGCTAATTCAATCGCCTTGACGCGGCATTGCTGATCAAAGGCATACCGGTTGGAGGTGTCCACCGCCGACAGAACCGACCCGGCGCCTTCGCCGGCCGCTCCCCGCACCAGTGCCTCATGGGCAAAGATCGTGTTGTTCCGGAGATCAACAATCGGCTGAAACGCCATGGAAAAGGGCAGGTGAAAGGCGTCACCGTTACGGCATTCGACACAGGATTTCGACATGAGTGCACTCCGGTTGCCAGGAAACGAATATCAGGCATCCGTAAATGAACTGTTCAGCGGCGTTGGAGCAGTTCATACGGTCTGCGTGTGCCAGTTTTGGCGATTGGGGGCCAAGAGAGCACTCAACTCCAGCCCCTAATGAAGTTATAGTAAAGATAGCTTAGTCGTTGGACATTACGCGGAAACCGTGTAGACTTAACATATTGTCACCAACCGAATTTGTAGGCGGTGACGACCGAGGGTTATTATGTGCTCCCGCCGGCCAAGGACTGAGGAGGAGCACCATGGAACCCGGTGTTTCCCGCAATATTCCTGAATTTTACCTGCGCGATGTCTTGTTGGTCTGGGCCGGCCATTTCACGCCGATCGAACAGGTGCGTGATCGCCTGGTGGAGATGACCATCGCACTGGCCTGCGCAGATCCGGATCGTCTCGAAGAAGGACCAGTCGATCTGGCCCTGAAACGCCTGCTGTGCAGGCTTGCGAGAAGAGAACTGGCCGGACTGAATGATGCCCAGCACCATGCGCCGGCGGAGGCTGCTCTAGCGTAGTCGCTTTAACGTCGCCGAAAACCTATCTTAACGCACGTGTTCCCAGGGACGGAAATGGCCGGTGCGCGGAATCCCTCGCCCGGCCGCTTTTCTCGGGACCAGACTTCGTGATGGAAAGCTTTTGGAGTGTCGCGAGGGCCAAAGCTCTTTCCCCCTCAGGCTCTCGTTCCACCCCCGGAATGCCTTCGCGAAAAACGCTCTTACTATTTGTGGCAGGCAGTCATCAGCTTAGGCCCATCGGCCCAAGGCTCCATGCTCCCCGCGCCGCGTATCCCCAGATAAGAAGATAGATCAGGGCGAGGGCACACCAGCCGATCATAAAAGCCAGAAGTATCCGGACATACCGTTGTTGCCTGGGATCATCCACGTGGGCTCGTTTCAGGGAGATTGCTGGACAGCGCAGTATAGCGGCGCCTTTTTATCTTGGCGTAACATTTGTCATGGGAAAGACTTTCGGGATTTGCTAGAACGCGGAATCCCGATCACTTAAGGGGGATTGGTAGTGCCTCTGTAAGAGGACCGGGCCCGCCGATCCGAGCGGGGAGTTGTGCAGCTCGTGCCGGCTCCCCCTGAATAACGACTGCGCTGAAGAAAGTGCCGGCGGGGTTACCCGCGGGCTAGAGAATGCCGCAACGCTTAGGCGGCATGAACAGCATTGCGCCGGGACTATGATCGCCATACGTACTGCCAGTCCGTGGAAAATTCCAGCGTGGCGGTAAACAAGGCGTAACCAGAATCGTCCCGGACAATAACCTGGAACGTCGCGTGGTTCTCATCGGAGATCTCGCCATGGGCGAGGTCCAGGATCACTCGCGATACCGCCCGACGCATGGCGTCGGTCGTCGGCGGTTCGAGCCCCTAATCGTCCTTCAGGCGACCTTGCATCCTCCTTACATCCTATGCAACGGCTACATTTCAAACTTATTGGGTAGGCAACTTTCAACCCGATGCTGTGTTCGCACTCTATAGGCTGCGTTCGGCAGGCCTGAGTGGTAGACGCATGCAACGTATGAATATCGCGATCATCGGGCCGCCGTCGTTTCTGTCAGAGACGATCGCTGCCGCTTGGCGGCTTGCTGGTATTCAGTTGTTTGGCCCCTACAGTCCGGAGGAACTCCTCATCGCGAGCCAGCTTGTACAGTTCGACGGAGCCGTCATCGATATCCGTTACCCGGCTGACATCATGATTGCGGTAACGGATCAACTGGACCTGCTTGGCGTGCCGGCCTTGTTCGCGGATGCTAGGCCGGTCAGCGCTGAAAACGGCGGCTTCTCCTTTTCAGGCGATACCGCATCCATCGATGCCATCGTCAAATCTCTCCTCGGCGTCGAGGGAATGCTGCGCCATTAACATTTGAGGTTGCGTTGGAAACTCAAAGGCATACCGTGAGGTCGTGTTAGCCGAAGGCTGACGTCCGTCACCGAAAGGAGTACGGGATGTGCAGCACCCAGCAATTCTTCCCCGATATTCTTCTGCCCCATGACTGCGCGATGGTCGCGGTCGCATGCCGGCAAGTCACGGCATCTCCGGAAGCCAATGGTCTCGATCCGGACGTGACAGCACGCCTGTTGCTGGACCTCTTTCGCCGGGGCCTGGTCGATCAGCAAAAACTTGTATTGGTCGGCAGCCACCTCGCTGCGCGCGCGCCACGAAATCTCTGAACCGGCCCAGCAATCCCGCCCGGTGTTGTTCGGTCGTTTGGGAGATCATTTTGAATGCATAGTGACCAAAGCCGCCTCGCGTGGGAAGTGGAGCTTGTGAGCCCATATACCTGCCCTCCGTGTTCGCCCGGCGGTTCGTAAAACCCCCCACAGATGTTGAAGACTCATCCAGGACGCGCTGTTCAAAGCGCTTGCCGCCCTCGATCACTTCTAGGAAGGTACACGCCTACGGTCCTGGGCGTTCACATGATGCGCAACAGCTTCTGCACATGCACGCGAAGCAAGCGGGAGGTTTCGGAATTAAGGAGTGCGTGGCGGCGAAGCGGAGTGTCCAGCAATGGACCTGCGCGATAGGTAATGGGCAATGAGCCATCTGTCGCTGGATCACCGCCAAGCGCTCTCAGCGTTTCCTATGAGAGGCTTACTCGCCGCTCCTGACAAAGCCCGTTGCTTGTCAAACCTCGTCCTTCGGGAGATTTCCGTTTGCATCCTTTATTCCTTTTTCGGCGCGTTTCTTCAATTCCTCGCGGTTCTTGTCGGCATCCGATCCAGTGCGGGCCTCTTCAGTGGGGTTGACTTCTTTATCGTCGGTCATCGGTTTCTCATAAGTCGTTGCGAACAAAGTCCCCCTCATACAGTTCCGATGGAGACTGCCAGTATTCAGCATCGAAAGTCCAAGTCGTGCATTACCCCCAAGAGTTCTCCAGCAGCTCGAATGGCGCCCGCTGGTTCCTCGACAAGTATGCCGCCGGCCAGGCATCCGTACTTCACCACACTAACCTTCGGGTGTAATGAGAGGGAGACTGCCGTGGCGGACTTCCTCACCACCATACCCTTTAGACCTGAACGCCAGGTGTCGGTTCAGTTCCTAGCGGACGAACCAGCAGCCAGGGCAGACCGGTTACTCCTTTTCGTCTCATCGTGGTAATTGCCGCCGAATGGCAGCGGTACTGCAAAGGTGAATCTTGAGGCCGAGCAAATTAATCCGACGTTAGCTTTATTTGTTCGTGAGCCCGTGGATCCGGATGCTGTGCGCTCTGAGCGTGCCGACCGTTTGCATAGCATAGTTTTTCAGCATGCCGTTCGGGCCATCTTTTGAGTAGGACATGAACAACTCAACTGCGTCTTCATGGGCGACGACCTGAGTTGAAAGATACGCTTGATCGAAGTCAGATGCTGGTGCTTCGCTGAGACCTTTGAGTTTCTTCATGTTCTCCGCATCCAGCTCCAGCGGCAAGATCACTCTCTCAGCTTTCGCCGCTTCTTCCAGTTCTGATAGAGATTTGGAATGATCGTCGATCATGTCCTGCGCATATTCTTTAGCGGATCCATCCTTGCCTTTTTGGAGGGCGAGCTTGGCAGCCTCGATTTCGAACCTGTTCGACAACGCGGCCTTTTGCGCGAAGGACTGTTTAGCGTTGTCCTGCGCGACGGCCGACGACCCTAACACGTAAAGCGATGCAATGACGCCCAACGCGGACACTGTAATCATTCGAAAAGACATGGCGATTCTCCGAGAAAGGACTGGCTCACGGTAACGAGCGGTCGAGGGCGCTGAGCGAACAAGTCGATCTCGCTAAAGTTCCCTGCAACTCGGTTGTGTATGAAGTGGCGTTTCAGCGTTCCTCGAATCGGGATTCGCCCAGGGAACTCTTGTGGGCTGTTCTGGTTCGGTGCTGCCAAATCCGATTTTCCGGCCGGACGGAGGACATCCATGAGCCAGACAAAAAGTTTGCTACAAACCGACTGTATGTGCAGCCGCTTCCTTAGCGCGCTGCGCCCGTCTGAGGTCTGCTCATGATGCCTGTCATTCCGCGTGACCGGACCTATCACACCGACGAAGTCCGCTATCAGATCGAGGCTAAACGGACACCACTAATCGATCAGGACGTCCGAGTTTCGAGCGGCGGCCGACATGCAATCTTTTCGGCTCACAAGGCATACAAGCTAGATCCGCCGGACGGCGCGCAAGCGGGTGACCACCAGACGTTTCCCGGGTGGTGGAAGGCAGCCGATGTCGATATGCGCGAGAGCCTGGGGCTGGTTACCTACGCCGAGGTGCAGCGGCAGAGGAACCGGAGTGCCCATCATGGGCGGTAGCTCCTCTAAGCCTACAGTTCGTACGTATACCGGCCCCGCGGGCGGTTGGGGCTCGGCAAAGTCGGTCACAGAGATCCTCGTGCGAGAACATCTGCCCGTGCGAGGCGCCAACCTTCTGCGCCACCAGAACAAGGCGGAAGGTTATATGTGCGTAAGTTGCGCCTGGGCAAAGCCAGCAAAAACCCGCCCCTTGGAGTTCTGTGAGAACGGCGCGAAGGCAACGGCCTGGGAGGTCACCAGCCGCCGCGCCGACCGGGCGTTTTTTGACGCCCATACATTGACCGAGCTGGAAACCTGGCGCGACCACGACTTGGAAGAGCAGGGCCGCCTGACCCATCCGATGAAATGGGATGCGGCTTCCGACAAATACGTTCCGGTTCCATGGGAGCAGGCATTTGCGGAGATCGGTAGGGAGTTGCGGGCGCTGGCGCCCGAGCAAGTCGATCTTTACACGTCAGGGCGCGCGTCGCTGGAAACCAGCTACATGTACCAGTTGTTTGCCCGGATGTACGGCAGCAACAACCTGCCCGACAGTTCAAACATGTGTCACGAGAGTTCGTCGGTGGCTTTGCCCGAAAGCCTCGGCGCGTCAGTCGGGACGGCGATCCTGTCGGATTTCGAGAATACGGACTGCATTTTCTACATCGCCCAGAATGTCGGCACGTCGTCCCCACGGATGCTACACGATCTCCAGGATGCGGTCGATCGCGGCGCCAAGATTGTGACGTTCAACATGCTGCGTGAGCGGGGTCTCGAACGGTTCATCAATCCTCAATCTCCGACCCAGATGTTGACTGGCCATGAGACGGTGATCTCCTCTGACTATTATCAGGTCAGGAACGGCGGCGACATCGCAGCGCTATTCGGAGTTAGCAAGGCCCTTATCGAAGCCGACGATGCCCTGAAGGCATCCAGTGTGTCGCACGTTGCGGGCGACGACGACAAGCCAGCCGATCCCGAGAATGCTGCGATGGTGGCGTTCGCGGCTTCTATGGCCGCCGCAGACAAGAAACATGTGATTGATCATGATTTCATCAACGAGCACACCGCCGGCTATGAGGAATTTGCTGCGGCGGCCCGCGGACATAGATGGGATGAGCTCGAGCGCATTTCCGGCCTGACCCGGGTACAAATGACCGAGGCGGCCGCGACCTACGCGAAATCGAACGCCGTTCTGACAATTTATGGGATGGGGCTGACCCAGCACCTGATGGGCGTCCAGAATGTTCATATGGTCGTAAACCTAGCGCTTCTGCGGGGCAATATCGGCAAGCCGGGCGCCAATATCTGCGCGGTGCGCGGCCACTCGAATGTCCAGGGACAGCGGACGGTCGGCATTACGGAGAAACCCGGCCTTGCACCGCTCGACAAGCTTGCAGAGCTCTATGGGTTCGAGCCGCCGCGCTGGACGGGTCGCTCGACCGTCGAAACATGCAAGGCGATCATTGACGGATCAAGCCGTGCCTTCGTCAGCCTCGGCGGCAATTTCCTGAAGGCGATCCCCGAAACGGAGGCGGTGGAAACGGCATGGCGGAAGTTGCGCCTGACGGTGCAGATCGCCACAAAGCTCAACCGCAGCCATGTCCTCCACGGCGAAGTCGCCTATCTTTTGCCATGTCTTGGCCGCATCGAGGTCGATCAGCAAGCGACAGGTCCCCAGTCCGTGTCGATGGAAAGCTCGATCGCTTATTTCCACGGATCGAAGGGGAAAACCAAACCGGCCAGCGCCGATCTTTTGTCCGAGCCGGCGATTGTGGCGGGTATCGCCAAGGCGACGCTCGGTGAAACCCGTGTGCCGTGGGATAAATGGGTGGGCGACTACGGAACGGTCAGGGATGCGATCGAGGAAACTTACCCGGAAACGTTCAAGGCCTTCAACAAGCGGCTGTTCCAGCCGGGAGGGTTCCCGCGGCCCTTGCCGGCGCGGGAGCGCAAATGGGTGACAAGCAGCGGCAAGGCAAACTTTATTACGCCGGACAGGCTTTTCCCGGATCTTTCGACGTCCGACAGAACCGGTGTGCTGCACCTTGCGACGCTGCGTTCAAACGATCAGTTCAACACGACGATCTATGGTTATAGCGATCGGTTCCGTGGGGTGGAAGGGGCGCGGAGAGTTGTCTTCATGAACGGCGACGACATAAGGGCGATGGGGCTCGCCGATGGCATGAGCGTCGATCTCACCACGGCGATCGAGGAGGAGACGGTGCGTAAAGTTACCGGCTTCCGGATCGTCGAATACAATATCCCGAAAGGCTCGTGCGGGGCGTATTTCCCCGAGACCAATCCGCTTTTCCCGCTGGATCATCACGACGCCCAATCAAAAACGCCGTCCTACAAGCTGCTTCCGATCCTGATTACACCGTCGTCCGAGCTGCCTCGCGATTAACTGATTGGCCCAGGATTTTAGTAATGTTGCGTACGCACAAAAGACCGTCGAATTCGCTGTTCTGGTCTTTGGCTATCGCGGCAGGCGTCGCCGTCGCAGCGGCGATATCTGCAAGGAAGGCATTGCAGAGGCTCGACTCCTGCACGCCGGTTTGTGATTCAGGAACAAAACCGGCCCAGACCATCGGTTCCGCGTCTGGGATAAGGACGCGTGATCGGCTGGGCATGCTGACCGCTTTCGCATTGTGCCTAGGAGCGGCCGCATTGCTCGGGTATATCAGAGAGCCGCTGCGTTTGCGCCAGGACCCCGCCGTCACCTCGGAGTTGGAGAAGATCCGGTTGATGCCGAACGGGATCAGCGGAGCGCCGCCAAATATCGATTTTGCGCTCGGCCAGCCCTATGAAGGTGCCTCCTACAACCTTGCCCAAGGCAAACGGCTGTATAGCTGGTTCGGATGCGCCACGTGCCACGGAGACGGTCAGGGAGGAAAAGGACCCTCATTCCTCGATGGCTGGTGGCTTTATGGGCCGGAGATGGTGTCGATCGTATCCTCTATCCGCGACGGGCGGCCGCATGGCATGCCGCCTTTCAAGGACAGGATTCCAATCGAGCAGATCTGGCAGCTGGCAGGATATGTCCAGTCGATCGGAGCCTATCAGGCCAAGGTAGCAGCACCGGGACGCAACGATGCCAAACAAACGCGCCCTGCCGAAAACCGCGCGCCTGCGTCTATCCTGTTCGAGCCAGTCCCGACGCTCGTTCATCCCGACCAGGGGCCGAACCCATGAAACCTCTCATTCTATTTTGCCTCGTCTTTCCGACGATCCTGAGCGGATGCAGCGGCTCTCAATCGGCCCTCGATGCTCACGGTGTTTCGGCCATTCACCTGAAGGGTTTGATGGCAGGGTTCTTCTGGGTCTGCACCTTCGTCTGGTTGCTCGCCATCCTGACCCTGGTTTACGCGCTGATGAGGTCTCGACTCTGGGAGGCGCCGACCCAATCTGACGGCCGCTGGACAAGGATCGTGGTGGCTGGCGCGGTCGCGGCAACCGCTCTTGTCATCACCGTTTTGACGATCGCAAGTTTTTACACAACGCGCGCCATCGACGAAAGCGGGGGCGACGCGATCACGATCGTCGTCAAGGGCGAGCAATGGTGGTGGCGCATTCGTTACCCGAACCCGGATAAATCGCTCGAATTCGAGACCGCCAACGAAATCCATATCCCTGTCGGACAGGACGTGCGCCTGGAACTCGAAAGCGCCGACGTCATTCATTCTTTCTGGGTGCCGAGTCTTGCCGGAAAACAGGACCTCGTTCCCGGCCGCAGCAATACTCTGCTCATTCGTGCAGAGCGTCCCGGTATCTATCGGGGGCAATGCGCCGAGTTTTGTGGGCTGCAGCATAGCCATATGGCGATCTTTATCGTGGCGGACGATGCGAAGTCCTATGCAGGATGGCTCGCCTCGCAGCAAATTGACCGAACCGCGGCGATGGATGACGAAGCGTTGGCTGGCCAGACGGTATTTTTGGCGAAGCCTTGTGCCGCCTGTCATACTGTCCGCGGCACGTCAGCTTCCGGAACAACCGGCCCCGACCTGACCCATGTTGGGAGCCGACGGACGATCGGGGCCGGGCTGATCGAGACGACGCGCGGCTCGCTGGCCGCCTGGATTGCCGATCCTCAGACGCTCAAACCTGGCAACAACATGCCAATGGTGCCACTCACGAGCGACGAATTGCGTCAGGTCTCCCGTTACATGGACAATCTCAAATGACCGCCATCGCACCGGATCGGGATACGCGTGACAGCCATCTTGCGGAGGTCGAGCTTCAGCGACATCTGAGTACGACCTGGGGATCGGCGAGTGGGGTCTGGGGCGCTCTGTCGAATGTCGATCACAAGGTCATCGGTCGCCGCTATATCGTCACAGCTTTTGTATTCCTGGCATTGGGAGGCGCGCTGTCGCTCGCCATGCGGCTGCAGCTATCACAACCGGAAGCCCGCTTCATCGGTCCCGATCGCTACAACCAGATCTTCACCATGCATGGGACGAACATGATGTTCCTGTTCGCCGTGCCGGTGATGGAGGCAATGGCGGTCTATCTCGTGCCACTGATGGTCGGCACCCGCAATATCGCCTTTCCCCGGCTGAATGCCTTTTCCTACTGGATGTTTCTGGCCGGCGGCATCCTGCTTTGGGTGGCGTTTGCGATAGACACAGGTCCCGATGTCGGCTGGTTTGCCTATGTGCCGTTGGCCGGTCCGCAATACGGAACCGGAAAAAGGGCCGACATCTGGGCGCAGATGATTACCTTCACCGAAATCTCTGCCTTGGCTGTTTCGCTGGAACTGGTCGTCACCATCTTCAAGCAGCGCGCTCCCGGAATGTCGCTCAACCGCATCCCGCTGTTCGTCTGGTCGATGCTGGTCACATCCTTTCTCGTCATCCTCGCCATGCCGGCGATCATGATCGCGAGCACGTCGCTCATTCTCGATCGCCTGGTCGGCACCCATTTTTTTAATCCCGCCGAGGGTGGCGACGTGTTGTTGTGGCAGCATCTGTTCTGGTTCTTCGGCCATCCGGAGGTCTACATCATCTTCCTGCCCGCCGTCGGTATGGTCTCGACGATTGTCGCCACCTTCACGCAACGACCGGTCTTCGGATATCTGGCGATGGTCATGGCACTGATCACCACCGGCGTCCTGGCGTTCGGGCTGTGGGTGCATCACATGTTCGTTGCCGGCCTGCCGCGGCTGGGCGAAAGTTTCTTTACAGCATCCAGCATGGCCATTGCGCTTCCCGCCGGCCTGCAGATTTTCTGCTGGCTGGCGACCATCTGGTGGGGCCGGCCGATCTTCAAGACGCCGTTTCTATTCGTCCTCGGCTTCATCTTTACCTTCGTCATTGGTGGAATGACCGGGGTCATGGTTGCTTCGGTTCCGTTCGATACCCAGGTTCATGACACCTATTTCGTCGTCGCCCATTTCCACTATGTGCTGGTGGGGGGCGCTCTGTTTCCGCTGCTTGGCGCAATCTACTACTGGTTCCCGAAGTTCACCGGTCGGATGATGAGCGAGCGGCTGGGGAAGTGGGTGTTCGGACTAATTGTCGTCGGGTTCAACCTGACCTTCTTTCCGATGCACATTCTTGGCCTGCAAGGCATGCCGCGACGGATCTATACGTATCAACCCGAGATGCTTTGGGGCGGATTGAACATGTTCATCAGCCTGAGTGTCTTGATCTTGACGGCCGGCTTTTTGCTGTTCTTTATTGATGTGGTTCGCAGCGCGTTTCACGGCCGTCCCGCGGGTGCCAATCCCTGGCGGGCTTCGACGCTCGAATGGGCGACGCCATCACCTCCACCATGCTATAATTTCCAGCGCGTTCCAGTGGTTAGTGACAGCGTGCCGCTCTGGAGTGACGGAGAAGTCCTCTCCGTTGCAAGCGGTTTGCGGGTCGATCGACGGGAACTGCTGGTCACGGGGGTAGTCGATGCGTCACCGGAAGCCCGCGAGTCTTCACCGGGTCACTCGGTCTGGCCTTTCTGGACGGCACTCGCTACCACCATCGTGCTAATCTGGTCAATCTTCACGCCATGGGCTGTTGTGTGGGGTGCGATCCCGGTTGCCATAGCACTGACCGGATGGTTCTGGCCCAAAGGCACCCCGGAGGACGAATCGTGAGAGAGGCTGTGGTTGTGGACGTCTCCCACCTGACCCGGCATTGCGACGGCAGTGCAAGCCCGGCCTGGTGGGGCACGCTTGCCTTCATGCTCATCGAAGGAACCGGTTTCGCACTGGCTGTCGTGATCTACCTCTATCTCATGAGCCTCGCGCCGGTATGGCCGATCGGTGTCGGTCCGCCGGACCTCGGCGCCGGTACAGTCATGACTGTCCTCCTGGCCGTAAGTCTTATTCCCAATCTGCTTGTCTCCCGATGGGCGGGGCAGCAAGAGATGCGCAAGGTACGGCTGGGCTTGATTGTCATGTCATTCTTCGGAATTGCACCGTTAGTCGTCCGGATCTTTGAGTTTCCGGCCATGCATCTCCAGTGGGATCAAAATGCTTATGGGTCGGTGGTGTGGCTGCTCCTCGGTTTGCACACGACGCATATCCTGACCGATCTCGTCGAGACCCTCGTTCTCACCTGCCTGATGTTCACCCGGCACGGTGATAACCCGCGACGATTCGGAGATGTCAGTGACAACGCGATGTATTGGAATTTCGTCGTCGCCACCTGGATCCCGATCTACGTCTGCATCTATTGGGTTCCGCGGCTATGAAAACCTCGATCGTCCAATATGCCGGTTTCCTCGTTCCCGTCGGCCTTTGGGGGTTGACCACGCAAATCGGACAGATCGTGCCGCATGTCGATTGTGGTATCGACATGGCGTTCACCCTTTCCGCCTGCATACTGGCCATACTCGTTTCCCTGCTTGCTGTTGGCGCCGGAGCGATCGCGTCGAGATCGGAAGGCCGTGGTCCGGGCGTTCACCTAGGAACTCTGTTCTGGTTTGGAGGTCTGCTGTTCAGTTTTGCCATCTTCCTGCAGGGAGCAGCAGCTTTGCTGATAAGCCCATGCGAGCGATGATCGTGGTTCTCACGGTCGTAGCAGGGATCTGCCCCGCGGCGGCGCATGGAACAGAAGCACATTCCACCGGCGCGACCTGGACCTTCGACCCATGGGTCGTAGCTCCGCTCGCTATCATGGCGATTGCCTATGGAGTAGGATCGGTAAGAATCTTTCGCCGGGTGGCTCGTGGAAACGACACATTCGCTCTTCGGCTCGGATTTTTTATCAGTGGCTGGGCAACACTTGCGGCGGCCCTGACATCTCCCCTGCATTGGCTGGGCGAGCACCTCTTCACGTTCCACATGATCGAGCACGAAGTCGTCATGGCCGTGTCGGCCCCTCTGCTTGCCTTATCGCGTCCGGTGTCAGCGCTTATTTGGGCCCTGCCGAGGCGCGGGCGGCATATTGTGGGCGCTGCAATGAACAGTGCAGTGATACGGTGGGCCTGGGGCTGGTCGACGGGTGGGCTAAACGCCATGTTGCTGCACGGGGTAGCGATCTGGGCCTGGCATCTGCCTTGGCTGTTTGATGCCTCCGTGACAGATATCAGCCTTCATCGCCTGCAGCATCTTAGTTTCCTTGTCACCGCCCTGCTGTTCTGGTGGTCGATCCTTTGGCGTTGCAGCCGGGGGGTCGCCGCATGGCACCTGTTCGTGACGATGATCCACACCGGTATCCTCGGAGCTCTGATGGCGCTTTCGCCAAGGGTTCTTTACGTTCTCCAGACCACAGATGCGCAGGCATGGGGGCTAACTCCTCTGGAGGACCAGCAGCTTGCGGGGATGCTGATGTGGGTGCCGGCTGGTACCGTCTATGCCGGTGCTGCGCTCACCGTGCTGGCCATCTGGATCAACGGTTCCGGCCTGAAAGGTGTCGCCGATGTCTGACATGAAAGTCTCAAAGATAACCCCAATGGTGATTGTAACTATGGGGTTGTTGGGCGCATGCGGGGTCTTTGCGGTTGCTGGTATCATTTCCGACCGTCACGAGCGGAACGGGGTAGCCGCGGCTCTAACCAACGGTGACGCCTCGAAAGCACGGCCGCTATTTCGGAAATACGGATGTTCCGGATGCCACAGCATTCCGGGCGCACCCGGTGCAGACGGTCAGGTGGGAGGACCTCTTTCCGGACTTTCAGGTCGTGTGTATATTGGAGGTGTGCTCACCAACTCCTCAGACCATCTGATTGAGTGGATCGTCGCGCCACAAAGATTCTCACCGAATAGCGCGATGCCAATCACGGGCATTACCGAGGCCGAGGCGAGGGACGTCGCTGCCTACCTGTATCAGCACTGATCACGGTTTGGGAGTTGGCCGCGCGGGCAGCGACTTGATGTATTCGGCAATCGCTTTGCGGTCCTGGTCGGACAACATCGCGGTATTGGTGACGACATCAGCCATCGACGAGCCGACACGTCCATGATCGGGTGTCTCTCCAGTCTCAAGCATTCTGACGATGCCGTTCTCAGTCCAATCACCGATCCCGACCGGGGTGATGTTCGGGACGAAGCCCGTACCCTGCGGATCAATGCCGCCGGCGAACCGGGCACTCGACTTTATGGCTCCGAGGATATTGCGGGTGGAGTGACACTCGGCACAATGCGACAGCGCCTCGACGATGTAGCGGCCCCGATCGATGCCATCAGCTACAACGTCGCTGACCGGCTGTGGCTGCGAAGGATGAAAGAAAAGCAGCTTCCACAATCCGACGGATCTGCGGATCGCGAACAAAACACTTGGATGGTGCGGTGGTGCACGGCCGGCGACAGGGGGCAACGTCTTTAAGTAAGCGAACAGGTCGTTGATGTCAGCGGCTGTCATGCCGGAATAGCTGGTATAGGGAAAAGCCGGGTAATAATGACGTCCGTCGGGCGACACCCCTGCAACAAGTGCGTTCGCCAGGTCGGAAACGCCCCAGCGGCCAATCCCGTCGAGTGGATCCGGAGAAATGTTCGGGGGTCGAAAGGTGCCGAAAGGCGAGGCAAGCGCGAGGCCGCCGCCCAGTCTCAGGCCTTCTGGCTGGCCGGGTGTAGCATGGCAGGAGGCACAATCGCCTGCATTAAAGACGTCACGCCCTCGCTCGACATTTCCCTCTGCCTCTGTGAGCGGGAACGGGTTGCTCGGCCCATATTGGGGGCGAGGGGTCGTGAGGATCCATGCGCCGCCCAGCCCTACCAGTGCTGCTGATATCACGACGGTTACAAAAATCCGAAAACTCATGGAAGACATCCGCTTCAGAGCGACGGTCGGAAGTATGTATGTCAACTGGCGGCTCTTCACCTCGATCAGCCGCGAAACTCACCCTCGTTCATATCGGCCGGATCATAGTTCAGGTCAAAATCCTTCTTGGACTTCGTTCCTGGCGGATCGCGGTGGACGGTTGCGTCTTCCGAACCGGTGATCACCGTCGGCTTGGCGCTGGCAACGCCGCTCGCCTTGCGATCCGCTTGTGATGGTGCGTATTGGCCTTTGGCGTCGTCTTCGGGGTTTGCCACTATTAGTCTCCTTTGATTTTGCCGGCGTCGGAAATGTTCTCCCGAGACGGGTCCTGATTGTTTTCGCCGACTGCGTCTCGATCCGTGTCGGGATCGTCCTTAGCTGGGAGATAGCCACGCGGTCGCGTTTCTTCCGGCCCCTCCCATCGCGGTGATTGGTCGGTCGTTCCCGGCGCACCGGGGTTTGGCGTCGTCATGCCCATGGTCAAGCCTCCTTGTCTGATGTCGGGCTAACTGGAGGCGTCGCGGAAGGTTCCTTTGTTCCGAGTGTCGGTGCGACATAATCCCCGAGGGTTCGAACCCTCGACAATGTTGTCGGTGCTGACGGAACTATTCGAAACTTCTCCGGTTCGAGCGCCGGTCGCATGACGATCGATCGTTTAAGGGAGAGTTGTTATGACGGACATCAATCAGGGCTTCAGCTCCGGCGGGGCCGCCCCTGGTCCTGGCAAGGAGAGCCCTTCAAAGGCCAACGGTAACGTCGACAGTGCCGCGGCCGGCGACATCAAGCAAAAACTGTCCGATGATGTTAGGTCAGCGTCGGAATTTGCGCGACAAGAACTGTCTGGTGCATCCGAAAAAGCTAAGGATGCCGTCGCGGGCCAGAAAAACGTCATCGCTGGCAAATTGAGCAGTGTTGCTGCTGCGATCGGCAGGGTAGCGGACGAACTTGAACAGAGTGACGATCGAGATTTAGGCAAGTTTGCCCGTAACATCGGCACCTCGATCAAGACGTTTTCCGACGACATTCAGGACCGCAGCCTTGGCGAGATTGCCGGGATGGCTGAAGACTTTGGCCGCAAGCAGCCGCTTGCCTTCCTTGGCGTAGCGGCCATTGCTGGCCTTGCCGCCAGCCGGTTTTTGACCGCTTCAGCAGCAAATGGCACAACCAGGGCTGGGAACACCCGAGCTGAGCAGAACGCCTCCGCGCCCACATCTATTGGCATCACCTCGTTCGGGGAGGCTTCCACTAGCCGCGTCAGCAGTGAGGGTCGCACCAATGGCTAAGTCAACCGACGAAAGATCGCTTCCAGAACTCGTGACTGGACTTGTGGGGGATATTTCCGGGCTGTTTCGCAAGGAGATCAATCTCGCAAAGACCGAGGCCTCCGAAAAGATGGCGCATGCCCTGGTCGGCATCGAAGCATTCGCCGCCGGTCTGGTCCTCGCAATCTGCGCGGTAGGCGTCTTGTTGGCGGCCTTGGTGAACGGGCTCGCCGCATTTCTCGTGGCGCGAGGAATGGCAGAACACAACGCCGATGCGCTTTCATCCGTTGTCGTCGGCGTTGTGGTCGCGTTAATTGCCTGGGGCTTGATCTCGCGCGGCCTTAACGCGCTCAAAGGCGAAAAGCTCAAGCTCGAGCGCACCTCCGCCTCTCTTCAGCAGGATGCGAAAATCGTGAAGGATAGAACCTGATGACCTACACATCTGAAACTCCAAGCTCTGCGGAAATCGAGCAGGAAATTGCCGAAGACCGCCGACGCATCGAAGACCGGCTCGACGCGATCCAGCAGCGCATGTCGCCCGGCCAGTTGGTGGATGAGGTCCTGAACTACGCCAAGTCGAGCGGTGGCGGCGAGTACGCGTCCAATCTGGGAGCAGCAGTCAAGAACAACCCAATCCCTATAGCGCTGGTAGGCGTCGGCCTTGCATGGTTGATGGCGGGTCCGAAGACAAGCACGTCATCCTATGTCAGCCGAAACGACGACGAGTATCCGCTGGCAATCGTCAAAGGCGGCGTTCGCCGATCCGGTCCAGTCCAGCTCGACGGTGACAAACGTTATAGCCACTTCACCGATGATGGTGGCAGCCGATATAAGGCAATGACAGACGAGACAGGCCGTCGTGCCGGGCATTTCATCGACGAGAGCGGCAGGACGTTTCGGGGCTTCGCAGACGCGACCGGCCGGGAATATCACGACCTGCGTGACGAAGCCGGGAAGCTGTTCGACGAGGCGTCCGGTTGGGTTTCAAGCACGTGGAACGATCTGACCCGTTCGGCGACCAAAACGGGCGAAACACTTTCCGGCGCCGGACAGAGCGCTGCCCAATCGGGCGCGCAGCTCAACGAAGCGATCCTGAAGCATTTCAGGGATCAGCCTCTCGTTGGCGGAGCGCTGGCGTTTGCCGTGGGCGCTGCTATCGGCGCGGCACTTCCCCATACCCAAACCGAGGACGAGGTTCTGGGCGCGGCGGCCGACGACGTTAAGACACGTGTGTCGGCTGAGGCCTCCAAAACCCTGGACAAAGCTGAGCATTTGGCTTCTGAAGTGTTTGACAAGGCAGTGTCGGTAGCTGGTGACGTTCACGATGTCGCTCGCGATCGCATCCTTGAGGAAACGCAATCGCTGAAGGATGGCGAACGTTCTCCATCGGGCAGTTGATCGTCGCTTTATAGACCAGGGCGACCATCAGTCTCCTCGGTCGTTTGGATATCTACCTCACATCTTGGTCTAGCCGCCGGTCACAGGAATGACGTATCCAATCATGTGGCTACCTAGGGTAGAAGCCAGAAGAATATAGACACTGGCCAGTTCCGGCGCTAGGCCGGCTCGCCGGTCCAGTGTCTGGTCCTCAAATTTTGCAGCTTTCTCCGCCGGCATTGTCGCCGGAATAAGAGGCGGCGAGATAGGACCATGAGCAATCGCGCCCCGGGCAGCGAACATCTCTGCAGGTCCGGCGTGAATTGGCGATCGCTCGCTTGGGCGAGGCATGGCGGGCAGTTGCGAAGAAGGCTGCCGCGACTGGGGTGACAATGATTGCTTTACCCGGATGCCTGTCCAGGAGCCGCCTTCGATAAAAGAACGTCTCTGTAATTGATCCACTAACTGGCGTGTGGTTTGAGGTGCCATTAACAACCCACGGCGAAAGCTCGACAACACTTTACTTGCTCGCGCCGGCTGCGACAGGGCAGTTTGACAGATTATTCGTAAGTCAGACTGGGAGGGGCGGAACTTTCGATCTCACCTCCGGTTCGCTGGCCGTAACAAAGGAGAGATCTAATGTCAGATGACAAAACACGTGATATTTTCGTGACCGGTTTGAAGAATGCCCACGCCATGGAAAACCAGGCGCTGTCTATTATGAGACCACAGGTCAACCGGATCGAAAACTATCCTGATATTGCCGCCAAGCTTGAAGAGCATATCACAGAAACGGAAGGACAGATCGTCCGGATCGAAGAAATCTTAACGTCACTGGCTGAAGACCACTCATCCTTGAAGGATTTCGCACTGTCCCTCACGGGTTCGATGGCCGCGCTGGGCCATTCCGCCGCCGGCGATGAGATCCTCAAGAACAGCATGGCCAACTTTGCGTTCGAGAATTTCGAGATCGCTGCATACAGATCGTTGATCACGATCGCCGATCTCGGAGGGTTTGTAGGCCTTGTTGCCCCGCTACAAATGAACCTCGACCAGGAGATCGCAATGGCAGACTGGCTCGAGGCCCATTTGAGGCCGACCACGATCAAATTCGCCAATCTTAAGGAAGCCGGGCGGAGTGCGAAGGTCTAGCAACTGGTGAGGCTCCGGACGTGCCGCGCACTAAGGATACGACACGGGTATCTTGCTACATCACCAAGCGCGTGCCCTTGTTATGCCCGGGACATTCGGTAGCTGCCGAAGGCGGCAAGACCCCGTTGGTCGTCGTTCCCTCCGCTTTCATACCGGATTACGCCCCAGAGAAATGTTTGAGATCGCCGAAAAGCTCTGCTCCACACAAAAAAGCGCTGAGGAGGAGCGGCGGGGTTGCGCCCGCTGGCTCCACGTTGAGGCGCGTCGCCGTCGAGCAATCCAATCTGCGTTGGTGTTCAGACGGGTTCGAAATCGGCTGCGACAACAAGGAGAAGGTGCGCGTTGCTTTCGCTCTCGACTGCTGTGATCGCGAGGCCATCGCCCATGTCGCGACAACCGAGGGCATCAAGAGCGAGGACGTCCAGGACCTTGTCATCACGGCTGTTGAGAACCGTTTCGGTCTCGTCAACAAACTTCCAAAGTCAATCGAATGGCTGACGGACAACGGCTCCTGCTTCATCGCAAAGGAAACCAAAACGCTGCTCATCGATATCGGCATGGAGCCGTGTTCAACGCCCGTTCGCAGTCCCCAGTCCAACGGAATGGCCGAGGCCTTCGTCAAAACCTTCAAGCGCGATTACGTCTCGGTGAACCCCTTGCCGGACGCCATGACCGTCATCGCGCAACTGCCCGCATGGTTCGAGCACTACAACACACTTCATCCTCACAAGGCACTCGGCTATCGTTCTCCGAGAGAGTTCTTGTCGAGCAGTCAGACGGATATGCGCGGCGCGGGAGCCGCCGAATGATGGTGTTTGACGTGGTAGACGATATCCAAGGAGCCGTGTTCGTCGCCCTTCTGGCCGAACTCGGGCGAAACGCCTACACGATTGGCTTCGTCGTTCAAGGCGACATAGCGGCGGAAGGAAAACAGCTATTAGACCAGATCGAGAGTGCGAAAGTCAGTGACAGCATTCAGCAGTCATGGCCCGGCACAACGCTTCTTAACGGCTTTGGCAGAGTCTTGGAGTATCAAGTAAACCCATCGGTTCTAAAAGCTATGACCGACTTCGCTAGTGGATTATTTGATTGGTCTAAGCGGTCGTTTCCTGAGGACCTGTTCATGACGTCAGGAGCAACAGTTTTACTGGAAACAGTTGGCCACGAGCGGGTGGCTTTCGTCCGATCTGAGGAGATGTCCCCCTACTTCAAAGCCTTGTCAACGACGGCATAATAGCCGTCTATCATCAAAGTCTCTAAACCGATCCTGTCCGGAATTTATGGGGCAACTCCACTGTGGGGATCGGTTCACCAAGCTTCAGGTCTGACGTTGCGTCCTTTCGTGGTTGATGATCCGTAAGTGCTGCAGTGCACAAAAGTTCCATGATGGTACTGCAGCCGGCTCCTGCCGTTAGTGACTGTACGTCATTCCAAATCGAGGGACTGCTTCAGTTCGTCGATCCGTTTTGAGGCGTCGGCCTTGGTCAGATCTTCGGCATAGGCATCGGGCTGATGCGCTTGCTCAGATAAGGTCTTCAGATAGGAGCGCTGGGCGCCGGTCATCGGCTATTCGCCGCTGAACCAGTCGTCTGGGTCTTTCTGCGTGTTGGAAGAGGTATCGGTTATTGGGTTGTCACTCATAACGATCTCCTAGATTCGTTCTCCAAACGTTCTTGGCTGGGGGATGGTTCCGGAGTCTGCTCGGTCGCGCATGGAACCCGGCTGTCGTACCCCTTCGTTTCGCTCGTAAGTTTGCACGCGAGGAGAACACAATTGCCGATCGTTGCCACCGCCGCCTGGTCCATCCCGAAAAAGATGGCTGACCAGTTTGCGCGGGAAGGCAGTGGCCTTAACCGGTATGCGTCGGTGTTCGACGGCGTCGAGATCAATTCGACCTTCTACCGCCGGCATAAGGCATCGACCTTCGCGCGGTGGGCGGAGTCCGTTCCGGACAGCTTTCGGTTTGCAATCAAAGTCCCCAAGGAGATTACCCATGTCCGCGCGATGAAGGACATTGCAGAGCCGTTCGAGACGTTCCTCGAAGACATCGCGGCTCTTGGAGAGAAGCGTGGACCACTGCTCTGTCAGCTGCCGCCATCGCTGGCCTTCGACGCTGAGGTGCTCCACACCGCGCTCCAGACGATGCGGGATGCCGATAACGGGCCGATCGTCATCGAGGTTAGGCATAAGAGCTGGGCGTCGGCCGAGGCACTGGATCTGCTGAAGAGCTACGCGATCGACCGAGTTCTTGCCGATCCGGCGCCAGTTTGGCCAGCGGAGGATTTTGAACGGCCTCCGAAATACGTGCGCCTGCATGGCAAGCCAAAAATTTACTACTCGAGCTACACGGATGAGGAGATCAGGTCGTTCTCGAAACTGCTGGCACACGACAGCTGGTGCGTTTTCGACAATACTGCCTCGGGCGCGGCGATCGAAAACGCGCTGACCATGCTCGACATGTGCTAAAGCTTGTACTTTGTCTGCGAATTGATGTCGAAGCAGGGCTGTCGCAAAGTCGCAGTTAAGCACCACACAGTTCAGCCTTCAAACTGGGCAATACGCTGCGCTGGAAATATTGTTAGCTTCGTGCTACATAAAAGCGAGTTCTGTAGCGCGAAGGTCCCACATGCCTACCCCCCATCAACCACCGGCAGCCGTCAGGCGAGCTTTGCGAAAGCTCGGTGCGGATATTCAGGACGCACGTCGCCGACGTAAGCTGCCGATGGCTGTCGTGGCAGAGCGAGCCTTTACCTCTCGCTCGACCCTGCAGAAGATTGAGGCGGGCGACACGAATGTCAGCATCGGAATTTATGCGGCCGTCCTCCAGGCATTGGGGCTGCTCGACGGACTGACCCAGGTTGCTGACATCAGCAACGACAGTGTCGGCCAGGCGCTTGCCAGTGCGGATCTGCCCAAGCGCGTTCGCCTGAAGCCGGCGTCGGGATCGTCTCGCGATGGCTGACTTCGAAGTTCAGATCGATCTTAGTGGAGAAACCCGCAGAATTGGTCTTGCGAGGAGCAATCGCATCCGCGGTTCCGAGACCATACTGTTTGAGTATGAAGATGCCTGGCTGAAGGATCCTGATCGCTTCTCGCTGGAGCCTGCGCTCGCATTGACGCGTGGCGCCTTTGCTCCGCCGGCAGGATTGGCGACGTTCGGATCGATTGGCGACTCCGCCCCCGACACCTGGGGACGACGGCTCATGCAGCGCGCCGAGCGTCGCGGCGCGGAACGCGAGGCACGGGCCGTTCGCACCCTTGCCGAAAGCGATTACCTGCTGGGGGTTGCCGACGAAACCCGTCTTGGCGCGCTTCGATTCCGGTGGGTCGGGGAGGAGGTCTTCCAGGCTCCGATCCAGACCGGCGTTCCGGCCATCATCGAGCTTGGCCGGCTTCTGCAGATTACCGAGCGCGTTCTACGTGACGAGGAGACGGATGAGGACCTGCAGCTCATTTTCGCTCCCGGTTCGTCATTGGGCGGCGCACGACCGAAAGCTTCGGTCGTCGACCAGTATGGCCATCTGTCCATCGCTAAGTTTCCGAAAGAGACCGACGAATACAGCATGGAAACCTGGGAGGAGATTGCCCTCCGGCTTGCCGACCAGGCCGGCATCGCCACTCCGCAACACCAGCTTATCGAGGTGGCGGGAAAAGCCGTCATGTTGTCTCGTCGCTTCGACCGCAGCGGCGCCATCCGCATTCCATTTCTGTCGGCGATGGCGATGATGGGTGCCAGGGATGGCGAGCGTGGCAGCTATCCGGAAATTGTCGATGCGCTCGCGGCGCACGGAGCACAGGGAAAGACCGACGCCCATGCTCTTTATCGGCGGGTAGTCTTTAGCGTGATGATCTCCAATGTCGATGATCATCTGCGCAATCACGGGTTCCTGTGGCTAGGGAAGGCCGGATGGTCATTGTCGCCGGCCTACGATCTCAATCCTGTTCCGACCGATCTTAAAGCACGGGTGCTGACCACCAACATAGATCTGGACGAAGGCACCTGTTCGCTCGACCTTTTGCAAGCTGCATCAGAATATTTTGCGCTGACGCTGGCCCAGGCACGCGTCATCATCAAAGAAGTAGCGACCGTCACGGCGACTTGGCGAGATACTGCGAAGGTGGTTGGCGCACGGAATAGCGAAATCAATCGGATGGCGAGTGCATTCGAGCACGAAGACCTGCGGCGAGCGCTCGTTCTATAGTTGTAGCAAGTAAATGAAGTGACTAGGCGCCACGTCGGACGAGCGTAACCTATGTATATATCGAGTTTAATTTAAGTATAACCATCGATAAGAGGTACTTATCGATGGTTATAACGCCAGCCCGCAATCATACCACGTGAGGAACCACAAATAGCCACTAGAGTTCCTTTGACGAATCATTTACCATGATTTCAATGGCTTACGATCTCGCAAAAATCAGCATTAAACAACTGATGCGACCAGCATTCGACGCCGGTATCGCGCTGGCGCGTCTCGACGAGCGTATCGCTCGTTCTCCGGTCGGAGGCGGTTTGATCGAACGCCAAAACTTTGCCGACGCCTGCGCCTCTCTCTGGATCGACGGCGAACTCGTCCATCTTGAAGACCTCGTCCTCCACGACGCCACCCGCGACATTCGCACCCCCACCCATGAACTCACCATCGCCCGCGACGTACTGCGCACCCGCCGGCGGATCGCTGGACAGTCAGCCGCCTGGGCTCTGTCCGCAGAGGGTATCCAAACTTTGCGACAGACGTCGGACAGCTATCCGGTTGGGGCTGAGGCGATGGAGCCGGCCAGCGTCGTTCGGCCAGCGGTCGGCATCGATCCGGAAGGGGAGGGGGACGATGGTGACGACCCGGAGAATTTACCTGGCGTCGATTATGCCGCCATCGATGCGCTGCTCGCGCGCTCTGACGCCGCGATCGAACGAGCCAAAAGGCCCGGCCGGGCTCCGGCCGATCCGCTGGTCTATGATCTCGACTGGGACGAGGACGAGCGGCTTGACGAGTGGCGCGGCGTGTTGCGACAAGCCGAAGAACTACCGGCGGTGTTGCGGGCGATCGTCGCCCTCGATGCCTGGAACGAGCTGTCTGTGCTTCAGCACGCCCCCTGGCTCGGCCGGCTGTTGGCCGCGTCGATCCTGCGCCATGCTGGCGTCACGTCAGGTGCTCATCTCGCGGCCATCAACTTTGGCCTCAAAACCATTCCGGTCGATCGGCGCCGGCATCGGGATCGCGAGACCCGGCTGCTGGCAATAGCCCACGGATTTTTGGCAGCCGCCGAGATCGGCATGAAAGAGCATGACCGGCTGACTCTGGCGAAGACGATGATGGACCGAAAACTTGAAGGACGGCGAACCTCGTCGAAATTGCCTGAGCTGGTCGAGCTGGTGATGGCGAAACCGCTGGTGTCGGCTGGGATGGTGGCGAAGACGCTGGACGTCACTCCACAGGCGGCACGGCGGATTGTTTTGGAGCTGGGTCTGCGGGAGATGACCGGAAGGGGGAGGTTTCGGGCGTGGGGGGTATCCTAGAAAATCTTCCCTCTATTCGAAGATCAATGGCCGCCGAAGCTAGTCGATCGTATAGAGCTGGTGTTCCCGATATTACAATTACCGCTTACTGCTTCCTTGATAAGGGAAACGCAAATTTATTTATTCGTACTCGCCTCATATTGACTCCTCTAGTACCTTAAGTTGTTATTTGCCGATAGGGTAGGGAGGGGTCAATATGGGGAACCCAGCGCCAGTCGGAGACGTCACACGCTATTTGCTGGTGCGCTCCCCGCGAGCAGAGGCTTCTGAAGAAGTGTCGAAACTCGCAATCAGAATAACACCAAGCGAGGAGACCAAGCGAGCACTCGCTTCCGCCGATCCGTCGCTTAGAACCGCCCGAATTTCCGAGCTTCAGAAAAGTCTTGATGAACCGGAGCAGAAGCAGGCAACGAACGAGCTGGAGGCATTCCGCAGGAAGTTCGATGCGCTGGACAAGCAAGTTGGCATCAAGAACGCCGTTGCGCAGCCACTCGTTCGAAGTATCAGCGATTCCGACAAGGTAGCGCAACTACACGCCGTCGTCGGAGACCTTTATCTCCTTTCAGGAGTTTCATCTCCTGGTGATATACCTGTACTCGCCAGGATACTTGAAAATATCCGCCTCTATAACGCTCTGCGTGAACGCTCGGACGGCGATGTTTTGTCGACCGACGACCTGTCCAGGGCAATAGTTCTCGTCGAGCGCGAGGACGTCTCTCGTCCAAAGGTGGTTGCCACAGATCTTCAGGAAGACGACAATCCCGCAACCGACTTTTTTCGCAAGCTTGTCTATCTGCGCGTAGCAGACGATTTATTGAGAGAGCTCCGACAAAAGAATGAACTGAGAGTACAACCGGTGCCGCCACCAGCAGCCCCGGCTGCCGTGGCCGCGGTTGGCGGTGAAGATGAGAAATTAATTTCCAGACATCAATTTGGTGATGCCCCTGTCGTTGCGACCGTCGACTGGACAGCGAGGGTGCCGGAGAGCGTCGCAGAGTATCTGAAAGCACAGTACGGCATTGAGGACCTGAAGGCGGCCGATATAGTCCGATTGACCGAGCGGGTTTCCGTCGATCTGCGCGATCACGTCACCACCGCACTCGGCGGCGTACAAACCGGACGGGTCGTAGCATTTTCGCGAGCACTCGACCGCGTCGCGCAGGAGTTCCGCCAGAGAGTCATCGGAAACCTTGATTCGTTTCTGCAGCTCTCCTCATATTCTCCTTTGCGAATATCAAAAAGCGGCGGACAGGTGCCCGAGGGCAAGGGGATCATTCAGCCGACCGGTGTCGGTGATCTCAAAGTCGTTCGCCAACAGCTGCAAAGGTATGCTCTCGGCGAGATCGCATATATCGAGAACGTTCTCACCGGCGAGGTGCGGGCAAGAAACCATGTGCGGTCCGAACGGGTCGAACAGCAGTTCACCTATGAAGAAGAAGAAACAGCCTCGACGGAAAAAGATCTGCAGACCACGGAACGGTTTGAGCTCTCGCAGGAGATCGACCGCCAGCAGAGTGAGAGCCGGAAAACGGACTCAGGCATCAACGTGTCGGCGAGCTATGGCGCTGTGACAGTGGCTGCGCATGCTGGGCTTTCGACGGACGAATCCGTTCAGGAGTCAGAGCGCAACGCGCGTAAATACACGCGTGAGACGATTTCCAAAGCAGCCGAAAAGCTCCAGAAACGGGTTCGAAAGCAACAAACGATAACAACCACCTTTGAGTTGAAGGAGGAAAACCAGCATTCCTTCACCGCCAAGGAAAAGGACGCGGTCGGGATCTATCGGTGGGTCGAAAAGGAATATTGGTGCCAGACGTTCAACTATGGCGCTCGCGTGATGTTCGAGGTGATGGTGCCCGAGCCGGCCGCGTTCTACGCATATGCGGTAGACAACAAACCTCGTGGCGAGGCGCAATTCAAGGCCCCAGAAGAGCCAAACTTCACCGCGAACGACATCAATGAGTCCAACTACCTTGCTCTGGCAGCGCGATATGGTGCAGCAGTGTCTGCTCCACCGCCCGCCTTTCGCATATCGCAAGTCATGGCCTTGCAGGGTGCAGGTGACACCGACGGGAACGTCGGCAAATTCACGATCGATGAAGACTATGAGATGGTCATGGCGGCACCCGTCGCTTCATGTCGAATCGTTGGAAATGGGCGCGCTTCGTATTCCGTTCTGATCTCTCCGTATCTCTGGGATTCAGGCGCTGCAACATGGGCCCCTGGATCCTTCTACCCTGGCGTCAGAGGAGAAGCGCAGATCGCTTTCAACGGGGTCTACGTTGAGCATTATGCGGTAAGCGTCAAGCTGCTGCTTTCGCGCACCAGCGGCGCGTTGGATCATTGGAAGATGACCACCTTCAACGCGATTCAGGAGGCATACGTCGCATTGAAGTCGGACTATGAGCGGAAACTTGCGGCGCTTCAGGCGCGCAGAGGAGCTCCCGTAACAGCTCGAACCGAGGCTGAATATCGCTCGATTGAAAAGGCTGAACTCAAGCGGTCCAGCCTCCAGCTCCTGACGGGTCAGGATTTCTCTCTGTTCGATGCAGTGAAGAGACCCGCCAATGCGCCGCCGGTCATGGATCCGGCCGAGGCACTCATAGAGGGGGAGTACGCGAATTTTTTCGAGTCGGCATTTGAATGGGACGAAATTGTTTACGAGTTTCTCCCCTATTTCTGGGGCAATAAAGACACTTGGTTGGAGAAGCTAGGGTTCTCCGATATGGACCCGATTTTTGCAAAATTCCTACGCGCGGGATTTGCCAAAGTCCTCGTCCCCGTTCGACGCGGTCACGAGCGCGTGCTTCTCTATTATCTGGAAACCGGGACACTGTGGCAGGGTGACGGCGCGCCAGTCGTCACGGACAAATTTTACCTGTCCTTGTTGACCGAGGTCGAATCTCGCGACAGTGACGAAGGACAGACTGTGGGAATTGCGGAGGGCTCTCCATGGAAACAAACGGTCCCGACCAACCTAGTCTGCCTTGAAACCAAAGACCTGAAGCTGCCAAGCTGGGAGATCGACACAGGAACAGCTACGGGCGAATTTCTCCCGTCGAAAGAGCTTTGCAACGGTATTCCCTACAATGCCGCGCAATGGCCAGACGACAGGAAGACAGCCGTTCAAGCGTTGAAAACTCTCGGCTATCAGGTCGTTGTTGACAACAATGCGCTTGCCTATTTGGGTTCGCTAGACGGTAAACGTGTTGTCCGCGCATTCCAGATGAACGCCAATGAAGCAGGTATACCGGCGTTGATCGGCAGGCCGCTGGGCATCGATGGCGTCCTCGGCCCATGCTCGCTGCGGGCATTAACTGCGGCTGTCGCGATGAATGCTGCGGGCAAATGGCCAAAGCCGGCCTAGCGCTTCCATGGCACAAATCCGCAAACCGACTGACGTCGAGTATCTCGCATTCCAGGGAGGAGGCGGAAAGGGCTTTGCCTATATCGGAGCTATCGAGGCGTTTGAACGCCTCGGGGTCCTTCCAAAAAAGGGTGGCGTGGGAGGAACAATCCGCGGTCTCAGCGGCTCCTCGGCTGGAGCTATCATGGCATTCTTGCTGACAATGGGCTGCACCTCGAAAGAACTTCTTGATATCTTCAAGAGCAACGATGAGTTTCTCCGCTTCTTCGACGCCCCGCGCAGCGGCGAGGTGCGCGCTATTCGGTCCGGGGATTGGCAGGCAAAGAAAGTCGTGCGTGAAGCATGGTCAATTAAGGAGCTAGCGAATGCACGAACATATGTGACAGCGGTTGCCAAGGTACTTGAGGAAGCCTACGCCAGTGCCGATGCGCTCTATAGTCGCCTGGGCTCTGCTTCAACCCGTCTTCAGGGTTCAATGTTCTTCGCGGTCTGGTTGGCGCTCACGCCGGCAGGACGGTCCATGACGGATATAAAGGCACTGGTTAAGCAGTATCCATTTCTTGGTCCCATCCTGAAAGACACTTCAGCATATGCGTCGAACATCCTTTATGATCGAGGCATTTTCCCGGGTTTCGCAGTCAGAGAATTCCTTCGATCAATCGCTCGCCGTATCCTCGTGAAACACCCCAAATGGAACAAGAACTTCGGGGATCCTGCAGAAATATCGTTTGCTGCGCTGAAACGCCTGACGAGCATTGATCTCGTTGTGGTCGGGACCAATCTTACACAGCGGAAGTCCGTCTACTTCTCTGCGGCCCTTACTCCGGAATTCTCTGTTGTTGAAGCTGTCGGCATTTCATCCTGCTTTCCAATCATGTTCAAACCGGTGTGGATCGATTCTCACCCCAAGGACGCAGTGTTAGGTGAATTGCGCGGTTATTGGATCGACGGCGGTTTCCTGAACAACATTCCGATACACGCCTTTGATGGCCCGCCTCCAAAGACGAAAGCTGCCAACGCAGTGCCGCTCCTCAATCCGCGCGTTATTGGCCTGTCGCTCGTTCCGGGCTCTCCAGGGCCGATTGCCGAACCTGCGCCAGCAGAGGATGACCCGTTAGTCAACTTCGCACTCGATATGTACGAGACCGCCTTCACTCCATCAGGAGTTGGTCAGTTCAGGACGGCCGATGAGGCACATCAGATCATTTCCATATTCTCTTACAGTCTTTCGCTCTTCGATTTCGCACCATCCGACGCGGCAGGATCCACGCCTCGCAAGGCTGCTTTTGACAAAGTCCTCGACTATTTTTCCTGAACCGGGGTTCGGGCGCGCCACTGGCGATCTGAAACTGGAGGTGATGTGTGGCCGCGTCATTGGGCCAATCGTCGTCGATGAGGGCTTGCGACGATAAATAATCAGACAAGTAGTTTGTCCTGGCTATCGAACCTGAACTGCCGGCACTGATTTTCGAAATGCCCGTGCTCAAGGACGTAGCCACGAAGGTCCGAACCGATATTGACGATGCCCACACGATCTTCAATCACGATCAGCCTAATATTAGTCGTCTTTTTCGGGATCGCCCTGGTTCGACTTGACGGTCCAAATCGTATGGGTCTTGTCACCTACCTCAGCCAAGAGTGAGGCGACATTCACAGGGTAGTGATGGTGGGTAATCGACGACGTTGGGTGAAAGTGAGGCGTAAAACTGGTGACCTGTCCATCGTCGCCACAAAAATGATGTGCGGCACCTGGCAGCATTTCCATCTGCAAGGGCACTTTAGCTCTGGGGTTGTGATAGACGTTTAGTCCTTCGATCCAGTCTTCCTCATATCCATCCGAATTAACGATCACCTTGAAGAACTTGTTGATCGTCGCATTCGGATCGTGATCGACCATCCGTCCTTCTCGCACGAGCAGGACCCTTTTGGAGCCGAATTATCCCAAGACGCCCAGCCGGTTGAATTTCGCGATAGTTCCAGCGTTCGTGCTAACTACAGCGCTTACGTGCTCTGAATCCGGCAACCGGAAAAAGCCCGAAGGGATAACCTTCCCGTCGTATCGATGCTGCTCGACCGGACTCGGCGTAATGACCAGCCCGCCGCTATCGTCGAGCGTTCCTTGGTGTTCATACCCCCATAAATATCTTTCGAGAGCCGGCTGAGAGTGAACCATCGACATCGGTGACGAGAAATCGGCGATAGCAATAACAAGCGGAGCGTCGGCTACGTGGGGATGAAGCCAGTATTTCTTCTTCAGCTTTGAGAAAAGCGGACTCCCGAACTTGATTGGCATGTAGTCCTTGAGATAGCGCTCCAGTCCCTCCGACGTGTCGATAGCTGGCGGCGGAACGATTTGACCCTCTCGCACTGTCGGTCCAACTGTCACGGCCTCGACGAAAAGCTTCCCGAGAAAGCCGCTACAAGAAAAATCGGGAACGTTGTGGTTCCGATCAAGCAGGTAACCGGCCTCGATCAGAAGGGCGAATAGATAGATTTCCCAGATCCGTTGGTCGAATCGGGTGGTTTGGAATTGCTCGACGAAGTTTCCATCGGCATCCTCGTACCACCGCATCATCGGTTCGATAATTTCACGTGCGGGCGAATACCCTTCGTTTGTCGTCAATTGGACAAAGGATGGATTGAGGCGTGAAGCTTCGTGTCGATGCTCGAAGAAATCGACGGGTTCGCCGACTTCGTCGCCTTGGTGGTGAGCTTCGACCTGAATTCGAGCCGCATTCCGCATGCCATCTACCAGGGCTTCCCTCGCTTTTCCTCGGTGAGCGAAAAAACCTGTCACGTCTATGCCACGAAAGCGGAGATTACGGTCTCTGGCCATGACAATTCCGCCGAAATCCTGGTCGGTCAGGTCTTTTGTCAGTATGCCGATCACGCTTCCGCCCTCAATCTCAAGATATTCGAGTTCCTTGAGCGTCATCATCGTAGCGGGATGTCGAGCGTACCCTCCGAGCGCGTTGAAGCGCGTCAATGAGATCGATTTTATTGCGAGCTTTTCCATCTCTGTATATCTGCCACGAAAGCAAGGCTTGAGACAGCCGGGGATTGCAGCGACCCCAAAAGAATCCGAGAGCGGCCGCATCGAAATGAGTCCGTCGATGCATAAGCTTGAACCGCTCACGCTGATAGCTTGCTGTCGAAATCCATGAAGACGCCCTAAAATATCGCCTCCACCATTTGAAAGTGTGGTCTTCTTGAAAACATGATATATAGAAGAACTGTCATCAAACTTTAGCCGCGTGAGCGAAATGAGCGACGCCGAAACCGACAACCTCCAACTCAAGGTCCCCTCCACGCTAAAGCGCGAACTTGCGATGGATGCGGCGAAGAAGGGGGTAACGATCCGAACTCTGATCCTGAGTGCGTTGTCCGCAGCAGGTTACGAAGTCCCGAGCGAAGAATTGCGGGACAAAAGGAAGGGGCGCTCGTGAATCAAGCCGCTGTGTCGTTGAAACGTAGACCACGTAGCCAAGCTCAGTCTCTCAGCTACGGATCCGTCGTCGATCTGTTTTGTGGAGCTGGCGGGCTCTCCCATGGTTTCAAGCTTGAGGGGTTTGATGTCGTTGCCGGCGTCGACATCGACGAAAAGTGCAGGTTCCCCTTCGAGACAAATAACGACGCCCCCTTCTTGCCACTCGATGTCGCAAGCATCGACCCCAAGGAGCTGAACGATAGATTCGTTCCGAGCGTTCCGAGGATCCTCGTCGGTTGTGCGCCTTGCCAGCCCTTTTCCAAGTATTCGCAAGGTCGCGAAGACGGGCGCTGGCAACTACTCGAACATTTCTCCCGGCTCATTTGTGAGATGAAACCCGACATCGTTTCGATGGAAAACGTGCCGAGACTCCAGAAGTTCAAGGACGCGTCGGTGTTTCACGCTTTCGTCCGTGCTCTGCGCAACAACGACTACTTCGTCGATTGGACGGTTGCGTATTGCCCCGACTTCGGGATCCCGCAGTCGCGATCGAGGCTCGTTCTTCTTGCCTCCAGATATGGTCCTCCCGGTGTTCCGACTCCGACACATACGACAGAGCGGTACGTGACCGTCCGCCAGACGATTGGATCGCTGAAGCCATTGGCGGCCGGCGAGGCCGATGCGGACGACCCTTTGCACCGATGCAGTGCCCTCTCTTCAACCAACGTGACGCGGATGAAAGCGTCGAAGCCAGGCGGCAGCTGGAGAGACTGGGACGGTGATTTGGTCACTGATTGTCACCGTAAGGAAAGCGGTCAAGGATATTCTTCCGTCTACGGAAGAATGGAATGGGACCAACCCGCGCCGACGATGACGACACAGTTCTTTGGTTTTGGGAACGGCAGGTTCGGCCATCCGGAACAGGATCGTGCAATCTCGCTGAGGGAGGGGGCGTTGATACAGACGTTCCCCCCGGACTACGCGTTCGTTCCCGAGGGTCAAAGGATCGAGATGAAGTCGGTTGGACGCTTGATCGGGAATGCGGTACCCGTCGACCTGGGAAGAGCAATTGCTCGTAGGATTAAGGACCATCTTGAAGAGTACTCAAAATGAGCTCGGATGCAGAGACGATCGACCCTACGCGACATCGGATCATGGCCTCCGTGGGTCAAAAGGACACCAAGCCGGAAATGATCGTGCGCCGCCTGTTACATTCCATGAATTACAGGTACCGGCTCCATCGGAAGGACTTGCCCGGTCGACCTGACATCGTTTTCGGTAGCAGACGAAAGGCAATCTTCGTCCACGGCTGCTTCTGGCACCGTCATCCCGGATGCAAGAAGGCTTCAGTTCCCGCAACCCGAGCCGATTTTTGGGCAGACAAGTTCGCACGCAACGTTGAGCGCGACGCCGAGGTGGAACGAAAGCTCCGAGACCTTGGCTGGGAGACTTTCACTGTCTGGGAGTGCGACACGTCGAAACCGCATGCTCTCAGCGAGAGATTGCGAGAGTTTCTAGAGCGTGTAGACGGGACCCCAAGCGAAGGTGAACGACCACAATGACAGACGTCGTGTCGCCCATAATCGAGAACCAAGACGGCTACGACGAGCAGGTCGCTGCCGGTGCAAACGAGGTCGCTCTTTTCAAAGCGGATTCGGCACTTCTTAGGGAACTGGGCGAACGCCTGGTTGGCAAGCCATATATCGCTTTGGCTGAGTTGATCAAGAACGCTTACGACGCCGACGCGTCCCGATGCATCGTGGAACTCTCAGCAACGGAAATCAGAGTGTCGGACGATGGTCATGGGATGTCGGAAGAGGACTTCCTCGGGTATTGGATGACCATCGGCACTCGCCACAAACAACACTCCGACCGCAGCAGATTGCTTGGCCGTCGCGTGACCGGGTCCAAAGGCGTGGGCCGCCTTTCGGCGCAATTTCTCGCTCACCGCATGCAACTGCTATCGACCGCGGTCGATTCTCCCATGCGCCTACACGCCTTCGTGGACTGGGAAAGCGCCATCGACAAGGGCAATCTAACCGAGGCCGAGGCGCTCTATCGTATGGAGCCTTCCGACGAGCCGCTCTATCCCAGAGGTTCCAGTCACGGGACAGTCGTTCGGCTGCACGATCTCAAACAGAGTTGGGACGCGCAGGAAATCCGCGAGCTGGGGCGTCAGATATGGATGCTCAATTCGCCGATCTATCTTTTCGGAAGCAATCGCCGGCAACGAAACGACGTCAATGACTTTCGCATCGTCTTCAAGACGGATTTGCCGGGGATCGACGAGGCGTTCGAGACCCAGCTGACGCAAGCGCTTGAAAACTATCAAGCGATTATCCGCGGAAAGATCGATCGCGAAGAGGGTCGAACGGTTTCTCTGGTGACGGTCGAGTTCGACGACGGCGACAGGCGATCGGAGAAATTCGATTGCCCCGACTATCTGCGTGAGGCCGATTGGGAGATCAGGATTTACAATCTGGCTGGACGTCAGGCTGGCGGCGTATCTGTCACTGACATGCGGGAGTATTTTGAACGCTATGGCGGCGTAACTGTTTTCGACAAGGGGTTTCGTCTGCCTTATTACGGGGCAGAGAATGACTGGCTCGAATTGGAATACGACCACTCCCATCGTCGCAATCGGTCGAAACTGCTTCCGGACCACTTGCATGTGGCTAGGGCGTTGAACGACCTACCGACCCAAGGCCGTATCTTCGGCGTGGTGAACGTGAATACGTCGCGTGAAAATAATCTGGCGGATGGTAGCCGCAAAGACTCCGGCGAATTTCTCAAAATCCAGGTATCACGCGACAGGTTGGTCGCCAACAAGGCTTTCGCCGCTTTGAAGGACAGTGTTAGGCAGTCCATCGACTACTATGCGACACTCAAACGCCGCCGCGTTGCCGAAACGATAGAGATCGTGCGTCCTTCCGAGCGCCCAGAATCGAAGTTGAGACGCATGCGCATGCTGGTGGACGACGTGGTCGCCGCCTATCCGGACGATGAGAACATCGCAGCGATCGAGAGCGAACTAGACGACGTAGACGCCAGCCTGGAGAGAGTTCGGGAGACCGACGAGGCCTCGCGAGTGATTTTGGGGCCACTGGCTTCTGCCGGGATGGCTGCTTTGGCAATCGAACACGAAACTCGGAAGGAAATGCAGGGAGTTCGCTCGAAGCTTCGCAAGCTGAAGAGGATCGCTGTTGAGAACGACATTCCCGATCTAAGCTCTACGACCGACGAGCTCGTTGCCTGGGTTGATAGGCTAGAGGCCACAAGAAACATCTTCCTGCCGCTTCTCGATGCCGAAGACAGAGAGAAAGTAGAGGCGCTCGACAGCGAGGGTGTGGTGCGGGCTGTCGTTGATAACCTCAAACCGCTGCTCGGAAGCGTCGCTATAGGGTTCCGTCTGCAGAGGGGTCTCTATCTACCTGCAGCGGCTTTTTCCGAGTGGAATGCGATCCTTCAGAACGTTCTTTTGAATGCGGTGAATGCGACACTCGACAGCGAAAACCCAAAGATAGAGATTTCGTCGTCGATTCATAATCGCTCTGCCCACTTGCGGGTTTCGGACAACGGTGTCGGGGTCGGCGAAAACGCCGACGATATGTTCAAGCCATTTGTCCGAAATTCGAAGATTTCGCAGGAGCGGCGGGAATTGGGTATGGGTGGAACCGGATTGGGACTCACTATAGTCGAGATGATCGCAGAGAGCAGGCACTGCTCCGTCGGTTTCGTCACGCCGGAAAGCGGCGCATGGAGCACGACCTTCGAACTGAGCTGGAGGGTGGATCGGTAAAATGAGAGTTCGTGTTTGTGACGATGTCAAAGACATCGCGGATTCGTGGGTAAAGGATATTTCCGATGCGCTTGATAGCGCCGATGTTGCGCGGATGGACAGCGCAAAGGATGAGATATCTAAGTTGCTCAACAGAAAGATCGCGGTTGAGGATAAATCAGATCCGCACATCCACTCAACCGAGTTCGACGAAATTGACGTACTAGTTGTCGACTACGACCTCCTCCACCTTGATGGGGCCGGCAGCAGAACCACAGGTGAGGGTGTGGCACGCCTTGCGAGGACCTACTCTACTTGCGGCGCGATCGTGGTGATGAACCAGTACCGAAGTGCCCAGTTCGACCTCGGGATGAGAGGACATCTGGAGAGCTTTGCGGACCTGAACGTTGCGGCTGAGCTGATCGGAAGCACGCCGCTCTGGCGTCCCGTTGAACCTTATGCGGGAACGTTCAATCCGACGATTTGGCGGCCGATGCCTACCTTGCTCTCCGCAGCGCGAAGTCTGGCGGAGTCGCTTTCCGGCGCAGGTTACGACGCGCCGATCTGTGATCTGATCGGCTTGGATCTGGAGGCGGCAACGGAACTTTCAGATACTGCATTCGGCTTCCTGAGCAGTAAAGCGCAAACAGCTGAGGATCTTCGGAAGGTCACGCTCCGCGAATTTCTGACTCAATCGCTTGATCCCAAGATTTCCGGGTCGCTGATCGAAACGATGCCCGACGAGCTCACCAACTATGCGGCATTCCGAATCGCCAAATGGCTGGACCGTGCTGTCTTGAGACCAATGGACGTCCTCATCGACGTTCCCCATTTGATCGATCGACTGCCGTTTCTGATCTTGTCTGACAAGAGCGATGTCGGAGATCCTAAGGCGTGGATCAAGGCGACCCTCGACCCGGAAAACCTACTGGATTGGGACCTGCTGTCCAAATACATCAACGAGCGCGCTTCAAGCGCGCTCGGTCGCCAGGTCTTCAATTGGTACCAGTTGTCAGGCGACAGCAAGATTGACGATCTGCAGGACGAATATCTTGAGAAAGAGAATGTTCGCTTCCATCTTGCGGAAGATACCTCACGATTCCTGCCGAGCGAAAAGTTGACTCAGTACAGAGCTGACTTCCATAACTTCGGCGACAGGCGCGCGATTGAGAAACTAAGTTCGATCACTTACGGCCCGCAGCGCCGGATGCGTTTCGGCTGAAGCCATGAAGGAGCAGTATGAGGCCGTAATATTGATCCTGGAGCGGCTGAAAACCGAAGGACTGTCGTGGTACCGACGTGCTGCGCGCGATGACGTCGATCTCTTCGAACGCCGAGTTTCTGGAAATTTCGCTGTCTTCGACGGCGGTGAAATTCACGAGATTGGCCGTAAACCGGTTGGGTGCCTTCCGTCGAAAAAGATCTTGATCATGCCGCCCCTTGGACGAGAAAAGGAATCGGTTCTAGGCATGTGGCTGAGATGGAATTTCGCTGCGGATCCCTTTGAATTTCGCCTGTTCCTCGGTCATTGGTCGGAAATCGACGGCTCGAAATCGTTTATCGCATTCCGGTTTGAAGCGCCGGAGCAAGGTGAGGAGCACGACTTCTACCACTGCCAGCCGTGTAGAAATTTCGGTGACAAAGAAAAAGTTCCTCATGCAGTACCAGTATCGGAGCATTTTCCAACCGTTCCAGTCAACGCTTCAAATATTGTCGAATTGACAACATGCGCTATCATGGCCGTCCTGGGCCGAAAGGACACGCGCCGCTTCTTTCAAAAGATGATGCGGGACTCCGGCTTTTCAACGAGCAATTCTATAAGAACCGCTTACGCGAGGTGCTGCAAAGAGGTCTCGGTTGATTTTTCCCGCTTCGCTCCTGTGAAAGACGAAGTTGCGGTAGCCAAGTGATGCCCACGTGCGATAGGTCAGCAAAGATTCAGGGATTACTGATATGAACTTGCTGGCTATCGCCCTCTAGGGAGCAGTGACAATTCCGGACACTTGGGAAGACTGGAAACTCTACGAGCGATTAGTCGCACGCTTGATGGCAGATCAACTGTCCACGGAATTTTGCGTGACTCCGAACGCTTTAATACGTGGAGCAATCACCGGCATCGAGCGACAGATCGATGTTCTGATCGAAGCGCGACACGACACCGACAACACGCGGCGGATCATTGTCGACGCGAAGCGGCGCAAGCGTAAGATCGACGTTAAGGATGTTGAGAGCTTCCGCGGGATGATGGAAGACGTAGGTGCAACCCACGGCTACCTTGTTTGTCCTCACGGACACACGGAGGCTGCGGAGAAGCGAGCCCAGACTGCGGTGAGTATTCGCTTACTGCCACTCAACCGTCTTGAGGATTTTGACCCAAGAACTTGGCCCCGCTGCTCTCGCCCACGCTGCAGCAACGGACGCGTTTTCTGGGATGGCTATCCGGAGGTGTCGCTAGGCCTTCTGGCTCTAGACGGCACCCCAGCGCGACGCGCATTCGTTCACCATGTCGGGAAGTGCGATCGCTGCGGTGTCTTTCATGTATTGTGCGCAACCTGCGGCGAGATTCTTTGTGTTCCCGCAGACGACGACACCGACATAGGCCATCGGTGCGCGTGTCGACTGCCGTGGTTCTGGCTCGCGTCTATCGAGGAGGATGAGCGAGGCGCGCAGTCCGCAGAACTTCATCTCGTTACGGGCTTGGGCAATGTCCGAACAGTAAACCGACGATCTCTATCCACGGCGTGATTGCGCGAGCGATCTCAGATGCAGCCTGACCTTTTGGCTCCGTGCAGGCTGGAAAATTTGAGCGGTCATAGCCCCATCCTGGTACGCGCTATCCATGCACTTTTGAGAGCTGAATTCGGTTGGCGGTTGAACGTGCGCGTAACCCGCTTTACGTTCGACCTGACGGGGAGCGCGGGTTTATCTTGAGAGGCATATTCGATACCAAGCGGGACTCTGGTTACATGGACGAAATTGCGTTCCGTTACCATTTCCCGCGACAATACCGCGCCGTCGCCGAAACATTGGTCGGCGGCTGGATCATATATCGGGAGCCACAGCGGAATGGTGGTCGCAGGGCATATGTAGCCACTGCGCAAGTTGTGGCTATCGAAGATGACCCTATCAAGCCCGGCCACGCCTTCGCCGTGATGGCGGAGTATCAAGAGTTCGACGAACCCGTACCTTTCGTCCGCCATGGACGTTATTGGGAGACGTCACTTTCGTCGTCGAATCCAACACGTGTGGGTGCCTTCCTCCAAGGGAAATCCATTCGTGTCATTCCTGACACCGATTTTGCAGAAATCGTCCGAGCTGGGCTTTCCGAAACACTCGCGGCCGAAAACGCCGTCCGGCTGGAGCTGGATCCCAAGCATGTCGATGGCCCCACACAGGAGCTTCTCGATATTACGCTCGTTGAACAGAAGCGCCGCATTGAGCAGATTTTGATGAACCGCAAGATCCGGGAAGCCAGCTTTCGTCGCAAGGTCTGCGATGCTTATGACAACCGTTGCGCTATCACCGGACTGCGAATAGTCAACGGCGGGGGCAAATCCGAAGCACAGGCTGCCCACATATGGCCGGTAGCCGACGGCGGTCCGGACGTCGTACAGAACGGCATCGCACTCTCGGCAACGGTGCATTGGCTTTTCGACAGACACCTCATCTCGCTCACCGAGGATTACCGGATTCTCGTTTCGCACAACAAAGTACCTTCGGAGCTGCGAACGCTGTTTACGAAGCAAATGGACCGGATTCATTTACCTGAGGATGCCCGGCTGTGGCCTCATCAGCCGTATGTCGCGCGGCATCGCGAACGATTCAGTTCGATGTGACGACTATGCCTTCTTTCGCTTGCGTGAAGAGGGGCGTTCCAAGTAAAAAATAGTGCTTATCTTTTAGCTGCATAGGTCCTTTGCCTTGCCGTCGACGGTTCGATTCCTTTCAAGGCGAGGTTAGTCGTTCATCTCCCCGCCTTTGGCGACCATTTGCAGGCATTTAGGTCATGTATCTGCCGGCATCGACATGGATGGTCTGGCCCGTCAGATATTCGGTCTCAATAATCATCCGTGTCGCAGGCCAAAGTTCTTCAGCACGCCCCATGCGCCCTAGGGGCAGATTTTCCGTGGGGCCGACATCGATTGCATTGGCCATTTTGCTCTCGATCAGAGCGGGCGCTATGGCGTTCGCCGTGATCCGGTGCGGCCGGAGCGCGCTGGCATAGGCGTGCATCAAGCTCTCCACGCCCCCTTTCGACGCGGCATAAGCGGCGGAAAGCCCGCCGCCGGTACGGGCGGCGGCCGACGACATGAAGACAAGCCGGCCACCATCCCGAGTCATATGTGGCCATGCAGCCTGTGAGACCAAGAACGCGCTCGTCAGGTTAGCATGAATCGTCTTTTGAAAAAGCGGGAGATCGAGGCGGTCGATCGGGCAGACTTCGCCGATACCAGCGTTGTTGATCACGCAATCGATACGGCCGAAATGGGCGAGGGTCTCGTTGATCAGGCGGTGCACATCATCCGCGATGCTGACATCCGCTCGAATGCCGATGCCATCTTTCAGGCCAGATATCAGTTGCTCGACCTCGCCGCTCTCAGACCGATAGTTCGCGACAACAAAGTGACCCTCAGCGGCGGCGGCGTTTGCCAACGCAGCACCGATGCCGCGGCCGGCGCCCGTGATCAGAATGACTTTAGCTAATGGGTTGTGGGAACGCTGCATGATCGTCTACATCCAATTTTGGAAGTCTATTCTCGATAATGTTTTGGCTACCCGCTGCGGGAAAAGCCAACCATTCAGGCGGGCGAAGTAGGGAAAAGACGCTAATAGGCTTAATGTCGAGCCCGGCCACCAAGTTCTCCGATGCGACTACGAAATTCCTTCCTGCCACGCTTGGTAGACCGTTCTGACGCTGGGATGAAAACCCAGGCTGCGGGCAAGAGACGTATCGACATGCAGGTACCATGGATTTGCGAGAGGCTCGGAACTTGAATCCAACTGAGACCCCACCATGCCCACCAGTTCATAGATGGAGGAGGGTGCCTCGTCAGCCAAGTTCACGATGCGCCGATCGAAATCACCTTTGAGCGCCAGCGTGATTGCCTGTGCGATGTCACGATGGTGGATCGTGCTCATGCGTTGCGCCGGATGCCAGGTGCTGACGTGCTTGGGAAGAGATTGGAGGTGTCCGTCGCCGTCGCCATAGACGAAGGGGAAGCGAAGGATGGACCAGTTCAACCCGCTTTCGCGCAGTTCTTTCTCCGCGGCAACCTTGCTCGCGGGGTAGGCGTGCTGGGGGTCGACCGGGTCGTCTTCCCTTCCCGGATGCGGATTATCCTTGTTGTAGACATGGCTGGTGCTCGACATGATGAACCGTGCTTCGGGAGCATGGGTCTTCGCCGCGGCGATCAAGTTGCGTGTCCCATCAAGGTTGCTTTGCCAGATGAGATCGGTGTCTTGCGTGCGAAACACAGCGGCCAAGTGCACGATCGCGGAAACCCCTCGGACGGCGTTCGCCAGGGTCGAAGGGTCGAGAATATCGCCCGTTACGCCATCAATTTCTTCAGGACAGCTCTTGCCCGCCCGGAGCAGGGCTCGGCATGCGACGCCGGCGTTTGCCAGTCGTGGCAGAAGTCGCTCGCCAACGAGCCCGGTGGCTCCGGTGATCAATACGGACATTTGCTCAATCCTTTCGCAACAAGGTCTGCAGTCGTTCGGTCGCTGATTTGAGGACACGGATGGTTGTGGCCAGATCAGCTTCGTCGACCCCGCCGAAGGCAGCATCGTGAATGAAAGAAAGATCAGGGATCCGGCGCCACAGCGCATCGCCGGCGGCTGTCAACGTCAGCAGACGTTGACGCTGGTCGCCCCCATCTGCGGTCTGCGCGACCAGGTTCTTGCGGACGAGCGTAGCGATGATTCCGCTTAAGGTCGCGCGTTCCAATTCGAGTGCGTGACCAAGATCACGCTGCACGGACGGGCCGTTGCTGACGAGATACCAGAGCACATACCATTGCGTGGATCCGAGATCGAATGGCCGTAGGCGCTCGTCCATGAGGGCCCGGCCTGCGAAGTAACATCGCTTCGTCCAAGCTCCCACGGAGAGGTCTTTGGTGTCCGCCTGATCATGCATGAAAACGCCCTGTTCATTTCGTTCGCTACCATACAATAATCGCAAGGTAGCGAACGAATGTCAACTCTCGATGCTGTCGGATTCGGATGAAGCGATCTCAAGGGCCGAGCCAGAAAGTCGGACAGTCGCTCAGACGCAAGCGACGCGATCGGGCCGGCAATGTCTGTGATGGCGACGACGTCGTTGGGGCGCTATCGCCACCGCTTCACATGGTCGACCAGCGCCCGAAGTTTCGGAGCGAGATTGCGTCGGCTCGGATAGTAGAGAAAGAAGCCGGCAAAGGGTGGGCAATAGTCCTGAAGGAGGGGGACCAGTTGACCGGATGCGACATAGGGTTTGAACGTGTCTTCCATACCGAAGGTAATGCCACCGCCGGCACAGGCCGTGCGGATCATAAGCCACATATCATTGGTGGTGATCTGCGGCTCGACAGCCACGTCGAACTCACGTCCATTCTGCTCGAATTCCCAGCGATAGGGCGCACTGTGCGGCGCTGGGCGCCAGCCGATGCACCGATGGGCTGAGAGTTCCGAAGGATGCTTGGGCCTGCCGAAACGTTCGATGTAGGAGGGAGCTGCGAAGGCGCCCTGACGCTGCTCGCCCGAGGCCGGAACTGCGATCATATCTTGATCGATCACTTCGCCCAAACGTACCCCCGCGTCATAGCCTTCCGCGACAATGTCGAATTCCTCGTCCGTGACGGTCACATCTACCTGAACGGCCGGATAGGCGTCAGTAAAACAGGCAAGGAGCGGCCCCGAGATAAACCGCTCGGCGATGGATGACACCGCCAGCCTCAATAATCCGCTCGGTGCGCTGTCGCGGTCTGCCGTTGCGTCGAGTGCCAGTCCGACTTCGGAAACCGCCGGCGCTACCCGCTGATACAATTGCTCGCCAGCCTCGGTAAGACTGACGCTGCGCGTCGTGCGCTGGACGAGCGCTACACCCAGTCGATCTTCGAGACGGCGGATGGTCTGGCTTACCGCGGATCGCGTGACGCCCAAATTCTCTGCGGCCACACGAAAGCTGCGCGCTTCCGCGACAGCCAGGAAAACGGAAATGCCATTCAGATCGATTGCCATTGGTTAGATAGATTTACCAGAGTGGTCATCATTGGGCAAATTGTACGATCTCACCGAGGCGCCTACCTTGGATCATACGAATTAGGACGCGAGGCATGTCGGCGGTGCACGCAGCTTCAGTGCCGGCAGATGGGTCTCATCAAACTCTCAGCAGCCAGGAAAGGACTATGCCATGACCATTCTTCCGACACGCCAGTGGGTCCCCGGCGCAAGCCGTAGAGCTCTGATCACACTGGCATTGCTGTCGCTTGCCCTGCCGGGCACTGCCATTGCCAACACCAAGGCAACGCAGCTGCAGGCTGCGGACAGTGCGGCTACGGAGCAACGGAACAGAGCGATCGTCGAAGCCGCCTTCGAAAAATGGCGCGGGGGCACCTATGTCTTCGCCGAGCTTCTCGCTCCCAACGTCGTCTGGACGATCCATGGGTCCGGGCCGGTCGCCGGCACCTATCGCAACCAGAAGGACTTCATCGAGAAGGCCTCGCGTCCCCTGACCAGCCGCCTTGCGACGCCGATCGTGCCCGACGTGCACAACATCTTTGCCGACGGGGACACCATCATCATCCGCTTCGACGGAACGGCCACAACGACCTCAGGCGCGCCTTATCGCAACCAGTTCGTCTGGATACTCAAGATGAAGGACGGCCTCGTCGTCAATGCGGAGGCCTTCCTCGACCTCGTCGCCTATCAGCAGGTGGTCGACAACAACGCCCCGCGCTCCCAATGACCTGACGCTTGCGGCTCGGCAGAACCGAATGTCTGACGAACCGGCCCGCACCCATCAGCGGTCGCCTTCAAACCGAGAACGCTAACGCTTTACGGAGCCCGACCATGCGACAGCCATTTGCAGCACTCATCACAGCGGCCACCCTTTCGATTCAGCCCGTAGAAGCACAGGAGACCAATTTGCAGCCGAACCATCCGTACGCAGGCATGTGGGTGACCGACGACAATGGTGTTCGCCATGAGCTTCTGCCGAACGGACGCTATGTCGAGGCCCGCGGTCAGCGCGAGCGAGCTTATGAGGGCCGTTACGAAGTTGACGGGACGCATATCGAGTACTGGGACGACACGGGCTTCACCGCCGATGGCGATTTCGTCGATGCCAACACGCTGCACCACGGCGGCATGATCTTGCGCCGCAAGTCGGCGACGCCCTGACCTACCTGGCGCACTTTTGCAGTTCGGAAACGGCTAAGAGCGATGAGTGTACCTGGTCTGCCTGAAGGCATCTGATAGGGGCGCCGTTCATCGGACCCCCTCATCGTGACCTCTCCATCTCTCGCAAGAGGTCGATGAAGGCCCGTAATGGGGACGGCACGTGCCGGCTGCGCGGGTAGTAGAGTGCCAGCCCCGGTATTGGCGGGCACCATTCGTCAAGGACGGTCACGAGTTGGCCGGACTCTAGAAACGGGCGGGCGAAGTACTCCGGCACATAGGCAATGCCACGGTTGTCCGCCGCAGCTTGCACGAGAAGATCACTGTCATCGAGGGTGAGGTTGCCCGGCACGTCGATCGCCACTTCAGCGCCGCGTCTGGAAAACTCCCAGCGGTAGCGCTTTCCACTGGGCAAACGTTGGCGGATGCAACGATGCGCATGTAAATCGTCGGGCGTGTTTGGCCTTGCCTTGCCGTGGAGATAGGACGGCGCCGCCACGGCGATGAAACGAACGTCGCCGCCGAGCTTCACCGCGACCATGTCTTTCGGGACGGCTTCCAGCAGCCGTACTCCCGCGTCGAAACCCTGTTCGACGATATCGACCAGCCGGCCTTCCGATACCAGATCAAGCTCGACATCGGGATATAGATCGAGAAAACGCGGAACGACGTCGGTGAGCAGGATACGGGCGCCGCTCTTGTTCGCGTTGATCCTCAGCGAGCCGCTTGGGGTTCCGCGCTCCTCCGAGAGAGTATCGAGTGCTTGATCGAGCTCCTGCAGGACCGGATCGAGTCGGGCGAGCAGGCGCGCTCCGGCCTGCGTCAGCGAGACGCTGCGCGTCGTCCGATTGAAGAGGCGGACGTCCAGCTTTGCTTCCAGTCCGATAATCGCGTGGCTGAGGGCGGAACGCGAGACCCCCATAATGTCGGCCGCTCTGCGGAAGCTTTGGTGATTAGCGACCGCAGCAAAGGCTGCAAGGTCATTCAAACTAGGGCGCATCATTCGTGAATTATCCTCACCAGATCATACCATACTGAGGATCTTATACCACCAATGCTGCTGGTCTACATCTTGAGGGATGAATGGATGAGGAGATCACATGCCAAAGACATGGTTCATTACCGGCGCTTCTTCCGGGCTTGGTTTCGAGATGACACAGCAACTGCTCGCCCAAGGGCACAAGGTAGTCGCAACGCTACGCCGCCCGGGAACGCTGGCTCAGCTTGAGCAGGAATACCGCGAGCGCCTGGATATCGTTCAACTCGATCTGGTCAAGCCAGAGAGTATTGCCGCCGCCGTGGAAGGAGCCTTCCAGCGGCACGGCCAGATCGACGTGATCGTCAGCAATGCGGGCTATGGCCTGTTCGGTGCTGCGGAAGAGCTCACGAATGAAGAGATCGACCGGCAGATCGCCACCAATCTTACCGGATCGATCCATCTCATCCGTGCCGCGTTGCCTCTTCTTCGAAGGCAAGGCGGCGGGCGGATCGTCCAGGTCTCGTCCGAAGGAGGGCAGATCGCCTATCCGGGCTTCAGCCTCTACCACGCCACCAAGTGGGGCATCGAGGGCTTCCTCGAAGCCGTGGCACAGGAGGTGGCTCCATTCAGCATCGACGTCATCATCGCCGAACCGGGACCGACGGGCACGAATTTCGGAGCCAACCTCGTCCAGGCCATACCATTGGATGCCTACGCTGAAACGCCCGCCGGCGCCGTTCGCCGAGCGATCAGCGACGGAAGCTTCGAGATTAAGGGGGATGCGGGGCGCACCGTGTCCGCGATTATATCAGCCGCCGAGAGCGAGAAGCCACCGCTGCGGCTGACGCTGGGCAGCACGGCCTATTCATCCATCTCACAGGCGCTTTCCGCGCGCCTTTCCACCCTTGAGGCGCAACAAGACGTGGCAGCTTCCGCCGACAGACCGGAGCTGTGACCCAGCGGTCCAGATACACCGATTCCAAGAACAGGAAAGGAACTGACATGTCCATTCGATCAGCTCTGGTGGCTGTTGCCTTCAGCGTTTCGTTCTCCGCTTTCGCGCAGGCAGCCGCTGAAAACCAGGTCGTCGGCACCTGGCGCATGATATCGGCAACCATCGATCCCGGCGGCAAAAATACTGCTGCCTATGGAGAAAAGCCCAACGGCCTTCTTGTCTTCACGCCCGATATGCATTTCGTGGAAGTTCTGACCGACGCCGATGTCCCGCGGTTTGCCTCCAATGCTCGCGGTGAGGGGACGGACGACGAAAATCGCACGGCCATGTCACGCAGTATCGGGTTCTTTGGCACCTACACGGTCGATGAGAAGGGCGAGTTCAGCGGCAACCGCGTCGAAGGCGCAACATTTCCGAACTGGGTCGGTAGCGTACGAACGCGTGACGATCTGAGGCTCGTCGTTGACGGCGACCGCATGACCGAACGGTTCCGGAGGCCCGAGGGCACTGAAATCAGGATCGAGTGGCAGCGCGTCAAATGATGCACAGGAGCGTCCGTCCGCGAGGCTTCAATTCCTTATCTGACGCGTGCAGGAATGGCGTCAGTCCGGGCCTTCCAGTCGTAGCTCCTCATGTAATCGAGAAACGCACGCATGGCTGCACTCGGGAGGCGGCGGCTGGGGTAATATAAAAACCAGTGCGGCAAGGTGGGGCTCGAGTCTGAGAGAAGCTCCACCAGCCGGCCGGCGTGAACATATGGCTTGGCGTAGTCATCGAAGACATGGGCAATTCCTCTGCCTGCTAGTGCAGCCTGCAGTTCATTATGCGCAGAACTGACCGTCAAACGGCCGGTGGGAGTGACTTCGATTTCCTCGCTTCCCTCGGTAAACCGCCAGTTCACGAGGGTGCCACCAGGGAAACGACGTTTGATACAGTCGTGATCAACGAGATCTTGCGGGATCCGCGGCTCTCCGCACCGCTTGATGTAGTCGGGTGAAGCGACGATTGCATAACGGAGCGCGGGTCCAAAAGGGAGCGCGATCATGTCCTGCGCCAACTGCTTGCCGAACCTCACGCCGGCATCGAAACCTTGTTCCACAATATCGATGACGGCCGCATCGCTGATGATCTCGATTTTCACCTCGGGATAGGTCTCCATGAAGTCGAACACCAGCGGGCAGAGAAAGTGATCGACGGCCGGCGCCGGCGCGTTGATTTTGAGGGTTCCAGATGGACTATCCCGCAACTCGTCGATCTCTGCGATAGCGAGCTTGATATCGCCAAGCGCAGGCGCCAGCCGTTCAAGGAGACGTTGACCTGCCTCTGTTGGAAACACGCTTCTCGTGGTTCGATTGAGAAGCCGGATACCTAAAGCTTCCTCCAGATTATTCATTGTTTGGCTTAACGCCGATGACGAGATCCCTCGCTCAAGGGCTGCCGCGCGGAACCCGCCACAGCGCACAATGGCAACGAACGCGTCGAAGCTGTCCAGTCGGATTTGGTCCATTGCGAAGTTTTTCTAATCAAGCTGATCATCTTAGCGCAGGTTATCAGATCAATTACGCCGTGTCATGATCGCCGAAATTTAAGCTCTGCCCTGCTGAAACCTTCGTCGCTCGCCCCTCCGGTCGAGCAAAGGATCGAAGCAGTGCGCCCAGAAGAAGGAACGACAGATGAATGCCTTTACCCTCAACAGACGCGCCATCATGCTGTCCGCTGTCGCCGGCGCATCCAGCATGCTCCTGCCGAACCTAGGCGGTTCCGGCAGAGCCAACGCTCAGGCTGCGTCCCCGGCGGCCGGTAATGCCGGGCATTATCGTTTCCGCGTTGGAGAGATCAGCGCCACTGTCCTGAGCGACGGCGTGATTGGCGGTCCGCCACGCGTCTATGCCAGCAACGCCCCGGAAGCGGAGCTTCAGGAGGTGCTGCGCCAGGCATTCCTGCCGACCGACCACATGACGCTCAATCTCAACACGCTCCTTATCGAAACCGGCGGCCGGCGGATACTGATCGAGGCCGGCGCCGGCAAGACGATGGGCCCGAATGGCGGCCGGATCTTCGACAACCTCGCGGCAATCGGTCTTAGGGCTGCGGACATCGACGCGATCGTCATCTCCCATACCCATCCGGACCATGTCGGCAACTTGAGAAGCGCAGATGGCAGCAAGGCCTTTACCCGCGCCACGGTCTTCGTCCCGAAGGCGGACTGGGATTTCTTCGTTCGCACTGACCCCGATCTCTCTTACATGCCGGTGCCTGAGGAGTTCCGCCAACGCTTTGCAGCAAACATCAAGAACAGCATTGAGCCGTTCAAGAACGATGTCGAGCTCTATGAAGCGGGCGCCGAGATCGTGCCGGGTCTCACGACGATCGTCGCATCCGGCCACACGCCGGGCATGGCCAACTTTCTCGTCCATTCCGGCAACGACCAGCTGCTGCTGACGGCGGATCTTGCTTATCACCCTGTTGTCAACGTCGACAGGCCCTGGCTTCCGGGCCCGGACCGCGACAAGGAGACGGCTCTTTCTTCCCGCCGGCGCATCTTCGACAGGGCGGCTGCTGAACAGATGCCCGTGCTCGGCTTCCACTATCCATTCCCCGGCCTTGGCCGGATGCTGAAGACCGATGGCGGGTATGCCTGGGTCCCTGCCAACTGGCAGTTTTGACGCTTGAAAACAGGAGAAATCCCATGGACCAGTCAAAGATCAACAGACGCGGTTTTCTCGGCACGATAGGCGCGGCCGCCACAGGACTGGCGCTCGCCACTCAGGCTACGGCGCAGACCAGGGGGACGAATGCTGCATCGCCAGCCATCGGATCAAATCCGGATGTCCTGACTCGCACCTTGCCACGCACCGGCGAACAGGTCACAGCCTTGGGTCTCGGCACATTCCTCACCTTCGACCTGAAGCCCGGCGATCGCCGCGACGCTCTGCGTCAGGTCTTCGAACGGTACGTTGCTGCGGGCGGTCGCGTGGTCGATACCTCGCCGCTCTACGGTTCGGCCGAAGTCAGCGTCGGCCAGTTCATGGGCGAGTTCGAAGGCTCAGACGAGATGTTCCTCGCCAATAAGGTCTGGTCGACAGGGGAATATCTCGGAGACGAAAGCCATGCTGTTGAAAGCTTCCGGCAATCGCGCATGCGGACTTGGCGTGACACGATCGATCTCATGCAATGCCACAGCATCACTAATGCGCCGGTCGTCATTCCGCTGATGAAGGCCTGGAAGAAGGAAGGGCTCATCCGTCATGTCGGCGTGACCCATCACGAGTCGGCGGCGCAGGATCAGCTCTTGGCGATCGTCCAACGTGACGATGTCGACTTCATCCAGACGAATTACTCGATCTTCAACCGAGACGCCGAGCGGCGCCTGCTGCCGGCTGCCGCCGACAAGGGCGTCGGCGTTCTGATCAATCTGCCGCTCGAAAAGGCCCGATTGATGAAGGTGGTCGAGGGACATCCGCTTCCAGGCTTTGCGCAAGAGTTCGGAGCGACCAGCTGGGCGCAGTTCTTCCTGAAATGGGTTATGGCGCATCCTGCGGTCAGCACCGTGCTGTGCGGCACGTCCAACCCCGACCACATGAGCGACAATGTCCAGGCGATGACGGGACCGCTACCTGACGAGCGCATGCGCGCCCGCATGGTCGCACATATGGAAACGATTCCCGGCTTCGGGTCTATCGCCACGATGCCGTGGTACCCCGGCAAAGAAAAAATGTATTCCGGCCTGATCCGGGAAGCACAGGCGAATGCTGCGCAACGCTTGCAGTGACTCCGCCTCGATTAATCCGCCATCACATAGCAACTTGACTGGGAGATCGGCATTTGCCTACCACCAGACGCTCTCTCCTAACGGCCTTTCTGACGCTGCCCTTCATCGACGTGGCGAGAAGCAGGGCGCTTGCTCAGGCCGCACCAGAGTTACCGCTGACGCTTGCATGTGAGGATGAAGACGACCTGACTCTCGAACGGGAGGCTGGCCCCTTCTTCAGGCCGAACTCTCCGCTGGAACGCGATCTTTATCCCGACGCACCCGGTGGTGAGAGGATCACCGTCGCCGGTTTCGTGCTTGACAATCGTTGTCGGCCGATTGGCGGCAGCCTCGTTGAGATCTGGCATGCGGACGAAAAAGGTGACTACGATCGCGTCGGCTTCCGATTGCGCGGGCATCAGTTCACCGATGCCCAAGGGCGCTGGTGGTTCAACACCATCATACCAGCGCTTTATCCCGGCCGAACACGTCATTTTCATTTCAAAGTTCAGCGCCCGGGTGGGCGCGTCCTAACCACCCAGCTCTATTTTCCGGGTGAAAGCAAAAATGCCGGGGACCGGCTGTTTCATGAGGCACTGGTCCTCGACTTGAGGAAAGCCGACGATGGTCAGTTTGGGCTGTTTGACTTTGTAGTTTGAAAAACAGGACGTCGTTCAGGAACCTCGGCACTACCTCGGGTGACCCTTAAATCCACGGCTCCGCGGCGGTCTCCGGAGCAGCAAGCAATGTTGCTAGCTGCTATCCGCGACGGGGCTCTGGCCTTTACTGCGTCGCGTCCAAGGGAACGGGATCTCCTTCTGGTGCCGGCTGAGGGGCGTCGCCGGGCTTGCCGTCTTCGTTTTCCAAACCGAGTTGTTGCAGAATAAGATCCTTGATTTGCTGCTCGATCGCCTCTCGATCCTTTTGGTTCATTGCAGCCACCTTGTCTTCGGTGAGCTCGCGATCTTTCAGGAAGAAGTAGCGTATACGTTCAGCTGGCGTCATGTTGGACACCTTCAGAAATTCATCAGCTGCGTCGGGCTTTTCGTCTTTGCTAAGAGCGATGCGATTCGGCTTTTGGTCCAGCACAACGCCGTTGCTCTCCATCGACCAAAGCGCATCCGCCAGCTTCGAGCCATATCTAGGATCAAGTGAGACAGATGGGGGATTTGCCCCTGCGTTCCCCTGCTGCGCCTCCCGGAGAGTGTCTTGCCCAGGCACGCGAGAAGCCGTTTGCAACTGGAGGGGGATTCTGACGTTGCCCGTAACGATCATCGTGTTGATTCCCTTGGTTAGTTTTGCGTCTAAACATCGCATCGGCGGCTTGCACCGGGCTGGTCGTTTTGCCGACGGCTCGATCGTAGACGAGTTCCCGCCTTAAGGCCGTGCTTATCGAATGTTGTCCGTGCGCCGAGGCAGTCTTGATCCGTTCAGGCGCCAATCGACGCGGGATGCGAGAGCAACGGACGTCGGCAAACGCCGACGTCCGAACAAGGTCGGATTAGGCGTTGAAGCCGGCGTCTACGCTGAGAACTGCGCCGGTGATCAGACTAGCACCCGAACCTGCCAGAAACGCCACCGCGCTGGCGACTTCGCGAGGCTCGCCAAACCGACCGAGCGAGGTGAGACTTCGCTGATAATCGGCATTCTCGCCATTGGCCGGGTTCATTTCTGTGTCGGTCGAGCCCGGGAGAACGAGATTGACGGTGATGCCCTGAGGCCCAAGTTCGCGCGAAAGGCCGCGCGTAAACGACAGAAGCGCCGACTTCGACATGGCATAAGCCGTCACACCCGCGAAAGGCACACGTTCCGCCAGGGAAGAGCCGAGAGAGATGATCCGGCCTCCTGACGATAGATGCGGGATCGCTGCCTGCGCAAAAAGGACAGGAGCGCGAACGTTGACGTCAAGCATGGCCTGCAGGTCGGCGAGTGCCAGATCCGCGGTCATACCTGCGGTCCCGATCCCTGCGCTGTTGACCAGAATATCAAGCCCTCCAAGCGTGTCGACCGTCTGGCTGACGGCATGCCGAATGGCGTCCGGGTCAGCACTGTCGGCCTGAATGGCCAGCCCACGCCGGCCTTTTTCCTCGATTGTTTTGACGACCGACGCCGCCCTGTCTGACGAGCGCTGAAAGGTGAAAGCAACATCCGCGCCGTTCTCAGCCAGAGCAATTGCGATAGCAGCCCCTATACCTCGCGAGCCGCCATTCACCAAGGCCCGCTTTCCAAACAAATCCATCAACATATCCTTTATGCAGTGATCGATGCATAATTAGGTAGAGCTGTTGCAAACCGCCGTCAACTGATTTATGCAGTGATCGATGCAAAATGATGTTTCGGTACCTCCAGCCAACTCACCGTCAGCCCGTCCGCCGCGCGGGCGGCCGCGAGAATTTGATCGCCAGGCTGCGCTTGCCGCGGCGACACGCCTGTTTTGGATCAAGGGATACGAGGCAACGTCGATTACCGACCTGACGGAAGCCATGAGGATCGGAAGTAAAAGCCTTTATGCCGCCTTCAGCTCCAAGGATGCGCTCTATGCGGAAGCGCTCAAATATTATTACACGACCTACGAAGGGTTGGTCTGGACCCGCTTCAGGGCTGCTTCGACCGCGAGAGAGGCCGCACTGGCATTTCTTCAAGATTCCGCAATCGCCATGACGGGTGGAGATCTCGAACTCCCGCATGGCTGCATGGCGACGCTTGCGACCGTTGGCAGCGAAGGACACTCCGAGCTGAGCGAGCTCATGCGAGCGACGCGTGCAGGCGGTTTCGATATCCTGAAAGCGCGCTTCGACAGAGCGAAGAGTGACGGCGACCTCAACGCCACGGCAGACACGACCAAACTGGCGAGGTTCGTGCAGACCGTTCAAAGCGGCATGGCGATCCGCGCTCGTGACGGAGCTGATCGCGCCGAGTTGCATGCCGTGGCGGAACTCGCTCTTTCCGGCTGGGACAATATCACCCATACCATCGAACAGAGAATGCAGGGCGATGCCTGACCTTTGGCCGGGGCCGATCAGAACGTTGGCAGCTTCCAGGTTAGGCCGCGCCGACGGCCGGCCCCCGCGGTCTGCGTCGAGTTATGCGATAGACCGCCGCAGGTGGAATATTGGCAAAGGTCCAGCCGACATGCGTCGCCTTCAAACCCAGACGGTCCAACAAGGGTCTGGCAATCGGGCATTTTGGGCCGTAAGTGAATTGGTAGAATGCTCCACCGTGGCGAAGGTGCGAGAATGCACCCTCCAAGATAGCATGTACCTTGCGCAACGGCATCGACAGAAGAGGAAGGCCACTGACGACGGCACCCGCGGGCGCCGAGGCATGTATCGGCAACTTGCGCAACTGAGCTGCATCCATCTGGACGGTTTTTGCAGCTGGAAAACGGTCGCTCAGTTGGTTCGCAAACTCCGGACCATACTCGACCAGAACGAGATTTTCTTCAGCGACACCTCGCTGCAGCAATGCCTCCGTAAAAACGCCGGTTCCGGGACCCAGCTCGATGACTGTGCCCGTCTGCGCGGATATTTCGGCGGTCATGAGTGACGACAGTGCGCGACCTGATGGGGTAACCGAGGCGACCCGAAGTGGAGCGGAAAGCCACGCGCGAAAAAACAAGAATGCATCGGAAGCTCTATTCTTCATCGCTTGCTCGCTCCAAGATCCGGTCGCGTCCAATATCGCCGCTGCAGGCGCCATCCCAAGGCGATGAGAAGTTCCGTGGCAACAAGCAGGATTAGTATTTTCAGCGCGAGTGCGGACGAATTGATCCCGGGGATCGCCAGTACCGCGAGGTAACCGGCGGCAATAAACAGCCCGTTCCAAAGGACAATGCCAACGGATACGCCGGCGACAAACCGCAGCGCGCTTGTGCCTAAAAGCCCTGCTGCGACAGGCGAGATCAGCCGAACGGTGGGAATAAGCTGCGACAGGATCGTCAGCGCACCTTCCCGGTCGCGCACGGAGGACAGTGTCCAGTCGATACGGGATCGCGATAGTCCCAGCCATCCGCCAACAGAGTAGAGGAGCGCCGTCGTCCGCTTCTTTCCGACTGCGCGCACGAGAAGAAAGAGACCGAGAGCTCCTATGGAACTTCCTACCGCCGTGCCGATGACGGCCGTATGGAGTGACCAGACCTCGTCGTCGGCTGCAATGCCTATCGCGACAAGAACCCCATAAGAGGGCAGGGCAGGCAGGAAGCGCTCCGCCAAACCGATCGCGAATAAACCAAATATGCCGTATATCGCAATCCAGTCGACCAGATGTCCGAGCGGGTCCATCTCTCACCCCCCCAGCGCGGTCGTGGTCGCGCCTGAGCTTGAGATATCCAGGGTCGGAGCCTGCGCGTTGAACGAAACCCGGGTCAGTTTTTCCGACATTTCCCACAGCTTGTGCGCGACATGTTTTTCCATTGCCTGTTTGGGAATTTGTGCTTCCGTCGGGTGTCCCCGCGTTTCGCCCAGTCTGTCTGGCCCATAGTAGCCACCGCCACGAGCGTTCGGAGATGTAGCGGCAAACAACGTCGGCAACGCGCCTTGTGCCACCGGCTGAAACAAAAACCACAAGAACGTCCTGAGGAGGCCCTGAGCACTGTGGCGCCCAGGGGCATTATGTAGCAGATCGGTGCGTGAAACTCCTGGGTGGGCAGCGATGCTGGTGACACCCCAGCCCGCTTCTTCGCTGCGCCGTTGCAGTTCGAACGCGAACATCAGGCAGGCCAGTTTCGACTGAGTGTAGACAGGCATCGGCTTATAGCTACGCTCCGCTTGCAGGTCGTCGAAATCGATGGCGGCGCTTGCGCTTTTAACAGCAATGCTGGAAAGCGTGACGACCCGCGGGTCTTGTGCGCGCATGAGCAGCGGCAGGAGGTGGCCGGTCAGGGCAAAGTGGCCGAGGTAGTTGGTGCCGAACTGCAGTTCGAAACCGTCCTTGGTCGTCTGACGCGTCGGCGGTGTCATGACACCGGCGTTATTGATGAGCACGTCGATATGGTCGCGCGTTTCTTTCAGTCGCTTGGCGAGTGCCTCGATCGATGCGAGGCTGGCGAGGTCGACGATTTCCAGCGTGATAGATGCCTGCGGCGCGCTTTCCTTAATGCGCCGGACCGCCTCGGCACCCTTCTGCGGATTGCGTCCTGCGATGATCACGTCGCCACCGGCGCGAGCCAGTGCAAGTGCATCTTCGAAACCCAGACCACCAGTCCCGGTGATCAGGATCGTCCGACCCTTCTGAGAGGGCATATCGTCAAGTGTCCGCGATTTCGACATCGTCAGTTCCTTTGTTTCTGCTGGGGCAAGATCGTCCGCCGAAGACGCAATGTTCAGGGCACGTCTCCGGCGGACGGGAGGTCGCCGTGGGGTAAAGCGACCTTTCGCGGATCCGGAACGGGGCGGTTCCGGGATCCGAGCCTATGCGTTGACGTCCATCGGTGCGCCGAGGGGTGGCTTTGTGGCAATCTCGCATGTTCGCCGCATCCACACCGGAGACTTGGGGAGTGCTCCAGCTGGCTGCGAGGCAAGTCCACAGCGGTCGTCCGTCAGGCGATCCCGCCGTTTGCGAAGACGTTTTGACCATTGATCCAGGCCCCGTCCGGCGAGCAGAGAAGGCCTATGATATTGGCGATATCCTCCGGCTGGCCCAGCCGGCGAAGCGGCGTTGCCTCGGGTATGCCGCGAAGCGCCTCTTCTCCGTGCTGGCGCAAGAGTTGGGTATCGACGGCGCCTGGCGATATCGCATTGACCGAAATGTTGCGGCCAGCCAGTTCCTTGGCAAGAACGTTTGAATAGATCTCCTGCGTCGCCTTGGTTGCAGCGTAGGCTGCCGTTCCCGGAGGGCTCATCTTGATAATTGTCGAGCTGAGACTGATAATACGGCCACCATCGCGTATGCGTCGCGACGCCTCGCGCAAGACATTGAAGCTCCCCTTGACGTTGGTGGCCATCATCCGGTCAAAAGCCTCGTCGGTCATCTGCGCAAATGGACCGACATTCATGATCCCAGCATTGTTGACCACCACGTCCACACCGCCGAACGCCTCGTCATGGGCGTCGAACAAGGCTTTGACCGCTACGGGATCTGCGACGTCCCCTTGGCGAACGATGGCCCGACCTCCAGCCGCCTCGATATCGCGAACGACCGCTTCGGCAAGATCGCGGTTGGTGAGATAGTTCACCGTCACGGCGAACCCGTCCCGCGCCAGGCGGCGGGCAGTGGCTGCGCCAATGCCGCGGGAAGAGCCGGTGACGACCGCGCCACGCCTTTCATTGGGCTGGGCGGCACCACCAGTATCGGACGACTGGGCCGATGCAATGCCGCTCATGGCGATCGCGGATGGGACGGCCGCTGCGAAGGCGAGGAACGTGCGCCGTGAATTGTCTGTGCTGGACATTTTAATATCTCCTAAAAAGTTTCGAATAGTTCGGCCTGCAACGGCGGTTTGCGGTCACTGCCGGCGGAGGAAAGCGGCGATGCGTTGATTTGTGATCAGGTAGACTATGCCTGCGAGAGCGCTTGCTAACGGCACGATCAACAGACCGAGCCCGAGGCCGTTCGGAATGTTAGCCGCTGTGGCCGCATCACTCACAATACCGACGATCAGGGGACCGAGTGCCGGCCCGGCAAGGCCGGACGCGATCATGACGAGGCTGGTCGCCTGTGCCTGACGCCCCGGACCGGCGATCAGATGCGCGGCGCCGAAGCCCCACGGCAACATGAAGGAAAATGACAGCATTCCGGGCACGAAGAGCGCAATGGACATCCAGCCAGTCGGGGCAAATAGCGCCGCAGTTGTCGTTGTGCTGGCGATGAGGAACAGAATTGCCGGAGGCCCAAGCACCTTGCCGGTACCTGAGCGAACAGCGTGGTCGAACCAGCGTCCGCCGCCCAATGTCCCGATGATCCCCATCAAGCCTTGCAACATGCCGAACCAGACGCCGACCTCCGTCGCGGTGAAACCATGGGTACGGATCAGAAAAGGGATAGAGAAGGCATAAAAAGGTGCGCCTGCGAAGCCCAGGAAAACGGCGCCTGCGAACAACCAGCGGAAAGCCGGGGACGACAACAGCTCAAGGCTGGTTCGCAGAAAGGGTTCGTCGCGAGAGGCTGTACCTGGAAGCGGAGGGGTGGGGCCGGCAATAAGAATGGTCAACAGCCCGATCAGGACGCCGATGGCTCCGGCACCCATCAAAACAACGCGCCAACCAAAGACGTCTGCAATCGCGCCGCCTGCCGCAAACCCGACCATCGTGCCGAGCGGAATGCCCATCGCGAACAAACCGATTGCAAGACCGCGCCGCTCGAGACCGATCTTCCGGACGATGAGAGCATGGCCTGCCGGCACTGCGCCAGCCTCGCCGAATGCAACGCCGAGCCGAGTGAGTGCCAAAAAAATGAAACTGGCGGCAAAGCCTCCGAGTGTCGTCATGACACTCCAGATCAGGATGCAGGACACCAGTACAAGCCGGGGAGAGCCCCGATCTGCCGCTCGGGCAAGCGGCAATGAGAGAAGTGCATAGACGACGGCAAACGCAAGGCCGGTGAGCAGGCCCATCTCGGTATCGGTCAACTCCAGATCCGCTTTGATCTTTTCCGCTAGGATGAACGGCAATATTCGATCGATCTGTGAGAACGCGTTGATCAGCAGAAGCACGACGCAGATAGCGGCCATTCGCAGGCCATTGACGTGTTTATCTCTGGCTGCAGCAGGCGCCGCTCGTGTCTCTACGGGGTCTATTGACCGGGCGACAATTTCTGTCATCTTGAGGTCACTCCTCGCTTGGTTGCACCCTTAAGCTAGATGGAGTGTCCAATGACCAGAATGCCCGAACCTTCAAGAAACTTGCCTATTCCTACAAGCGAGGCGATAGTGCCGGCGAGGAGCCACGTAGTGCCGTGGCCCCTGAAACAACCGGAGCCCCGCTTGAATACGCCATTGCTTTCAGCTGTTACGGCCTACATCGAAGACCAGGGTGGCGGGCAAGGCCTCTTCCCGACAGCCATAGAAGGCTTCAACATCGTCCGCTCGTTTCAATCGATGATGCCGATGCGGAACATTTACCGGCCGTCGCTATGTGTCGTCGTCGAGGGCGGCAAGGAGCTGCAGCTCGGCGAGGAGCTGCTGCGCTACGGAACGATGGAGTGCCTCGTCGTGAGTGTGGGCGTCCCAGCGACTGGTCAGATCGTCGCGGCCAGTGAGGAGACCCCGTACGTCGGGGTGATGATTGACTTTGATGTGGCAACCGTCCGGGAAGTTCTTGAACAGTTCGAGGCGCTTCCCCCACAGTCGGAAGTCTCAGGTCCTTGCGCCTTCGTTGCCAAGGTCGATCAACCTTTGGCAGATTGCATCCTTCGGCTCGTTCGGTTGCTGGCAACCCCAAAGGCAATTCCAATCTTGGCGCCTTCGATCGTGCGAGAAATCTGCTATTGGTTGCTGAGCGGACCGCATGGCGGCGAAATATGCAAACTAGCTTTGCCCGAGTCGAACATCGAGCGGGTCGTGAGAGCCGTATCGGTCCTGCACACCAATTTTGCCGAGACGCTGCGTGTGGAAGAACTGGCCGATATTGCCCGCATGAGTCCGTCATCTTTCCATCAGCATTTTAAGGCGCTGACGGCTATGACGCCGCTTCAGTTTCAAAAACAACTTCGCCTGCTTGAGGCGCGCCGCCTCATGGCAACGCAAGCTGCGAATGTCGCTGAGGCTGCATATAAAGTTGGGTACGAGAGCGCTTCACAGTTCAGTCGAGAGTATACCCGGACGTTCGGAATTGCGCCGAAACAAGATGCTCTGAAACAACAGAAGCTCCAAGACCTATATGCTAGCCGTACGGTGCGCTCAGCGTAACGCATCAGCGGAACCGCCGATGGAGGTAGAGTCAGCAATACCGCATGTGCCCTGAGGACTCGTACACCGCGTATTGCAGTTGGCTTCAATAAGCAGCCAGAGCTTTGACCAGCGAAGATTTGTCTCGATCACCTCAGGTGGCGACATCCATCGTTATACCCACACTAACAGCAAAGTGTCCAAACGAGTCTGACGCAAAAGAGCTAATTCAACGCGCTATGCCGTAGGGATCGCTAAGCCTGCTCAAGTGTTGATGTAGCCGATCGATGATCGTAGCGCGCGTGCCGGCTCGCCTTTGTATTAGCCCTATCGGCCGTAGTATCTGCGGTTCGCCGAAAGATACCGAGACGATTGGAGCTGCAATGTCTCTCAATGCGATCCAGGGGACCACCGACACGCCGAGACCGTGAATGACGCAAGAGACCACCGACGCGATCGTGTCGATCTCGGCTATCAAGTTTGGCTCGACGCCGGTTTTTGCAAGCTCGGTCTCGATAATCTGGGCCAGTCTGAATTTACTGTTGAATCTGACATAAGGCAGCGTGGAAAGCATATCGAGGCCAGACATGGGTGGAGTGCCGTCGGGACCGATGACCAGAAGAGGTTCGTTGATAAACGGGTGCCACCTCAACGCTGAAGGAATTCCTGAGTATTCGGCGACCATCGCGCAATCCAGACGGCCGGACATGACATCATTCATCAATTCGTCCGTGTTGGCGACCTGGAGCTTGATCCTCAAATCGGGATAGTCGGCCTTGAGAGCGACGATTGAGAGAGGCAGGAGCGAAAGCGCACTTGAACGAACGGAGCCGATCGTGAACGTGCCGCTCACTGCTCTACCGGAGATAGCGTCAATGATATTATCTGCACCGCGAACCAGAGTACGTGCTGCTTCGAGCATTTGCAGACCGTGACCGTTAAGCGTGATCGGCCTGGTCGAGCGATCGAATAGTTCACCCCTTACCTCCGATTCCAGCGCCTGTATTTGCTGGCTCACCGCAGATGGGGTCAGACCTACAGCGTCGGCAGCCTTCGCAAAGGTTCCGTGCTCGGCTATCGCGATGAATGTCTTGAGCTGGCGAATATCCAATGTCGTCCCGCCACGAATTAAGATTTTCTGTTTATCTTAGGCAGAATTATTCGCTTTAATCAAGAACTCCTTATGTTAAGTTTTCGCCTCAGGAGACGCCAGGAGGAACTTTGGCGTACGGAGGATGCCAAAACGTTGCAACCGCAACGCCGCGTCCTCGCGCATCCAGTTCGAGGTACGCATGGGAAGCCGCAACATCCTGGTGACAGGACCAGCCATCAACGAGCAAGCCGTGAGACTGATCGCCGACAAGGGCTACCAGGTGTCTTACGTTCCCCCTTACACAAGCGAAGAAGATCTCGTCCGCATTGTGACGGAACTTGATCCCGTCGGCGTCGTCGTGCGCATGGGTCGGTTCGGTTCCGCGGCGATCGAGGCTGCCCCTTCTCTTCGCGTCCTTTCAAAGCACGGGGTGGGCGTCGACAACATCGATGTGGACGCGGCGTCCCGCCGCGACATACCCGTTGTCGTCGCCGCTGGTGCAAATGCCCTTTCGGTCGCTGAACATGCGATCGCACTGCTTTTTGCCGCGGTGAAGCGGATCGTTCCGCTCGATAGCAGCCTGCGCGCCGGACGCTGGGAAAAGGCGGGCTTCGCTGGCAAGGAACTCGCCGGCATGACCATTGGTCTCGTTGGCTTTGGCGCGATCGCTCGCCATACCGCTGCCTTCGCCATGGGACTTGGCTTGAAGGTGCAGGCATTCGACCCCTTTACCGACGAAGCGGCCTTTGCCAAGGCCCGGGTCGCACGAGTAGCGGATGTCGACGATCTCATCGCGTCCTCCGATATTGTCAGCCTTCATTGCCCGCTTACCCCGGAGACACGCAACCTGTTGGACGATCGCCGGCTTGGCCTGATGAAGCAGGGTTCATTTATCATCAACACCGCACGAGGCGGCCTGATCGACGAGGATGCCCTCCTTCGCGCCGTCGAGAGCGGCCAGATCGCCGGGGCGGGCCTCGATACGTTTCAGACTGAGCCGCCCGCGGACGATCACCCATTCTGGCAAAATCAACGAATTGTCGTCACACCCCATATCGGCGGCGTGACCCAGGAGGCCAACGTTCGCGTCGGCGTCGATGCCGTCGAAGGCATTTTTGCGATCGTGGAAGGGCGTGAGCTTGGCCGCGAGAGGATTGTGAACCATCGGGCACTGGCCAAGACGCCTGCCTAAAAGAAGACAATCAGGAGCACGAGGAGCAGAAATTGACCATTGGATTCAGGGTTCGTAACAGGGACAGGGTCGTTGATCAGGAGTGGATCGACAAGTTCAGGGAGCTTCCGGTCGCCAACATCAGCGACAGCATGCACCGCATGTATGCGGGTGGGGCTGAGCTTCGTCCGATGCACCGCGATGGCAAGCTTGTCGGCCGCGCGCTGACCGTTAAAGCGCCTCCGGGCGACAACCTCATGCTTCACAAGGCGATGGACATGGCCGTGGACGGCGACGTGATCGTCATGGATGCCGGCGGCGACGTCACCCACGCCCTGATGGGCGAAATGATGCTCGACTACGCCCACCGTCGCGGTGTTGTCGGTTTCGTGCTCAACGGCGCGATCCGTGATGCGGACGCCTTCCTCGAGATGAACATCCCCTCGTTCGCAGTCGGCGTCACCCATCGAGGCCCCTACAAAAACGGACCGGGCGAGATCAACACGCCGATCGCCATTGGCGGAATGGTGATCATGCCGGGTGACCTTGTCGTTGGCGACGCGGACGGCGTGGTGGTTGTTCCGATCGACGATGTTGCGGAGGTCTACGAGAGGACCGTTGCCAAACACGCCGCCGAGCAGAAGCAGATTGAGAATATCAAGGCCGGCACGCACAACCCGACGTGGTTCAACGACGCCCTCGTCAAGGCCGGATGCGAGCTACCGTCTAAGAATTGAAAGATGCTGGCCGACGCTCCGGAGGGGAAACGTCGGCCAGTCTCTAAGCTCTGAACTAAACCAACCGACACTATCCTGGGAGGATAAGATGAAGCACTTGATCAGAAACACCGCGCTGGCGACTACGCTGCTCTTCGGCGCTGGCGTAGCACATGCCGACTGGCCGACCGACCGGCCGATTGAATTCATCGTGGCGTTCGCTCCGGGCGGCGGCACGGACGTGATGAACCGAACGCTCGCTCCGTATGTCGAGAAAGCGCTAGGCGCGAAGATAACCGTACTGAACCGTCCCGGTGCGTCCGGTGAGATCGCCTACACCGCGATGACCCAGGCTCGCCCCGATGGCTACACCGTTTCCTCGCTCAATACGCCCGGCTATCTGACGATGCAGATGGATCGCAAAGTGCGGTTCGATCCAAAGAAGCTCTGCCTCGTCGCGCGGATCGTTGAAGACCCCGGTTCCTTCATCGTCCAGTCAGGCTCGAAGTTTAACACGCTCAAGGATCTCGTGGCCTTTGCGAAGGAAAACCCGGGTGCTGTAACGGTTGGAACGACCGGCTTGGGAACTGATGAACATCTCGCGATGCTCCAGTTGGAAAAAGCCGCGGGTATCGACCTGACCGCCGTCACCTTCAACGGTGCCAACGAAGCCCGGACCGCACTTCTCGGCGGACACGTGGACACGATCGGCATTAACGTCGGGGAGTTTGTGGGCAGCGATCACTCCGCGTTCAAAAACCTCGGTCAGTTCGCGGAAGAGCGTGCTTCCATCGCTCCCGACCTCCCGACTGCCAAGGAGCAGGGCTACGAAGTTCTGATGAGCTCCGAGCGCGGCATCGCAATGAGCTGTGACGTTCCCGAGGAAATCCGGACGAAATTCTCGGCCGCGGTTAAAAAAGCTCTCGACGATCCTGAGTTCCAGGCAAAGGCGAAGCAAATGTCGCTCGCCCTTTCCTATCGCTCATCCGAGGACTGGAACAAGGAACTTCCCGTACGCGGCGAGCGCTTGGGCGCGATCTGGAAGCTGGCCAAGGAACAGAAGTGATGGCCGCTCCCCGCAAGGCTGGAGGGACCGGTGACCGGCCGGACCTTTTCACTGCAGCATTGTTCATAGGATTCGGCGCGCTTGGCCTCTGGGCTGGGCGCGACCTGACCATGGGCACCGCATCCGCCATGGGTCCAGGTTACCTTCCGAGAATTGTCTGCTGGCTTTTGATCATCATCGGTGTTGCCATCGGTGGCTCCGGCGCGGTCCGCGCGCGCGTCGACATTGCCAAGCCAAGGCTCTGGCCGCTGGTGATCATCTTGGCCGCAGTGGTCGGATTCGCCTTTATCGCCGAATACTTTGGTTTCGTGGCGGCCGCTGTCTGGCTGCTTCTTGTCGGCAGCATTGCCGACCGGGATTCACGGTTTCGCGAGGTCATCCTGCTCACCGCCGGGCTTACGGCGTTTGGCGCGCTGGTCTTCATCGTAGGCCTCGGGGTCCAGATGCCTATCTGGCCGTTCTGAGGGAGGTAAGACATGAATTTCGTTGATCTTCTCATGCTCGGCTTCAGCGAGGCTTTGACGCCGACAAACCTAGGCTTCTGTTTGCTCGGCGCTCTGCTGGGCACGCTTATCGGGGTCCTGCCAGGTATCGGCCCGACGGCGACGATCGCCGTTCTGCTGCCGATTACGTTCTACCTCCCGCCTCTGGCCGGACTGATCATGCTGTCCGGGATCTATTACGGTGCTCAATACGGGGGGTCGACAACCGCTATCCTCGTCAACCTTCCTGGCGAAGCGTCATCAGTGGTTACTGCTGTCGACGGTTACAAGATGGCGCAACAGGGAAGAGCTGGCTCGGCGCTTGCTGTCGCAGCTCTCGGGTCCTTCTTCGCAGGAACGGTTGCGACGTTTGGCATTGCGATCGCCGGCCCGACGCTGTCGTCGTTCGCCCTGTCCTTCGGCCCCGCAGAATATGTGTCACTGATGCTATTTGGCCTTCTGGCGGCTACTATTCTTGCCCGTGGGCCAGTCCTGAAGGCGATCGGCATGATCCTGCTTGGCCTGCTGCTCGGCATGGTCGGGATCGACGCCAGTTCCGGGGAAGAGCGCCTCACGTTCACCGCGGTCGAACTCTTTGACGGAATCGACTTCGTGGTCATTGCTATCGGGCTGTTCGGTTTTTCAGAGATCATCGAGAACCTGGAGAATGTCGAAGCCCGCGGCGTCCTGGTCAGCAAGCTCAGCCGGTTGTGGCCGACGCGAGAAGACTTCCGGCGAGCATGGCCGGCCGTGCTGCGCGGAACCGGCGTCGGCACGCTTCTCGGCGTCTTGCCGGGTGGCGGTGCGACGCTCGCTTCGTTCTGCGCATACTCGGTCGAAAAGAAGGTTTCGAAGCGCCCGCACGAGTTCGGAGAAGGCGCAGTCGAGGGTGTCGCCGGACCTGAGGCCGCTAACAATGCCGGAGCTCAGTCCTCCTTTATCCCGCTTCTGACTCTTGGCATCCCGTCGAACAACATGATGGCGATGATGTTGAGCGCCTTCATCATCCACGGGATCACTCCGGGGCCGACGGTGCTGGCAACCCAGCCGGAAATCTTCTGGGGTCTCGTTGCCAGCATGTGGATCGGCAACCTGATGCTCGTCGTCATCAACCTGCCCCTGATCGGGGTCTGGGTGAAACTGCTGACCGTCCCCTACCGTCTGATGTACCCCGCAATCCTTCTCTTCTGCTGTGTCGGGGTCTACAGCATCAACAACCGCATATTCGACGTCGCTCTCGCGGCTGGGTTCGGATTGCTTGGATATGCCTTCCGTAAGGCAAAGTGCGAGCCAGGTCCTCTGCTTCTGGGGTTCGTCCTCGGACCGCTGCTCGAAACCAACATCCGGAGGGCTCTGACGATCTCCCATGGAAATCCCGCCGTCTTCGTAGAGCGGCCGATCAGCCTCGTCCTCCTGATCGCGACAGCCGGCGTCCTTCTCCTGATGATCCTGCCGTCGTTCCGCAAAACCCGCGAAGAGGCGTTCCAGGAAGAAGAAGCCTGAGGCCGATCTTCGATAAGCGGCCGCTGGAAGGCGGCCGCTATTCTTTCCTTCAACTCGGTATTCTCCCCTATGTCTGATGCTGCCAGCAAACCTCTTCGCGTCGTTCTCCTAGATCGCAAGACGTTGCCCGACGACATTCACTTCCGCGCGTTCTCGTTCGCCAACGAACTCGTAGCGTTCGACCAAACGGCTCCCGACGAGGTGTCGGAACGCATCAAGGACGCCGACATCGTCATCACAAACAAGGCTCCTGTACGGGGTCCGGCGATCGCCTCCGCCCCAAGACTCAAGCTTGTCGCGGTGGCCGCAACGGGAACCGACGTCGTCGATGTCGCCGTATGCGCGCAACGCGGGGTTACCGTCTCGAATATCCGCAATTATGCGGTCAACACGGTTCCTGAGCACACCTTCGCTCTGATCCTCGCGCTTCGCCGCAGCCTCCTTGCCTATCGCAACTCGGTAGAGGCTGGACGATGGCAGGAGGCGAACCAGTTCTGTTACTTCGATTTCCCGATCAATGATCTCGCAGGTTCGACGCTGGGCATCATCGGTGACGGCGCGCTCGGCCGCTCGGTGGCCGACCTCGGCCGAGCCTTCGGGATGAACGTTCTGTTTTCCGACTACAAAGGCACCAAAGGGATGGGTCCGCTCTACACGCCCTTCGAGAAAGTTCTTGAGGCGAGTGACGTCATCACCTTGCACTCCCCGTTGATGCCGTCGACCCGCAACATGATTTCGACCGCAGAGTTCGCACAGATGACAAAGCGGCCGCTTTTGATCAACACCGCGCGCGGCGGCCTCGTTGACGAGGCCGCGCTGGAGATCGCGTTGCGAAGTGGCCAGATCAGCGGTGCTGGTTTCGACGTGGTCACCACCGAGCCACCGGCACAAGATCATCCACTCATGCGTCTCCTCGATCTGCCAAACTTCATCCTGACGCCGCACGTGGCTTGGGCGAGCCGCGAAGCTGTCCAATCGCTGGTCGACCAGCTGATCGACAACGTCGAGGCGTTCGAGCGCGGCGCACCGACGAACATCGTGGCGGCTTGATCATGCCAGCCTTCCCGGACGCCAGGGCTTTCCTGTCTGAACTGTTCCGCGCCGCGGTCGCTGCTGCCGAGCCTTACGAGGCCATTAAGGCAAACCTTCCGAAGCAGCCGAAAGGACGAACGGTCGTCGTCGGAGCCGGCAAGGCATCGGTGGCAATGGCGCGGGCGTTCGACGCCCTTTGGGATGGCCAACTTGAGGGTGTCATCGTGACGAAACATGGGACACGGGCGGCCTGCGGTCGGTTAGAGGTCGTCGAGGCCTCTCATCCGGTTCCGGACGAGGCAAGCCTTGAGGCCTCCAGGCGGTTATTGGATGCGGTTTCCGATCTCACCGAGGATGACCTAGTCGTCGCATTGATCTCCGGAGGCGGATCGTCGCTGCTGGCATTGCCCTCCGAAGGTCTGACGCTGAATGACGAGATCGCGGTCGCAAAGATGCTTCTCTCATCAGGTGCCCCCATCTCCGAGATGAACACTGTGAGGACCCAGCTTTCTAGGATCAAAGGTGGACGCCTGGCGATCGCCGCCCATCCCGCCAAGGTCGTGACGCTGATCGTGTCCGACATCCCAGGAGATGATCCTGGTCTGGTTGCCAGCGGCCCGACTGTCCTGCCCCGTTCGACGTCGCAAGACGCCCTTCGCGTTCTAGACCGATATGGCACGGCGTTGCCGGACCATGTCATCCGACATCTTCAAGAGGCGACCGACACCGACCTAGACCACCCATGCTTTCGCAACAATGAGGTCAAGGTCATCGCATCCGCACGCGCTTCACTGGAAGCCGCGGCGGCACTCGCCCGGCAGCGAGGCGTCTCGGCCGTGATCTTGAGCGACGCCATCGAAGGCGAGGCAAGGGAGATCGCAAAGGTTCATGCCGCGATTGCCAAGGAAGTCGCGCGCAACGACCAGCCGTTCCGCAAGCCCGTGGTGATCCTTTCGGGAGGAGAGAGTACGGTCACGCTTCGCGGTAAAGGGAAAGGGGGGAGGAACACTGAGTTCCTTCTTTCGCTCGCGATCGACATCGCTGAAGAGGAAGACATTACCGCTCTTTCGGCCGACACCGATGGCATAGATGGCTCCGAAGACAATGCCGGAGCCTTTGTCGACGGGAGATCGGTGGCCAGACTTCGAGCCGCAGGTTCCGATCCCCATGACCTGCTCGTCTCGAATGACGCCTGGACAGGGTTCAACGCCTCAAGCGATCTGTTCGTCACGGGGCCGACTGGAACCAACGTCAACGATTTCCGGGCAATCCTGATCGGATAAACAAAATGCAGGCAAACACGCGGCCCCTCGACAAATATCTTTGCCTTGATGACTTCGAAAAAGCTGCCAAACGCCATTTGCCGCGACCTCTGTTCGGTTACGTCGCAGGTGCCAGCGAGACCGGGTCATCGCTGCGTCACAACAAGCGAGACCTCGCCAACTATGCATTCTTGCCTCGCGTGTTGAGGGATGTTTCCCAACGGAGCACAGAGACGACGATTTTTGGCGAAAGCTACAGCGCGCCATTCGGTATCGCTCCGATGGGCATCAGCGCCCTCATGGCCTACCGTGGTGATCTTGTTCTCGCCCAAGGAGCCAGCCAAGCGGAAATTCCCATGATCATGAGCGGGTCGTCTCTGATCAGGCTTGAAGACGTCGTCGCGAGTGCACCGGGCACCTGGTTTCAGGCGTATCTTCCCGGAGAACCCGAGCGGATCGACGCCCTGGTGGACCGGGTCGCCGAAGCTGGGTTCAAGACGCTGGTGCTCACCGTCGATACTGCTGCATTGGCAAACCGGGAGAACAACATCCGGGCGGGGTTTTCCGCGCCGCTAAGACCAAGCCTCGCTCTGGCATGGCAGGGGATCACTCATCCCCGGTGGACCGTTGGAACGTTTATGCGGACACTGCTCCAGCATGGCGTACCGCATTTCGAGAATTCCTATGCGACGCGCGGTGCCCCGATCGTCTCCTCCAATGTCTTGCGCGATTTTGGACGCAAGGACCATCTGAACTGGACACATCTCGAGCGCATCCGCAACCGGTGGGCCGGGAGGCTGGTCGTGAAGGGGATTCTGCATCCGGACGATGCCGGCCGAACCCATGCTCTGGGCGCGGATGGTGTAATCGTCTCAAACCACGGCGGACGACAGCTCGACGGTGCGATACCGTCGTTACAGGCTCTTCCCGGGATTGTTGAACGCGTGGGCGACCAGATGCCGGTTATGGTCGACGGTGGATTTCGACGCGGAACCGACGTCATGAAAGCACTTGCTCTCGGCGCACGCATTGTTTTTGTCGGCCGCCCCTTCCTTTACGCGGCCTCAGTTGCCGGACTGCCCGGTGTCATGAAAGCAGCAGAGATCTTTCACGCGGAACTTCATAGGAATATGGCGCTCCTCGGCATTTCGACAATTGATGAGCTCACCAGCGAGTATCTTGTGCGCTTGGTATAATGGGCGGTTGCAATGAAAACATCCTTATCGCGCCTTGGCGCCAAACCGTGAGGCAGATCGAGAGATGCTACGAAGTGTAGCGCTTCACTGCCAGTGATTGCATGAGGATCGCCATCCGGTCGACGCCTAAGCCTATTGTAGACGACTTTTGGAGCTTTAGCATTTTCCTGAGCAGGTCTCAGGTCCCAATACCGTCAAGGCGAAAGAGCGCGCGTTATCAAGGAAGCGCAGCCCTGCATCGAACAGATCGACTTCACGAGAAGTTCTCCAACACTGCCAGAAACGTATGCCGATCGCCCTGGCCCTCGGTAAGCCGTACGCGCCCTTCAATGTCTGCGAGATGGTGGTCCATTAAATCCTGTGCCTTGGCGAGGTTTTTTGACTTCAGCGCCGCAACGATCATGCGGTGGTGGTCGGCACCACAGTCGTCCTTGCGGTCTTCTTCGTAGAGCGACATGACGAGCGAGAGGCGCGCGACGATCTTTGACAGCATTTCCGTCAGCACCGGGTTGCCGGCGAGGTCGGCGAGGACGATGTGGAATTTCCCCGAGAGTACCGTCTTCGACTTCTCGTCGCCGTGTTGGTGAATTTGCTCTTCCTCGTCCGTCAGGCGTTCCAGCGCATCGAGCTGCTCGCCTGTGGCGCGCGAGATGACGAGTTCAAGCAACAGCCGTTCGAGTTTGCGCCGTGCCTCGAAGAGACTCTTCGCCTGTTCGATGGTCGGCTCTGCGACGAATGTCCCGCGGTTCCGCTTGCGTTCCAGCAGGTGATCGCTTTCGAGCACGCCGAGTGCGCCGCGAACGACGGTGCGGCTGACCCCGAAATGCTCCGCGATCGCCTCCTCGAGGATCTTCGTCCCCGGCTTGAGCGCGCCTTCACCAATTGCCGCCGCAAGCGTGTTGCGAATGCGCTCGGAGACATCGTCATTGTCCGAAGTATCGACCGCACCGTTCGCGGTCGCGGGTGTTTTCGGGCTCTGGCGGCGCGTTCTCTTCATCGTTCTTCTCCAGGCTCTGCCGCGGCATCCGGCTGGTGCCGGAAGCCGTGACATATCCGATATCGATGCATCGTAATATTTTCTATAAGAATGTTTGTGCGCAACTCGATATTTCCACCGAAAGCTGGTGATATCAGGCGGCCAAAACCGCGTTGCCGTCAGGCAGTCAGGCCGCCTTCTTGCTTGCGGCTGATGAGTGGAAGGGGATGCCCTTTTCCTTGCAGATCGCCTCGATGTGAGCCGCCGATCGCTTGATGAAGGCGATTGCCTCGTGGAAGCCGTAGGACTGGTGCTCGTAGGTGGGATAACCATACTGGCTCGCCTCGTAAGCCTCCCAGTCCGGAACGTCGCCGGATGTTACGCGTGTCTCGTAGGCGTCGATGAGTGCCATATAGGCGTCAAGCTCCTCCGCGTTGAGATCGGGATGACCGGCACGCCAGATCGGATCGTCGATTTCGATGCATTGGCGTGGATTGGCCTTGCGCGGCTTGTCGGCGACGGAGACCGCGACCTCCAGCGAGAGGTTCAGCGCGGAGTTTGCTTCGGCGAGGATCGGGAGGATCGTCGCAAAATCAACGATACCACCGCCGACGGGGCGGGTCTGAAAGTCGAGGCCACCCGGCGCGCGGCCGACATAGGCATCCTTGATATGCGTCTGGCGGACATAGGGGGCGAGGCGCTTGGCCGCAAAGACCGGATGCTCCGCCCGCTGCAGGCCATTGGCGGTGTCGAAGACTGCGCCGACGCAATCCGGACCGACTTTTTCGATCAGCCGCAAGATTTCGAATGAGGTGATCTCGTCATGGGTTTCGATGTTCAGGTGTGCGCCATGCGCGCGAGCAACAGGCGCGAGCTTCCGCAGAACCTTCTCGATGCCGATCAACTGGTCTTCCCAGGTGATATCGGTGCGGAAGCGGTCGTTGGCCAGCCGGCCGCGATATTCGGACTTGAAGTTGCCGGGCGCGACCCAAAGCTCGAAACATCCAATGGCGGCGCTCGCCTCGATCATGCGGGTAAAGCCGGCGATGATGTCGCCGTCGCCAGCTGCTCTTAGAGCCGGCTCCTCGGCGCTGCAATAGGGATTGATCTTGCCGACGCCGCTTTCGAGGTAGAGGCCGAGCTCGTCAGCCTTCGCCCTGATGTCGCGCAGTTCGCCGATGTCGAGCGTGGGGCTCATGTCCAGCGCTGTAGAGAAGAAGATGCCCGAGAGCCCGAGTTCTTTCACGTGATCGAGGCTTGCGAGCGGGCCGCGCTTCTTTGATTCCGGCAGTTTGATATTGTCGATGCCAAGCTTCATGTCGTGCTCCGTGTTGTTTCCCTGATAGGCCTCGCTGCTCTGGCGACGCCCTTGGTTGTCCGCTCAATCCTCAGGCGCGTTTGACGCCACCTGTCTTGGCCTTGCCGTTGCGGTACTTGGGCTGCAGGCTTTTCTCGAGATAATGCTGGCCGATGGACGCGACCGTGGTGATCGCGAGGTACCAGATGGAGGCGACGAACAAGAGTTCGATCACCAGGAAGTTGCGGGCGTAGATGATCTGTGCCTGCGTCAGCAGGTCTTGCATGCCGATGACGGAAACGATGGCGCTCGCCTTCAGCATGCCGATCGCCTGGTTCCCCGTCGGCGGAATGATCAGGCGCGCCGCCTGCGGGAAGACGATCGTGCGAAACGTCTGCCGTGGCCTCAATCCAAGCGCGGTCGCGGCTTCTCGCTGGCCCCGTTCGATGGCGAGCAGGCCGCTGCGGATGATTTCCGACATGTTGGCCGCCTCATGCAGCCCGAGCGCCAGGAAACCCGCAAGCGCCGGGGTGACAAGGTCGTTGATCGAGATACTGTAGTGGCCCACCCCGACCTGCGGAATGAACAGCGCGATGTTGAACCAGAGGAAGATCTGGACGATCAGCGGCACGCCGCGAAACCACCAGACGAAGCCTGCGGCAATAGCTTTTAGGACGATGTTCGTCGACGTCGCCATGACGGCGAGAAGGCAGCCAAGGCCGATGCCGAACACCATGGCGCCGGCAGTCAGCTCAAGCGTGAGGAGAACGCCACGCAGAATAGAGGGATGCACGAGATAGCGCGGAATCTCGGACCACTGCACGCTCTGGCTCTGTGCGACGACGCTGCCGAGGAGTGCCAGCGCGAGGATCGCGCTGGCACCGGTTGCGACCTGTCCCCACTTGATCGACCGCATGGCCGGTGGCGGCAGGCTCATTGTCGTTGTTATGTGCGTGGTGAACAGTGCCATGAGCGTCACTCCGCCGGCATGCTGGCAGCGTCGTTGACCTTGACGGTCTTGACCGCCAGTGGGCCGAGGCTCCACTTCTTCATGATCGTCTCATAGGCTCCGCTGTCGACCATCTGCTGCAGGGCGGCGGCGACGGTGTCGCGGAGCTGCGGATTGTCCTTTGCCGTTAGCATGCCGAGATAACCGACGGCGAGACGGATTTCGGGAAGCGCCTGCAGGCCCTTGCCGTTGCCGGTCTGGTGCTCGGTCGTGTAGACGCTGGTCGCATAACCGTTGACGGTGGCGTCGGCGCGACCGGTGCGCACCGCCTGCAGCACGTCGGGCATCTTCGGGATCGCCATGATGTTGATCGGCGTCTGGCACTTTGCCGAAGCGGCCTCGACCATCTTGCCCTGGAAGGTGCCGACAGGCACGGCAACCTTCTTGCCGCAGAGGTCCGCCATGCTCTTGATCCCGAGCGGATTGTCCTTGATCGTCATGATCGTGGTGGCATCGTACATGTAGTCGATCACATCGACCTGCTTCTCCAGCTCGACGTCATCGTTGATGCCGGAGATCGTCATGTCGAACCGCTTTGACAGGATGGCAGGCACGATGGCAGCACCTGCTCCTACATCCGTCATCTGGACATTGAGGCCGAGGATGACCCCGAGGGCCGCGGCAATATCGGCGTCGATGCCAACGAGCTTGCCGTCGTCATCATGGAAGCTGATCGGCGGCGTCAGGTCCGTCGCCACTTTCAATGTGCCGGATCCCTTGATGGAGGCGGGGAGGGCGTCTGCCAGCTTCTTGGTTAGTACCACGCCCGGAAGTTTGCTGACGTCGGCCGCTTCCATCTTCTCGGCCACGCTCTCCGCTGCATGGGCGGAAAGTGACATGACGGTGATGAGTGCCGTGGCGATGCCGGTCTTCAGAACTGTTTGTACGTTTCTCATGTGATCCCCTTATTGTTTTTACTGGACGGAATTCCTGGGATCATCGAAGCAATCATCGTGCCAGATGGCATGCTGGAAACTTAAACGTTTGAAACAATGGGCTAATTATGGTCTTCAGACACTTTCGCACTAGGTTTCGCATATAATTTCGTACTGTGTTTCGAATTTAAACTGACTAAAAAACTGCCTGAAGGCCGATTTTCTGAGCGAATTTTATGCGAATCCACGTTTCTCGCACGCCTGTGTGGCTGCCTCCACCCTCAGATCGCTTGTTGAAGCCGCAGTTCCCAAAGTGAATCGACACCGGTGACGGTCGATAATTAGGCAGATGCATGCACAAAGAGATGCATATCTGACGAAACTTTAAACATATAAATTTTAGAACAGCACGTCGAAACATCAAAATCATAAAGTTGCGCAACTTTATAAAGCAAAAATAATAGAATTATATTAGCGGATTAAAGTTCGGAACCATGCCGTCCCGCCAAACTGGCACAGCCTTTGCAGATGTCCTTGCATCAACATGCTCCAACGCCGGAGCGCGGTCCCGACCACGCAAAGATCAGGAAAGCCAGATGCTCGACATTGCAAAGACCGCCGATCACAAGCGACTCAGTGTCCGAGGCGTCACCCATAGTTATGGCGGGCAGAATGCCGTCAGCGACATATCCTTCGATATTGAGGCCGGCGAGATTGTCGCGCTTCTAGGCCCGAGCGGCTGCGGCAAGTCGACGGTGCTGAGAGCCATCGCTGGCCTTATCCAGCCGAAGGCAGGCAGGATCGTGCTCGGCGATGACGATCTGGCCAATGTCTCCGCCCGGGGCCGCGGGATCGGCATGGTCTTCCAGAACTACGCGCTCTTTCCGCATCTGACTGTCGCGGAAAACATTGCTTATCCGCTCGCCTGCCAGAAGATGCCACGCGCTGAGCGAAAGGCACGTGCCGCCGAGATGTTGTCACTGGTGCGGCTCGATGGCTATGGAAATCGGTTGCCGCGGGAACTCTCCGGCGGCCAGCAGCAGCGTGTTGCTGTGGCCCGTGCCATCGCGGGTCGGCCATCGCTCCTGCTTCTCGACGAACCGTTTGGCGCTCTCGACCGGGCGCTGCGCTTCGACCTGCAGGTCGAGCTCCTCCATCTGCAGAAGACGCTTGGTATCACCACGCTGATCGTCACCCACGATCAGGAAGAGGCCCAGAGCCTCGCCAGCCGCCTGGTGCTGATGAACAAGGGCAATGTTGAACAGATCGACACGCCGATGGCCGTCTACGACCGGCCGAAGACGCTGTTCGTCAACACCTTCATCGGCCAGACCAATGTTCTCCACGGGACCGTAGCCGAACTCGGCGAAGGCAGGACGGTCGTCGCCCTGGGGAACGGCGAAAGCCTTGTCCTGCCTAGACGCCTGAGCTTCACCACAGGCTCCGCCGTCACAATTACCTTCCGGCCCGAGGAGGTCCGTCTGATGACGCAGCCAGGCGTGAACGCGCTTGCGGCGCGCGTCACCGTTTCCGTGCCGCTCGGCCCGACGCTCATCCACGACCTTGTGCTGAACGACGGCACGGGCCTGCGTGCCTCCGAGGTTCGCGGTCCCGGCACGGCCATCCCTGAGATCGGTGGCCAGCTTTTCGCAGAGATCGACACCCGCAGGTGTCACGCATTTCCGGCCGAACCGGAAAGCATCGAGTGAATGCCAATTACGGAATGACATCAACAACAACCAACAGAGGTGACAGCATGAACGACTTCAAAATGACCCGCCGCAATTTTGGCCTTCTGGCTGCCGGCGTCGCCGCAGCCTCCGCAATGCCCTTCGCTGCCCGCGCAGCGGCAGGCGAAACCGCAATCGCCGCGACCTTTCCCGGGAATTGGGAAGACGGCTATCGCACCGTTCTCAGCCCGCTCGTCAAGGAAGCCGGCTACGGCCTGACGATCGCCCCGTCGATGGCGCAGGACCAACTCGCCAAGGTCATGGCCAGCCCCGGCAACCCGGCCTATGACACGCTGCTAATGTCGCCGGGTCAGATGGCGGTCGCGATCGACAACGACATCATCCAGAAGATCGACCCGAGCCGCCTGAAGAACTGGGGCATGCTCGATCCGGCGTTCCAGGGAGAATACGGCCCGACCGTAACAATCGAGGTCAACGGCATCGCCTACAATCCCGATCTCGTGCCGCGTCCGAAGGGCTATCGCGACCTGTTTGAAAACCCCACCTATAGCGGTCTCGTCTCCTGGACCGGTTTCGGCTCCAACACCGCGGTCATGGCCTATACGGAAATGGCGAAGATCTTCGGTTCCGGCCCGAACGACATGGATGCCGTCTTCAAGCTGTTCAAGGACCATCCGGAACATCTGAAGGGCGTAGTCGACAGCACCAACCACCAGATGACGCTGTTCCAGCAGGGCGAGATCGCTGTCTTCATGTGCTCGACTGGCAACGTCGCCCGCCTGAAGTCGATGGGCCTCAAGGCCGAATATGTCGCTCCGGAAACCGGCGCGCCGGCAGCGCCTGTTAACATCCACCTGACCAAGGGCGCGAAGAACCTCGACGCCGCCTACGCCTATATGGACGCCGCCATCTCCAAAGCTGCACAGGACAAACTGAAGCTGCCGCCGACCGAGATGTTCCCGACCAACAAGGACGTCGCGCTGACACCCGAAATCGAGGCCTATGTGACGCGCGAGCAGCTCGGCAACATGGTCTACCCGGACTGGGTCGCCATCAACAAGAACCGCGCCGACTGGATCCGCCAGTTCGACGCGCTTGTCGCAGGCTGAGGCGCGGCCGATGAAGGCGGGCGGTTTTCCATACGTTATCCCGATGCTGCTGCTGTCGGTGGCGTTCTTTGCGACGCCGCTCGCCGTTCTCGTCGGCTATAGCTTTACCGGTTCGGAAGGGCCGACACTGGCCAATTATGGTCATTTCTTCGGGGACGCGTTCAATTTTCGCGTCCTCGTCAACACGGCGCGGTTGGGGCTGGAGACGGTTCTCGCCACGACGCTGCTCGGCGTGCCGATCGCGCTTCTCTACTGGCACAGCGGCAAGACGGCACGGCAGGTCATCATCTTCCTGACGCTCATTCCGATGCTGACCAGCAATGTGGTGCGCACCTTCGCCTGGATCGTTATCCTCGGGCGCCAGGGGCCGATCAGCGAGGCGCTGCTCGGGCTTGGGCTGATCGGCCGGCCGATGAGCCTGATGTTCACCGAACTCGGCCTAGTGATGGCCATGTGCCAGATCGACTTGCCGCTGATCATCCTGCCGCTGGTCGCCATCCTGTCGCGCACGCCGGTTCAGTACACCGAAGCGGCGCAGGTCTCCGGTGCCGGCCCGTGGCGCATCTTCGTGACCGTGCTCATCCCGCTGATGCTGCCGGGTCTGCTGGCCGGCTGGATCCTGGTCTTTGCCAGTACCAGCAGTTCCTTCGTCACGCAGGCCGTTATCGGCGGCGCGCGCAACGTCTATGTTCCGCAGCTCATCTACCGCGAGGTCGGCACGCTGTTCGACTGGCCGCTGGCATCGGCGATCGCCGTCGTACTACTGCTCTCCACCGGCTGCCTGCTCGTCGCAATGACCATGATTTCCCGTCACAGGAGGCTTGTCGGCCATGGCTGATAGACGCGAAAACCCCATACCCGGTCTGCTCTACAAGCTCTTCGTCTTCGGTTTCGGCACTTTCGCCGTGATCTATCTCGTAGCGCCGATCGTCATCGCGCTGACGATGTCCTTCACCTCGGGCCAGACGTTGAAATATCCGCCCGAGGGCTTCTCACTCCGCTGGTATGAGGCGCTGCTCGATCCCGTCCGCTCGGCAACGGAACATGCGGCGGCCTTCAACTCGCTGAAGATCGCCGGCCTTGCGGTTCTGGGTTCGCTGCTTTTTGCCGTGCCCGCCACCATCGGCATGAGCCGGATGCGCAAAGGCACCGTCGGCGCGATCGAACCACTGCTGCTGTCGCCACTCGTCCTGCCAAGCCTGGTCTACGGTCTGGCGGCACTGATCGTCGCCAACTTCGTCGGGCTCCAGCCGTCGCTGTGGTTGACCGTCGCCGGCCATGTCGTCGTTTTCGGGCCGCTGATGTACCGCGCCGCCTCCGTCGTCGCGCAGGGGCTCAACCCGTCGCTAGCCGAGGCATCGACCGTCATGGGTGCATCTTGGTTCACCACGCTGCGCCGGGTGACGCTGCCGCTGCTGATGCCGGGCATTCTCGCAGGCGCATTTCTCGTCTTCATCCAGTCGCTGGACAATGTCTCGATCTCCCTCTTCCTCGCCGATGCCCAGACGACTGTCCTGCCGCTTCGGATGTTCGCGCTGATCGAGGAATCGCTCGACGTTCGCGTCGCCGCGATCTCGGGCATCCTCATCGGCCTCACCCTGGTCGTCATGCTCGTCGCAAGGCGCGTTCTCGCGCCGCGGCAGGCCTGACCAACTCGACAATAATCTGGAAGGAAACACCCATGACCCCTAGCGCAAACAAGTCAGGCTCCTACCGCGTTGGATCGCTGCTCGCCGATTTTCAGCCGGATTTCGAGTTCGACGCCCCTCTGCCGCTGCCGGTTGAGGAATTCGAGGATCGTCTGCGCCGCATCCGTCGCCAGGCCGTGGAAGCCGGGCATGATGCGCTGATCGTCCATACCGGCAGCGTCGGCTGGTTTCATGCCTCCAATCATTATCTGCGCTATATCTGCGACTGGATGCGCGAGGGTGTGCTGATCATCCCAACCGATAACGACAAGCCTCTGACGCTTCTGTCCTTCTTCACCCAGTCGGTGCTACTGCCGCCGGGCGGCGAGCCTGTGCTGGTCGAGGACATCTGGCAGATCGGCCCGATCGGCCGGGAATATGCCGACCGTCCCGGCGACAGCGTCGTCAAGACTGCGGAAAAATGCGCTGAGCTCCTGGCCGGGATGGGGCTCGCCAAGGCCCAGATCGGCCGCATCGGCGACCGGACGTCGCTGACCTTCTGGGCGGCACTCGACGAAATGATGCCAAAGACCAAGTTCGTCGCCGACAATGCCATCCTCGACCGGATGCAGAAGGTTCGCTCGCCGCGCGAAATCACGATGTTCCGCGCCGCGGCCCAGCTCATCAGCATCGCCACCCAGGCGGCTTATCATGTCGCCAGGCCCGGCGTGACCGACCATGAAATCTATGCCGCTTTCACCCAGGCACAGCTCTCCTATGGCGGCGAGACCGGCGATGGCTACCAGATCGGCATCAACGAGTTCGGCACCCATTGTGGCAAGCCCTACGGCCATGTCGTGCGGCCTGGCGATCTGATCAATCTCTATGTCTCCAACATCACCTATCGCGGCTATACGGCCCAGACCGCCCGCATGATCGCGGTCGGCGGGATCACCAAGCGCCAGGAAGAGGTGCTTGCCGCCTGCACCGAAGGCGTCAAGCGTGCCGAGAAGCTGATCCGCCCCGGCGCCCTGATGCGCGACGTCAACAACGCGGCCTTCGAGCCGATGATCGAGCGCGGCATGCTGGCTTCGCCCGAGGCGCGCACCATGCCCTACAACTGGGCGCCGATGGACGACGGCAGCGCGCGCTTGATCCCGCGTCAGTATGTGAAGAACATTGATTGGGAGGCGCAGGGCCGCAGGCTGATGCATCTCTATCCGGCCACGCATGGCCCACATAATCCCAACCTCGGCCATTCGGTCGGCATGGCCGGCGGGCAGAACAGCTTCAACATATCCTCGCACAATTACGACCAAATGGAGGAAGGCATGGTCTTTGTGCTCCATACGCAATGGCTGGAGCCGCTGTCAGCCGGCTGCAACGTCGGTGACATGTATGTCGTCACCAAGGACGGGTTCGAGAACCTCTCCCGCCACACCCCGCTTGAAACCCATCGTATCGCTGCCGAGGCTTGATATGTACGATCATAACCATTTCGACTTCTCCAGGCTCAATGAGCGCGAGCGCTACAAGATCCTCATCGGCACCGTAATCCCGCGCCCGATCGCGCTGGTCACGACCGTCAGCAAGGACGGCCAGCCGAACGCAGGGCCGTTCAGCTTTTTTAACGTGTTGACCCACGATCCTGCCATTGTCGCCATAGGCGTCGAGAATTACGCCGACATGCGCTTCAAGGATACCGCCCGCAACATCCGCGAGACCGGCGAGTTCACCGTCCACATCTGCGACAATGCGCTGGTCGATCAAATGGAGGTCTGTGCCATCAAGTTTGGCTCCGATGTCAACGAGATGGAGGAGGCAGGTCTTGCAACCGTGCCGGGCCAGATGGTGAAAAGTCCACGCATTCTTGCCGCGCCCGCTGCCCTGGAATGCCGTCGCCATACAACGCTCCAGGTGGGACCAGCCCGCGAAATCATCCTTGGCGAAGTCGTCGGCGTCTTCGTTCGCAGTGATGCGGTCAATTCCTCCAACCTGCATATCGATCAGCAACTCATGGACGCCGTAGGGAGAATGGGTGGGCATACTTATTCCCGCACCCGTGAGCAGTTCGACATCAAGACACTGACGCCGCAGGAATGGGAAACTCGGAAGAACATGACCAAGGCTGCCCCCGAATGAGAGGAGGATGAGCGCTTGCCATAACAAAGGGGCCGCTTATGCGGCCTCTCGAAGATCGTTGGGATTTGTCGCGCACGCGACCTTCCGCGCGTCGGATTATGGCTAGCGCAGCAGCCCGTCGACGTCGAACTCGTTCCAACCAAGCAGCTTGCCGGCGGCGGTATCAATCTCGCTCTCGACCGTCTTTGGTTTCTTCGCCGCCTTCTTCAGCGAACGGGTAAGCTTCGCCCTGTAGGCGGCTTGCCTTCTATTCTCCGCTCTTGCGGCGATGTCCTCTTCACGCCATTGATCGATGCCCCGGTCGAGCAGGTCCTCCACCACACGGGGATCGAACACATGGAAGGTGATCTGCCGTGCACGGCCGCTCAATCGCACGGTGCGTGTTCCGGCGCTTTGAAGACGGCCGTCCTTTAGCCAACGATGCCGCTCGCCTGCGGAAATGCCGAGTATATCGTGTATTTCGCGCGGAATGACCGGCAGGCTTTCGATCTCTTCCAACGCCCGCGTGACGGCCGCTGTGGTTGAGGCGAACTCATCCTGGCTGTCTTCCGCCATCCCCAGAACAAGAGCCATGCCGTCCACACCGAGAGATTTCCGGACGGTCAGGGGCAGACGTGCCCTGACTTCCAGAAGGATACCTTTGGCGCGGACAGACGAGCCGAATGTGGCGGCGGGCAAAAGCGTCCAGGTCTTCACGAGTGCGGGGGGAACGATGATTTTCTGTTTCGGCATCCAGCCTAAATGGGTTTGGCGTGACTTGGGATCAACAAGGAAAACTCCGTGATTCTGACAGGCGTCAGATGCCGGCGCAACAAAAAAGGCCGGGGCGAATTCGCACCGACCTTCTCATGTCGCTCCTCGTACCAGTGCCAGTACATCCGTGGTCAAAAGCAGGAAAGCAACTCAGGCTATCGCGAATATCCCTTGGGACACTCACCAGCGACGCCTATGCACGTTATGTAGCCATTGATTGTGTTCGTTTCAAGTTCGCGGTGTTGACAGGAGAGAACCTCGGAGCGGCGCATATCAAAACGCCCATCTTAAGATTGCCGCTGGCGTAATTAGTCGAGATCCTCGACCTGGAGCATCGAGATGGAAGACGACACCCTACGCCTATTCGCAGACGCCGAGATTAAGATCCTGCCGCCGGAGACCCTTTCGGCTGATCCGGCGAAGCCCGCATGCGCCTGTTGCGGACGACCCGCATCGATCGAGGAAGACTGTTACGGCATTTGCGAGGAGTGCCTATCGCCGTGATTGGCTCGGCATGAGCTTCACGCCGCCACGTGATTTATTCGGAGTTGGTGAGTCTTAGTCGCTCTCCTGCGATGATCTCATCCACCCACGCCTCGAGCCTGGAATGGCTCGCATGAGACCATTCACTCCTCCGACGAGCGTCGGCACTCTCGTCTAATGAGGGCAGAATTAGCAACGGCTTAATGGCGAGCGTCCGCTTGTTGCGGTTGGGTATCAGGAGGGAAAAGCCGTTTCAGGTAAGGCGCAGTGCGACTGTCTCGTGCCAGTGCAACCTGTTCAGGCGTCCCGCTTGCAACTATCCGGCCGCCCTGATCTCCGGCACCAGGCCCGATGTCGACGACCCAGTCGCTCGCCGCAGCGAGGGTCATGTCGTGATCGACGACAATCACGGTGTTGCCGGCGTCGACCAACGCATTGAGCTGTGCGATCAGCCGCTCGACGTCCGTCGGATGCAAACCCGTCGTGGGCTCATCCAGAACATAGAGCGCGCCACCTTTCTGTGCGCGCTGCAATTCCGTCGCCAGCTTGATACGCTGCGCTTCGCCTCCCGAGAACTCGGTTGCAGGCTGACCAAGCCGCAGGTAACTCAGTCCGACATCCCTAAGGACCTTCAGGGATGCTCGAACACTTGGGGCGTCGTCGAAAAAGTCTGAGGCGTCGGCGACAGTCAGTCCCAGCACCTCCGAGATGTTTTTGCCTCGGTACCTGATCTCCAGGGTTTGCGGGTTGTAGCGGGTGCCATGGCAAGTCGGGCAGGGTGCGTAGACGCTCGGAAGGAAGAGCAGCTCGACCATGACGAAGCCTTCCCCCTCGCAGCGAGGACAGCGGCCCTTGGCGACATTGAAGGAGAACCGCCCGGCATCATAGCGGCGCTTCTTCGCTTCCGGTGTGGCGGCGAACAGCGAGCGAACATGATCGAAGAGCCCGGTATAGGTCGCAAGGTTAGACCGCGGCGTCCGGCCGATCGGCTTCTGGTCGACCTCGATGAGGCGCCTGATTTTGTCGAGACCACCTTCGATTCTGCCCTGCGTCGGCGTCCCCGGCTCCACCTCCAAGGCGGCCTCGTCCTCCGCATCGGTTTCCACACGAGCGGGAGCGCCGAGCGCTTCGCCGACAAGCTCGACCAGCGCCTGGCTGACCAGGCTCGACTTGCCTGACCCGGAGATACCGGTCACCGTCGTCATGACCCCCAGCGGGAACGCGCAATCCACATTACGGAGATTGTTTCTTGCGACGCCGGATAGGCGAAGCCATCCATCCGGTTCTCTTCGACGTCCAGCCGGTTTGCCGGCTTCCGCAAAAAGATGCCTGGCGGTTTCCGATCGCTCGACCTTCCGCAGGCCTTCAGGTGGGCCGCTGTAGAGGATCTCCCCACCCAGCTCGCCAGCCGCCGGACCCACGTCGACGATCCAGTCCGCATGCCGGACGACGTCGAGTTCATGCTCCACGACGAACAGCGAGTTTCCGCTTGCCTTCAGCCCGTCGAGTGCCCGCAGAAGCGCTTCGGTGTCGGCCGGGTGTAGTCCCGCAGACGGCTCGTCCATGACATAGACGACGCCGAAGAGGTTCGAAACGACCTGGGTTGCCAGGCGAAGCCGCTGCAGTTCGCCTGGGGAAAGCGTCGGCGTGCTCCGCTCAAGCGTCAGGTAGCCGAGGCCGAGATCGAGAAGCACCGTCAGCCGTCGGCAGAGGTCTCCAGCGATGCGCTGCACCACCATCGCCTTTTCCGGATGCTCAGTCCTCATCGCTTTGAGCTTCCTGGTATCAGCGTCCGCGTAAGGCGCAAAGATGCTCGAGAACCGTGCCATCGGCAGTCTGCTCATCTCGGCATAGTCGAGGCCCTCGAAGGTGACTGAGAGTGACTCCTTGCGCAGCCGCTTGCCCTCGCACAGCGGGCAGGCGCTGCTGATCATGTAGCGGGCAGCCCGCTTCTTCATCATCGCACTTTGCGTCGTTGCGAAGCTATGGGTGACATGTCGCCGGGCGCTCGAGAACGTGCCCATGTATGACGGCTCATCCTTCCGGGCGACGGCACGCTTAACCTGATCGTGCGTGAGGCCGGGATACACCGGAACGACGGGCTGCTCGTCCGTGAACAGGATCCATTGCCGGGTCTTCTCGGGAAGCTCCCGCCATGGCCGGTCCACATCGATGCCGAGGGTGATGAGGATATCCCGCAGGTTCTGCCCACCCCATGCCAAAGGCCATGCCGCCACTGCGCGCTCGCGGATGGTCAGCGAGGAATCCGGCACCATGGAGGCCTCGGTCACTTCGTGGACGCGACCGAGACCGTGGCATTGCGGGCAGGCGCCCTCCGGCGTGTTTGGAGAAAAGGATTCTGCTTCCAGGTGGGGTTGACCCGGCGGGTAGGTGCCGGTCCGCGAATAGAGCATCCGCAGGAGGTTCGAGATTGTCGTCACGCTTCCGACCGAGGATCGTGCTGTTGGCGATCCGCGTTGCTGCTGCAGGGCAACAGCCGGTGGGAGACCTTCGATCTGGTCGACGTCTGGCACGCTCATCTGGGTGAAAAGGCGACGAGCATAGGGTGACACGGACTCCAGGTAGCGCCGCTGGGCTTCGGCGTAGAGGGTACTGAATGCAAGCGAGGACTTGCCGGATCCGGATACGCCGGTGAAGACGACAAGCGCATCCCGCGGGATGTCGACGTCGACGCTCTTGAGGTTATGTTCGCGTGCACCTCGGACGCGAACGACCCCTTCGAGTGCGTGTTTCGCAGCCGCGTCATCGTCGGGTCGTCTTGTCATTGGAGTTCCTGTCGTTCTGCGTCGAGCGGAGATAGTTCTTGGCATTCTGCAATCAACGGCATGTCCGCAATGAGTGACTGCACTGGCTTTCATTTGAAGATAGCCGCTTCCTCCAGCGGTTTACGGCAGTCGATCTCGTTCATGTCGTAGCCCAACGTCGGCGCGACACGGCGAACCTGCGGTTCCCACTGGTTACGCTGATCGGCATAGCGCGCGGCATCTGGTTTCGCCTCGATGCCGGCATTGCGCAACAGCGCCACTGCGGCTGCATAGCTCCCCTCGAGATCCCCGGTTCGCGATCCCATCTGCCCCTCATCGACAGTCGGAAAATTTCGATCGAGTGTGGCGAGTAGTAAGCGATTACACTGCCGCAGCGACGCGACGGGAGCCGAGCGCACCAATGCGGCATGTTTCTGCTGATCGAGCGCAGTATCAATGAGCGTTGTAAGGTCCAGCAAGACGAAGGTTATCCGCGACACCGAATACAGAGGTTCCTCGAAGCGGAAGTAGAACAATAACGGATAAAAGTGGTGCGCCTCCTTCGTCAGGGCGAGAGACCGCGCCAGATTGCTGAGCTCGCTCGAGGCGCTACTGAAGTCGCCGCCCGGGCCGAGCCGTGCGAGCATTCCGGCCGCGTCTCCCGTGCCTCCGGTCATCAGGTCGACGGTGAGGGCCAAAGCGTTTCGCTCCCGCAGCGCCGAATAAACTTGCACGAGATAGCTCAACACCAGGGACAGAACCGAAGCGCCGATTAGGGAATTGGCGAGAAAGAGGATGCGCGTGGCGGACGTGTGCGGCGAATAATCACCGCCGCCAACGATCGAAAGGCTGTTGCCGGCGACAAGCAGAGCAGTCATGAAATCTGTCGAAGCGCCGCCGCTGCTCGGCCGGATCGACGTGCCGAGTTCGGGCCTGATGATGAGTGCCGCGCCGAGAGTGAGCCCAAGCGCCCAAAACGCGATCAGCGAGACCACGATCAGAGGACCGGCAAAGGACAAAATCGTCGAGCGGTGGCGGCTCGATAACCGCGAGGCGCAACTGACCACCGCCCAGACGAGCCTGCTCCATCGGGGCGCGAGCAGCCCTGTGCCCGCCCGAGCGTAGAGGACGGTGAAGAAGATGTCGGCGAGGAAGAGCAACATCACCACTGCGCCGAGGAACTGTTCGAGATCCAATCCAAGCTCCCCCTCTTCGTCAGGCTGCACTGGCCGCATAATTGAGGTCGCAGCCAAAGCTTCAGATGTAGGCCAACGCAGGCACGGCCAGCCCTAAGCGTTCATTCTGTGACGGAGCCCGCTGGCTTCTTGGCAGTAGGACGTTCGTCGCCCGGGGTCCCGCGCAGATCCTCGAGCTTTTTGCGGGCGGCACCGCGCGCCGCCTCTAAGCCCGTTGGAAAGCCGCTGCGGTCACCGTAATTGCGGCGCTGGCCTATGTGGCGTGTATGGCGGATCGTGTTTGCGCCTGCGGCGACGATGTCGAGAAACGTCACGCCCGCCACCATCAGGAGGGCCAGACCCGCATTGTCTCGCTTGGGATTGTCGGGCCGCATCGCCGTCGCCAACGTGGCAATATCGAGCGCGTCTCCCGCGATCCTGCTGGTGAGGCCTGCCTGTTTATCCACTGACAGCGTTATAATGCCTGAGGTTATCTCCCGCAGGCCGAAAGCGCGCACAAGATTTTCCTTGCCGCGCATGCCAAGCGCGCCTGTGACCTTCTCGGCTGCAATCAGTTCGACGATCCCGAGGCCGATGCTGAACCAGCCGAGATTGCGCGCCAGCCTGTCGGAGGCGCTGAATGAGCTTGGCCCTGATTTGATAACTGTTGGATCGCCTTCCGACCGGGTCATGTTGCTGAGAAACGCCATTTCGGAACCTCTTTAGGGTTTGAGGACAACCTTGATGCAGCTGTCCTGCTTGTCGCGGAACACCTTGTACATTTCGGGCCCCTGTTCGAGCCCGACCGTGTGGGTGATCACGAACGACGGGTCGATCTGGCCCTCCTCGATGCGGCGCAGCAGATCATCGGTCCAACGACGCACGTGTGTCTGCCCCATCCGGAAGGAAAGGCCCTTGTTCATGGCCTGGCCCATCGGGATCTTGTCGACGAGGCCGCTATAGACGCCGGGGATGGAGATGATCCCGCCCGGCCTGCAGACATAGATCATCTCGCGCAGGACATGCGGACGGTCGTTCTCCAGCATCACCACCTGCTTGGCACGGTCTAGAAGCGTATCTGGCTGGCCCATCGAGACGTGGCTTTCCAGCCCGACCGCGTCGATGCATTTTTCCGGACCCTTGCCGTCCGTCAGGTCGTTGAGACGTTCTACGACGCTCTCGTCCATGAAGTTGATAGTAATAGCCCCACCAGCCTCAGCCATGGAAAGGCGCTCCGGAATACAGTCGATGGCCACGACCTGCTTGGCACCCAGAAGAACGGCGCTGCGGATCGTCATCTGGCCGACGGGACCGCAGCCCCAGACAACCACCGTGTCAGTTGGCTCGATGTCGCATTGGGCGGCTGCCTGCCAGCCGGTCGGAAAGATGTCGCCGAGGAAAAGCACCTGCTCATCCGTCAGGCTGTCGGGGACCTTGATATGGGTCTTGTCCGCGAATGGCACCCTCAGATACTCGGCCTGACCGCCGGGATAGCCGCCTGTCAGGTGGGTGTAGCCAAACAGACCTGCCGTGGTGTGGCCGAACGTCTTGTCGGCCAGGTCCTTGTTGCGGTTGGTCCGCTCGCAGACGGAGAAGTTGCCGCGTCTGCATTGATCGCATTCACCGCAGTTGATGGTGAAGGGCACCACGATGCGGTCGCCCTTCTTCAACGCGCCGCTCGCTTCGGAACCCGTCTCGACAACTTCACCCATCATCTCATGACCCATGATATCGCCGGGCTTCATCGCCGGGATGAAGTTATGAAACAGATGAAGATCCGAGCCGCAGATCGCGCAGCTTGTGACCTTGATGATCGCATCCCTGGGATGTTCGATTTCGGGGTCCGATACCGTGTCGCATCGGATGTCTTCCTTGCCGTGCCAAACGAGCGCGCGCATTGCCTTCTCCTACCGCTGTTGCATCGAAAGCTGGTGAAGCGGCCCTCAAGGAGGGGTCGATGCGTAGATCGCCGCTCATCGCTGGGTCCTCAACAAGCGTCAGTTGTGGAAGTTCCAAGCCTAAAATTTTTATTTGCAGCGCGACAGGAGGAGCATTGGCAAATCATAACACGTCCTAGGTCGCGCTACTTGCGTCGGGCGGCGGAACTATCACAGGCCGCGAAGGTTCGTGAGGAGCATCAGCTGGAGGCTCCCATGCACAAGAAATCTTTCCGAACCAGTGTTCTGTCGGTAGCAACCGCTATGGTTATCCTGTCACCGCCGCTCTTCGCCGAAGCGCAGACGATGGAGAAGCTGACGAACAAGGCGCAAGAATTGGTGGCGCCGCTGACGGGAAAAACCGACGAGCGCCTGGAAAAAGTCGCGACCTTCGACCATCAGGTCACCGGCGTCACCGTTTCCGAGGATGGCAGGATCTTCGTCAACTTTCCGCGCTGGTCAGAAGACGTTCCCGTCTCTGTTGCCGAAGTGATGAAGGACGGCTCGATCAAGCCCTATCCGAATAACGAATGGAATGCGTGGCGCAATGCGAAGATGGCGGAGATGTCTTCCAAGGATCACTTCGTAACGGTGCAAAGCGTTGTCGCCGACGGTCGAGGATCACTGTGGATCGTCGACCCAGCGGCGCCTAACGCCGAGAAGACCGCCAAGGACGGTCCGAAGCTCGTTCAGATCGACCTGAAAACCAATTCCGTGAAACGGGTTTACCCGTTCGCGCCTGAGGTCGCCGGTCCTGCCAGCTACCTTAACGATGTCCGGATCGCTCCTGACGGCGCTTTTGCCTACTTCACCGATTCCGGCTCGCCGGGCGGTCTGGTCGTTCTCGATCTGAATTCCGGCAAAGCGTGGCGTGTCCTGAGCGATGATCCGTCCACCCAGTTCGAAAAAGACGTCGTCGTCCAGGTCGACGGCAAACCACTTCGACGGCCAGACGGACGCCAACCGCTGTTCAATGCCGACAGCGTCGCGCTCTCGAAAGACGGGAAGACCCTCTACTGGAAAGCCCTGACCGGCAAGACAATGTATCGCATCTCGACGGAAGCGTTGCAGAAGGCAGGCCAGGATCCGTCCGTGGCGAAAGCGGAGAAGTTCGCCGACACGGAGCCGACCGATGGGTTGTGGATTGATAATGAGAACCGCATCTACCTCAGCACTATCCAAGACGACAGCATCAAGATCCTTGATCCGGACGGAAAGATAACGCCCTTCCTTCAGGATAGCCGGTTGCGCTGGCCCGATACCTTCTCGCAGGGACCGGATGGGACGATGTACATCACCGCATCCCACATCCAGGATTCACCGTGGTTCCATCAGGGATGGACGGATGATTCATTTACGCTGTTCAAGTTCACGCCGCCGAAATGAGTTGGGATAGAGAAGCAAGTTCTTGTCGGCTCCGATTGGGGCCGCCATGCTCATCGAAGGTCAGCTCGATGCGCCGGTCCTGGCAACCGATCGATGAGGGAGGACAAAGCCATTTCGAAATCACAGACAAGCCCGGTATGGGCATAGTCCGCCACAACATGTCCTCCCAGCTCTGACATCGTCACCGCCTTTATGAGGCGAGACCCGAAGCCCTGACGCGACGGAACGGCGACCTTAGGTCCGCCGCGCTCCTCCCATCGCAGGCTTAGCACCGGCCCTTCCGGGCGGCTGCTGTTGGAAACGGACCATCGGAGGAACACCTGACCGCCATCGACAGACAGAGCCCCATATTTAGCAGCGTTCGTTCCAAGCTCGTGGAATACCAGGCTAAGCGGAAGGACTGCGCGGGCGTTGACGAAGACTTGGTCGCCTTCTACCTGGACGCTGGCCTCGGGATAGGGTGACAAGGCTTTACGGACGATGTCACGCAAGCTCGCGCTTTCCCAGTTGGAAATCGTCAGAAGGTCGTAGGCTTTGGCCAAGGCTTCCAGTCTGGCCTGAAGCACTGCCTCCTGGCTGTCCGGGGCAGCGGGACCCAACGTCTGGCGAACCACCGCATTGACCGTTGCGAGCACATTTTTCACGCGATGTGTCAGCTCACCAATCAAAAGGTTCTGCTGCCGCTCCGCCTCTTTTCGTTCGCCGATGTCTCGTGCGATCTTCGAGGCGCCGACAACGTATCCATTTTCATCATAAATCGGCGAGACCCTCAGCGAGACATGAACCTCGCTGCCGCTTTTATGGAGTCGCCGCGTCTCATGCGGCTCGACGTGTCCGCCGGCCTTGATGCTGTCGATGATGACATTTTCTTCCTCGACGAGCTCGGGCGGAAGAATGATAATGGCCTGGCGTCCAATGGCCTCTTCGGCAGAATAGCCATAGAGCCTCTCGGCGCCTCGGTTCCAGCTGCGTATGGTCAAGCCGAGGTCGATGCTGATGATGGCATCATCGGAGGAGGCAATGATGGCTGCGAGCTGACGCGCCTCTTTTTGGGCCCGTTTCCGTTCGGTCACATCTATGGTCACCGTGACGGCCTGTGTAATATGGCCGCTGTTGTCCCGGATGACGGAAACCGAGTTCGAAACCCATACGAGAGTGCCATCCCCTCGAAGGTACCGTTTCTCGATGTCGAAGCTGCTGCCTGTCTCCACCATTCGATGGAATTTCTCAAGGTTGCCAGGCAGGTCGTCCGGGTGGGTAATATCCTGCATGCGCAGCTTGAGCAGTTCCATCTCCGGATACCCGACGATCTCACAGTACCTTTGATTGACGGTGACAAAGCTGCCATCGAGGTCGGTCAGGGCTATGCCGCCCGTCGTCTGCGCAAAAATGGCTTGCAACCACGCGTCACTCTGCGTCAATCCGGCCCCCGCGACAGCACCCGTCAAGCTGTAAGCAGCTTAAATGCTCTATTGAGAACTAATTCCGCCATTGAAGACGCCGGGTCAAGCCCGTGATCCGTTTGCCTTGTCTTGAAATGCGGCCAACTGCCTCCTACGTGCGAGACATCACCCACATATTCATGCCACGGCGGACGTAGCGAACGTCCAGGATTTAGCACGTTACGCGTGCTATCCGCTGCAGCCACAAAGGATGCCATTGAACAACTCAGATAATTCCGCCACGCGGGCGGTAGAGCAGCGGCGCGATCGCAGCGAGAGTTTCGAGCGGCCTGAGGAGAACCAAACATATCCCTGCCTGCTTACCCGCGCGGAACTGAAAGCAATCATCGCCGAGCAACTGGGCTGAGCGGCTTTTCGGCGGAGAAGGTTCGGAATGTAATGACAATGTTCGCGTATCGCCGGGTTCCCCCAGTCTCAAAGTACCCAGCGTGCAATGAAGAGAATTGACCATGGGTTCATCAGCGCAACCAGATCTATTCGGGGAAGCCAAACCGGCCCTTCCCACCGGTTTCCTTTACAAGCCAGCCGTCGTCCCTGAATCCGTCCAGTCGGACCTGCTGCGTGGACTACCGCAACTGCCACTGAAGCCGTTCGACTTCCACGGTTTCGAGGGCAAGCGGAGGGTGATTTCTTATGGCTGGAAATACGATTTCGACACCCAGCAGGTGCGACGGACCGAAGACATCCCGCCTTTTCTCCTGTCTGTACGATCTATCGCCGCAGCCTTTGCCGGCATCGCGCCGGATCAACTGCAGCAGGCTCTGGTGACCGAATATGCGCCCGGCGCACCGATCGGCTGGCACCGGGACAAAAACGTCTTCGGGCGGATTGTCGGGGTTTCTCTGCTGTCGGCCTGCACCTTCAGGCTTAGGCGCCGTGCCGGCGATAAATGGGAGCGCATCTCGGTGATTGCCGAACCCGGCTCTGCCTACGTGCTCTCAGGACCTGCGCGCAGTGAATGGGAGCACTCCATCCCGCCTGTCGATCAGCTCCGCTATTCGATCACCTTCCGGGAAATCGCCTGATTAACAGCCGCCAGGTTGGCTCCGGCTGTCAGCCCGGCCATCTAGTGACGGGCGTGCTCGGCGTTGCGTTTCCGCGTTGCTGCAGCCTTCTTTGCCGACGCCGAGCGATCGGCGGCAGATCGTGATGCAGCGGCCTTTCCGCCCTTCTCGCCACCTTTGTGGGCTGCGGGATGACCGGTATGCTTTCCTTGTCCGGATCCCCCAGCCTTTTTGCCGCCGCCGTCGTCCTTGTTGACGGTCGCCCAGGCGCGACGTTCGGCTTCCTTCTCCGAAACGCCGCGGTCCTCATAGCTTTCCGCGATATGGTCTGCCTTGCGTTCCTGCTTGCCCGTGTATTTCGATTTGTCACCTTGGGGCATGATGCTTCCTCGTGGGTTGATGATCAAAACGAACGAAGCCTATCCGCAGATAGTTCCCCAGCGCCACGATCCCGGAACAAACATAGGCACGCCGCGTTCGCGAATTGAACATCCAATCAACTGCAAACATAATCTTGGTGTGACGATGAACGACAAAGCCTCTTTGAGCGACCCACGCAACCTCTATCCCGCGCCTCCGTTTCCCGACCAGCCGCAAGCCGCTCCCGGAATTGCCCGCAAGATGGACCCTGCACCGGACCATGGTGAAGAAAGCTATCGCGGGTCCGGTAAGCTCAATGGCCGCAAAGCCCTGGTAACCGGCGGCGATTCAGGGATCGGCCGGGCCGCGGCGATCGCATTTGCCCGCGAGGGTGCCGACGTGGCAATCGGCTATCTCCCCGAAGAAGAAGCGGACGCCAAGGAGGTGATCCGGTTAATCGAGGCCGAGGGCCGAAAGGCGGTCGCGCTGCCGGGCGACATCAAGCAAGAGGCATGGTGCCGCGAGCTGGTCAAAAAGACCGTCTCCGGTCTTGGCGGCCTCGACATTCTGGTGATCAATGCCGGACGCCAACAGTACCGCGAAAAGATCGAGGAGCTGTCGACGGACGATTTCGACAAGACCATCAAGACCAACCTTTACGCTTTGCATTGGATCGCCCAGGCGGCCGTGCCGCACATGCCGGCCGGATCTGCGGTGATCACCACCGCCTCGATCCAGGCTTATCAGCCGTCGCCGATCCTGCTCGATTACGCGACGACGAAGGCGGGCATCGTTGCCTATACGAAGGCACTCGCCAAGCAGTTGATCGAGCGCGGCATCCGCGCCAACGTCCTAGCACCCGGCCCGGTCTGGACGGTGCTCCAGCCAAGCGGCGGCCAGCCTGACGAGAAGGTGAAGAACTTCGGCAAGGACAGTGACTTCGGTCGACCTGGCCAGCCCGTCGAGCTTGCTCCTGTCTTCGTGCTCCTCGCCTCGCAGGAAGCCAGCTTCATCAACGGTGAGGTCTACGGCGTCACCGGCGGCAAAGGCGTCGCATGATATCGCCTGGAAAGTAACTATGTTTCAGGAAGAGAATTTGAAGCATGTTCATGCCGGTGTCCTCGATATTGCGTACTTCGAGCTGGGGTCGGCCAATGGCACCCCGACGATCCTGCTGCATGGGTTCCCTTATGATGCACATGCCTATGACGAGGTGGCACGCAACCTCACCGCCTCGGGGCACCGTTGCATCGTACCGTTCCTTCGCGGCTACGGCGCGACCCGCTTCCTATCGCCGGAGACGCCACGTTCTGGTGAACAGGCCGCCCTGGGCGCGGACCTGCTGGCGATGATGGACGCCCTTGGCATCGAAAGAGCGATCCTCGGCGGCTACGACTGGGGTGGCCGGGCCGCCTGCATCGTTGCCGCTTTATCGCCGGAGCGGGTGATCGGACTGGTGAGCGCGGGGGCGGGTTACAATATCCAGGATATCGCTGGCGCCGCCGACCCTAGTGCTCCAGACCAGGAGGCGCGGGACTGGTACCAGTATTATTTCCACACCGAGCGCGGTCGGAAGGGCCTTGAGCAGCAGCGGGGTCAGATCTGCAGGTTTCTCTGGCAGACATGGTCGCCGCCTTGGTCATTCGATGACGCAACGTTCGAACGCAGCGCCGCATCGTTCGACAATACGGACTTCGTGGACATCGTCATCCACTCCTATCGCCATCGGTACGGCGTCGTTCCTGGCGATCCGGCCTACGCGGCGGTCGAAGCTCGGCTGGCAGAGCAGCCTGACATCACGGTTCCCACCATCGTCCTGCTTGGCGCCGACGATGGTGTCGATCCTCCATCGACCGAGGACAAAGATGCTGTCCACTTCCAAGGAGCCTATCGCCGCCAGATCCTTGCCGGCGTTGGCCACAACGTTCCGCAGGAAGCACCGACGATATTCGCGGACGCGGTCCGAGACTTGCGCCCGGTGTGACCGCTCCGGGATTCGTGAAACGGCTACTGTAGTTTTGCCTCAATAGCGCGCCCGACGATGGTCAACTGAAGTATCGGCTGCCCGCCGATGAAGCTCTCTTCTACCAGCTCCATCATTTCCAGACGCTCGACCAGCTTTTCGGACAACCGCTTGTCGCCAACCAGCCACCCTCTCTCTGCCTTGCGCTGGCGTCGAAAAAACGCGATCGCGCGGAGCGCCCCACGTTGGCTCCGGGTGAGGCTCTTTAGCGTCTCGGCTGGGCCAGTGTGCTCAATGGAGGTGTGCTCGGGGGAGGGCAGCATAAGCGTTACTCCTTCACCTCTGTTGACGGGGTCACTGCAGCGGGCCAATCGTTCGCTGGCTCCTCAACGTCTTCAGCCGGATCGGGGTCACGGTCGTAAGCGAGGCGACGTTTTGCTATAACGTCCTGGAGCGTTTCGATCACCGTGACCGTTCCATGCCCCTCATTCGCAAACCGGTCGATGATCTCGGCGACAAGATCATCGAGATGCTGGAACAATCGTTCGGCATTGTCGGGTCCATTTGTCACGATCTTCGCTCCTCAGATATCCAGCCGCCGCTGCCGCCAGTCCTTGTATGGCGCCAACAGCTGGCCGGGAAATCGGTCTTCGATGGCGGTTTCGACGATGGCGATCCTGGCAAAGACCTCGCTGCTGTCGCGGTCTTCGGAGGGCATGTCTTCGCTCGCGTCTTCCAGCCTCTGCATCAGCGCAAACAGTTCTTCGTCGGTCATCGCGGAGAGCTGGTCCGCGAACCCCGCGGCATCGAAATCCTGTCCCTCTGCCATTGTCTGTCTCCTCCTGTGCCATCGGATGTCTCGGCAATAACGGACTAGTCGTCATCAAGTTCGATCCAGACCGGGGCATGGTCGCTTGTGTGCTCCCAGGCCCGCGCGAACTTGTCGACGCCGCAGGTCTGCAGTCGTTCCCGGAGTGACGGGCTCAGCAGGAAGTGGTCGATGCGAAGGCCGGCATCACGGGCGAAGGAGTTCCGGAAATACTTCCAGAACGCATAGATCCGCTCTTCCGGATGTAGAAGGCGGACCGCGTCAGTCCAGCCCATGGCAACGAGCTCGGCATAGGCGGCACGAACCTCCGGCCGAAACAGGGCGTCATCTCGCCAGCGCTCCGGCTTGTAGACATCGAGATCGGTCGGCATCACATTAAAATCGCCGACCAGAGCCACTGGCACATCGAGCTCGAACAGTTCCGCGGCATACGAATGCAGCCGCTCGAACCAGCGGAGCTTGTAGTCGAACTTCGGCCCTGGTGCTGGATTGCCGTTCGGAAGATAGAGGCAGCCGATGACGATGCCATCGACGGCTGCCTCGATATAACGGCTGTGGCTGTCGTCGGGATCGCCCGGCAAGCCGCGTCGCGTCTCGCGCGGCTCCTGATCCTTGGCGAGGATCGCCACACCGTTCCACGCCTTCTGACCGTGCCAGATGGCGCCGTAGCCGGCACGCTCGATCTCGCGGCGCGGAAACTTCTCGTCCGGCGCCTTCAACTCCTGCAGACAGACGACATCAGGCTGAGCTTCGGCCAGCCACTGTAGCAGGACGTCGAGCCGACCGTTGATGCCGTTGACATTATACGTGGCGAGCTTCACTAAGCGTTGCCGTCAGTGCTTGCGATCGCCCTTGTCGCCCTGACCTGGCTTGGCATCATGCTTCGCGTCATGGCGGGCGTCGGCGGACAGCGATCGCGAGACATCGACGCTCTCCTTGAACTTGCCTTCCTTGTCCCGGCGGACATAACGCTTGTCGGTGCCGGTGTCGATCAGTTCGCGCTTGCTCATGGCAGGACTCCTTCATGGTTGCCGCTGTCCATAAACGCACCTGACGCCCAAAAGATGCATGCGAATCAGAGACCTATCTAGGACTCGCAAAACGAGCGGTCCTAATCGGCTAAGCCCTTGAAAATTGATTCGTTTCGACTGGGAACAATTACATGCCGATTCGCTTGAATCGCCTAGGTTGTGTCAGGAGTTTTGCGTCATGGTCGCCCCAAGAGCGAATTGGAAAGGCTTCATCAAATTCGGAGAGGTCGCCTGCCCCGTGGCGCTCTATACGGCGGCCTCATCGTCAGAGCGGATCGCCTTCAACACGTTGAACCGCAAGACCGGCAACCGGGTGAAGCGCGAGTTCGTCGACAGCGAGACCGGCGATCCGGTCGAGCGTGACGAGCAGGTGAAGGGCTACGAGATCGAGAACGGCCAGTACATCATCCTTGAACCTGATGAGGTGGCCGCGGCCGTGCCTGACAGTGACAAGACGCTGAAAATCGATGCCTTCATCCCCTGCAGCGAGATCGACGACATCTATTTCGACAAGCCATATTACCTGGCGCCGGACAAGATGGGGACCGATGCCTTCGTGCTGCTGCGTGACGGCATGAAAAAAGCCAAGGTGGCTGCGATCGCCCGTACGGTCCTGTTCCGGCGGGTCCGCACCGTGCTGATCCGCCCACACGGCAAGGGATTGATCGCCACAACGCTGAACTTCGATTACGAGGTTCGCTCCTCCGAAGAGGCGTTCGACGAACTGCCTAATCTGAAGATCGAAGGCGAAATGCTTGAGCTCGCCGAACACATCATCGGTACCAAGAAGGGCAGTTTCGACGCCAGCACGTTCGACGATCGCTACGAAGCTGCTGTCGCAGAGCTGGTGAAAGCGAAAATCGAGGGCAGGGCGCTTCCAAAGAAGAAGGCTCCGCCGGCGTCCAAGCCGAGCGACCTCCTGCAGGCGCTCCGGGAGAGTGCTGGGGTCGGCGCGAAGAAGGCAGAGCCGAAACGGACCGCCGCCAATGCCAACAAGGGGTCATCCCGCCAGAAGGCGTCCAAGCCGGCGGCCGCTGCCAAAAGCAAGTCTGCGGCCTCTCAGACCCGCCGCGCCGGTTGATTGGAGGAAAACATGGCTGTCCGTCCCTATTGGAAAGGCTATCTGAAGCTTTCGCTCGTCACCTGCCCGGTGCAGATGATGCCGGCGACCTCGGAGAGCGAGAAGGTTCGTTTCCATACGCTCAATCGCGAGACCCAGAACCGCGTCGTCAGTCATTATGTTGACAGTGTTACCGGCAAGGAGGTCAGAGACGAGGACGAAGTGAAGGGCTACCAGCGTGGCGAGAATGAGTACATCATGCTGGAAGACGAAGAGTTGGAGAACGTTGCACTCGACAGCACCAAGACCATCGACATTTCGACCTTCACGCCGCGCGACAGCGTGGAATGGATCTGGCTCGACACCCCCTATTACCTGTCGCCCAACGATCCGGTCGGACAGGAGGCGTTCTCCGTGATCCGCGACGCGATGGAGGCACAGAATATGGTCGGCATCTCGCGCCTAGTGATCTCTCGGCGCGAACGCGTCGTCATGCTCGAGCCACGCGGCAAGGGTATCGTCCTCTGGACGTTGCGTTATGGGGATGAAGTCCGCGATGAAGACACCTACTTTGCCAGCATCGATGATGACGAAACGGCCGACAGCGATATGATGCCCTTGGTGCAGCAGCTGATCAAGAAGCAGACCAAGCATTGGGATGCCAAGTTGGTTGTCGATCCGGTGCAGGACCGTCTGCTCGACATCATCGCTGCCAAGAAGAAGGCGATGAAGAAGCCAGCCAAGGCAAAGCCATCCGCGCCTTCGAAGCCAACGGCGAACAATGTCATCAATATTATGGACGCCCTGAAGAAGTCGATTGCCGCAGAAAGCCGGACCGACAAATGAGAAGACGAGCCAAACCGCTCCTGCAGGACGACAGTTTTACCGCAAAATCTCAGCCCCGCCGCAAGCGCGATCCCGACCAGCCGAACCTTCCGTTCGACCCGATGCCAGAGCGCGTCGAACCTTGTCTCGCGCTCCTCAAGAGCGTGCCGCCGAGCGGACCTGACTGGGCCTACGAGGTCAAATGGGATGGCTACCGTCTGGCAATCCACATCGAGCCGAAAGGTGTGCGGATCATCACGCGGGGTGGCCACGACTGGACGCACCGGTTTCCCGCGATTGCGGCAGCTGCCAGAGAGCTCGGAGTCGGAACCGCAATTCTGGATGGCGAAGCTGTTGTACTGAATAGCGAGGGTCGGTCCGACTTCGGAGCGCTGCAACGCTCGCTCGGCGGACGCGGTGGCAAACGAGCATCGAGCGAATCCGTCCTCTTCGCCTTCGACCTCTTATATTTCGACGGGCACGATCTGACGAAGACCGAGCTGTCGGTCCGTCGGCATCTGCTGACAGACCTGCTCGACGGAGCCGTTGGCGCGATCCAGCTTTCCGAGGAGGTACAGGGTGACGGCGCCGAACTCCTCGAGAACGCCCGCTCGCTCGGACTGGAAGGCATTATCGCCAAGCACCGGGATCGTCCGTACCGCTCGGGCAGGACCGGCGACTGGCTGAAGATCAAGTGCATTCAGAGTGAAAGCTTCATGATCGTCGGCTACGAACAGTCAGCCGTTGCACGCGGCGGGATCGGCAGCCTGCTGCTGGCCGCCCGCCGCGGACACGACTGGGTCTATGTCGGCGCCGTCGGAACGGGCTTCAAGGAAAAGGACGCCGCCTACCTGAAGAAGACGCTCGACAAGCTGAAGACGAGGACGCCGGTCGTGCCGCTCAAAGGGAAGCATTACGTCTTCGCCCAGCCGACGCTGATCGCCGAGATCGAATTCCGCGGCTGGACCGATGACGGTAACCTTCGGCATGCATCCTACAAAGGGTTGCGCGAGATCCAGGACAATGCTGCAGTTTACGAGCTCGACTGAGCTGATCCTGGTGGTCGTCGAACGGGGCGGTTCATTCGCGTGGCGACCGTCTGCGATCAAGATCGGAATGGTCGAGACCGAAGTGTTCCAGAACGAGGTCAAGGTTACGGCGGTTGGATTTGAAGTAGACGTCGAACAGGTCCCCGACCAATGGGACGCTCCCGGCCGCCGCATCGAAACCGATATTGACCAGCATCTTGAAAAGCTTGTCATTCGGCACGCCAAACCGGCGCGCCTCGTTCACGATGTAGAGACTGATCGCAGCGCCGGCGAAGTCACCGACACCTGGCACCAACCCGATCACTGAATCTGCTCCGAAGGAAAAGCGCGTTCCGGGAATACGCAGCGCCGTGTCCATGAGCCGCGCCAACCCGCGCATGCGGGCCAGACGGTCAAGGTTGCGGGAGTCCGTGTCCCAGCTATACGCTCGCTCGTATGTCATGCCGCCGCTTTCGTCATCTTGCCCAGACGTTTGATCGCCTGCTCCAGAGACCTTTGCCCGTCGCAGTAGTCCTGCCAGGCGCTCGTCTTCGCCAGCAGCGCCGGCACGGTGCGGATGGTGAAACGCTTCGGGTCGAGATCCGTCTTCACCTGGCTCCATGTGAGCGGCATCGACACGGTTGCGCCCGGCCGGGCACGTGGAGACAGCGGCGCGACGGCGGTCGCCATCCGGTCGTTGCGCAGGTAGTCGAGGAAGATGCGGCCGTTGCGCTGGTTCTTCGCCATCTTGATCAGATAAAGATCAGGGTTTTCGCGTGCCATCTGCAGGCAAACATCGTGAGCAAACCCCTTTGCCTCTGGCCAGGTTAGTTTTTTACCCTTCGCCACCGCCAGCGGTGTGACGACATGGAGGCCCTTGCCGCCGGTGGTCTTGCAGAAGCTGACGAGGCCGAGTTCCTCCAGCCGGTCGCGCATCTCGCGGGCGGCTTCGACCACGGTGGAGAACGGGACGTCCGGACCGGGATCGAGGTCGAAGACGAGACGACCGGGCACCTCCGGTTGACCCGGTTCGCAATTCCACGGATGCAGCTCGACGCCACCGATCTGGGCAATAGCGGCAAGGCCCTCGACGCGATCGATCTGTAGATAGGGCTTCTTGTCGCCGAACACCTTGACCAGTTCGAGCAGGTTTGAGGTTCCCGGCATCGCGTGCCGCTGGAAAAACTGCTCGCCGCCAACGCCGTCCGGCGTCCGGATAATCGAGCATGGCCGCCCCTTGATATGGTCGATGAGCCAAGAACCGACCGCCTCATGATAGCGGGCAAGATCTTCCTTGGTGACCGGCTCTCCGTCATTGGCATCCGGCCACAGCGGCTTGTCCGGGCTAGAGATCATCACGCCCATGACCTCGACCTTGGAATTCTTGCCGCGCCCCGGCCTTGATGGCTTCGTCGCGGCCGGCGTCGGCGTGCCGGTCTTTGCTGGCGATGCCGGCTTTTCCGCCTCGACTTCGCCTGCGGGCTTGTCCTCGCGCAATCCCTTGAAGGCCGCCTGACGCACCAATCCATCCGCCGTCCAGCCGGCGAATTGGATCTCGGCGACCAGTTCGGGTTTAACCCAGACGATGTTGGGATCCTTCTTCGGGGCGCCTATCCCGGTAAAGGGCGACTTTGCGGTTTCCAGTTCCCGGAGCCTCGGCAAGATCGCCTCGACCGTTTTTGCCCCGTAGCCGGTTCCGACCCGGCCGACATAGACGAAGTGGTCACCTCTGAAGACGCCGACCAAGAGGGAGCGGAACTTGCCGTTGGTCTTGGCATAGGCGCCGATCACGACTTCATGGCCAGCGCGGCACTTGGACTTCGCCCAGCTCTCGGTGCGGCCCGATTGATAGGGCGCATCCGCCTGCTTGGAGACTATACCTTCCAGCGAGAGCTTGCAGGCCGATTTGAGGACGGCGTCGCCCCCGGTTTCGAAATGCTCGACGAAACGCAGGCGTGGATCGTCACCGGCGTCATCCAGTAGCTTTTGCAGTCGCTCCTTTCGTGTGGTCAGCGGCAGTTGTCGCAGATCCTCATTGCCCTCGAACAGCAAGTCGAAGGCAAAGTAGACCAATGCGTCAGTCTTGCCTTCCGACAGCGCCGCCTGCAGCGCGGCGAAATCAGGCGCACCGTTCTCGTCGAGGGCGCAGATCTCGCCGTCGATGATCGCATCAGGCAAGCTTGCAGCCGACGTCGCAATCGCCGGATATTTTGCCGTCCAGTCCAGGCCCTTGCGGGTCTTCAGCGTCACCTCGCCGTTTTCGATTCGCGCCTGGATACGATAGCCGTCGAACTTGATCTCGTGGATCCAGCCAGCGGCCGAGGGCGGCCGTTCCAGCGTTTCGCAAAGCTGCGGCGCGATGAAGTCGGGCATCGCGGACTTTGCCGGTTTTTTTAATGCTGGCTTTCGCTTTGTCTTTGTGTCCGCGGCACGTTCCTCCGCCGCCAGTCCATGATTGCTGTCCCAGACAGCGTCGGCCTGAACGTCGCCGCTCTGCACCATGAACGGTTTTGGCTTTCTGCCTTTGCCGGCAGCGATCGCTTCCATGGTTCGGCCAGATGCCACAGATGTTGCGTTCTCCTCAAGCACAGCCGCGCCGTTTTCCTCGACCGAGAAATCGTCGTGATGCTTGATCAGCAGCCAATTCGTCCGCTTGCCCCCGTCGCGGTCATTGCGCATCCGCACCAGAACGAAGCTGCCATGCAGCCGCTCTCCCTCCAGCGTGAACTTGAAGTCGCCTTTGGCGAGGGCCTGCTCCGGGGTCTTGTTGCCTTCCGGCTCCCAGTAGCCGCGATCCCACAACATCACCGTGCCGCCGCCATATTGGCCCTTGGGGATCGTGCCTTCGAAGTCGCCGTAGTCCAACGGATGGTCCTCGACCTCGACAGCCAGACGTTTGTCGTGTGGATCGAGCGATGGCCCCTTGGTGACAGCCCAGGACTTGAAGACGCCATCGAGTTCGAGCCGCAGATCGTAATGCAGCCGCGTGGCGTCGTGTTTCTGGATGACGAAGCGTCTGCGGTTTGATGCCTTCAGCTTCGCTGCGCCGCTCGGCTCCTGCGTCTTCTGAAAGTCGCGCTTCTGCTTGTAGGTCGAGAGCTTGTCGCTGGCCATGGCAGTCCCCGGTACACATCCGCCTCCCGCCTCGGATGAAGACGGGATGAGGCACGGGCCGGACAGGTTGGACGCTCGACTGCCGTTTCGTTGGCCGCGATGAGAAACCGGAAAAACCATCGCGTTCGTCATCCCTGTCACGTCCGGTTGACGCAGCACGCGACCTCGAGAAGCAAAAAGCAACAGATTGTCGTTTTGTTCCACGTGGTTAGATAAAAGTGCCGCTGCCTTTGCTGCTCTTTCCGTCTGGAAGCTGATTTGCATTTTTCGCATGACTGCGCTGCAGCAATGTCTATTTAATAGGCGCAGAGAACCGATATGATTTCTCCATCGAATTGATGCACCTCCTCCCGCGTCGGTTCGATGTGTAGACGTCCTACTCCTCCTCCCAAGGGCGTTTGCGGGAACGGCAACACTCCTCCTCCCAGTTGCTGTTCGGTTATTTTCGAAAAGCCTGCCGCACCTCCTCCCGCGGCAGGCTTTTTCGTTTCGGCCACTATCAAGTCGCGGCGTCATTGCAAAACGCGAAAAAAATGAGTCGGTGGAGTCACTTGGCTCGCTCAGCCTAGGCTCCTGATTCGTTTCATCATTTCGCCCACAGCGCTTTAGCGGAGCCTAAATAAGCTCATTAAGACTGGCTTGACTCCTTCATGTACACGGAACAAAAGAAGAACGTCAACAATTTTCGGGACATGAAGTCCATGCAACGCAACCCGGGGGAGGTCCGTGAACGATGTCGCGCGTCCATAGCCCTCGGGTCATCGAGGAACTCAGAGACCGTATTGCGCACCTGGAAGGCGGCGCGGCGAAGAAGGCTGCGGTGCTGCCCTTCGGCGTCCGGGAAATGGACGAGCGATTGCCCGGCGGTGGGCTGGCTTATGGGGCTCTTCACGAGGTCGCGGGGGGCGGAGCCGGTACGGTCGACGGCGCGGCAGCCGCGTTGTTCGCCGCCGGCATTGCCGCGCGCTCGAAGGGCAAGGTGCTCTGGTGCCTGACGAGACGTGACCTGTTTTTTCCCGCCATCGCCCAGGCAGGCTTACATCCCGACCGCGTTATCTTCTGCGAAGGCGACAAGGAGGAAGATGTCCTGGCGTCCATGGAAGAAGGGCTTTCCTTTGGTGGTCTGGCAGCAGTGGTCGGTGAGCTTGTTCGATTGCCGATGGTGGCATCCCGGCGGCTGCAGCTGGCTGCCGAAAAGACCGGGACCATGGGGCTCGTTGTCCGCAGATGGCGGCGTCAGACGGAAGCGTCGGACTTCGGCAATCCGACGGCCTCGACGACCCGGTGGAGGGTGAGCGTGCTTCCGTCGGAGGAGCTGCCAGTGGCAGGAGTTGGGCGGGCCCGATGGCTGTTGGAATTGATGCGCGTGAAAGCAGGCGAGTGTGCTGAGTTCGAATTAGGAGCCTGTGATGCCAAGGGTCGTCTGTGTCTACTTCCCCACTCTGCCAACCGACCGGATACGTCGACATGGAAAGGGAGCCGTGCCAGTTGATCACCCGCTCGTCGTCATCTCGAAATCGGGGTCGAAGCGCTGGATCTCGGCGGTCGATACCGCCGCGCGCAAACTCGGCCTCAAGCTCGGCATGCCGGCGAGCAAAGCCCAGGCCATCGTGGCCAATCTGACGATGATCGACGCTGACCCTAGTGCCGACGCTGCTGCCCTTGAGCGCCTCGCGCTTTGGGCGCTGCGCCAATACAGCCCTGTCGTTGCCGTCGACGGCACGGACGGGATCGTCATGGACACCGAAGGCGCCGATCATCTTCAGGGCGGCGAAGCCCTGCTGATTTCCGGGTTGGTCAACGGCTTGAGAGGACGCGGGCTGACGGCACGTGCCGCCGTCGCCGATACGTGGGGAGCAGCGCATGCGATCACCCGCGTGACATCGGCGGAAACGACGGTTGTCCCGGTGGGCGGCGTGGCGAAAGCGGTCACCGCATTACCGATCCACTGTCTGCGTCTCCCACCGGACACAATCCATGGACTGCGGGTGATGGGCATCGAGACCGTCGGTGAACTCTCGGCAATGCCGCGCGCCCCCGTGACACTGCGATACGGTCCCGAAGTCGGCCGGCGGCTGGATCAGCTCTTTGGTCGAATGGCAGAACCCATCGAACCCTTGCGCACTCCGGAGCTTGTCGAGGCCGCGAAGCACTTTCAGGAGCCGATCGGCGCGGCGGAGACGATCGCCAAATATGTGCGCCGGCTGGTCGGGGAACTCACCGCCAAGCTGGAGACACGCGGTCTCGGCGTCAGGCGTTCCGATCTTGTCATCCACCGTGTCGACAACATCCGCCAGTGCATCCGAGCCGGCTTGGCAAAGCCGGTGCGGGACCCCGCCCGGCTGTCAAAGCTGCTCTGTGACCGCATCGAGAAGATCGACCCGGGCTTCGGCATTGAACGGCTGGTGCTCGTCGCCATCATGGCAGAACCACTTGAGGAGCGGCAGGCCGCATCCTCGCTGATCGAAGAACCCATCGTCGATGTGACGCCGCTTGTCGACATTCTCGGCAATCGCGGCCAGCGGCTTTACCGGGTCACGCCCGTCGCCTCCGACGTTCCAGAGCGATCGGTGATGCGGATTGGGCCGACGGCCGACGAGACTGGAGCGACATGGGCCGCCAAATGGCCGAGGCCGTCGCGGCTATTGGCGAACCCCGAACGCATCGACGTCACCGCTCTGCTTCCCGACCAGCCACCGGCCGTGTTCACCTGGCGCGGCAAGCGCAGGCGCGTGAGACGGGCAGACGGACCTGAGCGGATATTCGGCGAGTGGTGGCTTCGTCCGAGAGAACATGCCGCTGTTCGCGACTATTTCGTCGTCGAGGACGAGGCCGGAGAACGGTACTGGGTCTATCGCGCCGGTGATGGAGTGGATGCCGACACAGGCTCGCACCTCTGGTTTCTGCATGGGGTGTTCGGATGAGATATGCCGAACTTCAGGTCACCACGCATTTCTCCTTCCTGCGCGGCGCCAGTTCCGCTGAGGACCTGTTTGCCACCGCGGCAGCGCTCGGCATCGACGCCCTCGGTGTGGTTGATCGCAACTCGCTCGCCGGAATTGTCCGCGCCTGGGAGGCGGCAAAGACCACCGGCATCCGACTGGTTGTCGGCTGTCGGCTCGATCTTTCCGACGGCTTGTCGATCCTGGTCTATCCGACCGATCGGCCAGCCTATTCGAGACTGACCCGCCTGCTTTCGCTCGGCAAGAGTCGTGGCGGCAAGGGCAAATGCATTCTCGATCTGTCGGACCTTGAAGCCTATAGCGCTGGCCTGATTGCCATCCTTGTCCCGGATGAGGCCGACGAAACCACTGCGGGCCAACTCCGGAAGATCGCCGCGATCTTCGGCGACAGGGCCTACGTTTCGCTCTGCCTGCGCCGTCGCCCGAACGATCGCTTGCGGCTTCACAATCTTTCCAACATGGCGGCGAGACACAAGGTCAAGACGGTTATCACCAATGACGTCCTGTTTCACGATTCAAGCCGACGGCAGTTGCAGGACATAGTCACCTGCATTCGCAACCGCACCACCATCGACAGCGTCGGCTTCGATCGCGAGCGGCATGCCGATCGCTTCCTAAAGGCGCCGGAAGAGATGCACCGGCTGTTTTCGGAGTATCCGGAAGCGCTGGCGCGAACCCGCGAGATCGTCGAGCGCTGTCGTTTCGACATGAGCGAGCTGCAATATCAGTATCCGGAAGAGGCGCTGGTGCCGGGCCTTGATGCGCAGCAGTCGCTGACGAAATTCGCCTGGGAGGGGGCTGCTTCCCGATACCCGGAAGGAATCCCCGACAAGGTCCGCAAGGCGATCCTGCACGAGCTCGAACTCATCCGGGTGATGAAATACGCACCGTACTTCCTGACCGTCTACAGCATCGTCCGGTTTGCCCGCTCGCAAGGCATTCTCTGCCAGGGCAGGGGGTCTGCGGCAAACTCGGCCGTTTGTTACTGCCTCGGCATCACCAGCATCAACCCGGAAACCGGTGACCTGTTGTTCGAGCGGTTCGTCTCGATGGAGCGCAACGAGCCTCCGGATATCGACGTTGATTTCGAACACGCCCGCCGCGAAGAAGTTATTCAATGGATCTACGAGACCTACGGGCGCTCCCGCTCCGCCCTCTGTTCTACCGTCACCCGCTACCGGGCCAAGGGCGCGCTGCGTGATGTCGGTAAAGCCTTAGGGCTGCCAGAAGATTTGATCACACAGCTTTCCTCCGGGGTCTGGGGCTGGTCGGAAGGTGTCGGCGAAAAGCAGCTCAAGGACAACAACATGAACACCGGGGATTACCGCCTGAAGCTGGCGCTGGATCTTTCGGCGCAACTGATGGGCGCGCCCCGGCATCTCGGTCAGCATCCGGGCGGTTTCGTTCTGACACAGGACAGGCTGGATGATCTGGTACCGATCGAACCGGCGACCATGAAAGACCGCCAGGTCGTGGAATGGGACAAGGACGATATTGAGGCGCTGAAGTTCATGAAGGTGGACGTGCTGGCACTTGGAATGCTGACCTGCATGGCGAAATCGTTCGAACTGCTGAAGGAGCACAAGAATATCCCGATGGGTCTGTCCGATATTGAGCAGGAAGATCCGGCGACTTACGCGATGATCCGCAAGGCCGATACGCTTGGCACTTTCCAGATCGAAAGCCGTGCCCAGATGGCAATGCTGCCGCGGCTCAAACCCCGGACGTTTTATGATCTAGTCGTGCAGGTGGCGATCGTTCGGCCCGGGCCGATCCAGGGCGACATGGTGCATCCGTATCTGAGGAGGCGCGAAGGCAAAGAGAAGGTCGAGTATCCGACGCCGGAGCTCGAAGCCGTCCTTGGCAAGACGCTCGGCGTGCCGCTGTTTCAGGAGAGCGCGATGAAGGTCGCGATGACCTGCGCGGGATTTACGGCCGGCGAGGCGGACCAGCTCAGGCGTGCCATGGCCACCTTCAAGTTCACCGGCGGCGTCTCCCGGTTCAAGGACAAGCTCGTCCAGGGCATGGTCAAGAACAACTACAGCCGGGAGTTTGCCGAAAAGACATTCACCCAGCTAGAAGGCTTCGGCTCTTATGGCTTTCCGGAAAGCCACGCCGCGAGCTTCGCGCTGATCGCCTACGCGAGCTCGTGGGTGAAGTGTCATCACCCCGACGTTTTTTGTGCCGCCTTGCTCAATAGCCAGCCGATGGGCTTCTACAGCGTTGCCCAGATCGTCCAGGATGCCCGAAACCACGGGGTCGAAGTTCGCCCCGTCTGTGTGAACCGCTCCCGCTGGGACTGCACGATGGAGCGGATAGGCAATTCCGATCGCTTCGCCGTCAGGCTCGGCATGCGTGTCGTCAGGGGTCTGTCGATTAACGATGCAGCGCGCATCATCCTGGCGCGCGCCGATCAGCCCTTTGCGTCCGCCGACGACATGTGGCGACGCTCCGGTGTATCGCCGTCGTCGCTGGTCAAGCTGGCCGAGGCAGATGCTTTCTTGCCGTCACTGCAACTGGAACGACGGCAGGCACTCTGGGATATCAAGGCGCTCCGGGATGAACCGCTGGAGCTTTGGGCGGCTGCCGCCGAGCGCGAAGCCAGCGTGATTGCCGAGATGCAGGAGCCTGAAGTAGCGTTGAAGTCGATGACCGAGGGCAGGGAGGTCGTCGAGGACTATTCACACACCGGTCTTACGTTGCGGGCGCACCCGGTTTCGTTTCTCCGAAAAGACCTCGACCGCAAAGGCATCGTTACCTGCGCCGAGGCGATGGGACAACGCGACGGCAGATGGTTGTGGACCGCAGGGCTTGTCCTGGTGCGACAGCGGCCGGGATCGGCCAAGGGCGTCATGTTCCTGACGCTGGAAGACGAGACCGGTATCGTCAACGCTGTCGTTTGGCCCTCGCTGTTCGAACGCCAGCGGCGGGTCCTGATGACGGCAAGCATGATGGCGATCAATGGCTGCATTCAGCGGGAAGGCGAGGTTGTTCATCTGGTTGCCCAGCGCCTCTTCGATTTCTCGACGGATCTGGCAAGCGTTGGGAACCGCGACCGCGGGCTCGGTGACTTTCCGCTTCCCCACGGTCGCGGCGACCAGGTCAAGCATGGCGGCGGGCCAGACCCCCGGGATAATCCCAAGCCCGTCGTGCAGGCGCGCGAGATCTATATTCCTGACCTCCATATCGATAACCTAAAAATCAAATCCAGAAACTTCCACTGAGGAGCCCGGTGTGTCGCGCTTGTTTGCAGTCACCAAAAGCCTGGACGAGATTGTCGCGCATTTCGCGGTCGACATGGCGCCGGCGCTTGAGGTCCCGAGCGAAACTGTCGAGGGCACTCCCGGACTGATCGTCCTTGAGAAAGATGGGTTAAGGCTGTTGAAGTCGATCCCATGGGGCTTTCCGCGACAGAGCCGCGACATGCGGCGTGAGGGCGAGCCCCCGAGCCGAATAGGCCTCGTTGCCGATCTCACCAATCCGCTCTGGGACCGGATCGTCGTTGATCCAAAATACCGCTGCCTGATCCCGCTCACGCACTTTGCAAATCCCGACGGTGTCAAAGGGGCAAAAACCCGATCGTGGTTTTCGAAGAACCGCCAACCTTTGATGGCCTGGGCGGGGTTTGCCAAGAACACCCCCGACTTCGGTCCCGTCTTCGCCGGCATGACCATGACCGCCAACGAGAAGATCAGGCCGTTCAACGACCGCATGCCCGTTCTGCTTAAGCCAGAGGAATACGACCGCTGGCTTCATGGTTCGATCGAGGACGTCATCGCATTCCAGTTTCGCGAGCCACCGTCATCCGAGGATTTTGAAATCCTGCATAGTCGTGACCGCTGGCAAAGTGGGGTGTCCCCCGCCAAGGCTTCACCCCGTAGGGACAACATGCTTATGTAACCAAGGTCTCGCGCTCGGTTCCAGTCGAAAGGTCTGCAGAATGTGCAACTTGTACACCGTCCGTCTTTCCGCCGCGGAAGTGGCCGCGCACTTCCGCGTGCCGAACCCGATGCAATCGAACGCACCGGAAGAAGTCTATCCGGGCACGCCTGGTATGGTCGTCACGGAAAACGAAGGTGTGCGCGAGCTTCGTTCCCTGGTCTGGGGCTTTCCGCTGCGTCTGAAAGGCATGAAACCAGAAGCCAAGCCAAAGCCTGTCAACAACATCGCGGATCTCGCGAAAGGCATGTGGGTCGGCTTGGCGCATAAACCGCAATGGCGATGCCTGATACCGGTCACGCATTTTGCCGAAGCCGAAGGTGAGAAGGGCAGGATGACGCGCACCTGGTTTGCACTGAAGGACCAGCCGGTTTTCGCCTGGGCAGGATTGTGGCGTATCAGCGACGAGTGGGGCCCGGTCTACTCTGGCGTCATGACGGACGCCAACGAGGCAATCCAGCCCGTGCACAATCGGATGCCGGTCCTGCTCCATCCCGATGAGTACGAACGGTGGCTTCACGGCAGCTTCGATGATGCGCTTGCATTCCAGAAGAGGACATTTCCGCCCGAGTTGGTAACGATGGAGCGGACAAGCGAGCTATGGGCGAAGAAGAAGGCTGCACCCGAAGCGCCGCTGCTGCTTTGACGACGGAGCGGTTCTATAATTTTGCAAACCAGTCGGCATAGGGCGTGTTCTTCGCCAGGTGCCGATTGTAGTCCGGTGCGAAGTCGTCCCACCAGCGGGCGCCGCGCTCGCCCAGAGCAACTTTCGTCTGATCGACCAGATGCCGGACCGTTTTCATGGCCTCCGGGTCTCCCTTCGCGTCGCGGACGGCACGTCTTGCTGACATCAGGTCCTTGACCAGCCTTTCTCGCGTAGCGTCTTCTAGCGCCGGATTGCTCTTGCGCCAAAGCCTGCCGCGCACCACGAAATATCGCCCATCCGGCGTTTGCGGATATGAGGGGCTGTCTGGCGTCTTGATCATAGAAGTGTCCGCTGGGCAGGTTCGAGCGGCTCCGGCCCCTTGCGTTCTCCACGCCGGGTCAACTCCGTCTTGGCACTGAAACGGACGTCGATATCGCGATCACGCGCGAAGTCCTCAAGCGCTTGATCAGAGATCCGATCCCAGCCTTTGCCGCGGTCCGGGCCGGCGGGGACGCGGGGCAGTAGACCCGGTTCGCGG